>JGI12270J11330_10003868_pt1 | contig 10662 bp, 8 predicted proteins | sample PeaSoiMetSII2010_FD_11330 | JGI IMG/M metagenome (IMG submission 11330)
GGGCGATCCACTCATGCCCTGCATCACGCCGGTTTCATCGAGCGGCCCTCCCGCGAGCCGCGCCAGAATAATGGATTGCCCGGGCCCGACGTTTTCGAGCACGCCCAGAATCTCTACCTGGAAGTCCTCGACGCGCGACCCGGAGAATATAGTGCGTCCCACTCCGTGCTGTCCGGCCCGGACATCGCGTAGCGGAAAGATGTCCGGCGCCGCACAAAGCAGCGAGGCCCCCGCCAGAAACGCCAGCCCGCGAAACATTTTATTCATGCTCATTCACGTTCATTCATGGCAAAATCGGGCTCTTAGTGCGTCATCGCGTAAACCACGTCGTTCACGCCGATCCGAATCCCCAGCGCTGAAAACTTCTCCGGATATCGCGGATCGTCGGCCCATTCCCACGAATCGCCCAGATCCGAGTTCTGCGAGATGGCGACCATGATGCGCCCGTGGTCGTCCAGGATCGCGCGCCAGTGATCGCCCTTGCCATCGGTCCCCGACCGCGCGTGGATGGGTATTTTGTAACCCACCCGCAGGTGGTCCGAGCCGGGGATTTGGTAGCGGTCGTCCAGATCGTACACGACATGGAAATACGCGTCCTGATCCGCGAGGTCCACGATTTGGCGGTCCGGAAACACCAGTTGCATGCTTTGTTCAAACACGTCCCACTCGAAGGCGCCGTGCAGATCGTCCGCCATGAAGAATCCTCCGCGCAGCAGATAATCCCGCAGCACCTTGGCTTCCGCCGGGGTCAAGCCCCACTCGCCGACCTGCACCGCGTAGACCCACGGCCAGTTGTAGACCTCGTCGCCGTCTTCCAGGTCCACGGGCTGCTCCACCGACCGCACATGAATGCGGGTCAGCCTCCGTAGCGCCTGCGAGAAGTGCCGGTCGGCGCGGGGATAATCCTGGGTCCACAGCGACGATCCCTCGCGCCAGTTGCCTTGAAAGCGAGGGTAGTAGCCGTCGATGCCGGGTCCGCCTCCGGGGAACATCAGCCGCGCGAACACCCATTCGGTCTTTTCCGCATAATCCGCCGGAACTTCGAATTCGAAATACTCCGTGCCGTGATACTGCCGGAACGGCTTCTGGAACGCGTGCAGCGAACCGAGCAACGCCACGGCGCACGCGACCCCGAATCCGAATTTGCACGCAAGTTTGGCGGGCCTGGCCATACGCCACCTGTACCTGAAGATACCATCGTAGGAGGGCGCGCGGGCGTACCGCGGACCACGAATGCAAACGTTTCGGCTCACTCTCGAATACGACGGCTCGAAGTTTTCCGGCTGGCAGGAGCAGCTCAACGCCCGGACGGTCCAGGGTGAGCTCAAACAAGCCGCCGCCGAACTGTTTCAAACGGAAGTGGACGTCCAGGGATCGGGCCGCACCGACGCGGGCGTGCATGCCGTGGGCCAGGTGGCGCACTTGAAACTGCGCGCGAAGTGCCGTTTCGATCCCGCCGAGATTCTCCGCGAATTGAACGACCGGCTCCCTTCGAGCATCGCCGTCATCGATCTGTCCGAAGCCCCGCCGCGCTTTCACGCCCGTCACGACGCCAAATCGCGGGCCTATTTCTATCAGATCTCGACACGCAAAACCGCGCTGGCCAAGCGCTACGTATGGTGGGTGAAGCAGCCGTTGGATCTGGAACGCATGCAGGCCGCCGCCGCGTTGCTCCCCGGACGTCACGACTTCAACGCGTTCCGCGCCGCCGACCCGTCCAAGCCCGGCGAGTCCACCATCGTGGTGGTCGACGCCGCCGAAGTGGTAAGCGACGACAACCTGATCGTGTTCCGCATCGAAGCGTCGCACTATCTCTGGAGGATGGTCCGGCGTCTGGCGGGCGCGCTGGTCAAGATCGGCTTAGGCGAACTGAGCGTGGAAGAATTCCAAAGCCTGCTCAACGGTCGCAAGAATCCCAAATTCGACATCGCCGCGTGGACCGCCCCCGCCTCGGGCTTGTTCTTGGAAAGCGTGCGCTACTGATTGTGATGACTCTGTCTGTGGAGCACGCACTCGTGCGTGCCACGTCGCGACTCATCGCGACGCATGGCGGGCCCGCCCAAAATGGCCGTGCATCGGCACGAGTGCCGATGTGGCACGCACAAGTGCGTGCTCAACATTACTCCCGGCAGATCCCGCGCTTACTGGACCGAATAAACCGGACCAAGTGCCGCGTATGCTCAGTCGGATTCTCGTTCTCGATCCGCTCCAGCGCCGCCTCCAGCTTCAGTCCCGACCGGTACAAAATCCGATAAGCGGCCTTCAGCGCCGCAATCTCCGCCGCCCCAAACGCCGCGCGCTTCAACCCCACCAGGTTCAGCCCGCGCGCCGTCACCCGGTCGCCCGAGTACATGAAGAACGGCGGCAGGTCGCTGTTGACGCCGGCATTCCCGCCCACCATCGCCAGCCGCCCGATCTTGGAGAACTGGTGCACCCCCACTCCCCCGGACACGAACGCCTGATCCTCGATCTCCACATAACCCGCGATCAGCGCGCAACTGGCGATCACCGTGCCGTTGCCGATCCGCGCATTGTGGGCGATGTGCCCGCTGGTCATGATGTAGTTTTCGTCACCGATCACCGTTTCCGATTCCGGCTCCGTCCCCCGCGAAATCGTGTAATGCTCGCGGATGATGTTGCCGTCGCCGATGCGCAGATAGCTCCGCGCTCCGGTGAAGGTTTTGTCCAGCGGATCGGTCCCCAACCCCGTGCCCGCCGAAATCCGGTTACGCTCGCCGAGCGTGGTCCAGCGCTTGATGTACACGTACGGCTCGATAAGCGTCCCGGCGCCGATCGTTACGTCCTGTTCGACGATGGCGAAATCGCCGATCACCACGCCCGCGCCGATGCGAGCTTCCGGGTGTACGCGCGCCAACGGAGACACTTGCGCCGAAGCATCAATGAGCGTGGATGAGGGCATGAGCGGCCATCAGGCGAGCAGCAGCGTCGCAAACAAAACCACCCACAGCAGGCCCATGAAATGCCAGTAATAGCACACCGCGTCCACCAGCTCCCGCCGTTTGGACCGGCGCAGCAGCACCACTCCGAGCGCCACTAGTCCCCCTAACAAGTGCACGCCATGCAACCCCGTGAAGATGTAGATGAACGAGTTGAATGGGTTTGCCTCCAGGTAGGCTCCGCTGAGGATCAACTGATGCCACGCCGTGAGCTGGCTGGCCAGAAACGCGGCGCCGCTGCACGCCGTCACCAGGAGCAGCCGCGACGCGATCAAATGCTCGCCCCGGCGGTACAGCCGCCGCGCCCGCTCGAACACCACGCTGCTGCCCAGCATGAGTGCGCTCGATACCCACAGCGTCTTCGGCAGCGCGATCGGCTGCCAGAACTCCATGGTGCGCGCACGCCAGAAAAACGCGATTTCCAAAGCGGCGAAAAAGGTCGCGATCCACGCACAAGTCAGCAGCAGCCCCATCCGGTAGAGCCCCGCGGGTGTTTTGGCGCGGCCTTCAAGCGAGGCCGGCATAACCACAACTTCTGAGGTCTTCCCAGCGCGATCGCTCAGCAACGGCATGCTTCCATTTTACGACCGCGGGGCAGCGCCGTGCTCGCGTGTACGAATATTGAACCGCGGCCGGCAGCCGCCCCATCTTGATACGCCCCATAACCCTGGCTGCGAACTGCGCAGGAGCGCGTAGTGCGGTAAATCCCGCACGCTGCGTGCGAATGTGGCGGACGTTGGAAACGGAGCTACGGAGAATCCTAAACGGGCACGAAGGCGGAAACCCTGGATACAAGCCAAGGATGACCCTACGAACCACCGCGCCGGCGTCCGACCCTACCACCCTGAGTCTCGCCCCTCTGCCTCGGATATACTCACTATCGAACTGGTACAAAAGATCGGTCAGGCTATCGACACGCGGTACAGGTCATCGGTCCATACGCCAAGAAGTACTTCTGCAGGAGCGCCGCGGCACGTTTCCGGATAGAAGGATTGCGATTGCATGATTCCAGCTGTAGCCGTTCACGCAAGGCGTCGATCTTTCCTGGCTCTCTTGCATTCAGAAGCCCAGTGATTGCCGCTTCCGTGAGGCTTTCTTCAGCACCTCTTTGACGGCGGACCTCTTTGGCCTGCTCCTCCGCGCTATTCGGGTCGAAGCGCAATAACGTTCGTGGGCAATCTTGGTAAGTGCAGTGATCGATGAGGGCCAAGTCCATACAAATTTCTCCCTTCACTTTTTCGCTTGACTGTTTTTGCACATCATTCAGCATCTCGAAACACATCTTGGTCCCTACAAGCTCACACACAAAACCGAACTTGGTGGAGACAAACTCGGGATCTTTCTGAAGAGCGCCGGGAGTCATCAGCATCCGAATGAGGGCCTGTTCGGCATTGGCTCCTTCCTTCAGCGGCTGGAACAACTCCAAATACGCTTCCGACGTGTCGTCGACTGGGCGCAGCCACTTGCCTTCTCGTCTGAAGAACCATACCCTGTCAACAACTCCGGGTATCTCTCTCCGATCCAGCCAGCGATTGAAGGTGCAATCCGGAAAGATTGAAAACCAAAAGACTCGCTGTTGGAGAGAAATGTCCTCCATGCGGATTCGTCTAATCAATACGGATCGCAAGAATGTCGCTTCGCAGGGATACAGCCGTAGAACACTCCCATCGGGTTGTTTCAGCGTCCAATCCTTCGGAGGTCTTTGACATCTCCCGTAGCCACGAACGTGGCCTGACGCCACCTCGACGGGAAGTCGGTCTTAAAATCCACCTTCAACGCTGGTAGCTCTTCGCTTGAGCGGCACTGGGCTAGAAAAAGGATAGGTGCGATAGCGCAAGCTACCCGAACAAGTGAGACTAGGGAGCGTTTGAACATGCGGGGTTCCCTTGCGTCGTGCGCTGTCAAGGCATGGTTACTCCGCTCGATCGGACTTGGTGGCGTCCACCTGAGTCGTGACCGAGCTCGTGTCATTCTCCGGCACGCTCTCCGGCGCCCCTGGCCGCGCCGGTTCCGCTGTCTGCCGCCGCCACGAGAATTTCTCCTTGCACGGCCGGAAACTGGCGAAATTGCAGCGGCAGGGAGCGCAGCGATACGGCGTCGCTCCCATGCGCAGCAAGACCGTGGTCCAAGCCGGCGGACGATAATACTGCTCGCTCCAGGCGGTCAGTTCCTGGCGGTAGCAACGCGGGCAGCGCGCGTATCTCCATGCGTTACCGGACCACACGCTGGTTTGCCAGCGCGCCCGGCAGCGGCGGCAACGCAACTGGTAAATCCCCAAGCAGGCCTTACAATACTCTCCCAGTCCGCGGCTCTGAGAAATACGGACCTCGCGTTTGCCGCACTGTGGACAGGCCAATTGCATCTTGGAAATTAGAACAATTATAAGCCGGGATGTAGCGTCCGGCTGGTCCCCGACTCCCCGTCTTAATTTTGGACCGCAGCCGGCCGCCGCCGGGGCGCAACGTAGGCTTCGACCAGCGTCCGGAACGCCTGCGCCAGCCGGGTGCACACCGCCCGGCCCTTCCGGACCTGCAACCCTTCAATCGAAATTACCGGCAACAACTCGCGCGTGGTGGAGGTGATGAAGACTTCCGAGGCCGCCTCCAGATCGGCGGGCAGCAGCGTCTTTTCTCCGACGATCACGCCCGGAACGCGCACGTCTTCGAGCAGCACCGACCGCGTGACGCCCGGCAGGCAGCCCGCGCTGAGCGGCGGTGTCCACACGCCGGCGGTGCCGCTCACTGGGCCGTTGACCACGAACACGTTGGCCGAGGTACACTCCGCCACTTCGCCGCGCTCGTTCAGCAGCACCACCTCGTCGAGCCCCTGCTCGTGCGCCCGCTCATAGACCGTCAGATTCTCCGACCAGGACAGAATCTTAGCGCCGGCAAACTCGCTCGCGGCATGCCGCCCATGCTCCTTCAATCCCAGCTTCACCGTTTCGGGCCACACCGGAACATTGGCCGTGAACGCCACCACGTCGAAGTCGCGCGTGTTGCCCGGCCCCTCCCAGATGCCGCCCTGATTGCGCACGATCGCCACCCGGAGCGTTGCGTTCCAGGCTTGATTGGCTTCGATCAGCCGGTTGAGCGAACGCTCTACGTTTTCGGCGGCGGGAGGGAAAGGCACGCGCATGCGGGCGGCATCGGTGCGCAGCCGCGCGACGTGGCGCTCCCAGTTGAACATTACTCCTTCGTACACGCGGATGGTCGAGAACACGCCCCAGCCCGAGAGCAGCCCGACTTGCCCGGGCGAAATTACCCGCTCGCCCGCGTCCCGAATTTCGTCGTTGTGCAGAATGTAACGGTGCATCGTCAGTTCCATCGTACGTGGAGCGGGCTTTAGCCTGCAACGGAGGCTTCGGCCTGGACTAAAGCCCCCGTTGCAGGCTGAAGCCCGCTCCACTGCTAGGTGCGCAGGCGCGCAAGGAAAAACAACCCCGCCAGCGAAAACACCACGTTCGGCGACCACGCGGCCACGGCCGCGGGCAACTGCCCCAGATTCCCCACCTGCTGGAACACCTGATCTACCGACCAGTACGCGATGGCGATGGCCAGGCTCAATCCGACGCCGGCCATCGCGCCGCGGTTTCCCGCGATGAAGGCAAACGGCGCCGACACCAGCGCCATGATCAAGGCGAACAGCGGCACCGAAAACTTCTTGTGATACTGCACCTCCAACGCCACCGTGTCGAAGCCGCTCAGCTTCAGCCCGTCTATATACGAGCGCAGCTCCTGGAAATTCATCTGGAACGGCTGCCGGACTTCCTTAACAAAATAATCCGGCGTCTCTTCGATCTCATTGAAGGTTCGCGTCTGGTTGGCGAAGTTGTCGTAGTGCAGCCGGCCCTTCTCGTCGCGGGTCCAACTCCAGCCGTTGTGAAACACCCACTCGTTCAAGGCCGGTTCCCAGCGCGCGCTGTCCGCCGAAATGTGGCGCTTCAACCGGTACGCCACCGGATCGATTTCGTACACGCTCACGCCGGCCATCACGGCTTCGGTCATGTCGAAATACTTGTAGTAGAAGATCCGGTCGCGCAGGCCGGAGATCCATTTGCGTTCGGGATGCAGGAAGGTCTGCGCGGGGCGGCCTTTGATTTCGGCGTAAATCGCGTCCTGCTGGCGGTCGGCGTCCGGCACCCAATAATGATCGAAGGCGAACAATCCGCCGCTCAAGAGCAGACTAGCCAGGAACACCGGAACCGCGAGGCGGTACACGCTCACGCCGCACGCCTTGAACGCGGTCACCTCGTTGTGCTTGGACAGCACGCCGAACACCACCAGCACGGCCGTCAGCACGCCATAGGGCGTGAAGCGGTACAAGAGGCGCGGCGTCAGAAACAGATGATACTGGAGCACGCGGCTCATCGCCACGTGGTTCTTGATGATGTCGCTGAGCAACTCGAAGAACGTGAACACGTGGTACATCAGCACGAACGTCGCCAGCAGCAGAACGAAATAGAACAGGAACGTGGCGAGCACGTACACGTCCACGATTTGGATTAACAGCGGGAACCGGACCACCCAGGAGCGCGGTTCCAGGCGGCCGAGCAATTGCGGCACGTTCGCGTTCGCGGGCCGGCCGATCGAGCGGAGGAACATCGCGATGCGCCCGATGATGTCACGGTCGCCGGGAGCCTCCAGGCGAATCAGCATGGCCAGTCCCAGCGTGGCGAACACGATGTTGGGAAGCCACACGGCCAAGCCTGCCGGGAGCGTGCCTTGCAGCGCCAGCCGGATCATACTGATCAGGCCCATGTAATAGATGAAGGCGAGCGCAAACGTCAGCACGAAGGCGGAGCTCTTACCCGCGCGGCGCGTAGTCACGCCCAAAGGGAATCCGGTCAAGGCCAATAATACGCAGGCGAACGGCAGCGCCAGACGCTGATGCAGCTCCACGCGGGCGTCCAGCAACTGACTCTTGTCGGCGCCGGGATTGCGGTATGCGGCGCGGTACAACGGGCCGGTGTCCATCTCCGACACGGTGCGCGTCGGACGCACCTCGCCGGGCCGTTGCGCCTGCAGCAACTGATCGCCCGCGGGAAACGTGGTGACGCGATAATCTGTCGGGTCCTTCTCGGCTTCATAGGTACTGCCGTTGATCAGCGCCAGTTGGACGCGGTTCTGCGCCACGTCGCCCACTGCCAGCGCCTCCGACGCCAGGGTCACGCGCGGGCTTTCGCTTGGTTCGGGCGACCCCGCGGGACGTTTCTCCGGGGGCGTCACGTCGGCGATGAAGATGCGGCGCCAGCGCGAAGTGGTCCCGGGGATCACGTCGCCGATGTAAAGGATGTGGTCCGGAAACTGTTCGGCGAACACGCGCGGCTGCACGTCGGCGGTCAACTGCGTGGCGATCAACTGATTCTGGATTTTGTAGCGCTCGCGGATGGACCACGGAGTCAGCCACAGCGAGGCGGCCGCGGCGACGCACATGGCCATGAATCCGAAGGTCAAGATGGGCGGAGCCAAACGCCGTCCGGACATGCCGCCGGCCCGCATGGCGGTGATCTCACCGTCCGTCGACATGCGGCTCAGCGTGATCAGAGTGCCGATCAGCACGCCCAGCGGAATCGCCAGCGGCAGGGCCTGCGGCAGGATCAGCGCGAACAGATACGCAACCGTGCGCGGCGGGCCGGAGTTGCGCACCAGAAACTCGAACAGCGGGCCGGCGCGTTCCAGGAACAACATGAACGTGAACAGCACTACACCCAGGGTGGAGCTGACCAGGATGTCGCGGAAAACGATGCGGCTGAGCAGGCGCATAACAGACTATTTCATCATCGCGCACCAGGCGGCCCAGCGTGGCTGCTCGTTGGGGAAGAGCCCGGGATGGCTTCCCATCGACCGCTCCCCATCTGGGGGTCGGCGGGTGCGCCCTGGTTCGACTGTACCGGACAGGACGTAGTGCACACCATGCCAGGCTTTTTCTAGGGACAGGACCGCTCGCGGGCCGGCGGCCGCCGATGCCGGGCGGGCCGCGCGGGCGAAGCGCTCCCTAGCCAGGCCGTCCTGGGCGGAGTCCCGCTAGGCGATGACGACGAGGGCTTCTCCGGCTACGGCCCCGCGCGCTACTTCACCGTGGCGCAAGTAGCCCAACTCAGCCAAGCCCTGAGCCGCCCGGAACTCGAGTCCGAAGCGGCCGCCCGCTTCGACGCCGCACGCATGTCCCAGCTCGGCATTTATCCCGGCTGGCGACCCTCGGACGACGCGTGGGTCATGGACCACCTCCGCCGCCTCCGCGATTTCTACACCGCCGCGGCGAGCGAAGGGCGAGCCATAGTCACCTGCCTGGTGTAAGCGCGCATGAGACAGAAGTCTTATCCGTGTGCATCCGCGTCCATCCGTGGCTGAATTCGGTTCATCGACAGCCGCCTAAACCCGCGCGATGTGCGAAGGCCGGATATCCCGAATCGCTGGCGCACCCATCTGCCGCATGGTCAGCGTCAGTTCGCCCCGCAGAATGTCCAGCACCCTCTCGACCCCCTCCTGCCCGAACGCTGACAGACCCCAAATATACGGCCGCCCGATGCCCACGGCCTTCGCGCCCATCGCCAGAGCCTTGAAAACATCCGAGCCCCGCCGGAACCCGCCGTCGACGAACACCGGGATGCGCCCGTTAGCGGCCGCCACCACTTCCGGTAAACAGTCGATAGTCGCCCGCAGCGTCTCGGCCGCCCGCCCTCCGTGATTGGAGACGATGATGCCGTCCGCCCCGTGCTCCACCGCCAGCTTGGCGTCCTCCGAGTTGTCCAGCCCCTTCAGCAGGATCTTCATCTTGGTGATCTTCTTCAACCGCTCCACATAGGACCAAGTCGCTTCCGGCGGATTGTAGCGCGCGTCGATGCCTTCGAGCATCGGCCGGTGAATCGCGGTGCCGGGACCATTGGTGTGACAGCTTACGCAATTGGCCGTGTCCTCGCGCCGGAAACGTTTGTCGGTCTCCGTGTTCCGCCCCGCCAGCAGGTCCACCGTCCAAGCCAGCGCCGGGCAGCCGGCGTCCTCGACGCGCTTCACCAGCTTTTCGGTGTTCTCCCATTTGAGCGGCATGTAGAGCTGATACCACGGCGGAGTCCCCAGCGCCTTGGCCACTTCCTCCACCGATTTCGTCGTCGCAGTGGACAGGATCTGCATCGCCTTCTTGGCCCGAGCCGCCCGCGCCACGGCCACTTCGCCCTCCGGGTTGAAGGCCATCTGCGAGCCCACCGGGCAAATGAAGATGGGCATGTCCCAAGTTGCGCCGAACACATCGATTTTCAAATCCGATTTGGACACGTCCACCAGCCGCCGCGGCCTAAGCTCGATGCGCTTGAACGCGGCCATGTTGGCCTCTTTGGTGAGGTCGTCATCCACGCCGCTCGTCATGTAGCCCCAGTGCGCCGGAGTCAGGGCTGCCTTGGCCGCAGGCTCGAAATCCATGACCGCCAGGAAATCCTTGGCGCTGGTGGCCGCTGCGGGTTTGGCGGCTAGCTGTTGAGCCCAAGCGCGCACGGCCGGATTCGCCATCAGCGGACTCGCGGCCAGGAAGCGCAGAAAGTTGCGGCGGTTGCGAAAGGCAGGGGTGGTCATCGCGGGCCATTTTACCACCCCTGTGTTGGCGGGTGCGCGCAGAGGCGCAGCGCCCGTAATCCGCCTGTAGGGAACCGCTGTCATCACCTGCGCCCGTCGATAGAACGATTTTCCGGTGGTGGCTGGCAAAGCGAGGGGTG
>JGI12270J11330_10003872_pt1 | contig 10662 bp, 10 predicted proteins | sample PeaSoiMetSII2010_FD_11330 | JGI IMG/M metagenome (IMG submission 11330)
AAAGTTGCCCGCGGGCGACCCGCCGCAGCAAATCCATCTGCCACAAGCGGTCCTGGGCCATGACGTAGCCTTGGGCTTCCGCCAGATCTTCGATGGAAGCGGCGCGGATGTGCGGCACGCCCCAGTTATCGCGTTCCACAGTGACGCTGGCCTGCAGGCCGGGGAGCGGCGCGGTGCCATCCAATTGGGGAAGCGGGCGATAGACGAACCACCAGATGGTGGCGGCGAAGGCGAGGACCACAATGGCGAAGAGCCAAAAGAGAAGACGGAGGATGACGCGCAAGGCGAATTCCACCTCAAAGCTGAGGGATCAAGTTTAGTGGAGCCGACATACCTGCGCAACCTGACGAGAAGACGAATCACATGCTGGGGCACGCCCGGTCGCGGCGATTAAGGATGGTTCGCCCGCAAAATCGTGGCCGAAGCAACTCCTTGCGACGCCAGCCCCCCCGGGCAGGATAGGTGCTGCTACAATGCGGCTTGGGAGTAAGCAAGAGAATGTTCCTGGTGCGGCTGATTGGCGTGTTCGTGCTGGTGGCGTTGAACGGCTTTTTCGCCGCGGTGGAATTTTCGCTGGTGACCGTGCGGGTGTCGCGGGTGCGGCAACTGGTGGCTCAGGGCAATGCGCAGGCGCGCATCGTCGAGAAGCTGTTGAGCGACCTGCACCGCGTGGTTTCCGGCGTGCAAGTGGGAATCACCCTTAGCAGCCTGGGGATTGGCGCGCTGGGCGAAATCACGCTGGCGAAACTGGTGCAGCAGGTGATGCCGGTGCAGGGCAGCGTGCGCATGCTCCTGCTGGTGCACGGCATCGCGCTGACCATCGCCTTCCTTTTCCTCAGCGCAATCCATGTGGTGTTTGGCGAGTTGGTGCCGAAGAGCATCAGCCTGGCGCGGGCGGGACGCGTGGCGTTGATGGTGGCGCGGCCCTTCCAGTGGTTCCTCAATACGTTTCGCTGGGCGATCGACCTTCTGGACGGCATCTCCGGGGCGGTCGTAAAAGCGCTGGGGGTGGCGGCGCCGACGGGCCACGGGGTTGCGCATTCCACCGAAGAACTGCAGATTCAGATTCAGCAGGCTCGCGAACGCGGATTGCTGGCGCCCGGGCAAGAGAAATTCATTCTTAGCGCGATTGATTTGAGCCAACTGCAAGTGCGGGAAATCATGGTGTCGCGGCCGGATATGCACACGCTTCCGGTGGAAGCTTCGCTGGACGAAGTGATGCGCGTGTTTGCCACGACGCAGCGCTCGCGGATTCCGGTTTATCGCGGCACGGAAGATCATGTGCTGGGGTTCGTGCACATCAAGGACATGATGTGGGTGTTGCTGGACCGCGAACGCCGCCTGGAGGAAAACCTGCCCCCGGCGCCGCCATTTGATTTGCGGAGCGTGTTACGGGAAGTGCTGATAGTGCCGGAAACGAAGCCGGCCAGCGAATTGTTGGTGGAATTGCGAGCGCGGCGCGTGGGCATCGCCATGGTCGTGGATGAGTTTGGCAGCATCCTGGGTTTGGTGACGAAGGAAGATGTGCTGGAACAACTGGTGGGCGAAATTCACGATGAGTTCGACGTGGTGGAGCGGCCGCTGACGCTTGCGGATGGGGCGGTGGTGTTTGATGCGGCGCTGAATGTGCGCGACCTCGACTCGCAGTACAACATCTCCTTGCCGGAAGATCCGGCGTACGCCACCGTGGGCGGTTTCGTGATGGACCAGTTGGGATTCATCCCGCGGGGCGGCGAGAGCTTTGAGTCCGGCGGCTACCGCTTCTCCGTGGTGGAGATGGATGGGCGGCGCGTAGCCCGCGTGAAAATACAGAGGCTGCGGCCGGCGGAGAAGGAACCGCAGAGCGAAACGGGCGCGGTGGTGGAGTCCCCGAAGGCAAGAGCCGCAAAAAAGGAGCACTGAGTTTCCGGGCGAATGGCGCGCTACTTCTTGCACCGCTTCCTGCTGACATTGCCGGCCCTATGGCTGGTGCTGACGATGGTCTTCCTGCTGATTCATATCGTGCCGGGCGACCCCGTGGAGCAGATGCTGGGAGAGAGCGCGGCGCCGGGACGAGCGGCGGCAAACCGCCGCACTCCAAAATAACGGGTGAAGTTAACCTGCTGGCGTCACGAGCGTTAGCGAAGCAGATGTTTGGAATAGCTGTGGGCTAAAATTTCGTGAGCAGGACGGGTGCGCCGCGGCCGAGACCCAAGGTGCGGGCGGCGCTGCCTTTGTTCATGGCGATCTCCAGGAAACCGCTGGAGCCGATATAAGCGACCGCTTCGCCGGCCGGGCCTTGCGCAAAGGTGGACACGAACTTGGTCACGGGTTGGCTACCGATTTGCAGCCGCAGTTCGCCTTTTTCCACGGCATTGGCGGGCAAATCATCCACGCGAAAATTCGTAATCAAATTGCCGAAGGCATCCACCTTCAGCACCACGCCCTTCAGCATGCCGTCGGCTTCCTTCGGCTTGGGCATGGTGAAGCGCTTGAAGTCCGAGATTTCCTCGCCCATGCTGGCGGGCTGCCAGTTCTTGGACAGCCAAGCGGCAACGGGAGCGAATACATCGCGGCCGTGAAAGGTCTTGCTCACCGGCTGCAGGAAATAATGTTCGGAAGTGATGTGGCGAACCACAACAGGATGCTCCTTTTCGTAGATGCCGGAGAGCACGCCATTATCCGGAGCCAGGAAATAATGATTCTGCCCGGTGACGAGTATGGGGCGGCGTTCCGTACCCACGCCGGGATCCACGATGACCACGTGGATGCTGCGCGGTGGAAAGTAGGAATATGCGGCAGCGATGGAAAGCGCGCCGTCGAGCAAGTCGAACGGCGTTACCTGATGGGTGATATCGACGATCTGTGCGTCCGGATTGATTTTCAGGATTACGCCTTTGAGCACGCCCACGAGATGGTCGTTGATGCCGTAATCGGTNGTCAGGGTAATGATCGGAATCGTCAAGACACTCTCCCTTTGAAAACTCTGAGTTGCCTATCGCGTTGTGGAGCGGGGAGGCACCCCATGACTTTGACGCTAACGGAGGGCGCGCCGGGATGCAAGGAAACAGGCGGTAAGCGCTGCAAAAGCGCCAATGGCGGGTTTTGGAGGCGCAGGGGTCCTGTTCACCGCAAATGTGGAGTGGCCAGGAGAAAAGCGCATGGCGGGTCAGTTTCCGCCAAGGCGACTTCACAGCCAAATGAAAACAGTCGTGTGCCGGTCACCGGTTGGTTTGATCCGCACTCGGTGAACGCATCCTGCACGTTTTCAAATGATTTTCAGGAAGGAAAAGTTGCAATTCCACGGGTTCAAAGCGCATCAATGCATTAGCACGATTCGGTGCTTTTTCCCACGGATTCCCCCTCACTTCTGGGCGAACACGCAGTAGTTGGTCGTGAATCGCGTGTCACTACTGCTCAGCTTGTCAAAACGCCGCCCGATCCGGTTCACGACGGGTATGACCAGAGAAGCTGCCAGCCTATGTAGCAATCCGTTGGTGAGGTACTGGTCCAGGCCGACCGTCATTGTGCGGCAAACGGCAGCCAGGGAGTAGCCCTCCGGGGCGATCTCCACATGCGAGAAGTCTTGCAGCAATAGTTGCAGCCCGGATGGGAAGAACCTCCACCGGTCCAGCTCCGCGTGTCTGGGGAAGATGGCGGGCGAACTGAGCAGCAACCTTCCTCCGGGTTTCAAGACGCGATGGATTTCCTGCACGACTTTGAACGGGTTCACACAATAACAAAGCACCTGAGTGCAGATGACGAGGTCAAAACACGCAGGAGCAAACGGCAACCGCTCGCCCAGCGCGACCGCGTTCACGAGTTTCGTGGCCAGAGGATCCACACTGAAGTATGTCTTTAGGCGCCCCTCCAATAGCGAACGATAGGGTTGAATCCGGCCGCCGACGTCCAACACTTGAAGGGGCTCTTTGGGAAGTCTCTCGATCCAGCCAGCCAGCAGTTTACGCCGCTCCATAAGGACCAAGTAATCCGGGTTTCGAAGGGTCGGGTTCAGGCGCTCGAGGCCTGCACTGATTGCGAAGGCAGTTTGCTTTTCCAGCAAGGACTCCAATGTGGCGCTTGTGGGAGAAAGCTCCACCCCGGTCTGCTTACTGTGATTGCACTCATTGTTCCATCCCTGTGTGTTTTAAACCTCGGCCGCAAAAACCGGGCAGAACCAGGTTTTCAAGTTCGCGATAGACTCGCATGTGGCTGCGCCCGAACCCGCTGATTTCCAAGACAGCGACACACAACTTCCTGGAGAGTCTCGCCGTTGCGCTAGCTCTAGTTCAATTCCCGGGCTGGCGACTTTTGGTTCCCGAGCTACGACAAGCAGAAACACCACCACGGAGAATCCAGCCGCCACCCGCAACTTCTTGAATTCAGTGCTGCTATTTATACATACAATGGGGTGCTGCCAGCGTGAAGGGGCCGCATAGTGCCCTTGTGGCCAGACAGGCACCTATTCTCTCGACTAGTGCCTCTGTGGGCTACTTTCACAGTTGGCGGTAGCCGACTTGAAACTAGCGGACAAGGTTTGGGTGCCGCATCCCCTCTCTGTCTTAGTGAAAGGTTCCAACTCCCATGAGCTCATTGGATCTAATGCCTGGTCAATTTGCTTGTCGGAAAATGAGCCGCGGCTGTGGGGCGGAGTTGCTTGCGTTCAGCGGGTGGGCATCGTACGATTTCAGATTGGTGCTTCACGCGTAATTTGTAACATTGACTACTGTCTTGTGGCAGCTGGCGCGAATGGTGTGGCGCGGCAGGGTCCGCGGTCAGGAGAACGTCTGCATGAAATCGGTGGTGGTGGTAGGCGCGCAGTGGGGCGATGAAGGCAAAGGCAAGGTCGTCGATTACCTGGCGGGTTCCTTCGATTACATTGCGCGGGTAGCCGGCGGCCACAATGCGGGACACACGGTAATCATCGGCAAAGAGCGTCATGTGCTGCAACTGATTCCTTGCGGCATCCTGCGCCCGAAGCAGCATGCCATTATCGGTCCGGGCGTGGTGGTGGATCCGTCGGCGCTGGTCGGGGAGATTGAAGCTCTGGCCAAGGGCGGGATCAGCGTGGCCGGAAGACTGCACATCAGCAACCGCGCGCACCTGATATTTCCCTATCACCGCGAGCTCGATAAAGCCGCGGAAACGGCACGCGGCGCCAACAAGATCGGCACGACCTCGCGCGGTATTGGGCCGGCCTATGAGGACAAGATGGCGCGGCGCGGCTTGCGCATGGTGGATCTGCTGACGCCGGAACTCTTCCGTGAGAAGGCGGCGCGGGTAGTGGAGGAGAAGAACCGCATCGCGAAAGGGGCGTACGGCGCAAACATCGATTTTTCGAGCGAAGTGGAGGAGATGCTGAGGCTGGGCGAAAAGATCAAGGGCTTCATTTGTGACACCGCGGAATTGACCAATCGCGCGCTGGATGAAGGCAAGTCGGTGCTCTTCGAGGGCGCGCAAGGCACGATGCTGGACATTGACCATGGCACCTATCCCTTCGTCACGTCTTCCAGCGCGATCTCCGGGGGCGCCACCACGGGTATGGGCGTGCCTCCCACGAAAATCCGCCATGTCCTGGGCGTTTCCAAGGCGTACACGACGCGCGTTGGCGGCGGGCCGTTTCCCACGGAAATGCCGGACCTGGAAGCGAAGGAGGTGCGCGAGCGCGGCAAAGAATTTGGCGCGGTGACGGGACGTCCGCGGCGCTGCGGCTGGCTGGACCTGGCGGAATTGCGCTACGCGAAGATGATCAATGGCATCGATACTCTGGCGATCACCAAGCTGGATGTGTTCGATACCCAGCGGCAAATCAGAATCGGCGTGGGCTACCAGTACAAGGGCACGGAGCTAAAAGAAATGCCCGCCTCCGCGGAAGAGTATGAGCACGTCACGCCGGTGTACAGAACGCTGCCCGGCTGGTGCGAGACGACCTACGGTGTGCAGGAAGTGGCGAAACTCCCTAAGGCGTCGCTGGATTATTTGCGCTTTGTGTCCGATTTTCTGCAAGTGGAAATCGGCATGATTTCCACGGGGCCGGAGCGTGACGCTACGATTATCCAACCCGGCACGCTGCTGGCCCGCTGGCTATAAACCACTTTCAAAAGAGTGATGCGATGGTTAGTCTGAGTGGGGCGAGGACTCTTCATGCTGCGCTACGACGAAGCCCGAGGAATTGTGATCAAGCAGGCGGGCAGCCGGCCGCACGCACTGGGCACCTCCAAGCTTGACGTTGGTGAGGCGCTGGGTCACGTCCTGGCAGAGGAGGTCCGGACTGACCGCGAATACCCGCCGTTCGACCGCTCCACCCGCGACGGTTTTGCGGTGCGCGCCAGCGAAGCGGCAGCAGGGGCAAAGTTGCGCTGCACGGGCGAGATCAAGGCGGGGGACAGCGTCACCTTGCCGCTGGCCACGGGGAGTTGCATGCAAATCATGACTGGCGCGGCGGTGCCGCCCGGCGCGGACGCTGTGGTCATGATCGAATTCACTTCGCGCGATGGCGACGGCGTTACCTTTCAACGCGAGACGCTGCCTGGGCAGAACATCGTGCCACAGGGCAGCGAAGCGCGCGCCGGCGACGTGGTTTTGCAGCCGGGTCTGCGCCTGGGTTTCGCGGAATTGGCCATTGCCGCGCAGGTTGGCGCGACGCAACTCCTATCCGCCCGCAAGCCGCGCGTGGCGATTCTCTCCACGGGTGACGAGGTTGTGCCGATCGGAGAGACGCCCGGTCCATTCCACATTCGCAACAGTAATAGCATTTCGTTGGCTGCGCAGGTGCGGCTTGCCGGGGGTGAGCCCGTACTGCTCGGCAATGCATTGGACCGCAGCGACGACCTCGGCGCGAAAATCGAGCAAGGTCTGCGCGAACATGTGCTTGTGCTTTCCGGCGGCGTCTCGATGGGGAAGTATGACCTGGTGGAATCCGTGCTGCAGGCCTTGGGGGCGGAGTTTTTCTTTGATGCGGTGGCGATACGCCCGGGGAAGCCAACGGTGTTTGCGCGCTGCCGCGACGCCTTGGTGTTTGGGCTGCCGGGGAATCCCGTGTCCACGATGGTGACGTTTCTTTTGTTTGTCGTGCCTGCGCTCGATATCTTGAGCGGCGCGACACCCCGGCCTCTCCCGTTGTTGGAAGCCAGGCTGGCGGAACCCATGAAGGAAAAGCCCGGGCTGACGCACTTCCTGCCCGCTCGGCTTGAATGGAGAGGTGAATCGGCCGCGGTGCGGCCGCTGAGGTGGCAGGGCTCTGGCGACATTGCCGCGCTCAGCCGCGCGAACTGCTTCCTGGTGGTGCCCGCTGACCGTCAGGACATTGCCGCGGGAGAGAGAGTTTCCGTTCTGCCGCGCAGCGACGTACTCTAGGATTTGTTCCGATTGCATCTGTTTTTATGCTTTCGGGAGCGGTAATTTGCCCTTACCGCGCACGCCCGGAAAGACATTTCTCTGAACGACTGAAGCGAATGGCAAGACTCTCTCACTACGGCAAAGGCGGCGAAGTGCGCATGGTGGATGTTTCCGCCAAATTGGTCACCGCGCGCACGGCAAAAGCACATGCATTCGTGCGCATGTCGACCCGTGTGGTGCGGGCAGTGCGGCGTTTGGAGAATCCCAAGGGCAATCCACTGGAGGTGGCGCGGATAGCGGGAATCGCGGCAGCCAAACGTACCGCGGAGTGGATACCTCTTTGTCATCCGCTGCCGCTGACGCACATTGCTGTGACCCCACGGCTATGCAAAGATGGTGTGGAAATTCATTCCCGGGTGACAACCACGGCGCAAACGGGCGTGGAGATGGAAGCTCTGGTTGCCGCGACTTGTGCGGCGCTCACGGTCTATGACATGTGCAAAGCTCTCGACAAAGGGATAGAAATCGTTGACGTCTACCTGCTTGAAAAGACGGGTGGAAAAAGCGGCGATTACCGGCGCCCGCGAACAAAGAAGACGCGGAGAGCGGACAAATGACCGCGGCCCCGGGCAAAACCGTCAAGCTGCTGCTGGCAGAGGACAATCCGCTGGTGCGGGCCCTTGTTTCCAAGGCCCTTGATCCCTATTGCGAGGTCATGATCGCGGCTGATGGGGCGGATGCCTTGCTCAGGGTGGTGGATGAGCTGCCCGACGTGATTCTCTGCGACTACAAGATGGCTGGGCTGGATGGCCGGCAACTTTTTGAGAAGTTACGCGGGCGGGAAGCCACCCGCCACATTCCGTTTCTCTTCATGGCCAGCCGCGCGGACATCGAAGAACGTTTGCGGCCGCTCGTGGATGGAGTGGAAGACTTCATCGCCAAGCCGTTTTTGGTGAAAGACCTGGTGCGCTCTGCCAAGAAGGTGGTCGACCGGCTGCACCTGGAAAAACTCCAGAAGAGCGCTTCGCGATCGGGCGTGATTCAGGGTCGCCTGGAAGAAATGAACATGACCGACCTGATGCAATCGCTCGAGATAGGGCAGAAGTCCTGCCGGCTGGTGGTGCGGAAAGGCGAGGAACAAGGGGAATTGTATTTTGCCGGCGGGCAATGCCGCGACGCGAAGATCGGCGCAATCCAGGGCGACGAGGCGGTGTTCAAGGTGGTTTTGTGGACCGAGGGCGAGTTCGAGATTGACTTCAACGCCGCCAATGCTTCGACGGCTACGACCACCACTCGCAGCACGACCGGGCTGCTCATGGAAGCGATGCGCCTGCTGGACGAGGCCAATCGCGACGCCGTCGAAAGCAGTTAATCCTGCCATGCGTGTTGCCATCCTGACGATCAGCGATTCCGTTGCGCGCGGTGAACGCGTGGACCTTTCCGGACCGGCGCTGGTGCAGCGTTGCCGCGAACTGGGCTGGGAAGTGACCGCAACATTGCGGTGCTCGGATGACCCGGGTAATGTGCGCAGCCAATTGCGCGAACTGGCGGATTCACGTCGCGTCGATCTGCTGTTGACCACCGGCGGCACGGGGCTGGGGCCGCGCGACAATACCCCGGAAGCGACGCTCGACGTTGCCGAGCGCAACATCCCCGGACTGGCCGAAGAGATGCGGCGGCGGGGCGTGGAGAAAACGCCCACGGCGCTGTTGTCGCGGGGCGTGGTGGTATCGCGGCGCAGCACCCTCATTCTGAATTTGCCGGGGAGCCCGAAAGGCGCGGTCGAATCGCTGGACGCTATCGCGCACCTGCTGCCACACGCGCTGGAAGTGCTCCACGGCGCGCGCCACGATTAGCAGGCGATTGCGCGGGCAGGGTTCCAGAACAGTTTGCCGAGAGCGCGTTGGCAACCGGCGTTCCTACCAGAGCGACGAAACTGCTCCCCAAGTCTCCAATGAACAAGCGGCTTCCTCGGGCGCAAACTGCCCACAAAATGACGAGTCAGAGTTGCCAGGGCTGGCCGCGAGATTCGCTTGTTGACGGCTTTCGCCGGGTCAATAACAATGTTTGCATCATGCCTACGAAACTTTCAGACAAGAATCTCGCTGTACTAGGCACCGGCAAGCTCGGCAGCATCCTGTTGCGCGCTTATTTGAAACAAGGGTTGTTTACGCCAAAGCGCGTAAGCGCCACGGTGCGCCACGAAGAGAAGGCCGCCGCGCTTGCCAAGGAACTCGGCGTCAACGGCACAACGGACAATCGCAAGGCCGTGCATGGCGCGGACATCGTGCTTCTGGCCGTGAAGCCGCAGGTGGTTGGCGACGTCCTGAAGGACATTGCGCCGGAACTGGGCAAGGACACCTTGATCATTTCGGTGGCGGCTTCCGTGCCCACCGCGTACATCGAACAGCGCGCCGGTGCCAAGACTGCCGTGGTGCGCGCCATGCCCAATACCTGCTCCGCCGTGGGCTGCGGCATGACCGGTATCTGTCGTGGTGCGCACGCTTCCGCCGAGCACCTGGAAATCGCGAAAGCCATGTTCAATGCCGTGGGACGCACGGTGGTAGTTGACGAGAAAAACATGGACGCGGTCACCGGCCTTTCCGCCAGCGGCCCCGCGTTTGCCTACATTATTCTGGAATCGCTCGCGGAAGCCGGGGTGAAGGTGGGCTTGCCGCGCGACATCGCCACGCTGCTGGCATCGCAAACGATGAAGGGCGCCGCCAGCGTCGTGCTGGAGACGGGCGATCATCCCGCCTTGTTGAAGGACGCGGTGACGACTCCGGCCGGCTGCACGATCGACGGCATAATGGAACTTGAGGAAGGGAAGTTGCGCGTGACGCTGATCAAGGCGGTGGTGAAAGCCACACAGCGCGCCGGAGAATTATTGTTCGAGAAATAAGGGCCCGGCAAATCGCAGCGCAAAGGGCGAAGCGCAAGATTTGCATTGCGCACACGCTTGGAACTCGCTTCGTGTGGAGTTGTGGTACGATTCGTCAAGAGGCACCTCATGCCTGAGGCGTACATCCCGGTTCTCATTTTTGCGTTGCTGGTTCTGTCCTTCCCCGTTCTCGCACTTCTATTTTTCAAATTGATCCGCCCGGAATCGCGTGGCGGCCCGGCCAAATTGCAGCCCTACGAGTGCGGCATTCCGCCGGAAAGCAACGCGCGGGGCCGCTATTCGGCGCGGTTCTACGTGGTGGCCATGCTGTTCGTGATCTTCGACGTGGAAACGATGTTCCTCTTTCCCTGGGCGATTCTGTATCGTTCGTGGGTAGTGAACCACATGGGCGCGTTTGCGCTGGTTTCCATGTTCGTCTTTCTGGGCATCCTGCTGGTGGGGTA
>JGI12270J11330_10003878_pt1 | contig 10652 bp, 3 predicted proteins | sample PeaSoiMetSII2010_FD_11330 | JGI IMG/M metagenome (IMG submission 11330)
AGACCATCGAGATCGACGACGTCGAGAATCGCCTCACCTATCGCGCCTGGACCGACGCCGCTGAGATTGCCGACCGCCTGGTCATCACCAAGCCGGCAGTCAGCCAGCGACCCGTCGTCGCCCGGCGTGAGCTCTCGGAGGTCCGCTAGACCCTGCCCGATTTCCACGGCTTCTCACTTCTCATGGAGGCGGTAAGGGGACGCGGCGTGAAGGCTGACACCGAATGCCGTTCGTCCCGAGGAGGCTTCACCTGAACCGAGACAAGGGCCGACGAAGCAACCGAAGGCTTGAGAACGGATTCGTGGGAGTACAGTGTCTCGTGCTGGGCGGGTCAATCCGCCTGGCAACGAAGGCGGCGAGCAACAGTGACACGGCGCATTCGGTCAACGCCTCGAAACCGCGCTCATACGACGAGAGTAAAGGCCCATCCTGTCTCTGGACGGGCTCGGTCGATAACAAGGTGGCGTTTGCGGGAGCGGTCTCTGCTGGAGTAGTACCGTCAGAGGTCAAGGGTACTGAGGTCGGAGTGAGAGACGTCCGAACCGGCCGCGACTCATCCGCCCAAAGCGAACAGATCGCTTCGTCGATGATCTGGCCTTGGTTCGCCTGGGGTAAGTGGTTCGAATCCGTCCCGATCGTTCCGCGCGCCTCCGGTGAAGCCTGATCGCGTTGCCATAGGTTCAACGGCTTACTCAGGGCATGCGGTACTTGTGCCTTGTCCGGCGCGGGCTCGTCTCGACTCATGAACTGGTCGAGGGAATCACGACAGAACTGGTCCAGGGCCTCGTCTAGCCCCATGAGAAACGGCTGCCAGGACGAGGATTCCTGCGTGACAGGGAGATCGGGCTCTTTGGGTTCGTTCGGCTCTTGCTCGTCGCCGCCCTCTCCATCGCCGTAGCTGGCAAGCTCCAGCAGGCTTTGCCCCGCGGTCACGGGCAGGAACGAAACGGCCGCGGCAGCCTCTCCGTCGAACGCGCCCGGGTCGAACTCGGCCGTCGAGGTCTCGATCGTCAGGGTCAGCAGGGTGGCGATCAGGGGCAGCGCCGCGTCGCGCAGGGGTTGCAACCCGGGGACCGTGGGCATGCCCGTCTCCCCGCCGAGCTGGAATGTCAAGAGCGTGGCGGCCTCGCTCCCCTCGGTGGCAGCGTAGAACTGGACCTGGCCGCCGGTAAAGGCCAAGAAGGCCAAGTCGGTCGGGTTGAGAAGGCCCGGCTCGGTCTCGGTCGACGTCAGGTTCAGGCCATCGGGCCCCCCTTCCAGCAACGCAAAGGTGCCGTCACCATTGTTGGCCACGACCAGGTTGTCAAAGCCGCTGCCGGAGCTGAATTCGAAGGCCGCCACCGGGTCGAGGCCGCCGGAGGAGATGGTAGTGGTGACCGGATGCGAGCCCATGAAGTCGGAGATGAGCGTCAGGTCGTTCGCCCCGGAGTTGACGGTCAGCAGGTCGAGTTTGCCGTCGAAGTTGCCGACGAACAGGGGCCCAGGCTGATTGCCCACGGAAAAGATCGTGGGGTTCTGGTCGTTGAAGAAGCCGCCGCCGACGCCCGGCAGCAACATCACGTTGTTCGACAGGCTGTTGCTGACCAGGATGTCGGGCTTGCCGTCGCCGTTGACGTCCTGGACGACCGTGGACACCGGGCCGGAACCGACCTCGAGCCGAGGCCCCGGAATGAAGGTGAGGCTGTTGCCCTGCTTCTGGTTGAGCAGGATGGAGACATCGTTGGAGCCCTTGTTGGCGATGACGAGGTCGGGCCGGCCGTCGCCGTTGACGTCGGCAACGGTGATCCCCACTGGGTTGGTGCCGGTGAAGAAGCCGTGGCCGCCATTCAGCGCCGGGCCGAACTGGCCGTTGACCAAGCCAGGATAGATGAGCACGTTGTTGCTGCCGCTGTTGGCGACGATCAGGTCGGGGATGCCGTCGCCGTCAAGGTCGGCCAGCTTGACGGCGCCGGGGGAGAGCAGGCCGGTGAAGCGATTGTCTAGCACTTTCTTCTGGCCCCCGCCGTAATCAACGACGACGCGGTCGAGGCCCTGGTTGGCGTAGATGAAGCCCTTGGTGCCATTACCGAGATCGACCACGGCCAGCGCCACGAACTGGTCGGTCTTGCGATAGGGCTGGAACGTGCCATCGCCGTTACCCCGCAGCACCAGGACATCGCCGAACGGGTTGCCCACGAGCAGATCGAGCTTGCCGTCGTTGTCGACATCGGCGACGGTCAAACCGGTGGGATCGGGCCCGGCATCGTAAGTGACGGGCGGGGAGAAGCCCCCATGGCCGTTGCCCAGGAGGATGCTTAACCCCTTGGATCCGAGGAGGGCCAGATCCGGGATGCCGTCGTGATTGAAGTCGGCCACGCGGACCACCTGGACGGGATTCTTGGTCTGGAGGGCGACGGAATTGGCGAAGCGGCCCGCTCCTAGACCTGCCAGGAGACTGAATGTGTTCGAGCCAGGGTTGATCGTGACCAGGTCGGGAGGGCCACCTCGGGTGAACGCGCCGGCGGCCACGCCTACTGTTGCCTCCAGGGTCGTGAGGCTCGCCGAGCCGCCGGTGTTCGTCACGCCGTACAGGCCTCCGCCGGCGCGGTACAGCACGGCCGAGGCGAAGGCCCCGTGGCCCAGGTTGCGTAAGACGCCGACCTCACCGGAGACCTTGTTGGTGACGACAATGTCCGTGGTATGGTCATGGTCGCGATCGACATCCGCCAGGGTCACGTCCGAGACGCCGAGGCCAACCGGCAGAGTCACCGAGCGCGGGAAGAGGGCGTTGCCGGTCGCATCGCTTCCGGAACCGTTGCTGAAAAAGACCGTGAGGGTGCCGTCCCCGGCGTTCCTGATCACCAGGTCGTCCTCGCCGTCGGCCATCAGGTCGGCCGAAACGATCTGCGCGGGCTCGACGCCCGTCGCGAGCGAGCCGACAAGGCTGAAGCCTCCATTGCGGTACGCGAACAGGGAGACGAAATTGTCGTTCGCGTCGACGCTGGCGAGGAGTGTCCCTCGATTGGTGCTGACCGCCGCAATGTCGCGCGACGGGCGGCCGGGATTCACCGTGACCGGCGGGTCGAACCTACCCGGCTGGTTCGGCAGCCCTTGTCGAAAAAGGATGTCACCCGCTCCGTCGACGATGGTCACGTCGGCCACGCCGTCACCGTTCAAGTCAGCGACGAGGGGCGTGTTATGCGGAACGAGGCCGACGGACCCGGGCTGCGCGAACTGACCGTTTCCCTGGTTCAGCTCGATCACGACGGAGTTGGGGGATTGCGACGCGATGGCCAGGTCGGACCGTCCGTTGCCAGTGAAGTCGCCTGTTACCACGACGTTCGGATTGATCACGCTGCCGAGTTCGAGCGCTGGCATGACCTGAAACCCGCCCCGGCCGTCATTTTGGAGCAAAGAAACTGAATTCGAGCCGGAATCGGCGACCGCCAGGTCAAGGTCAAGCGGGCCGCCGCCGAAAAAGTTACCGGTGATTATCGACCAGGGCGAACGAGACGTTCCCAGGGGGTACGACGTCGGGGGATCGAATTTGCCGTTGCCTTTACCCAGCAAGATCGACACAGTGTCCGGCTTATCGGGGTCAGAGGAGGTGGTCGCGACCGCCAGGTCAAGAATGCGGTTTCCCGTAAAGTACCCCGCCACGATCGTGCTGTGGACGCTAGATCCGGCGACTCCAAGCGGGATCGGGGTCTGCGCCTCGAAATCCCCTTGGCCCTTGTTGAGGAGAATCGACACGCTGTTACTGCTCTGATTGACAACAGCCAGGTCGAGGTGCCCGTTGCCAAAGTCGCCGGCAGTGATCGCCACCGGTTCGCCGGCCTGGTCGCCCAGGGAGATCGGACGGAGTGCTCGAAACCCGCCGTGACCGTCGCCCAAGAATACGGTGACATCGTTGGAGTCCTTATTGGCGACGGCCAGGTCGATCACTCCGCTGCCCGTCCAGTCGCCCGCCACGATCGAAGACGGGGTTGCACCCGCTGGATAAAAGATCGGGGCCTGGAATGTACCATCGCCGTTGCCCAACAGGATCGACACGTCTTGTCCGTTACCGTTATTGTTAACGTCTCCACCATCAACGACGGCCACGTCGAGGCGGCCGTCACCGTTGAAATCGGCCACAGCCAGAGCGGTCGGGCCTTCTCCCGCGGGAAAGAACCTGGCGGCCTGAAAGGTCCCGTCGCCGTTGCCGAGAAGCACGGAAATATCGTTGGAATAAAGATTCGCCGTAATGATATCGGTATGACCATCGTGATTCAGATCGCGGGTGACGGCGCCCAGAGGGCCATTTCCCACGGGGTTGGTCAATTGGTCCTGGAAGGTGCCGTCACCTCGGCCCAGAAGGATGGTGATGTCGCCCGAGCCCCGATTCCCGGTGGCCAGGTCCCGGCGGCCGTCGCCGTTGAAATCGGCCGTCACCAGCGACGCGGGAAACGTGCCAGCTCCGAACCGGAGCTGGGGTTTGAAGGTGCCGTCGCCGTTGCCCAGGAGCACCGAGACGTCGTAGGAATTGGTATTGGCGGTGGCCAGGTCGAGCACGGGCTTTCCGTCTTGCGTGCGCTTTCCCGTGAAGGAGCCCGCCACCAAGGCCTGAGGGTAGCTTCCGACAAGGTAGGACTGCCGGGCCTGAAAGGTCCCGTCGCCGTTGTTCAGGAGGATAGTGACTTGGTCGGAGTTCGAGTCGGCGACGGCCAGGTCGAGCACGCCCTTACCCCTGAAGTCGCCCGCCACGATCGCTGAGGGGCCGGCACCGGCGTCGATCGTGTATGAAAACTGAAACGCGTTCGGGCGGTCGGCCCGGAACACGCTAAGCCCCTGGCCCTGACCGGTATTCTGGACGCCTTCATCGGCGACGATCAGGTCAACGTAGCCGTCCCCGAATCGACCGGCAACCAAACCGTGGGGTCTGACTCCGCCGGCGAGGACTGGCCCTGGCGAGAAGCCACCCTGACCGTTACCCACGAAAATCCTAACATGCCCTGTTGCCGAGTCGGCCACAGCCAGATCCACAATGCCGTTGCCAAAGGCGATCGTCTGGATGGCGATTGGGTCGCGATCGCCGGGCAGGGCCAGCGTCGTGCTGGGCTGGAATTTGCCCCCCCCTTCGTTCTGCAGCACGCAGAGCTGGGCAATGATCCCATCGGGGCTAGCTTTTGTTTCGGTAAAGGCGATGTCGGGGAGATTGCCCTGGCTAAAGTCTCCGACAGCGATGGCCCTCACGGTCCACCCCGAGGGAGCCAGCCGGCCGTCGAGGAGCGGGCGCCGGAATGTGCCGTCGCCATTGCCCACGTGGATTCCATCAGGGGCGACGAGGTCAAACGGGAGACTCGAGCCGAAGAACTGGCCGGCAGCGATCGGATTGGAACCCGTGGAGTGGGTCGGGACCGTCTGAAATGCCGGGTCCGTGGGGATCAAGGTGGCCGTGATCTGGTACGTCCCCCCGCCGGAGAGACTTTGCACTTCGAGGTAGTCCGTCCCCTTGGGGACGTTCACATCGATCAAGCCGTCAGTAGCGCCGGTCGCCGGGCCATCGCTCTGAACCAGCGGACGACCCTCCGCATCGACGAGAGAGAGCCGTGCGGCGAACCCCGACACGTCGAGCGTGGCCGTCAGCTTCCCTCCCTTGTTCGACGAGACACTATAGTACGTCGCGGCGAGCGGGGCAATCGTCGCCGCGTGGGGCGAACCGGGCGACAGAGGAACCGACAGAAAGGCAAGCAGCGTCCGACGTTCGAGCCATACCGAACAGGGCTCGCACGACCAGACTTTGCGCCGCCAACCCCGCCTATGTCGACGACCAGTCTGACCCCTATTCGGCGGCTCGGGATGATGTCGTGTCATCGAAGTCAGCCTCATTATTAGACTTGCTCCGCCTCGGCCGGCCTGACCGCCCGTGGCGCCAACCGCGGTGGGAGCGAGGCGTGTACCTTCCTACAACGTCATCACTCCCGCAACCTTACCGACGGAATCAAGAAGATTCGGCAAATTATTTATCCAGCGTATTTTCATAGGGCNGCCCTCTTGACACCATATCCCTTGTTNCCCTATTTTGCGCATGTGCTGCATGCACCGCAACCCATACCACTTGATCGGGAGAATCCCATGGCAAAGTCGATGATACGTCACTGGGCACCATTTCTGTTGTCGATCCTCTTGTCCGTTGCGGCCAACCGGGCGGAGGCACAACTCGTCACTGTCAACTTCCAGGGGCAGACTTCAGACTCGCCTCCAGTGCCGATATCTGGAACGTTCACATATAACAGTTCAGTAACAACTGATAGTGATACTTTCGTGTTTACGAAATTACCTGTATCAACTGGTAGACATGATATACGGTATAGGATTTCAGGCGCACTACCACAGACTGGGAGTGGCTCTGCATGCGATCCGTACTTCATCCAGATCTCGGGCAACCAGTTCATACTCACGGCCACACTTCCACAAGCACCACCGAGTCAGCGGACTACGGTTCAAATCACGATCACCATGAACCGGCCCATAACAACAAGTCCGCTGACGTTGCCGGATTGCTCGTTCTTTCCAAGTTCCCCCCCGGGCACATTCCCGCACACATTGACGCTGAGCAGCAGCGGTGGATCAAGTCGTTCGGCGTCAATCGCGATCACTAGTTGCAGCCCTCCCACCGCGTTCGCTGCTCTAGCTTGGAAGCCTCCCAGCCATCCTGCTCCAAGTGAGCCGCCTCCCAGCCATCCTGCTCCAAGTGAGCCGCCTCCCTGTTATGTCTACACGTGCACGTACCCTGCGCCCGCGCCCTGCCCGGTGTATACGTGCCCGCCGCGCCACGAGTGCTGCTTGACACGGCTTTTTGCTCGACGGTCTTCCCGCAATTCCTGTTGGTGAAAGGCGGGCAAGAATCAACCGGCTCTCGACTGACCTCGTCCCGAAAACACGACGGTCAGCCGGGGGCCGACGAGACTTGCGCCGGTGACTGTTGCTAGAACTTGAGCCTCTCGAGCGATTTCAACCGCCTTCGAATGGGTTGGAGCGTCGGGTCGGTGAAAACCTGGTCGCGTACGAACGCCGCCCGCTGCCCGGGGGGCGTTCGCTGCACGGCCTCGCCGATCAAGGCCACGGCGCGGTCCTGATAGGACGCGGTCAGCGCCACGGCCTCGCGACCCGCCTGGCGGACCTCGTTCGCCGCGGCTAACGCGGCGCGCACGTAGATCCGCCCCGCGATGTAGTACCTCCGTGCGTCCGGCGCGCCGTGGCGGAGTGATTCCTCGGCATCGGCGACCGCGGCGCGATGCTGGCCCAGCAGGACTCGTGCCGAGCCCCGGCCGCTGAGCGCGTCGCCGTTCGATCCGTCGAGCCGGATCGCTCGCTCGAAGTCTTCCCGGGCCAGTTGGACGGCATTGGTGACGAGATGGGCCCAGCCACGGCGATTCCAGAGCCTCGGCTGGTCGGGGCGCTGGGCCAGCGCCTGCGTGTAGTCGTCGATGGCACCGGAGAAATCCTTCCGGCGGTCCTTGGCCAGCCCGCGGAGCTCGAACACCTCAGCCGTCGGCCGGGCCTTCAGCACGGCGTCGCACGAACGGATCACGTCATCATAACGGTTCAACATCAAAAGCACGCCGATGCGCAGGCGGTGGGCGTCGGCGTGGTCGGGCACGGCCCGGAGCGCAGCATCGCAGGCGGCGAGTGCCTCCGCGTGACGGCTGGCGCGCTCCAGCAGCCTGGCCCGGTTCGTGTGATCGAGCGCGAGCACCGGGTTGGCCGGAGACTCCCGCCGAACCGCCTCGTCCAGGTCGCGCAGAGCCGCCTCGATCCGGGTGGGAGTCAGGTTCTCGTGCCCCCGGTATACCTCGGCGCGACCGCGATACAGCGCCGCCAGGTCCGGCCGCAGCGCGATGGCCTGGGTGAATTGCTCGACGGCCTCGTCCGGCTTCCCCTGCTGCCGGAGCACCTGGGCCAATCCGGCGTGGGCCTGGTAAAGTCGAGCGTCGAGCCGGATGGCCTCCTGGAGGTCGGCCACCGCCCGGTCCAGGTTCCGGCGCTGCCACCGCAACAGACCGCGGTTGACCAGCAGCACGTAGCGGAGCTCCGCGACCGGCTTGCGTTCGAGCAACTCCAGGGCCCTGGCATAGTCCTCCTCGGCGGCCGCGAAGTGATCCTCCGCTTTGCCCGGGAGGTTGCTTGCCTGCGCCGCGACCCCGCCCGCTTGGGCGAAGATCGCCCCCACCTGGCCCGAGGCGAACCCGCGCAGCAGGTAAAGCCAGGCGAAGTCGGGATCCTGGTTCAGGCAGGCGTTCAGGCCGGCCTTGGCCTCCACCGGCCGTCGGAGCTGAAGGTAGCAGATGGCCGAGAGGCACTGGGCCCAGAAATGATTCGGTTGGTGTCGCAGCACGGCGTCGAAGTGGCGGAGCGCCTCGTCCCACCGGCCGCGTTCGTACCTCTCCTGGCCGGTCAGGAAGTGGTCGAAGGCCGTAACCGGCAGCAGGGACTCAGCCGTGCCGCGCTCCCGTTCGGCGCCTCCCACGTCGCCCAGCCGGGTGAGGCAGGCCGCCCGCCGCAGATGGTAGGCGCGGGTCGCTGGGTGCCACTTGACCGCCTCGTCCAGCGCCTTCAGGCCCTGATCGGCCTGCGGCATCGCCTCGGCCAGGATGAGCAGCAGGACGTGGCTGCCCTCCGTCACTTCCGCCTGCTCTTGTGGCGTGAGCGAGGGGGGCAAAGGTCGCGGTATCCATGCGCAGTCCGGCCTCGGCTCGGCGAACATTTCCAGCGCGGCCTGGGCCGGTTTGCGGGTCGCCTCCAGGCTGCCGGGTAAATCCAGGCCCGTGAAACGCGTTTCATGAAAGAGGGCTTCATTCCGCCGCTGGAGGAACTGGCGATACCGGCCGCGGTCCGCCTCCCACGCTTGCTGGTCGGCGAGGCCGCGTTTGATCTGTTCCAGCGTGTCGGTGGCACGGGCGCGCAGGTCCGCGAGCCGGGGCTCGGCCTCGATCTTGGTTAACAGCTTTGACAGGATCAGTTGGCCATTGGTCCATTCTTTTCGGGCCAAGGCATCCCGGCCCTTGAACAGGGCGTCCACACTTTCAATCCGCAGGACCGTCAATCGCTCGCTCTCGTGATGGTAATAGTATAGGGTTGCCCCAACCAGGCCCACGACCGTCACCAGAAGGGCGGCGGTCGTCGGTCGCCGCCGAGCCCATTTCAGTCCACGCTCCCAGACAGGTGTCCGCCGGGCCAGGATAGTCTGACCCGCCAAGTAACGGCACAAGTCGTCCGCCATCGCTTCCGCGCTGGCGTAACGCTTGGGCGGTTCCTTGGCCAGGCATTTCAGGCAAATGGTCTCCAGGTCGCGTGGTACTCGGGAGAGCAAGCGGGACGGCGGCACCGGTTCCTCGTGGATGACCTGCCAGACGGTCTCCGTCGGTGTCGTGCCCTTGAAAGGAGGTCGGCCGGTCAGCATCTCATAGAGGATTGCTCCCAGGGCGTACACGTCGGCGGCCGGGCCGACCTCCCTGATCTGCCCGCGGGCTTGTTCGGGGGCCATGTAGCTGGGCGTACCCATCACCTGTCCGGTCTGGGTAGGGCCCTCCTTCACCTCCAGGCGCTTGGCCAGGCCGAAATCCACGATCTTGGGAATTCCATCCCGGTCGAACAAGACGTTGGAGGGCTTGAGGTCCCGATGCACGATGCCTGCTTGGTGGGCCGCGTGGATCGCCCGCGCCAGCGTGACCATCAGCTCGGCCGCCTGGCGTCCCGGATGGGGCGTGCCGGCCAGCCGGTGGGCGAGGCTGCCCCCTTCCAACAACTCCAGCGCGACAAAGGGGAGGCCGGCGACCTCGCCGATGTCGTAGATCTGCACGATATTGGCGTGATGCAACCGCGCGACCGATTCCGCCTCGCCCCGGAAACGGTCCAGCTCCTCCGGCCTGGCCTGGAGGCCGGCACGGATCATCTTCAGGGCGACCAAACGGTTCAACTGGTGCTGCCGGGCCTGGTAGATCACTCCCATGCCACCGTGGCCCAACTCCGCCAGGATGTCGTAGTCAGCGATCTCGGGCCAACCTGCCTTGCGGATACTTTTTGCAGGGAGTTGCGCGAAGGATCCTTCCGGATCGGCGGACTCCCGCCCGGGATGATACGCCCCGGTCGGTGATTGCGGGTCCTGGGGAACGGACAGGTCCGCTTCGCCCAAGGCCTTGCCGACCAGTTTGACCTGTGCTGGGAACCGCGCCCGATACTCCTCGGGCGTCGGCTGCTCCCCCTGGCGACGGCGGTAGACCAGCTCCAGCACCAGCAGCTCGTGCCACAGCGTCGATCGCTCCGGACCGGCCGTCTCCTCCAGGTAATCCTCGATCTGGGGACGCAGGCCCGCCTTCCAGGCCGCCTCGAAGCGGTCGCATACCTCATCCATGCGATTGATCATCAATGGTGACAGGCTGGCGTCGATCGTCGGTAAGGTCGTGCTCATGGCGTTCCCCCTACAAGAGAACTCCACACTTCGCCCGGAAACCCAACACCCGTCCCGGAAAATGGCGCTGGCCGTCAATCCGGGACCTCTTTGGCCCAAAGCAGTCGGATCATGCGGAGCTTGCGCTCGACCGTTTGCGGCACACACCCGAGCTTCGCAGCGATCTCGGCGTTGGTGTGCCCTTCCATCTTCCACCGCGCCACCGCGCGCAGCGTGTCAT
>JGI12270J11330_10003879_pt1 | contig 10652 bp, 7 predicted proteins | sample PeaSoiMetSII2010_FD_11330 | JGI IMG/M metagenome (IMG submission 11330)
AAGCCACTTTTCGTCCTGCGGCGCAAGCCCGATCACGGCGCGGCACTGTGCGCCAACGAGGTCCTCTGCCGTGATGCCCACAGTCCATCCCAACCGCGCCGCCATGCTGACGATCTGGTCGGTGGTGTGAACCGCCGTCGGCCGCCTGATCTTCGGTATCGCCGCCATCTCCTCAACTGAGGCGAACATCTTCAGGCCGATCACCGTGGTCTTGAGCCGCAGCAGGCTATTGAGATCGGCCACCATGCCGGCCAGGTCGAACTGTTCGGGCGGGGTTTGCTGTTGCATGGCGTTCGCTCCGGAAGCTTGGCGCGGCGGGGCTGCCCGCCTGTAAAGGGCGATCCTAGCCTGATTGGCCGGTGGTTGCGACCGGCAGATCACGCCTGTTGCGTCCCGCGGCGCAGATTGCGCCCGAGTGATGCATGGACTTTGCCCCTCCGAAGACAGAGGGCGCAGGGAAGGCCGGGTGTCTGATGCACCCGCAGCCTCGTATGCAAAAGTGAAAAGCATACGAGTAAGTCACCACAGGTTCACCGGATCGATCCGGCCTTCCCTGCGCAATGGTTTTAACGGTTTATAGCGCGCTCTTGTGTCCGCAAAATCTGCCAGAATGTGCGAACGGGCGGTTGATTGGCAACCGCCCGTCGCTGGATCTGAGCCCGTTCGCGCTCAAAGGCCCGAGAGCCTGACGGGGAGCGTGGGACAGATCCGGTGTCTTCCTCAACCCGAACAGTTGCATGGGCTTCGAGCCCGGACCGAGCAAGGAAGGGAGTTGGATGATGGCACAAAACGATCGCGTTGTCGTCGGTATCGATGTGGCCAAGGACAAGGTTGATGCATGCATTCGCGCGTTGTCCCTACGGCAGACGTTCCCAAGCACCGCGCAGGGGCGGCGCAAGCTGATCTCCTGGCTGCGCAAGCACAAGGTGACCGTAGCCGTGATGGAGGCTTCCGGCGGCTACGAGCGGGACTGGGCCAAGGCGCTGCGCGGGGCCGGCATCGAGGTACGAATCGTCGATCCGAAGCGGGTGCGCAACTTTGCCCGCTCGGCCGGGCGGCTGGCCAAGAACGATGCGATCGATGCGGAGATGATCGGCTGGTTTGCCGAGACCTTCGGCGAGGCCAAGGGCCAGGCCTACGATGCGGCCCGCGAGAAGCTTGTCCAGATCGTCCATGCGCGGCAGGGTCTGCTCGAGCTACAGACCAGCCTGCAAAACCGGGGCGAGCACGCCGCGCCGGAGGTCGTGCAAAAAATGCAGGGGCGGCTGTTGAAGAAGATCGCTCGCGAACTTGCCGGGCTCGAGGCTGCGATCGCAGCCATGATCAAGGCGACGGCGCATTTTGCCGAGCTCGCCGAGATCATCGAGAGCGTGCCGGGGCTTGGCGGGATCACCGCCGCCGGCCTGATCGCGGCGATGCCGGAACTGGGACAGGTGAGCGACCAGGCGATCTCCGCCCTGCTGGGCGTCGCTCCTTACGATGACGATAGCGGCAAACGGCGCGGCGAGCGCCAGATCAAGGGTGGACGCCGCAAGGTGCGCAATCTCTTCTACATGGCTTGTCTCGGGGCCGCGACCCGGCACAATCCCGTGCTCAAGGCCTTCTATCGTCGCCTGCTGGCCAAAGGAAAGGAGAAGAAGGTCGCGCTTGTCGCCTGCATGCGCAAGCTCATCGTCATCCTCAACACCATGATCGCGCGCGGCGAGAAATGGGATGCCACCCGCTACGCGCTGAGCTGAACGAGCGCGCTCGTGTCGTCGCGCTCGGTCTCCGACCGAGCGCTTGCAAAGCCAACAGACCGGTGAGCGGACGGGGTCAAGGTCGTCAGCCGCCGAAGGCGGGGGCGCGGCACGCGCCAGCCTTGAGCCCGGCCGATCANTGGTCTACGTCAACACAGTTGCTCCCCGAAGTAAGCCGAGCGAGCAGGCCCGTTGGCACTTGCACTGTTCATCCTGATCCGCCTTGTCTATTTGCCCTGCCAAACCGGCTTCCGCTTTTCGGCAAACGCTTTGGGACCTTCGATCGCATCGAAACTTGCATAGCTTTCGACATGCAGCTTGTTTGCCTCGACAAGTCCCTTCTCGCAACCAAGATCCATCGCTGCCAGGACGCTGGCTTTTGCTGCCTTCACCGACAAAGGGGCGCCCTGGACAATATTGCGGGCAAGTTGCATGGCCCGGGCGCGCACGGCATCAGGCGTGTCTTCGAGATAATTCAAGAACCCGTATTCGGCGAGCCGCTCGATTGGCATCGTCTCGCCTGTTAGGACAAGCTCCATCAGCACCGGTTGCGGCAACATCCAGAGCAGAGGCACCGCCCACGGCGATCCGCGCCCCATCTTGACCTCGGTGATCCCGGCGCGCGTTCCGCGAAGACCGACCCTGAGGTCGCACTTGATCGCCAACAGCATCCCGCCCGCCATCAATGATCCCGTCATCGCCGCGATGATCGGCTTTGAAACGGCTCGCATGGCGGTCTGCATGGGGTCGCGCATCAGGGTAAGAATATCGACCCCGTCGCGCGCTCTGATCTCGGCCGCCTGTTTGAGGTCCAGGCCGGCAGAAAATACGCCGCAGTCGGCCGAGGTCAGAACCACCACCCTCGCCTGTGAATCCTTCTCGACTCGCTCCCATGCATCGGTCAGACCGTTCATCGCCTCGACCGACAGGGCGTTCTTGCGCTCAGGCCGGTTGATTGCGATCGTCACCACGCCATCATCTAACGCATAATGGATTGGTTCGCTGTCGGACATCGGCTGGCTCTTTCGAAAAATCTAACACCTGTTAGAATACTCGCCGATAGACCGAATACAACCGGAATTCAGCAATCGGGACAGCCATGCAGCAGCTTTCGAAAATGCGCTTCGCGCCGGATCTCCTAGAGGGCAAGGTCTCCCTCGTGACCGGCGGCGGAACCGGGATGGGTCGCGCCACGGCAATCGAAATGGCGCGTTGCGGAGCACGTGTCGTCGTGCTTGGCAGACGGACCGCGCCGATCGAAGACACCGCCAAAGTCATCCGCGAGATCGGCGGCCACGCGATTGCCATATCGGCCGATATCCGCCTGCCCGACCAGCTCGAAAAAGCCATGTTGCGGATCAAGGACGAGTTCGGCCGGCTCGACATCCTCGTCAACAACGCGGGCGGACAATTCGTGACGCCGGCGCGCGAGCTTAACAACAAGGGCTTCGAGACCGTGATTCGCAACAACCTGATCGGCTCCTGGCAAATGACGAAAGCCGCCGCAGATCACTTCATGCTGGAGCACGGCGGCTCGATTGTATTCGTGACCGCTTGTGTCCGCTCTGGCTTGAGCGGTTTCGTGCATACGGCTGCGGCGCGCGGCGGCGTTCTCGCGATGATGAAGACGCTCGCTTTCGAGTGGGCAGAATTCGGCATACGTCTCAATTGCGTTGCTCCCGGCACCATCAAGACCGAAGGCATGGACCATTACCCGATCGATCCCGAGCAATGGCTGAAGCTCAACCGCAATGTGCTCGGACATATGGGAGACGTCGAGGATATTTCGGCCGCGATCATATTCCTCAGTTCGCCGCTGGGTAAATTTGTCACCGGCGAGGAATGGTATATCGATGGCGGCGAAACGCTACACCTCGCCCATGACGCGCGCCAGATGATCGATGCGGTAAAATTTTCCAGACGCGAGCCCGCTATTGTGAAGGCGAAATAATCCTTGATGCCCGCCGCGGCAACGCGGCGCGATCCTACAGCGCTTGCGCGATGCGCACGCCTTCCTCCACCGCACGCATGGCGTCAAGCTCGGAGGCTTCCTTTGCACCGCCGATCACGTGGGCCTCGATGCCAGCGGCGCGCAATTCATCGAACAGCCCGCGGTTGGATACCTGGCCAGCGCAGATCACGATCGTGTCGGCCTCGATCACGCGGGGGACTCCGTCCACCAGAATGTGCAGCCCACTGTCGTCGATCCGCTGGTAGGTAACTCCAGCGACAATCTTCACGTCACGCTTGGCGAGACTGCTGCGCAAAATCCACCCGGTCGATACACCGAGACCGAGGCCGGGCCTCGTAGCCTTGCGTTGCAGCATGGTGATCTCGCGCGGACTCTTTCGTGGCCCAAGCGGATCGCCGGTCAGCCCACCCGCCAGCGTAAGGCTGACATCGATATTCCACTCGCTTTGAAATGCTGAAATATCCTGCCCCCGCACCTTCGGTCCCTCCGCCGGCTGCGAATGACAGAGATACTCTGCGACATCGAAGCCAATTCCGCCGGCGCCGACGATGGCGACCTTATGGCCTGCACGTTTCTTGCCGCTTAGCAGATCGTTGTAAAACACTACCTTGAAATGATCGATGCCGGCTATGGCCGGCACCCGCGGATGCACCCCCGAGGCTATCACCACGGCTTCAAAACCATCGTGGCTGAGATCGCCCATGGTCGGCGATGCGTTGAGCTTGACATCGACGCCGCCATCCTCGATCTGCCCGCTGAAGTAGCGCAGCATCTCGTCGAATTCGGCCTTGCCCGGGACGGCGCGCGCGAGGTTGAGCTGGCCGCCGATACAATTGGCCGCCTCGAACAGCGTGACCCGGTGCCCGCGGCGGCTTGCCTCAGCCGCGGCAGCAAGGCCCCCCGCGCCGGCGCCGACAATCGCGACCTTGCGAGGTTTCGCTGCCGGACCCTCGTCGAACTCGGTTTCGCGGCAAGCGCGCGGGTTGACCAGGCAGGTGGCGCTGCGATTGGAAAAAATCAGGTCAAGGCAGGCCTGGTTGCAGGCGATGCAGACATTGATCTTGCCAGCATTGCCTTCGCGCACTTTCTTCGCGAAAAGCGGATCGGCCAACATCGGGCGCGCCATCGAGACCAGATCGCTATCCCCCGTCGCTAGAATTTCCTCGGCAAGATCCGGCGTATTGATGCGATTGGATGCGACCACCGGAATTCCTACGGCGCGTTTGAGGCGCGCGGCCGCGAAGCGCCAGGCGCCGCGCGGGACTGGATATGCGATGGTCGGAACCCGTGCTTCGTGCCAACCGATCCCGGTATTGAGAATATCGGCGCCAGCCGCCTCGACCTTGCGCGCAAGCGACACGATTTCGTCGCCGGTGGCGCCGCCTTCGACCAGATCAATCGCGGATATTCGATAGATGATGATGAAATCTTGGCCTGCCGCCGCGCGAACCCGCGCGGTCAACTCGACCGGTAGGCGATGGCGATTTTCTGCCGATCCGCCCCATTCGTCGCTGCGGTCGTTGGTCCGCAGCACCGTGAATTCATTGATCAAGTAGCCTTCCGACCCCATGATCTCGACGCCGTCAAACCCGGCCTCTCTGGCGAGGAGCGAGCAGCGCACATAGTCCGAAATCGTCTGTTCGATCTCCGCGGATGTCATCGCGCGCGGTGCAAATCGATTGATCCGGGAACGGATGTCGGTGGGGCCGAGACACTCTTCCTGCCGAGCGTAGCGTCCGGAATGCAAAATCTGCAGGCAGATCTTTCCATCGTACCTATGCACCGCTTCGGTGATGCGCCGGAGTTCCCAGGCCTGTGCATGCTCGGTCAGGATCGGTCCGCCGGGTTCGATCAAGCCGGCGGTGTTAGGGGCATAGCCGCCGGTAATGATGAGCGCGATCTCACCCCTGGCCCGCTCGGCAAGAAACACCGCCATCTTGGCCAGCCCATTTTCCTCCATATCGAGGCGCGTATGCATCGAACCCATGATCATCCGATTGCGTAGCGTGGTTCGTCCCACCTTCAAGGGCGACAGCAGGTTTGGATAAAGCGATGTCCCTGGACTGGTCTGCATGGCATTGCCCCCGTGGCCGACGTTGCGTAATTTCTAACACTTGTTAGACTTTGTGCAGAATTTCAAGGAATTTCAGCGGGGGATCGCCATGGACTACGCGCTCAGCGAGCAGCAGCAGGCGTTTCGGACGGCAGCTGAGCGATTCGCGAAGCTAAAACTGGCTCCGCACTATCAGAGGCGGGCCAAGCAAGATCGTATGGACCGAATGCTGCTGAAGGAAATGGGCGGCCTTGGCCTGATCGGCGTCGATCTGCCGGAAAAATATGGCGGCCTCGGCGAGAGCAGCGCAACCTCGGGCGTCATTATCGAGCAGATCGCCTATGGCGATTTCAATGCCAGTTACGTTCAACTGCTGGCATCGCTGATGGGCGGCATGGTCGCGCAGCATGCCTCGCCCGACATCGCGCAGGAATGGCTGCCGCGGGTTACGCGCGGCGACGCGATCATCGGGCTTGGTCTGACCGAGCCGCGCGGCGGTTCCGATGCGGCCAACCTCATCCTGCGCGCCGAGAAGTCCGGAAATGGTTACCGTCTTAACGGCGAAAAGACATCGATGAGCTTTTCGGATCAGTGCGACGCCGCGGTTATCTTTGCGCGAACCGGTGCGATAGAGGACGGTGCCCGTGGCGTTAGCGCCTTCTTTGTCGATCTCAAACAAAAGGGGATCACCCGTACGCATTTCGATGACATCGGCACCAAGCCGGTGGGTCGGGGCTCGGTGTTCTTCGACGATGTCTTCATCCCGGCTGAATGTCTGATGGCAGAGGAGAACAAGGGATTTTCCAAGATCATGTCCGGATTCGACTACAGCCGCGCCTTGATCGGCCTCGAGTGCGTCGGACCGGCCCAGGCGTCGGTCGATGAAACCTGGCAGTACACGACTGGCCGGATCGCCTTCGAGCGGCCGATCGCCCAGTTTCAGGGCGTGAGCTTTCCGCTCGCGGAAGCCGAAACCCAGCTCACCATGATGAGGCAGCTCTGCTACTATACGCTTTCGCTACGGGACCGTGGGCTGGCCCACACCGCGGAAGCCGCGATGTGCAAATGGTACGTCCCCAAAGTGGCCTGCGAGATCATTCACCAATGCCTCCTCACCCACGGCCATTACGGCTACACCACGGACCTGCCGTTCAATCAGCGCCATGCCGATGTGATGGGCCTGCAAATTGGCGATGGCACCGCGCAGATCCAGAAACTCGTCATCGCCCGCGAGAAGGTCGGGCGAATAGCCGTTCAGTACGCCAAACAACCTTGAGGGAATGCAGAAGGCCTCCGAATAAGCGCTGTTTGTCTCGGACGCCTTATCGCTCGCGGCCGAATGCAGCGTCACCAACCGACACCCGATGAGTGCTCGACTGCCACAGCTTCGGATAGGTGGTGCGAAAATCCCTTAGCAACTGTCCAATCGGAGGATCGGCGAACCAGCCGCGATCGTTGACATATTCCATATGGCGATGGCTGCTTGTATCGAACTCGTGAAACAGCGCGTCGCTTTTGCCGTCGAAGATCAGCCGCCTGACGCCGAATCGTTCGCACAGCTCCGTGTTGAACGCGGGCGTGACCTTGAACAGCCTTTCATCGAGCCAAAGCGCGACGTAGCCGTGGTAAATGAAAAGGTCAGTTCCCATAAGATCCGCAAGCTTCGGCGAATTCAAATGATTGCGGACATCGGCGAATCCGACCGCCGCCGGAATTGCGGCGGCGCGCAACGCAGCGGTTAGCAGGATCGCCTTGGGCACGCAGTAATTCGAAGGTTTCCCGGTGATCCGGCTGGCCCGGTAATCGTCCTCGATGGTGCCGACATTGAATGGATCATATCTGATCCGGTCACGTACGGCCTCGAACAGGCGGATGGCCTTGTCGGTAGCCGACAGACCCCGCGCACTGGCCAGACTGCGCGCGACGAACTCGCGGACCTCAGATGAGTCGCTGTCGACGAATGCTGTCGACGCAAGAAACTCGGGACGACAAGCGTTCGGCTTCATTCCCTTCCCCTGCGCTGGCAAACCGCCATTTATCTAACAAATGTTAGAATCGAAAGATAGTCAGTCCCGCCATTGACCCAAATCGCCTCCAAGCGTTAGCTTTCACGCGACCGCCCGGCTTGGCTCGAGAGACATTCGCAAGACAGCCTATGAACGATGCGACGCAGTATTTGTGGACGCCGCCGCCGGATCTGGTGGCACAAAGCAATTTAACCGGGTTCCTTCGCGCGACCGGCCAGCCGGATTACGACGATCTTGCCGCGAAGGCGGACGCCGATCCCGCATGGCTGATGGAGCAAGTTTTCAAATTCTGCGATGTCAGGTTCTATCGGCACTATGACGCGATGCTCGACCTGTCGCGCGGTCAGCCATGGGCGCGCTGGTGCGTCGGTGGCACCACCAACATCGTCCTTAACTGCATCGACAAGCATCAGGGAACCGCCGAGTGGAATCAGACGTTTCTGGTCTGGGAAGGCGAGGACAAGCGCGAGCAACGCTCGCTGACTTATGGTGAATTCGACCGCGAAGTTGGGCGGCTGGCACAGGGCTTACGCGATCTCGGCATTGGCCGGCGCGACGTTGTCGCGATCTATATGCCGAATCTACCGGAGACCTTCATCGCTTTCTTCGCCGCATTGAAGCTCGGCGCGATCGTCATGCCGCTGTTCTCGGGGTTCGGTCCGAGCCCAATCCTGTCCCGCCTGAGCCACGGTGAAGCCAAAGCCGTGATCACCGCGAGCGGGACGTGGCGGCGCGGCGTCGCGGCGCCGCTTAAATCGGTGCTCGACCTGGCGCTGGAAGCCTCGCCAACGGTCCGGCATGTGATCGTCGTTGCTTGCGACGGTCTCGAAGTTGAAACGCCCATGCGCGAGGGACGCGACCGCTGGTGGAGCGATGTCGTCGCCGGCAAAGACGGCGTCATCGCAACCGCCGAGATGCAGGCGGAAGATCCGGCGATCCTGCTCTATACGTCGGGCACGACGGGTGAACCGAAGGGGTGCATCTGGACCCACATCAGTTTCATCGGCTCGATGGTCACCCGCGACATGATCATCTGCGGGGACTTCAAGCCATCGGATCGCTTTTTCTTCTTCAGCGACATGGGCTGGATGGTGGGCGCGATGTGCGCCTGTATCCCGAGTTTCGCCGGCGGCAGTCTCTTGATCGCGGAAGGCACGCCGGATTATCCCGACACCGGACGATTTTGGCGCCTGATCGCGGATCATCGGGTGACCTACCTCGGCGTGTCGCCGACGATTGTTCGCACCCTGATGCGCTATGGGCTGGAGGTCGACGACTACGATCTCTCGAGCCTGCGGATCACCGCCTCCGGCGGCGAGGCATGGACGGCGACGCCGTGGCTCTGGTTTTTCGAGCACATCTGCAAGAAGAAAATCCCGATCATCAACATTTCAGGCGGAACCGAAGTCGGAGGCTGCATATTCACGGGCACGCCAAATCACCCGATGAACCCTTGTTCGTTCTCGCGCCCGGCGCTTGGCGTCGGCGCCGACATCGTCGACATGACGGGACAAAGTGTGCCCGCCGGGACGGTCGGCGAACTGGTGTTACGGCATTCGTCGATCGGTTTGACCAAGAGCCTGTGGAAAGCCGATGCGCGCTATATCGAAAGCTACTGGAGCACGCTTCCCGGCCTGTGGGTCCACGGCGACTTTGCGATGCGCGGCCATGACGGGCTCTACTATATTCTCGGTCGCTCCGATGACACCATCAAGATTTCCGGCAAGCGTACCGGACCTGCCGAGCTCGAGGGTATCCTGATCGCGACGGGCAAGGTCGCGGAAGCCGCCGTGTTCGGCATTCCGCATCCGGTGAAAGGCTCAGCTATTGTCTGCGCCTGCGTACCAATGCCGAATGTAGAGGGAAATAGCGGCCTTGCGCGCGAACTCTCATCCGCCATCGTCGAGGGAATGGGTGCATCGTATCGTCCCGAAACGATCCTGTTTGTCGACGACCTGCCGCGCACCCGCAATCTGAAGATCATGCGCCGGGTACTCCGGGCGGTGTTCGAGCACAAGGATCCCGGCGATCTCTCCGCGCTTGCCAACCCCGAAGCCGTCGAACGGCTGCGCGAGAAACTCGACGTCAAATGAACCGCAAACAAAGGCAAGATCGACCTGGCCTCCACACGGCGGCCGTCGCTTCTGCTGGCGACCGTCAGATCGGGCAGTCCGGCGGAAACGCCGGCTTGCGCTTCTCCAGATGCGAGGCAAGGCCCTCGCGCGCCTCGGCGCCGGTGAATCCAAGAATTTCCAGCGCAGTGGAGGTATCAAACAGCGGTCCGTTCACTCGCAGCCAGTTATTTAGCGAGTATTTGGTCCAGCGGATCGCGCTTTGCGCGCCGTTCGCGAGATCCTCGGCCGTCTCAAGCGCGATCTTCTGCAAATCCGCATCTTCTACGCACAGCGAGACAAGCCCAATCCGCTCAGCTTCGGTGCCCGAAAGAGGCTTGCAGGTCAGCAGATAATATTTCGCCTTCGCCAGCCCACAGAGCAGCGGCCAAATGATGCAGGCCACATCGCCAGCCGCGACGCCAAGACGTGTATGACCGTCGACAATTCGCGCCGACTTTCCGCAGATAGATATGTCAGCGAGGATGCCGACGACGAGGCCGGCGCCCACTGCGACGCCGTTGATGGCCGAGATGATCGGCTTGTTGCAATTGATGACGTTGTAGACGAGGTCTTTGGCCTCCTTCCAGGTCGACATGCGAGCGACCGGATTGTCGAGAATGCTCTTGATCAACTCGAAATCGCCGCCGGCCGAAAAAGCCTTGCCGGCTCCGGTAACGATGATGGCATTGATATCGGGGTCCTCATTGAGGCCGCGCCAGATGTGGGTGAGCTGGGTGTGGGTTTCGG
>JGI12270J11330_10003900_pt1 | contig 10627 bp, 11 predicted proteins | sample PeaSoiMetSII2010_FD_11330 | JGI IMG/M metagenome (IMG submission 11330)
CACGCCGACGCCCACCCCGACGCCGACGCCGCAGCAAACTCTCATTACGCCGACGGTGGGGTTCGCATCTGGAAATTCCATAACAGTCCTTGGCACCATCTACGCCATCGGCCGGCAGCCTTGGTTCGTCGGGACAACCAGTCCCGGCGTGACGGTCGACCTGATCCTGGGCGGCTCACATGTCATCGGAGGAGCAAAGATCGTCGGAGTTGTGGTAACAAACGCAGCCGGCGACTTCAGCTTCCATCTTCCCGCCGGCATCAAGAACGGCAGTTATACAATGGAGGCACGGGCGCTCAGTCCGAGTGGGTCATCTTATAAGCTCAGCGTACCGGTAGCGTTCAAGGTAGGGCCAGCGCCCCATATAAAGCCCGCAAGCAAGCCTCCAGCCAAGCCGAAGTCGACCAAGCCTGTCAAAGCGGTGACGTCGAAGACAAAGGTGGTCCAAGTTCAACCACGTGCTGTCCAAGCTGACCAGACTGTGACTACCTCCGGTTCGAACGGCCACCTGATTGATCAGGCGGTTCATACTCTCGTCGAGGAGCGTCTCTTCAAGAAGAAGGGGCGTTGACGCGGAACCGAGCTCGATGCTGTGGCATGTATCGTTCATGAGCATGGCCCGGGGTGAGCACTGCACTCCCCGGGCCTTGCCATTCAGATGCGTGATCTTTTGTGCTTCGAGCCTCCGTGCCTCGGGTCCGTCTCCGAGCCGGTCATCAGCTCACCGACATGCCGTGAGTCGGAATGAGCCCGAAGCGTTCCTTGGCTCTCGGTTTCAACGACCGCTATGGATGAGCGTGGTCTTGACCCATGCGAGGTTGCGTTCGAGTTCCTCTTGTGAGCGGCGGAAGTACGAGAAGCTTCTGGTCAGGGACCGGGCAAGCAGAGCTGCTGCGACTCCGGAGATAACCAGGCCAATCAAGGCAACCACCATCATGACGATGCCCGCCTGGATGTTCGGGACCGTTGCCAGCCAGAGTGCCATCCCGGCCAGGCCGACGGCCCGGAAGAGCGCACAGCCAACTCGGGTGAAACTTCAAGCAGACTTCCACAAGCCGGGCATCATCCCACCCTTCCCGGCCTCGCGCCGGGTGCCTTGACGCGCTTTCCACATGTGCAAATCAGAATGGTCGTCCCCATGGAAACTTCCTGCGCGGATGGATTAGCAACGTCTTGTCTCTGTCAGGGACTGCCCGAAGTACGCTGGTGCAACGACAATTGTGAGTGCTATTTCACTAACGGTCAATGACAAGAGTCGCAGGTACCGCACATTGCAACCGGCCCAAGTGCCACAAGTTGCCCGAGCTCAGGTCGACGAGCAGGAAGTTGGCCAGATCACCTTTGACCTTCTTTTCCACTAAGCCTTCATCGCCAGGGAATACGATCTTGACTCATTGTCCACGCCGCAGTTTGTCGCTAAGGTCACCAGCCTTCCGATATCCCCAGGCGATAGCTTCTTGGGCGCTGGCCAGGGCCGAGGTGCGGTCGCCTTTGGCCAGGTGGGCAAGAGCAAGGTTATAGTGCGTACGGCCCACGGTTTCCGAGTCGGGCCTGGCCAGAAGGGCTCGATGAAAGTCGGCGATCGCATCGTCTGTGCGGCCAGCCTTGTAGGAGAGAATCCCCCGGTTCAGTGCAGCCACGGCGAGGCTGGGATCAAGTTCAAGAGCGCGGCTGTAGTCGCTGAAAGCTTGTCTGGCGTGTTCCAGGGCATCTGAGGCCCGTGCCCGGTTGTAGTAGCATTCGGCCCTTGTAGGGGCTAGCGCAATGCACGTGCGAAAGGCGGCGACGGCATCCTCGAAGTGTCCGCTCATAAGCGCAGAGCCCCTGGAAAAAGTTGGGCCAGAAATCTTGGGGTCGGAGCTCGAGCGTACGCTGAAATTCCTCGGCTGCCTCCGCGACCAAACCTGAGCGGAGGTAGGATCGCCCCAGGTCAAAGTGCTCCCTGGCGGACTGGGGGGTGGGATCAGGCTCGTGAAAGGAGCGGATCTCGCCCGGGGCCTTGGCGTAAGCTCGGCGTTCGCGGTTCAGAGCCGGGCTAGGTCCGCAGGTTGCTTCGGCTTGATCAAGGAGTCGGCAGGCTTCGCGTAGCGCCTCGTTACCAGCACTCTTGGAGGCGAGCCGCACGCGCAGGTCGGCCCCAACGATAGCCAGTTCGAGGAGGTCGGTTCGGATGCCTTGTTCCAGCTCGGCGTCGAGAGCTTCTCCGTCGGGCTTGAGCAAGAGATTGCGTTCGGCCCAGATGGCTGAAATCTTACCAACCAGATTCCGAGCCTCTTCACCCGCGGGTGGTGTGATGCCGTACCGGAAGCGAACAAGGTCGGCAAGGTGATGGAGCTCGATGGCAACCTGTCCCAGTTTCGCCAGGCGAAGCTGCTTACCAAGCAAATCTTTGAGATGCTGGGGTGCAAGACTGGCGGAGGCGCGCTCCAAGCCGCGACTCAAGATGCGAACGGCCTCGGGAAACCGATGTTCGACACGGAGTTTTTGCCCATCCTCGAGGTCCGTTTCGGCCTCACGAACGCGCTGGCGATAAAACGCGTACCCCGAAGCGGCGGCCACAACCAGCGCAGCCAGCGTGAAGGACCAAGCCGTCCCACGAGCCAGGGCCGAGGGCCGCCGCCTTCGCCATTTTCGCCACCGTTCCATGAAGCTTCGGTTGGCGACGCCGCGGAGCGGTAAGTCGTTTAGGTGGCGGCGCAGGTCATCGGCCAGGGTTGCCGCGTCGAGGTAGCGCTCGGAGGGCTTGACGGCAAGACATTTCTGCACAATGTCGGCCAGGCCAGTGCTGATCTGGGAATTGCGACGTTGCCAGGATTTTCCCTTCGCTCCCTCGATACCTGCACCGGGGCCGCAGAGTGCCTCGCACAGCAAGAGCCCCAGGGGGTAGAGATCCGCGCGACCGTTTACCGGCTCAGGAACAGGCTGCCCCAGGCTCACGGCCTTCAAAGCTGCTGCTTGCTCGGGTGCCATCCAGCCCGGCGTTCCCCCGAGCCGGTCGGCGACTCGCTCACCAGACTTTATCGGTTTTCGAGCCAGGTGAAAGTCAAGGAGCATCGGTAGTCCATCGGCCGCAATCAGTACGTTGGAAGGCTTCACGTCCATGTGCACGAGGCCATGAGCATGCGCCTCATGCAGAGCGTCGGCCAGGCAGGCGACGATCCAGCATACGGCCTGGATGTAGGATGCCTGTTCCAGATAGCGGCGGTAGGGACCCTCCTCAGACGCTGGCAGGGGAAGGTGTCCGGCTTGGACCCGGCCAAGGGCTTCGAGGAGGTGACGGCCGCGCCGCTGCACCAGGGGGACTTCGGCCAGCGCTTCCAGCAAACGCGCCAGGCTCGTGCCGCCGAGGTAGGGCATGCAGAGAGCTCTCAGCCCCCGGTCCGGAAATGTCTGCTCCGAGAACAGAGGAATAATATGCGTGTGCTGGAATCGGGCCAATGAGAGGTGTTCCTCCTGGTCGTCGGGAATGATTTTCAAGACGACCAGCCGGTCTGCCAGTGCTGGCTCCGCAGCCAGATAGGTCTTACCCGAGGCTCCCTGGCCTAGCTCGGAAAGAAGGCGGAATGGACCGAGCTGCTCACCAACTTCGGGGAAATCCGGAGCCCGGGAAAGTGGCCACAGCAAGCGATCACAGCTAAGGAGCAGTTCGACTTCATCTTGCCACTGGGGGAACCGGGTCATCACCTCGGCGGTGACCACCTGCTCTCCCGCTTCGCGGCGGAGACAGACTTCCTCGTACACCAGCCGGACCGCTTTCTCCGTGCTCAGTCCGGGGTACTGCTTCAAGATCTCTTCAACGGTGATCTGCTCACCGCGAGCCCAGGCGGCAGCCATCGCCTGGACCTGGCGCGAGACCCACTCGCTCTCAGGCCCTCGGGAACGTTCCGAGCTTGTCAGAGCAGGGTTCCACGACGAACGCACCGGCTCGGCAGTTTCCGAGGAGGAAGGCGGCGGCATAGGTCATTCCTCTTGCGGAGCGGTGCCGGGCGAAGTGCCCGCGGTCCTCCGTGGGACGGCCAGCCGTCGAGCCAGGTCGTAGAGGATTCGCCGGATGCTTCCCTCGTGAAAACCCGTGCGAGCGGCGATTTCTGCAAGCGAAAGACCCTGCCGCTTCAGTCGCAGAATCTCGTGGTGAGCAGGAGGGCATTTCTCCAGCATAAGCTCCCAAAGCTCGTGACCTTGAGCGACCTCACTAGGCCGAGGCTGACCGGCGTGGGGCAACTCGTGGGAGGTGATCTCGTGCAGCGGGCGTTCCTGCTCCAGGGCTCGGTGATGCTCGCGTCTGCGATCAATGAGCCGGTTGCGAGCTACCTTCACCAGAAAGGCTCGAAGGTGAGCGGGATCGGCGAATCGCCATCCTGCCTCGCGAAAGCGGCACAGGACATCGGCCCAGACCGATTGAACGATGTCCATGGAGTCAAGCTTGGACCGCAAAGGGCCGGTCAACTGGCGCCTGACCGCCATCCGAAGATAGGGTTCATAAGCGAGAAATGCTCGCTCAGCAGCAACGATATCGCCATCGTTCAACCGCTCGATCAACTCATCCAGATGGTCGATGCTCATGTCAGATTAGTGGACCAACTTCCCGGCAGTTCTGGGAAGCCAAGGAGTTCTTCGCTGCCGAGAGGATTCTGTCTTTCCGTGGCCTTCCTCTCACCGGTTCTGGATTTCAGTCGCCTGTGTGCTACTTCCAAGGCCGTCACCGTGCTGAGCAGTGCCAACGAGAGCGGGATTATGCGTGTCGGTCCTTGTTCCACGAGTTGCCCCATTCCCAGGGATTCAAGCTGGTCGAAAAACTGGTCGACGGCTTTCTCCAGAGCGGCTTGGTCGAAGGGCACCGCGTTGGCAATCAAACCGGCCGCCTGAGGCAAGAGAAGCTTTGTCTGGTTGCCGCTCAACAGAGGATCGCCCACGCTTACGGGATTATCGTCGCCACGATGAGCAACCCCATCAGCAGTGGAGTCATCAGTCGTCACCAGACTTGCCGAGCCAGACTTGGGAAGATTGCCCTGAGCCGCCTCAACCGGCTGATTGCCTGGAGATTCACCGCTCCGTGCCATTGGGATTGATTGGTCATCATGCTCGGGTTCCGGTTTGAAGAGAGCGGTTAGATTCCCGGGTGAGACGATGACGGAGGGTGCAATCTGGCCNATGGAGTTGCCACTCTGCGCCAGGGCCGCGGACTGGTTGCCCGCAGGGGATACAGTCACGTCATCGGCTTGAGATGTGTCCTCTACGGAGCCCAGTGTCATCTCATCCGGGAGAGGTCTGGTCGATAGATCACGCGCAGCACGCAGAAACTTCCCAGGGTCCCCACTCAGGAACAGGAAGGGTGGCGGCTGGCTTGGTGGAGGCGGTAAACCGGGTGGAACATCACCATGGCTCGGAGGGGCTGGGACGGCTGCCATGCTTTCAGATGCCATGTTTTCAGATGCCATGCTTTCAGAGCTTGGTGTCGATACGGCAGCATTTTCCGATTCCGAAGTTGGTGAAATCAATGGTGAAGCCACCGGGGGATCGGAGTAGGCATGGAATTCTGGGGCAGGAGCGGACAATTCGCCCCACGGTGAGGAGTCGTGATGAAACCCAGTCATCGGCCAATCCCCGGGGACACTGAAAACCGGCGAGATTGCCGGGCTTCCAAAAACATCCACAGGGTGCGGTGTCGGGCGGAAATCGAGACCAATAATAAGGGCTGGTGCCGTGTGCACTTCAATCACCTCGATCCCGCCGCTTAGAAGATAGCGGCTTTCCAGTGGATCGAGATTCGGCCTGCGACGGCAATTTAGCGCAAGGTACTTCCGCATGGATCGCTTCGCCCCTTGATGCCGAAGCTACATCCATCCGTGATTCAATGGAATGGATGAAGGATAAGCCTTTTTTATAGTATCGGATTTTCGAGCAGCGATCCAGTCAACTTGTCAGGTTTAGAGACGGCCGAAAGCCAAATAATTGCATGGATGGTGTTGGAGCCGTTGAAACATTGGTATTGGATGGCCAGCGGGCTTCAGCGTTTCCGCCTCAGTCCTCCAAGCTGCGTTCCCACCATCCTGCCAGAGAAATGGACTCTCGGCATCATGCATTCCCAATACCCGGTTTAAGGGCCGTCAAGATACCGTAACGCATGCAGCCAAATTGATAGGCCAACCGGATTCGCAAAAGAGTCAGCGCGAAGATCTTGTTCGAGCTAGAGCCATGGAACAAGAATTGCCGATAGGATTGGTTTTGGAGCAGCCCTTGGATAACGCGTCCGGCGCAGATCGACCAGGTTCTCTTGACTCGCCCGGTCACATCCTGAAAGCCAACGGGGACCAGCCCGGCGTCCTGAGCGAGCTGTTGGTACTCGGATGCCGATCCCATTCCGCGCAATCTTCCCTCGCGACAAATCGGTTCCAGCAGAAATCGTCGCTCCCAGAAACGAGGGGCATTCCTGCTCAGCCATGCGCAGACGACAAATCGGCCGCCAGGTTTGAGAACTCGAGCCACCTCGGCGAAAAATGCTTCGAGGTCGATCATATGCTCCGAACTCTCGATCGCGATCACGCTGTCGAAGGAAGCCGGCTCGAGTCCATTGGTCAACCAGTCGCGAAGGAGATAAATCGGGTTGTTCGAGTCGGGTTCAAGGCTCAAGGCATATCGATATTGGGCCTCTGAGATCGTCAGCGCCGTGACCTCGGCACCATGCTCCCGGACCAGGGTCCGCGCGGTTCCACCATAGCCGCAACCGACGTCGCAGATTCGGTCGCCTGGTTGTACCTGGGCCTGTGCGGCGACCTCAGTGATCAAATGGTGCGTGGCCTCCTCGGCTGTTGCCGTGTCTGAATGCCAGAGGCCGTGGTGAACATGCTCACCCCAGATCTCCCGGTAAAAGGAGTCCAGGTCATCGTAGTGAGCCGCGACTTCACCGGTTTGAAATGGTAAGCCTGCCGTGATCATCGTCTTGCCATCCCGTTTTGATATGGCGAGTCGCTTGCTGCCGAGAGCCTCAGTCTGCTCCGTCGTTCCATCTCGTCTCGCAGTCACGGAGATCTTCCCAGGATAGTGTCGGAATTCAAGAGCGAGTCCTGAGTGTTTCCCAGGTGCTGAAAAACCCGCGCGCGCTCACGCCTAGGGTTTCCGCTGGTAGAAGTGACAGAGGAGGTCAGTCGCGCCGAGCGTCGTCCTCTGCCCCAGGATGACCCGGCGCGACAACCTCCTTGCTTCAGTCTGATCTCCGTCTTGGCCCTGGATCATCATCCACCCAGCACTCTGGTGTGGGCAACAAAATAGAGACTCGGCTCGCTGCTCGGGTACCGAGACCATAGCGCGTAGTCGGGTGCAATTGCCCTGGGTCGGCAAGCATCCCCCCAGATCCTCTCCCGTCGAGTGCTCCACTTCGTGGTCCGTCTGAGATCTCGCGCTCCTCGTTGGCGCCGGAGCCGATATGATAGTACTCGCTGAGCTGATTCTTCCGGGTTTGGTCGTTTCGGGACTTGGCCTCACTCAGAGTGCCGCCTGAATGCGGCTTCCCTGGGCGGTTGCCCTACAGTAAATGCTTAGTAGGCGCGATAGTTGCGGCTCGGCATTGAGTCTTCTTGAGAGAGCGTTAAGAGAGCGATCGGGGCATCAAAGTGACTGCTTTGCCATATTTGTCCTTCAGGATGCAGCGGAGCCGCCGTCCTGAACTGATGGAGCAACCAGGACTGGAGCCTGCCGAACATGTTCGAGCTCTTCAGGGGCTAGGTCGGATCAATGTCCTGAGCCGGGTTGGATCCGTTCTCTGGCCGCCTATCGAACGATTGGCACGGTTGAAGGGAATGAATGATCCTCCTCTTCGTGTACTCGACCTGGCGACCGGCGGCGGAGATACGCCAATCACTCTGGCTCGGCGTGCAGCGGCAAAGGGATTGAACGTGGAAATCGACGGTTGCGACATCAGCTCGCAAGCGATCGACTACGCCCAAGGGCAGGCTTCCGCGCGTGGCATCCGGGTGAGATTCTTCGTTCTTGACGCATTGCGCGCGAGACTTCCATCGGACTATGATGTTTTGTGCTGCTCCCTGTTCCTACATCATCTCGGTGAAACGGACGCAATCGCCTTGTTGAGCCGGATGGCTGCCGCTGCTCAACGCCTGGTGCTGGTCGATGATCTGGTCCGGAACCGTTGGGGTTATCTACTGGCTTTGACTGGTTGCCACGTATTGTCCAGTTCCAGGATTGTGCATGTTGACGGCCCCACCTCGGTCGCCGCGGCATTCACGCCCAGCGAAGCTCTTTCCCTGGCGGAGCGAGCAGGGCTTCAGGGAACGAGTCTCACGCGGCACTGGCCGCAGCGATTCCTCCTGACCTGGAGAGTGGACTAATGCGGCCGTACCTTGGCCTCGGGGACGTCGGAGACACGGTCTGGGACGTGATCATCCTGGGCGCCGGACCGGCGGGAACGATCGCCGCACATCAACTGGCCACGTTGGGCGCACGGACCCTGCTTGTGGACAAGCGGTTGTTCCCCCGCGGAAAAGTCTGCGGCGCCTGCCTGAACGCATCGGCGCTGGGAGTGTTAAGATCAGTGGGTCTGGATGGCCATTTGTGTGAGCTGGGAGGAATCAGGCTGGATGGTCTTGAACTGAGGTTCGCCGGCCGTTCAACCCGGCTGAACTTGCCAGGCGGGATCGCTCTCTCTCGTGAGCGGCTTGACATCGCCTTGGTGGATCTGGCCGTGGCCTCAGGCGCCATCTTCTTGCCGCAGACGGAGGGCTTGGTCGGTCCGATCCAGGCAGATGCACGTCGCGTTGCGCTGGTGCAAGTTGATCGAGCGGTCACGGCCAGGGCTCGCGTGGTGCTGGTTGCCACCGGGTTGGGCCAGGTTCGCTTCGAGGGAGAATCGCCTGTCAAGAGCCGGTCCGCAGCTCGATCCCGGATCGGCGCCGGATGCATAGTAGACGATTTTCCCGACGTCTACCATCAGGGAACAGTCTTCATGACTGTAGGGCGGAGCGGCTATGTTGGGCTGGTTCGAGTGGAAGATAATCATTTGAACGTGGCTGCGGCGTTCAACAAGCACCATGTCAAGAAGAGTGGCAGCCCAGGAGCCGCGGCCAACAGGATCCTGCTCGAGGCTGGCTTTGCGCCGGTGCCCGCACTTGATCATGCCGCCTGGCGAGGAACGCCTTCGCTGACGCGACAGACACGACCCATCGCCGGAGAGCGGTTTTTCGTACTCGGGGATGCGGCAGGGTATATCGAACCGTTCACGGGCGAGGGGATGGCCTGGGCCATGGTGTCTGGACAGGCCATCGCGCCACTGGTCTGGCGGGGCATCAAGTGCTGGGAGCCGTCTCTCTCGCGAACCTGGGTTTTGCTTCACCGCCGGCTCGTGACACGTAGGCAATACCTTTGCCGCGCGCTCGCGACCTTGCTTCACCACCCTGGGCTTGCCCACGCCGCGTTGGAACTGGTTGCCCGAGTTCCCAGCGTTGCCCGGCTCATGATAGAGCGAGTGAATGCCTCTTCCGCCCTTCCGCAAACGAGTTGAACTATGAGCATGCTTATCGCCGGTATTGGCACGGCCGTCCCGCCTCATCGAATTTCCCAGGTCGATGCGGCCGAGATCGCCAAGCAGTATTCCTGCGAGACAGCGGCTCAGGAACGGTTGTTTCTGACGCTGTATCGGCGGGCCGGCGTCGAGGGTCGAAACTGCGTGGTCCTTGACAAGTCGGATGGCCCCTTGGACGGCCGGCAGTCGTTCTACACGTCCTCAGACCCTACGACCCTGGATCGGATGCGGAAGTACGAGGAGCAAGCCGGTTCACTGGCATTTGCCGCGTGTAAAGCCGCCTTGCAAGACGCGGCGATCGCGCCAGCGCGCATGACTCACCTGGTGACAGTTTCTTGCAGCGGATTCTATGCGCCCGGTTTCGACATCGGTCTGGTCAAGCAATTGCCCCTGCCCAGCAAGGTGGCTCGCACACATATTGGCTTCATGGGCTGCCATGGCGCGCTCAACGGTCTGCGCGTGGCCCGAGCGTTTCTTGACGCGGATTCCTCCGCGTGTGTGCTGCTCTGCGCTCTCGAACTCTGCAGCCTGCATCACCAGTACGGATGGGATGCCGACAAGGTCGTGGCCAATGCACTTTTCGCCGACGGAGCCGCCGCGGTCGTTGCCGTTAACGATGAATCCACCAGGCCGCATCGATATCGAATGCTCGCTTCGGGCTCGACCGTGATCGAGGATTCGGAAGACGCGATGTCCTGGCGTGTCGGCAATCAGGGGTTCGAGATGAGCCTTTCCCCGCGAGTTCCTGACTTGATCTGCGAGCATCTGCGACCGTGGCTGGAGGACTGGCTGGGGCAGCATGGCCTGGACCTGGCAAGGGTGGGCTCCTGGGCAGTCCATCCTGGCGGGCCGAGGATTCTCTCGGCTGTTTCCGAAGCTATAGGCCTGGATCGGCTCGCCCTGGATATCTCTCATCAAGTCCTGGCCGACCACGGCAATATGTCCTCACCGACGATCCTGTTCATCCTCGACCGACTGCGTAAAGCCAAGACCCCAAGACCCTGCGTAACTCTCGCCTTCGGTCCAGGCCTGACCGTCGAGGCCGCTCTTCTGGCTTGATTGCCTGTCGTTCAAGTCATTAGCCATACCGAATGG
>JGI12270J11330_10003904_pt1 | contig 10620 bp, 7 predicted proteins | sample PeaSoiMetSII2010_FD_11330 | JGI IMG/M metagenome (IMG submission 11330)
GCTTCGGCCCTGGGGCTTCCCTACGGTCAGCCCCAGCCACCCAAGCGTCTTTCCCCATCATGGGATACAACGAATCACGGTGGAGTTCAGCGAGAAGTCTCGCAAAAGCAACGAGTCATCGGGCCTTTACTCCTCCGAGCCGCGGGCCGACGCCAGTAGTCATTCGTCCGAGCCGCCGCTGGGGTGGAGACCGCCGCGAAGACTCAATAAATCGCCGGAGTCACTTGACGAGTCATGGCGAGCAGGGCGACGAGCATCCCATCGTTGGCTTTCAGCCTGGATACGGCCAGCGCCAGAAGGGCCATCCATGCCAGGCAGATTGCAGTCGCCGCCGTCCAGGGGCGCTCTCGACCGGTCGAGCCCGCTGGCGACCGCTCTAGGGCCATGCGTGAAACCCTTCCCCGACGCCCGATGTTCATGAGTATCGACCGAGTGTTCCGAGACCTGTCCCCGGCACGGCAACCGAAGTGCTAGGAGCGGGCGCCCTCCGTCCGCGTGGGCCGATCGTGGTCGATCTCCCGCGGCAGCCAGATCGACAGGCAAGCGCCTCCCGCCGGGTTGTTGCAGGCTGTCAGCCGGCCCCCTTGCTCTCTGAGGATCTCCGAGGCCAGGAAGAGCCCATAGCCGGTTCCTCCTTGTTTCGTGGTGAAGAAGGGCTCGAAGATCCGATCGAGGTAGACTTCGGGGATGCCCGGGCCGTCGTCGCTGACGTCGACCTTGACCCAGCAGCAGCCGTCCTGGTCCACGGCTTCGGCTCGAAGCCGGATGTTGCCGTGCTGGCGCGTGGTGGCGATCGCCTGGTGGGCATTGCTCAGGAGGTCCATCAGCACCTGCATGATCCGGCCGGCGTCGGCCCGAACCGGCGGCGGGGCAGTCTCGATTTCCGCTTGCACCGAGATGCCCCGGCCACTGGGAGGCAGTCCCTTGACGAACAACTCGACCGATTCGTTCAGCAGTGCCCGAAGGTCGACGGCCTGGAACTGAGGAGGGCCGGCGCGGACCGTGGACATCAAATGCTCCAGCCTGGCCTGAAGCATCAGGGTCCCGCGGAGGATCGAGTCAACCCACTGGAGATCCTCGTCATCCGGATTCAGGCTGAGACGGAGCAATTCCGCGCTGCCGCGGATGACCGCGAGCGGCCCGCGGATCTCGTGGATGATTCCCGCGAGCAAGCGTCCCACCTGAACAAGCTGCCGGTTGAGCATGGCCAGAGCGACGAGTTGGCGGTACTGCACCAACCGCCGAACCCGCGCCAGGACCAGTTCCGGGGCCGCGTCCTTGGCGACGTAATCGTCGGCTCCGGCCTGAAGGCCGGCCAGAACATCGCTGTCATCATGCCTGACCGTGAGCATGAGCACAGGGATACCGCCCACCTGAGGATCGCCACGCAGAGCCCGGCACACATCCAGCCCGTTGAGGTCGGGAAGGTTCACGTCCAGGACGATGACATGAGGACGGACCTCCAGCGCCTTGGCCAGGGTCTCCGACCCCTGGCCAACTTCGAAGACCTTGTAGCCCGCGCGCGCGAGGATCATGCGAAGCAGTGCGCGGTCGCCCGCGCTGTCGTCCACAATCAGGACGGTCCCCTTCTCCTCCATGCATCAACCCTCGTTCTGCGCCATCGACGGCCCTGCGGCTTTCTACGCTCGCTTTGTAACGAGGCCTTCACCAGGATTAAACACCGAGTCAATTCCAGTCGGGCCGATCGTATCTTCAATAGCTCGTGGTTATACTACGGAATGAGGTCAATCTTCGAGACAGGAGCGACCCATCCGGGCTCGGCCGGCGAATTCCGGTCAGCATGACCAGCAGGGCGAAACACGTTCTCCAAGACAATCACTGCAACGACCATGACCACAGGTCTGCTCACGCCACCCGACGTTTCTTCCCTCCCCATCGAGAGTTACTGGCACCTGCCCGATTCCGTACTGGAGCAGAGGATCCGCCAGGTCAAGAGCGACCTGGGAGAGTCTCTGCTGATCCTGGGACACCATTATCAGCAAGACCAGGTCATTCGATTCGCCGATCTTCGTGGGGACAGCCTCAAGCTCAGCCAACTCGCGGCCACGAGCCAGAACTGTCGGTCCATCGTCTTCTGCGGTGTCCACTTCATGGCGGAGACCGCGGATATTCTATCACGCCCGGAGGTCCAGGTCTTCCTGCCCGACATGTCCGCCGGCTGTAGCATGGCCGACATGGCCGACCTGGACTCGGTCGAGGCGGCATGGGCCGACCTCGGCGAGATCATCGACACCAAGGACCTGATGCCGGTGACCTACATCAATTCGACCGCGGACCTGAAGGCATTCTGCGGCCGGCACGGCGGTATCGTCTGCACCAGTTCCAATGCGCGGGCCGTCCTGGATTGGGCCCTGACTGGCCACCGCCGGGCCCTCTTTTTCCCGGACCAGCACCTGGGCCGGAACACGGCCCGGACCATGGGAATCCCGCTTGCGCAGATGGTGGTCTGGGATCCCCGTTTGAACCTTGGCGGCAACACCGAGGCGGCCATCGACGGGTCGCGGATCCTGCTCTGGAAGGGCCACTGCTCGGTCCACCAGATATTCAAACCCGGGCACGTGACGCAGTTCCGACAACAGTTTCCGGGAATCCAGATCCTGGTTCATCCCGAGTGCATGATGGAAGTCGTGGCGCTGGCCGACCTCGTCGGCTCGACGGAGTACATCATCCAGACCATCGAACGGGCCCCCGCCGACTCGAGCTGGGCCATCGGAACCGAACTCCACCTGGTCAACCGGCTCGCAGCCGAGCACCCCGGCAAGACCATCCATTTTCTTTCCCCCATGGTCTGCATGTGCGCCACAATGTACCGGATCGATTTGCCCCACCTGGCGTGGTGCCTCGAGAATCTGGCCCGGGGAACACCCGTGAACCTGATCCGAGTCGCGTCCGAAACCGCAAAGTGGGCCAGAATTGCTCTTGAGCGAATGCTTGCCTTGAAATAACCTCCATGCTTTGCTCCTGCTCGGTTGCACCGTGCTCGCAGCACCCCCGGCCAATCTTTGCCCCCCAGTGCTCGATGTTTTCTGGGTCTTCCATGATTTCGTGTTCCACAAACAAACAGATTCTGATACTGATTCCGGCGGGAATGGGGCCCGACTAGGCTCATCGCGCCGCTAGCCGGTTGCACTCGGCAAGTTTGGCCACTAAGAATGAGGGCAGCCGGAAACAGAAACTCGTGAGACGACGGACCACCAAAACGGATTGGGATAGCGAGTCAACTATCATGGCTGTAATGACAAGACAAGGGCCGGTTACCTCGCAGGCCGACATCGATCTGACGATTCATGCGAGTCACTGGAACCCTTTCACTGTGCTGGGTCTTCATGAGATACCCGGGGGCGCGGACGGACTGAAGGAGTGGGTGATCCGGGCCTTCCTGCCCGAAGCGCGCATGGCCTGGGTGGTCGATCTGCTGCAGGGGGAGCCCGGCGAGCTTGTTCCCATGGAGCGGCTGCACCCCGACGGGCTCTTCCAGGCTGTGTTCACTGACCGGGCCGAGCCGTTCATGTACCGCGTGAAGATCGAGAGCCACGAGGGGCATCAGTGGGAAATCGTCGATCCTTACCGGTTCGGGACGGTGCTGACCGATTTCGACCTTCACCTCCTGGGGGAAGGAACGCACCTGCGCAACTACGAGCGGCTGGGTGCCCACCTGCGCACCCATGAGGGGTTCCGGGGAGTTCACTACGCCGTCTGGGCCCCCAATGCCGAACGCGTCAGCGTGACTGGCAACTTCAACCACTGGGATGGACGCCGGCATCCGATGAGGAACCGGGGCGCCACCGGAATCTGGGAGCTGTTCATCCCCGATATCTGCGAGGGTGAGGTCTACAAGTTCGAGATCAAGAGCCGCAACTACGGTTACGTCGTACAGAAGGCCGACCCTTACGGGTTCGCCTCCGAACTTCGCCCCAAGACTGCGTCGGTCGTCTGGGACCTCTCCAAGTTCACCTGGGGCGACGACGAGTGGATGGCGACCCGGGCTCAGCGGCAGGCGCTCGACCGCCCGATCTCCGTCTACGAGGTCCATCTCGGCTCATGGAAAAAGAGTAGCGAGTCGGCGACCGGCTTCCTGAACTATCGCGAGCTGGCCCACGACCTGGCCGCGCACCTCGAGCACACCAAGTTCACGCACATCGAGCTGATGCCAATCACCGAGCATCCTTTCGACGCGAAGCTGGGGCTATCAGCCGGTTGGCTATTTCGCGCCGACCTCCAGGCATGGCACGCCCGACGACTTCGCCTACTTCGTCGATTACCTGCATCGCCACGGCTTCGGGGTGATTCTCGACTGGGTCCCTGCGCACTTCCCCAACGATCTGCACGGCCTGGGGTACTTCGACGGCACCCATCTCTACGAGCACGCCGACCCGCGGATAGGTGAACACCGCGACTGGGGCACCAAGATCTTCAACTACGGCCGTGCCGAGGTGCGCAACTTCCTCTTCGGCAACGCGCTGTTCTGGCTCGACCGGTACCACCTCGACGGCCTCCGGGTCGATGCGGTGGCATCGATGATTTACCTTGACTACTCGCGCAAGGCGGGCGAGTGGATTCCCAACATGTTCGGCGGCAACGAGAACCTGGCGGCGATCGATTTCCTCAAGCAGCTCAACGAGATCTGCCACCGCGAGCACCCGGGAATCCTGACCATCGCCGAGGAATCGACGAGCTGGTCAGGCGTGTCCCGGCCCACCTATCTCGGCGGCTTGGGCTTCAGCCTGAAGTGGAACATGGGCTGGATGAACGACACCCTCCGCTACATTACACTGGACCCGGTCTACCGCAAGTACGAGCACGGTTCGCTCACGTTCAGCATGATCTACGCCTTCACCGAGAACTTCGTCCTGCCGCTGTCGCACGACGAGGTCGTGCACGGGAAGCGGGCCTTGCTGGACAAGATGCCCGGCGACCTCTGGCAGAAGTTCGCCAATCTCAGGCTGCTCTACGCCTATATGTACGGCCACCCCGGCAAGAAGTTGCTGTTCATGGGAGACGAGCTGGCGCAGTGGCGCGAATGGAACCAGGATGAGAGCCTCGACTGGCACCTTCTCCAGTGGCGAGACCACCAGGGCATCTTGAAGCTCGTCAGCGACCTCAACGCCCTCTGCAACACGGAAGCGTCGCTCCACCAGGTCGATTTCGACTGGCAAGGCTACGAATGGCTGGAGCTGCATGACTGGGAAAACAGCGTCTTGGCCTTTCTGCGCCGGGCGAAGGACCCCAATGATTCCATGGTCGTCATCTGTAATTTCACGCCGGTCGTGCGCGAGCAGTACCGCATTGGCGTGCCCACCGGCGGCTACTATCGCGAGGCTCTGAACACGGACGCCGGATATTACGGAGGCTCGAACGTCGGCAACGAGGGAGGCGTCTGGGCCGTTCCGGAGCCTTACGGCGGACGCCCCTACCACCTGTCGCTGTGCCTGCCCCCGCTGGCAGTCCTCTACCTCAAGACGCCTCCGGTGGCGTGACGAGGGTGCGGAGTGCGGGGCTGGTCTGTCTGCTGGCGTCGAGTCGCCGTGGCCCCCCAGTTCGGCGCGGGTCTCACGACCCCGCCGTCTGCTTGACCGCGGGTCTCGCGGCCGAGTTCCCCAAGGGGGCGGGGTCAGGAGACCCGCGCCCAACAGCGGCCAAGGGGGCGGGGTCAGGAGACCCGCGCCCAACAGCGGCCAGAGGGGCGGGGTCAGGAGACCCGCGCCCAACAAGTTCAATCGACGACTGGGACCTTCGCCTCTGGACTTGGGCTGTTGGCTATCGCAAGGCCGTTCACTCCTCTTCGAAATCTTCCAGGGGCCGCAGCGGCGCGGGCTTCGAGCCCTTGGGCTGCGCCGAGGGCTGGGCGGTGATGTCATCGGGAACCCGGCTGAGCTGGGGGATCAACTCGTCGATGGCGACGTTCCAGGTCACGTGACCGATTGCCACCACGGCGGTCTTCTTGCGAGGATCGAGCTTGACGATGCGGCCGGGTCGATCGTATCCCAGGCGGGGCACGACGACGCGGTCGCCGGGCTGGAGCCGCGCGCGGGCTTCGACAAGCTGCTCGTCGCGCCGGGTCTCGCGCTGCAGGTCGGCAAGCCGCTGACCGAGTGCCTCGCGCGTACGCTCGGCTTGGGCCTGGGCGGCAAGGGCTGCCTGCCGTGCGTCCTCGGCTTCCCTGCGCAGCTTGCCGACGAGCTCCCACTCGGCCGGCACGGCCGCCCCGCGGCACTGTTCGAGGTAGGCCTCGGCCCGGTTCACGACGTGCCCGGACAGACCCAACCGGCGCGCGATCTGCAATGCGTTCGACTGGCCCACGTCGCCGATGTGCAGTCGATAGCGGGGCTGGAGTGTCTCGACGTCGAATTCGACCGCGGCATTCTCGGCGCGGGGATTGGCCAGTGCATAGGACTTCAAATCGCCAATGTGGGTCGTGACGATCGACCGGCAACCGATACTGTCCAGCTCATCAAGAATGGCCCGCCCCAGCGCCGCACCTTCGGCGGGATCGGTTCCAGCTCCCAGCTCATCGAGCAAGACCAGCGAGTGTTGCGTCGCCTCGCCCAGGAGCTGCGAAATCCGCCGCACGTGCGACGAAAACGTCGAGAGCGATTGCTCGAGGCTCTGCTCGTCGCCGATATCGGCGAGCACCTGGTCGAAGACCGGAAGCTGCGAGCCTTCGGCTGCCGGCACGTGCAGGCCGCTCTGTGCCATGATCGCCAGCAAGCCCACGGTCTTGAGCGCGACCGTCTTTCCCCCCGTGTTCGGTCCCGTCACGACCATGATCTGGAACTGCACGCCCAGATGGGCGTCGATCGGAACCACGGAGCGGACTGGCTCGACGCCCGTCGTCGCCGCCGCGACCCGCGCCGGGTCGGCGGCAGGGAGGGCGATGTCCTTCAGAACGATGGCTTCGAGCAGCGGATGCCTGGCCTGGCGCAGGACGAGTCGTCCCTCGTCGTTCATGTCCGGGGCCGACATCTGGTAATCCATGCTGTACCGGGCCCGGGCATGGATCAGGTCCAGCTCGGCCATGATCGCCAGGGTCTGGAGCAACGAGTCCGCCACCATGCCGACCTGGGCGCTGAGCCAGCGCAAGATCCGACGGATCTCCTTTGCCTCGCGGGAACGGAGATACGAGAGCTGAGCAGACTGTTCCGAGATCGCGGTCGGCTCGATGTAGACCGTCTCGTTGGTGGCACTGCTGCGCTGAACCGAGCCCTGGAGCTCGCCCCGATGGTCCTTGGCCACGGGCAAGACGTAATGGTGGCCGACCATCGTGAAGTTGGGGTAACGGAGGATCCGCTTGATCTCGGGTGATCGCAACATGCGGCGGAGGGTTTCCTGGATCTTTTCCTCGGCCCGATCGATCTCGCGTCGCAGCAGCGACAGCCGGCGGCTCGCGGTGTCCAGCACCTTGGCCCGGTTGTCGAGGCAGCCCTCGATGGCCGTGGCCACGCCGGAAAATTCCCCCACGCCCTGGCGGAGGCCTCCCAGGCGGGGAAACTGTTCACCGACCCGCGTCAGCCAGCGGTCAAGGTAGCCCAGCGCCCTGAGCGTCTCGGCGGTCACGGCCAGTTCTTCGGGCTCCAGCATGGCACCGACTTGCGCGCGGCGAACGTGCGCGCGGATATCGTGCAGACCACCCAGCGGAGGTGAAAGGCCGGAGCGACGGGCCTCGACCATCTCGGTCGTGAGCACCTGGCGGTCGTGGATCTCGGCAAGGTCACTGACCGGTTGCAGCCCGAGCGCGGCCTCCTTGCCCAGAGAGCAGGCCGCGCGCGCGGCCAGCAGGGTGCGAATCTTGGCGAACTCAAGCAGGTCGAGCGTATGCGTGTCCATGTCGTCTCGCGGCCCGGGATGCTCGATCAGATGTCACGCTCGGTGATGCCCAACGGACACGGCTCTGCTGCCGGCGGCTTTCCCCGACGGACAGCGCGCCAGCGTCCTCGGTTCGCAATCATACCAGATCGGGTCAAGGGGCCTTGATTGCGGCTGCTGTTTCCGCCGCGGGCCGGGCCTTGATCGCGGCGTCACCCGGTCCTGGGGACGCGGTCCCCGCGGCAGCGTCGAGCATGGGCTTGAGCTTGCGCCTCCAGTCGGCGGGATTGGTGCCGTGATCCTTGCCGGTCAGCTTGCGGAGGGTATTGAGCGAGGCCAGGCGGATGGCCGGGTCGTCGTGATCCATGTTCTCGACCAGCAACTGGTAGATTCGCGGGTCCTTCGTCTTGATCTCCGCCAGCCCTTCGATCGCCGCAATCCGTGCGTCCTCGAGGTTGTCCAGGGTCATCACCTGCGCCAGGATTGTGGCGTCTTCGGAACGGCCGACTTTCCCCAGCGCGCGACACGACTCGATCTTGATCACGGCCTCGGGACTGCTGACCGCTTTCACCAGCAGATCATGCGCGCGGGGATTGCGAAGCTCTCCCAGAGTCCGGCAGATCATGGCCCTGGTGGCAATCGGCTCGTGCCCTTTGTCGAACTTGTCGATGAGGATGCGCACGGCCTCGTCCTTCTCTTCCACGCTGTCGTAGGCGCGGGGGTTGGCAAGCTTCGAGTAGGCAATATAGCGCATGTTGGGGTCAGGGTCATTGCGGACGTGTCTCAAGAAGCTCTTGGCCGTCGATCCCACCCAGGTTGTGCAGCCTGCGACCGCAAGGGCGCAGACCACCAGCAGCCTGGGAAGGTAACGGCGATCACGCGCCAGGTTGGAGGAGGCGTCATCCATGACTATCGGCCCCGCTCTTGCAAATGTGCCTGCGAACTCGTTTGACCGCCCGATCGGCCGCATTCCCTCGCGGCCGAGGCAGATCAAACCCTGGGACGAGGAACCGTTGCGATCGGCCAGCCAGGGACGTGTGACGGGCAAAGAAGGGATTGGACCACTACGGCGGGGGGATCTTAACGGCAAGCCGGCAAATCGCCAAGGCCGACTTGGGGGCGGATGAGAAGGCGGGCCACTCAGCCAGCGAACTGACGAAGGACAGGCAAGCTGGGCTCATGTCATGGAAGGGATGAGGCCGTTGCCCCGTGTGAACGGGCCAGGAAGCGAGCCGTCAGCGGCGGGGACTGACGGCTCGCATTCCCCCAGGAGATACCGTGATCAGGTCGACGGGGCCGAGCTCGGCTCGGAGCTCGTGGTCGAGCTGCCCGGCGCGGGGGAGTGCTTCGAACCGAGCTTGGTGATGTGGAAGCGGAAGTGCCCGCCCTCCTCTTTCTTGCCCTTCTTGACGAGCTTCTTCTCGAGCAAGGTGCCAAGGATCTTGGCGGTGCCCTTGGTGCTCACGAGGCCCTCTTCCTTCTTCGCGGCCACCGTCTCAAGGAACTTCTTCTGCGGCTCGGTCAGCTTGACACCCGGGGCCTTCTTGGGTGCGGCCTTCTTGGCGCCGGCCTTGGGGGTCGCCTTGGCGTCGGCCTTCTGGGGCGCCGCCTTCTGGGGTGCGGCCTTCTTGACCGCGGGCTTGGCCTTCGCTGTCTTCGTGCCACTCTTGGGTGCCGTCGACTTCTTCACTGCCATCGCTATCACCTCGTTGCTAAACATGTTCGCAGGTCTTCGACCAGCTCTGATCGAGCGGTCCCTGCGCCAATTCATACCAAATCTTTGAATTAGTGGAAGAGGAAGATTGCCCAAAAACGCGGATTTTCTCAGGTTTTTTTGGGTTTCCGCGATTTCGCGTGACTGGAATCAGGAAACGCTGGAACGCTTGTATCGCACAAAGCGTAGCTTTGACGACACTTTCATGCGTTCGATTCACAGCGGTTTTTCCTGGGTTTTTGCAGGAATTTCGAATCCCGCCGATACGACGGACAGAGCGCGCTCCGCTGTGCGAGCCACGATGGCGCGCCTCGCCTCGCGCCGGCGGCGGTCGAGCCACGGCGCCATGAGAAATGTTTCATCGCGACGCCAAATGATGGTCCCAGTCAGCCAGGTAGTCCTCAAGCCGCCCATGAGCCGCGCGATCGTCGAGATGGCAAGAGCGCGGTGGCCCTTTGTCTGAGCCCTGCGCCGCGCACGCCCCGGCCCCGGCGCTCTCATCAACCTCGGCCGATGGGCCCGCTCACGCCGGGCGGTCCACGATCGACGGCTCTCGCAGGTCTCCGGCTCGATGCGCTTGCTCTTGCATCGCGATCGATCGTCGTGCATAATCACTGAACAAAAAACCAGACTTTGTCGGATGATCGAGAAAGGACTCGGCGCACGGTGATCACGCACATCCGAGGCATTTTGAAGATGGTCGCGGAGGAGACACTGACCCTGGCTGTCGAGCCGTTCGAGTTCGAGGTGCTGATCCCCGAGCACACCCGCCGCCAGGTTCAGGGCAAGCTCGGCGAGCCGATCACGCTGCATACGATTTTTTACATCGACGGCAACGCCATGACCGGCAGGATGGTTCCCCGGCTGGTCGGTTTCCTCTCGCCGATTGACCGGGAGTTCTTCGACACGTTTTGCTCGGTGGACGGCGTGGGCGTGCGCAAGGCGCTGCGGGCGATGGTGCGGCCGGTCCGCGAGCTGGCCCGCACGATCGAGGACCAGGACGTGAAGATGCTGGCGACCTACCCGGGCATCGGCGAGGCCATGGCCGAACGCATCGTTGCCAAGCTGCGCCGCAAGGTGGG
>JGI12270J11330_10003905_pt1 | contig 10620 bp, 8 predicted proteins | sample PeaSoiMetSII2010_FD_11330 | JGI IMG/M metagenome (IMG submission 11330)
CTGCTCCTCGAAGTTGACCACGTAGTGCGGAAAGCTCAGATGCTGCGCCACGCGCTTTGCGTCGTACACATCGTCCAACGAACAGCAACGGTGCTGCGCCGGACCATCGCCCTGCAACTCGGGCAAGCGCCGCTGATTCCAGAGCTGCATCGTCAGGCCCACGATGGGCCGACCTTGCCGCAACAACACAGCCGCGACGGTGGAGGAGTCCACGCCACCGGACATGGCTACGGCCACAAGCCCTGGCTGCACTTCCTTGGCCGCGGGTAATCCGTCGAGTTGCACTTCGTTGAACATTTTTTGCTCAAAAACCTTCCCCGAATGCTTATGGCTTGTGAAAAAAACATGCCGTCCTTCCGAACGGAGTCTGCGTAGTGAGGAATCTCTCTTCTCTTGGCTCTACGCCAAGAGAGATTCCTCGCCCAGGCGAAGCGCACGGGGCGCAAAACCCGCGCTTCGCTCGGAATGACGAACTAAGCCACGATCGCTCCTTGCGCAACGTCACCGCCGTCATTCACGCCGACACCTCGCGCCGGTAAGTCGGCGAAAGCTGGCGAAGCTGCGCCACCGCTGCGGGTACGATATCCAGCGCTACGTCAATCTCCGATTCAGTTGTATGCCGCCCCAGGCTGAAACGAATGGTTGCCCGCGCTTCCGGAGTCGAAAGCCCAATGGCCGTGAGCACGTGCGAGGGTTCGACCGCGCCCGAGGAGCACGCCGCTCCCGTGGAACACGCGAGTCCTTTCAGATCGAGCGCGATGATCAGCGCCTCGCCTTCAATTCCCGAAAAGGTGACGTTGCAAGTGTTGGGCGTGCGCGGCACTCTCGCCGCATTCGCTTGCGTATCCGGCACGCGCGCCAGCAGGCCTTGCTCCAGCCGGTGCCGCAACGCGGCGATGCGCGCCGCATCGCTTTGCAGGGAAAGCCGCGCGAGTTCCGCGGCTTTTCCGAGTCCCACGATCCCCGGCACATTTTCCGTGCCTGGGCGGAAGCCGCGCTGGTGATGCCCGCCATAAAGGAATTGCCGCAGCCGCGTGCCGCCCTTGATAAACAGCGCGCCAACGCCTTTGGGCGCGTACAGCTTGTGCCCGGAAAGGGAAAGCAGATCGAGCTGCAACTCCTTCACGTCCACGGGAATTTTGCCCACGGATTGCACCGCATCGGTGTGGAAACAGACGTCCGCTTCCGCGGCGATGCGGCCAATCTTCTTCAGCGGCTGCACCGTGCCGAGTTCGTTGTTGGCGTGCATCAGCGTAATCAACATGGTTTCGTGACGTATCGCCTCCCGCACCGCTTCCGGGTCAATCAGCCCGGCGCGGTCCACGGGAAGATAGGTAAGGGAGACGCCTTGCTTCTCCAGCGCCTGGCAGGTGTTCAGCACCGCTTCATGTTCAATCGAAGAAGTAATGATGTGCGGGATCGCCGTTGAGGATGTCGCGGCACGCGCGGCCGACGCAAACACGCCGAAAATCGCGTGATTGTCCGATTCCGTGCCCCCGCTGGTAAACACAATCTCCTGAGGCCGCGCATTCAGCAGAGCCGCCACCTGCTCCCGCGCCGTTTCCACCGCCGCCCTGGCGCGCTGCCCAAACGTGTGGATCGAGGAGGCGTTGCCAAAGTCGCCGGAGAAATAGGGCAGCATCGCCTCGAGCACGGAGGGCTCGACGGGCGTTGTGGCGTTGTGATCGAGGTAGATGCGCTTCATAACCGTGACTGATTCAGCATAGAAGGGAAGGGGGTTACACGCAACCCGAGCGTTCGGTCCCGTCTAGTCTTTGTAGGGGCCGCTTTCTGAAGCGTGCGCTTTTGGAGTGCGGCGGCTGGCCGCCGCTTTTGCCGATTGCGCGGAAAGGTGGAGCGATGGCTTGCAGTCGAGAGACGACAATTCGTAGTCTGTGTAGGGCCCGTCCTTCTGAGGCGGGCCGCTCTTCTCCCTCCCATCATCCTGGCTCCCTCCAGCGCGTGCCCAAGTTGTCACCAGTGGCAGTGATTCCCATCACGGCAGGGTGAGCGACCCGAGCGGATAATCGCCCAAGCGGGTCATGTAAGTTCCGTTCGTGAAAGGTGGTATTTATGGCGGAACGATGTGTGCGTCTGCTCCTAATTGTCCTCTTTTGCTCGACATACGCGATAGCCCAGCGTCCGGCCCCAAAGTCCCCACCGGCAACTCCCCAGAAACTGGCCAGCACGGGACCGGTCGTCCTAGAACCAAAGCAAATCTTGAACCGTGAATCCCCTGCCATTGTGACGGTCTACCGGGTTGACCAGTCGGGCAAGCCAAGCGCCTTCGGATCGGGGTTCATCGTGCGCTCGAACGGAATTGTGGTCACCAATTTTCACGTCATAGCGGGTGCCTATGATGCCCAAATCAAGCTCAAGAACGGCGAAATCTACGAAAACGCGCTGGTCCTGGACTATGACGTGCGCCACGATGTGGTACTCCTTAAGATCCGCGCCACCGGCCTTCCTACGGTAACGCTGGGAGATTCCGTGGTCGTCGAAACCGGCGATCGTGCCTACGCCATTGGCTGCCCCGAAGGTTACGATTACACCATTTCTGACGGACTCATCAGTGCCAGGCGCGTGATTGAGGGCACCGAGCAGTTGCAGATCTCCGTACCCATTTCCCACGGCTCCAGCGGGGGACCCCTGTATAACACCTCCGGGCAGGTCATCGGCATAACCACCGCAGGCATCATGGAAGGAGCCCAGAACATCAACTTCGCCGTGCCCCTCAAATACGCGACCGTGTTGCTGGATTCCCCGCCAAAGAATTTGACCTTGGACCAGGTAACGAAATTGGTGCCGCCGAAGCCAGATCCGGCCGCCGCGGCAAACGCCGCGCCAAGTGGCGGGGCAGACCACTCCAATGAGAATACCTACACGGATCCCACGGGGACTATTGGACTCACGCTCTTGCCGGGGTGGCGCGTCGAAAACCCGCCTCCGGAACACATGCTCCTCTCTGTCCTCAAAGGAGACGATGCGAACCTGTTGGCGTTCTCGATGGATGCCTACAGTGCCGACGATGGATACCTGAAGAACAAGGCCATCGCCTGGAAGATCTACGGAAAGATGACGGATTACTCGAAGAAGGTGGCGTTCGACACGCAGAATGGGCGCCGCATCTGCCTGCAAGGTTTCGAGAGCACAAGAAAGAAGCGTGAGCGCATCGTGCTTGTCGGCGCGTTACAAAACGGCAACAAGGTCATCGGCATTATGGCGGTGGCTGCGTCGGACAGCGCCTACAACGATGTGATCGAGGTTATAAAAACCCTGTCATTTTGAGCCCCCCGCCGTCCTGGCACGGGACGCCGAACATCTTGATTTCGTGGCAAGAGTTGAAAGCAAGGAGCGCCATGAGCCGTAAGAACGGGTGTGGACGATCTCGCTACCCAGCCGGCGCGGCCGTCGCCACGCTGTCTTTGCTGTCGCTTGTTCTAATTCTCGCTTCCCTTGCTCAGGGGTTTCCCAACAAAGATCCGGATTCCACGCGGATTTACCGGCACAGCTATGACGAAGTTTTCCAGGCTTCCCAGGATGTCATCAAGCAATTGCATTTCGTCGTTACCGACAAGGATAAAGACAAAGGGACAATCGACGGTACGGGGATGGGCGGGAAGCTCACCTTCGACCTTCACATCGAAGTGCTCAGCGATAAACCTGAGACACGCGTCACGGCTAACGTCAAAGTGAAGGGCATGTTCATGGGCACTTGGGGGCCCGTCTACACGGAAAAGATCCTGACCGATCTGCAGCAAGCGCTGTCGCCTCCACCCCCCAAGCCCGCCGAAGTCGCTTCCAACCGTGAACTGACAACGTCGGCTACCCCGGACGGCAAACCTACGGAGCCTGCCCCCAACGCCGACCTGCAGTCGTTAGACGCCGCGAGCAGCAAGGCGCTCGAAGACGCTCCCATCGGGGCGATGTTCCACCTTGATTCCTCCGGTCACACATTAAAGCCGCTCCCGACCGAGCAGGGGAAAATGAAGGGCGTGCCGACGGCAATAAACAATGTCTATGTGGGGAACGCGAGCGCGGTATTCCTGAAAATCCCCGGGCAGCATTCCGAACTCCGTGTAAGAGCTGGCAGGCCTGCATTCATTGTCAAAGGGGATAAGCCGGGAATCGCCAAGTTCTACCGCTTTGGAGTGTTTCGCAAGGATCGTGAAACTGTCGTATCGCAAGATATAAACTTCGCCAAAGGAATAGCCAACCCCGGCCTCGGCTTTACGCTAGCCAAATTTGGAGATTCCGCATTCAAGTTCGTCCCCGATCTCTCTCTTCCTGCGGGTGAGTACGGCATCCAAACGCGCGGCGGCATCTTCACTTTTGGCGTCGAACATTTTGGCGCGGAAATCGACCTGACTTCAGACCCGAAATTCCTGGCCATCGACCACCTCGCCGTGCTTCCCCTGCTCGACCTCAGAGAGGACCAGACGATTCAAGTCAATCTCGCGGACCTCACCAACATCACCGAGGACCTCCTGAAACAAGATAACTACGCCGCCAGTCTGGGCAGCGACAAGGGAACTGCGGGTGAAATCCTGGAGGCGAATCTAGCCGACGCAAAGCCGGAGTGGATCAAACGCCTGGGGCCACCGGAGTCGCGTTGGGTAATCGTAGTGGGTCTCCGAGACGTTCACGGCATGTCCAGCTCCATTGAACACAACAGCAGCGCGGAGTTCGTCGGGTTCCTGTTCGACAAGCAAGACGGCAGCGTCCTTTGGAAGGGGAAGGGCACCGGCAAGGTCGCCGGACTGCTCCTGGGAGGCCTGATGAGGAAGGCTGCGATGCCGGGTGAAGCGGAGAAAGCCGCCCTCACCGATCTCCTGAGCGGCTTGCCCACTCTCCCCAAGAAGTAGCCATCATCCAGCCTTAGCGAATTTGTCGGTGTGCTGTTGCATCGAAGCGCCGCCACTTGCTCCCGCGCCTCTCCCATTTCTGCCCTGTTCTTTCTCTGCGCTCCTCCGCGAACTCTGCGCCGGCGTCTACCCCGACCCGCTCGGGATGGTGAATCCTGATTCTTCTCTGATCTCTTGCCCGCCACTAGCCACTGGCCACTCGCCACTATGTCCAATTATTCCCGCACTTACGCAAAACATAGGGGGTGGGGGTGTCTCCTGCAAAATGTGTTCTCCTATAACTCTTTTGTTTTCATATGCCGCGTTAACTATTCAGTTAAGTACAATTGTCGGCACGCCGACATTTCCGCTCTTGCAAGCGACACACAGGTTGCACCTCCAGTTGAACATCCGGGGACGGAGAGATCCCTCGACCCCGGTTATGCACACGGGGCGCACAAATCGCGCTCCGCGGCCCGACGCGCCACACAGCGGCGCGGAAGAGAAAATCGGGCCGCTCCGCTCGGGATGACGGTGACACGCAAAGGCGGGAGAAACCCAAGAGCACAGGCAGGAATGCCTGTGCCACCAACGGCAAGAGAAAAGAGGGATGACGAAGAGGAGACCGGGCCAACCGCCTCTGCGGCTAGCGGCGCGGAGATTGGTGGTAAAGTACTGAGAGAGACAGAGACGCGACGAAGTCATGATGATCACCATTTCCAAGGAAAACTATCTCAAGGCCATTGCCGAGGCGGAGGCGGAAGGCAAGACGGTGATTCCCGCGCTCCTCGCTCATTGGCTTTCCGTGACGCCACCGGCGGTCACCGCGGCCCTCAAGCGGCTGAGAAGAGACGGTCTCGTCACACTGGAAAAGGGCGGCATTCAACTGACGGCCGAAGGGCGGAAGGTCGCGGAGCGCACCATTCTGCGCCATCACCTGATCGAGCGCATGCTCTTCGAGATATTCGGCATGGGCTGGTTTGAAGTTCACGAGGAAGCAGAGCGCCTGGAGCATGCCGTTTCTCCGGCCTTCGAGAAGAAACTCGTCGCGATGCTGGGGCAGAAAGAAACCTGCCCCCACGGGAACGGTCTGGCCGTCATGAGCACCAAGCAGCGGCTCAAGAAGGGCCAGCGCTTGCTCAGCGAAGCCGAGGCGGGCGCAACCTACCGCGTGTTCAGCGTGTACGAACGGGATCGCAAGCTGTTGGAATTCCTGGAAGAGCGAGGAATCCGCCCAGGCACTCATTTGAAGGTGGAATCGCGGAACTACGATGGCACCGCCATTCTGAAGGTCGCAAAAAAGCGCATCGCGCTGGGTTCTCCGGCAGCCGAGAAGATCTGGGTAGCGCGAGAACGCTGACCGAATAGTTGTTAATCCCAGTTAATAAAATCTGGTATACTCCGCTTTACTGCGCGGGGATGCTGTAGTACCTTTCGTGCAAGGCGAGGGAACCGCTGGTGAACTTAGGCCCTTTGTCCAGGTTGACGCAACGAGGCGTCAACGAACAAGACGTCGTGATTACCCACGAGGACGTCGATCGCGCGCACGACCGCGTGCGCGTGTCCGCGGCGCGCGCCCAGCGAGGTCCTTTCTCCAAGTTCCGTTTGCTGTGGCTGTTGGTCGGCCCCGGAATCCTCGTCATGCTGGGAGAGAACGACGGTCCCAGCATGATTTCCTACGCCGCGACAGGCGCAAAGTTCGGCATTGGATTCTTCCTTCCCTTCGTCATTCTGACGTTTTGCATGGCCATCGTCGTACAAGAGATGACCATGCGTTTGGGCTCGGCCACGCACCGCGGCCACGCGGAATTGATCTTTGACCGCTTTGGGCCGTTTTGGGGCTGGTTCTCCATGATCGACCTGGGCATCGGCAATTTCCTGACGCTGATCACGGAGTTTATTGCCATCCGCGCAGGTCTGGGATTTTTTGGCGTGCCCCCGTGGGCTGCGGTCCTCAGCGCGCTCGTGTTCTTGTGGCTGGCCGTAGCCATGCACCGTTATTGGACGTGGGAGCGAACCCTGCTCGCCATCGCCATATTCAATCTGATCTTCGTTCCCGTGGCCCTGCTCACGCACCCGCATTGGCACTCAGTGGGTCACGCACTCACCACGTGGAGGCCGCTCCCTGGCTTTAGCCAGGACACTCTGATCATTATTTTGGCGGACATCGGCGCAACGGTGACGCCGTGGATGCTGTTCTTTCAACAGAGCGCAACGGTTGACAAGGGACTCACCAGAAAAGACATCCATCTTGGCCGCATTGATACGGTCGTGGGGGCTGCTTTGGCCGCGACGGCGGCGGTCGCTACCATCATTGCGACGGCCCCGTTGTTCGTTCACCACATGACGGCCGACAACTTTCAGGGAGCGGAATTCGCGCAAGCACTGCAGCCGTTGATCGGACGATTCGGCGCGGCATTATTTGCGCTCGGCATCGTGGAAGCGGGAATGGTTGCGTCCGTTACGATTTCCATTTCTTCCGCCTATGCGTTCGGAGAAGTAGTTCACAGGCCGCACAGCCTGAACCTGCCCGTGACGCAAGGAAAGTCTTTCTACTCCGTGTTGTTTCTGCTCGCAGCAACCGCCGGAGCAATCGTCTTGATCCCCGGGCTTCCGTTGGTCTATGTGGTTTTGCTGGTCAACGTGGTCGCGGTGCTGGCGATGCCGCCCGCACTGGTGTTCCTGTTCATGCTGGCGAATGACCGGGAAGTCATGGGCGATCTGGTCAGTCCGCTGTGGATAAACATTCTCAGCACCGGGGTCGTGGTTTTTCTGACGCTGGCTGGGATACTCTTCGGCATCAGCGTGATTGCGCCGAATGCATTCGCGTTTCTAGGCGGGAAATAGGAGGACCCGAGCATGACCCCGAAAGAGAAAGGACACGAGACGTTCACCTCCTCCGATGAAGAACTGGTATTGTCTTCGCTCGAACCGGAACAACTTGCCGGGCTGAAAAAGCACTTGATTCCCCGGCGGCACCTGAAGGGACCTGAGAAGTTCGTGATGTGGTCCCTGCGAATCTATCTGCTGTTCATGATTGTGGTGGTGATCTACCAAGTGTGGGCCAGCGCACATTAGGATAGGGAGTTGGGCGCGCTGATTCGCAGGCGAAGAGTACGGAGCGCCCCGGTAAAGGCGACCGGGGTGCAGAATGCGCACACAAATCGCGCCCCGTACCGGGTATCCAGTTCAGGCGCTGTGTTCTTTCCTGCTCCACTCGCGAATCGAGCGGATCTCGTCTTTGGGGATGTGGAGGAACGCCAGGAATTCCTGGTGCTCTTCCGGTGCGGAACGCTCGAATTCCGCGTGCCACTTGCGCATATCGGCCTCGCTGAATCCGGACGCCTTCATGATAGCAACCCACTTTTCCTTGGTGATCACTTTCTTCCTCCCGAAAGATAATTTGTGCTGCAACAGCTTCAGGATGGCGCGCTGGTGGCCGCGAAGGGCTTGAATCTCACCGTTCAATTCCACCAAGCGGCGCTTTAAGATTCCGGACGCGTCACTTTCGGGGCGCTCCAGAATCGCACGGATGTCAGCGAGCCCAAGACCGGCGTTGCGGTACACGCAAATCTGCTCGAGGCGCGCCACGTCTCTCTCGCCATACGCACGGTAGTTCGACGAAGTCCGCAACGGGGGCTTCAGCACCCGTACCGATTCGTAGTAAAGCACCGTGCTGCGGCTGAGGCCGCAGCGCCGCGCGAGTTGGGTAACGGTGATCATCCCTGCTTCCTTAGGCTCAACCCTGAAGCGGTAGACAGGTCAATAGGGGAGTCAAGAGATCGCACAAAGGCGTTTCCGTGGTGGAAGCTTGTGGGCGGGCCTTGCACAGGCAAACCCAAGAACCGATCCCGCAAGGCGGGATCGGCCGGTACAAGTGCAAGGGCGTTACGGCTTGGGCTTTTCGGTGGACGCGTCGGGCGCGCTGGGTTTATCCGCTGGCTTAGCGGCCGGAGCGTCGGCTGGTTTATCCGCGGGATTTGCGGCGGGCTTAACGGCGGGCGTCGTCGCCGGATTCTCGGCGGGTTTTTCCGGAGGTCTGATGGACACCAACTCGACCTCAAAAACAAGCGTCGAAAAGGGAGTAATGTCGGGACCCATGCTGCGCTCGCCATAAGCGAGGTCGGGCGGCACGAAGAGCTGCCACTTGGACCCAACAGGCATGAGTTGCAGCGCTTCCGTCCAGCCCTTAATTACCTGTCCCACGGGAAACGTGGCCGGCTTGCCGTGCTTGGCGGAGCTGTCGAACTCTTTTCCATCGACCAGGGTGCCGCGATAGTTGCACACGACGACGTCTTTCGCGGTGGGTTTGGGGCCTGTGCCTTGCTGGAGGATCTTGTACTGCAGGCCGCTGGGCAGGGTCACGACGCCTTCCTTGGTTTTGTTCTCCGCAAGGAACGCGTCACCTTTCTTTTTGTTCGCGTCGGCTTGCGCCTTGGCGGTCTCTTTCTGCAGTTCAACAATCGTGCTTTTCGCTTCTTCGTCGGTCAGCAGCGTATCGCCACCGGCGAGCCCGTCTTTCATGCCGCGCAGGAGAATGGCCTGATCAAGATCCACGCCGTGTTCCTTCAAGTCCTTGCCCATCTGCTTGCCGACGTTCATGCCAATGGCGTAGCTGGCCTTTTCTTTCGGCGTCGTCAGGGTGAGCGTCGCGGACGTCTTGGCGGCGGGAGTCGTCGCGGGCTTCTTCGCCGCGGCGTTAGAGTCGGTTTTCTCTGTCGCGGAGCCTGCACGCTGTGGCGCCAATGGGAAGTTGTAGACCTGCCCACCAGGTAGCCTCACGCTGCCTGTTCCTGACGTGTATTGGTACCCGCTCTCCGTTATTTGAAAAATCAGTGCGTCGTCAGGGGAAGCGTCGAAGTCGATGGTGGAATCGGCAAAAGGCGCAACCACAGACTCCTTGCCAGTTACGATCAATGCTCCGGCTGTCACAAGCTGATTGTGATCCAAACCCATGCTCCCACCAGGCTCCGGTTCAATCGAGATATCGGGGTTCAGGCTTAGAGAACTCCCCTTTGAGGGAATACAAGCATGGCCCACAAAGCGTAAGCTAATCCCGGGATAGAAAATATCGAAGGCTCCGGGAGACTTGGTGAATTTTTCCTCGCTTGAGTGAATGATGCGCACATCATGCATCTCGAAGCTCACGGAACGGCACTGGGCTGCGTCCGCGGTTACCTTGATTGTTCCGCTGAACTTCTGCCCGTTGGCATCCTTGATGATAAGGTCGCTCGGCGAGAGTAATCCGGGCAGGGCGTGCGGCACGGCCCTGTGCGACGGCGGAGCGGAATGTGGGTTAGATGCAGCAGCAGCGCCTGTCCCGGCCTCTGATTTTTGCAGGAACTCCCTAAACGATTGCAACTTGTCACGACGGATGGCTATGCTAAGGCCAGCAGAGTTTATGTTGTTTGCCGGGGTTACTTTCAGCTTTCCGAAGTCTTTGGTAGGCAGCATTCCGCCGGTGATTGCGGTTGACGCCAGAGGAATCTCTTTCTTTTGCTCCGGGCTATTGGAGGTAATCCAGCAGATGACCGTATCAACAGAACCATCCGTGTTGACCATCTGACCGTTCTCGCCTACCACTGATCTGAACGACATTCCTTGCACATCGCATTGGATATCCTTCGGCATCGAGATAAACACAGGGGCAGTGTTCGCGGGAGTGGTCTTCTGGGCAACGGCTGGCTGGCCGATCAGGATACCCACCAGCAAGATGCCGAATAACGCGCTCATTTTCACACTCATCGAGTCCTCCGTATGACCCATTCAACTACGT
>JGI12270J11330_10003921_pt1 | contig 10602 bp, 7 predicted proteins | sample PeaSoiMetSII2010_FD_11330 | JGI IMG/M metagenome (IMG submission 11330)
GCGGAGGTGGTAGCCCGGGGCCTGGGCAACCGGGACGCGGGCGGCGCGGCAGGGGTCGGCTCGCCGCACCAGTTGACGTATTGCCCGTGGTGCGGCGCCAAGATCGACCCCCGCCAGCAACACATCAAGGTGCAGAAGTATCCCGCCGAGGCGCGCACATTCATATATTGTGGCGACGAGGGCGGGCAGTGCCCGTTCACGCCGCGGCAGGCACCGAACGAAGGCTTGCCCGTGGTGGTTGTAGATGAAGAAATCTACCGGCGTGTGCCGGCGATGATCATCGCCACCGTGGACAAGTTTGCACAGATGCCCTGGAACGGCCGCATCCAGGCGCTTTTCGGGCAGGTCAGCGGCTGGTGCGAGCGGCACGGCTTCCGTTCGCCGGACCTGGACGACGCGGAGTCACATCCAGTCTATCGAGGCATGCCGCGAGCACGGACCACGCCCACACCGCTGTTGCGCCCCCCCGACCTGATCATCCAGGACGAATTGCACCTGATCAGCGGCCCGCTCGGGTCGTTGGTGGGGCTATACGAAACGGCTGTGGACAAGCTGTGCCGGTGGGAAGTGGACGGTCATAGCGTCCGGCCGAAGGTGATCGCCTCGACGGCCACGATCCGCCGCGCGCGTGACCAGGTGAGCGCAGTGTTCCAGCGGCAGGTCAACGTGTTCCCTCCGCCCGGACTGGACGCCACGGATAACTTCTTCGCACGCGAGCGCGAAATCTCGGAGGCCATGCCGGGCCGGCTATACCTTGGTATCTGCGCGCCCGGCCGGCGGCTCAAAGCGGCGCTGATCCGGGTTTATGTGGCGCTGCTCGCGTCGTCACAGACGGTGTACGCCCGCGTCGGCGTCAAAGGGGACCCGTGGATGACGCTGGTTGGCTATTTCAACTCCCTCCGGGAACTCGGGGGCATGCGCCGCCTGGTGGACGACGACGTGCGTAGTCGGTTGCGCCGGATGGACGAGCGCGGTCTTTCCAAGCGTGACCTGTACTCGTACAGCGCTGTGGAGGAGTTGACCTCCCGCAAGCAATCGACCGAGATTCCCGACATCCTGGACCGGATGGGCATTCCGTTCGACCCCGCGCTGGAGGCACGCAGGCGAGACCGCTCGGGTGGCGGCGCACGGGATCGCGAGCTGCTGCGTCGGCCGCTCGACGTGATGCTGGCCACCAACATGATCTCCGTGGGCGTGGACGTGCAGCGGCTGGGGCTCATGGTGGTTGCCGGGCAGCCGAAGGCCACATCGGAATACATACAGGCCACAAGCCGCGTCGGGCGCCGCAAGCCCGGGCTGGTGTTGACTGTCTATAACTGGACGCGGCCCCGGGACCTGTCGCACTACGAGACATTCCTGCACTACCATGCGACGTTCTACAAACATGTGGAGGCACTGTCTGTGACGCCGTTCGCACCTGGGGCCGTGGCGCGCGGGTTGACCGGCATCTTTGTCTCGTGCGTACGACTCATGGGCACGGCGTTCAACGCCAACACAACGGCCGGCCAGGTCGCTCGCGACCATCCGTTTGTGCGTGAGGCCATCGCCGAGATCGCCAGGCGAGCCGGGCTTGTTGGCTCGGGCCGCGACACCGAGGCCGAGGTGGCCGCGTTGCTTGAGCGGCGCGTGGATGGCTGGCTGCGGGAGGCGGGCAACATCGCTGGCGGCCGCACGCTGGGCTACCAGGGGTCCAGGGACGGCGTGACCGTGCCGCTCCTGCGCAAACCGGGAATAGAAAGCTGGACGGACTTCACCTGCCTCAACTCGCTGCGCGACGTGGAGCCTCCGGTAAACCTGGTGTTCTCGGACTTTGGAATGGACGAGCCGCCGCCCGTTGCACCCATCGTCGCGGGAGGAGACGACTGATGCCCCCGCCGCAGAGGACCAATGTGGGCGAAGTGCGCCCCAACCAGCTCATCCTGACGTACGGCGTGGGCTCGGTGATTGAGCTGCCGTACCTGTCGGCCATGGTGATGGGTCTGGAGGATTGGCCGGCCGCTCGCGCGGTCGCAATTTCCGAGGAGCGTCTCCTGCGCGCAGTGCGCCGACAACTTGGGGGGCAGGTGGAAAAGCTGCTTGCACCGCCCACAGTGCCAGACACTGCCGGCCGCCCGTTTAACCCGTTTGACGATGAGTGGAAGATCGGCGTGCCGGTGGCGCATTTCCCGCGCTGGCTGATGTGTCCGTACTGCCGAATCCTGGCGCCTATCAGCTCGGGGATTTTCACGTTCGAGCCGGAGCCTTATCGGCCGGATCGCGCGCGGTTCATTCACGCCAATTGCCCTCGTCCCGGCAGGCCGCCGGAGGCTCTGCCGGCCCGTTTCCTCGTGGCCTGTCCGAAAGGTCATCTGGACGATTTCCCATGGCTTGACTGGGTCCACCGCGGCGCGCAGTGCAACGGGCCGTTGCGGTTCCTGGAGACCGGCGCCTCCGGCGAGGCAGCCGACGTCCAGGTGAGGTGTGACACCTGCAAGACGGCCCGGTCTATGGCGCTGGTGTTTACTGATCAGGGCAAGAGCGAGATGCCGGCGTGCCGGGGTCGCCGGCCGCACCTCCGCGATTATGACCCGCAGGGCTGTACGGAGACCGTGAAACCGATCCTGCTGGGCGCCTCGAATAGCTGGTTTTCGATCCTCCTTTCGGCGCTCTCCGTACCGAGCCAGTCTGGCCGTTTGGAACAACTTCTGGAGCAGCAGTGGTCGGCCTTCGAACGAATCCGCGAGCGGCGGGATATCGAACTGCTGCGCACCTTCCAGGGCCTCCGCGACTTCGCCGATTTCACGGACGGCCAGATCTGGGAGGCACTAGAGAGGATGCGCCAGGGCGGCGATGCGCAGGAAGAGCGCGACCTGAAGGTGGCGGAGTGGGAGATCTTTTCGGCGGCGAATCTCATTCGCAACAGTCCTGACCTGCAACTCCGGCCGGTTCAGCCACCACCAGCCTACAGCCGCTGGATCGAACGGGTATTGCTAGTGGAACGGCTGCGCGAGGTGCGCGCGCTGGTTGCTTTCACCCGGATCGACCCTCCAGGCGAGGAAGGCCAAGCGATGCGCGCGCCCATCAGCCGTAACGCCCCGCGATGGGTCCCTGCGGCCGAGGTGCGTGGCGAAGGCATTTTCATCCAGTTCAATGAGTCCCAGATTGTCAATTGGGGCCTTCGGTGCGGTGACCTCGATCGACAGTTTCAGCGCGCGCACGCCGGCTGGCGAAGGAGCCGTGGGCTGGACCCCGACACAGGCTACCCTGGCCTCCGGTTCGTGCTTCTGCACTCCTTTGCCCATGCCGTGATCCGGCAGTTCTCGGTGGAGTGCGGCTACTCCATGGCCAGCTTGCGGGAGCGCATATACTCGCGGCCCCCTGGACAGGAGGCTCCAATGGCCGGCATCCTGATCTACACAGCAGCCCCCGATAGCGAAGGCAAGCTCGGCGGCCTGGTCAGCTTGGGCGAGACCCGGGAGTTAGGCCGCCACCTTCAAGCAGCCTTTGACAGCTTGGAGTTGTGCGCGTCGGATCCGCTGTGCGCCGAGAGCGTGCCGGAACAACAGTTCCTTTCGCTACACGGCTCAGCCTGCCACGCCTGCCTGTTCGCGCCTGAGACGTCCTGCGAGCGCGGAAACCGATACCTGGACCGCTCTGTCTTGGTCGAGACCGTGGAGCGGCGTGGCTGGTCATTCTTCGGGCAGTGATATGGACGCGAGCGAGCGCAAGTTGATCGAGGCGGCGGTGCGGTTCGCCGCGACGGCGCCGGCTGACGTGGTGGAGCAGTTGGCTGCCGGCATCTGGGGCCGGCTGACGGTAGGTGCAGCACAGGGCGCGCGGGATGCGGCCCAAGCCATCGGCAATCCCAGGCATCGGGCTTTGGCCGGCGATTTTGTGGAGGTCTGGCGGCTTGAAGCGCCAAGCGTGACCGCCTCCGAGGCGGCGATGGCGCTGCTATCCGCTGCTGCTACCGAGCAGGATCACCGCCGGCGTCAACGAATCGAACTCGTTTGGACTGGTCCCGCCACTGTTTCCATGCCCGCCCGACAGACCGTCGAACTTCTGGCAGGGATGATCGACGGGGCAGGTCGAGCGCTGACGTTGTCGAGCTTCGGCGTGTTCCCGGTATCGCGGATCGGCGAAGGCCTACGCGCCGCCGCTGCGCGCGGTGTAGCCGTCCGGGTAATCTTGGGCGACAGGCCGGCGGATGCCGACTGGCTGGACTGGCGCAACCAGCAGGCTTTCGGGCGCGCTCTGCCGGAGAACTTCGTCCTTTACCACTGGCCGCTGGAAAGCCGCTTGCGGGACAATGCCGGTAACCAAGGCCTCATGCACGTCAAATGCGCCGTCGCCGACGGCGAGCATCTGTTCCTGACCAGCGCCAACCTCAGCGGTAACGCGATGTCCATCAACATGGAACTCGGTGTCTGCATCCACGGTGGCACCCTCTCCAGGCAGGTCGAGCGCCATTTCGATGACCTAATCGCGCGAGGCACGCTCACAACGACCTGTGCTTAGGAAGAACCAGATCTCTGACCACTTTACGTCTGAAGTCGCCGGTCTTGCCTACTATGGCGCAATGTCTGCCAAACTCCTGCTCAAACGCGGAACCGACCGCCACGTAATAGAATAGAGCCGTTATGGCTGTCCCCAAACGTGACGGGCCGCTTCGAGTATTCATCTCTTACGCCCGACCGGATGAGCCCTTCCGCGAAGAGTTGGCCCAGCATCTGGCCGCTCTCACGATCTCGGGAGAGATCATTATCCTGCAAGACCGAGACATTCGTGCTGGTTCGAATTGGCAGAACGAGATAGCCGCCATACTGGATGAAGCTGATATCATACTACCGCTAATCAGCCCACTGTTTTTTCACTCGACTTTTTGCGTCAACGTCGAGCTGAAGCGAGCACTTGAAAGGGTAGCTGCTGGCGATGTGCTTCTGGTGCCAGTCCTGATACGACCGGTCGATTGGCAAGCTACGAATCTTTCCGTGTTCCAAGCACTACCGGAGGGTGGTAGACCAGTTTCGAAGTGGCCAGATCGCGATGATGCCTACGTCAATATCACTAGCAAATTGAGGGAAGCAATTGAGGAGCTTCTAGCAGTCCATCCAGAACCAACAAGTGATCTCCCTCGAGAGATCCATGCTCACGCTCCTGATGCAGCGTTTTGTCAAATGGAAGCCGCTCCATTGACCCAGTCTGCCGCCCATGCTGGCCCAACCACAGTTGCAGGCAAGCGCTCTGAAATGGAGGACCGCCATCCAGTCCCCGCAGTTGCGCCGGAACCCGAGGCTATCGTCCAGGCGCTACCAGCTACGACTTCAGCCTCCGAGCATAAAGCCGATGAACCGCTAGCCTTTCAAAATGCTACCGTTGGGAAAAAAACCACGGTCCGCCCAAATAGGTACGATTTTACGCATCCAGCCTCGGTCTTCTTTCGCGGCAGGACCCAGGAGCTCGATCGGCTGTGCGCGGCCATACACGGTGGGAAGAGTGCCGCAGTGTTTGGACTACAGAGAGTGGGTAAGACCTCATTAGTGGAGAGAGCGATTGAAATAACCGCTATACATCCTGAGGACTCGCCTACCATCATTCGGATCGACATGTTTTCGCAATGGGAGTCGTTCAAGAGCATTCTCGACTTTTTTAATGTAATAGCAAATGAGCTGGCGAAGGCTGAAGGCACAGAAGTTGTAACTCTTCAAAAATTACTCAATGAAGCCTATGGCAGTTCGTTCTCGGAGTATCATCTTCAGGACACCTTTCGTGGCATTTTACGAAAGTCAAAGAGGATTATCGGTCGGCCCATTGTCCTCTTCATCGACGAATTTCAGGAGGTCGAGCGGGCATTCGAGCGCGCAGCTAATCGCGGCATCCCAATGTCATTCGACTCAGGCGTAATACGATGGCTGGGCTCTCTGATCAAGGATCGAGATAACATTCTTCAGGTTGTTTTATGTTGCCGGTTTCAGGCGAAAGATCTGGAGCAACGTGAACGAATGGAACTGTTTAAGCTGTTGGAACTGATCGACCTAGGACCTCTCGATGAATCGTCTGCTCGATCTCTAATCAGAGACCCAGTTGCAGATTCAATACACTATGACGAAGAGTCAGTTAAGCGAGTACTTGAATTCACCGGTCGTTTTCCTTATTTCATTCAATACGTCGGATATGAGCTACTCACACGGCAACGAGTGATTCGTACGCGGCAGGTGCGCCGAAAAGACGTAGATGACTGTGCAGACGAGATTGTCGCGGCGCAGATCAACGAAGCGAGATTCAGTGTCTTATATGAAGATTTCAACAAGCTTGATGGTGGTCAACCGTGGAGAGTGATTCTATGTTTGGCTTCCGTTGCGAAGGGCGAACGCCAATTTGTAAGTTTTAGCGAGCTGGCCACAACATGCAGAGATCGCGCTGGTCTGAGGGACTTGGGACATTTTAGGGAAATTGTGAGATTGTTAGTGCTCACTCAGCTCATAAGTGAAGAGAAGAGGGGGCCTGAGCCGAGCTACTCCTTTGGTCCAGAGTTGCTGCGGCGTTGGTTACAGCAGCAGGGTCACACGCGAGCGCTTCGATAACTTCGACTATGTGGACCCCGAGTAGTTGATGCCAACTCGTATGTTCGATGCCGAAGTTCAGTGGGGCGGTACTCACTGCCGCCATTCAAGGCTTTGAATCACAGAAGAGACAAATCGACACCAAGATTGCCGAACTCAGGCAAATGCTCGACGGTGGCCGCCCAGAACCAGCAGCCGTGCCCGAAACTCCAAGGCGCAAACGGCGGAAGTTGAGTGCCGCGGCCCGAGCAAGGATGGCTGAAGGGCAAAGGAGAAGGTGGGCCGAGTCGAAGAGGGGAGCACAAACGACGACCCCGGCACCAGCCGCTCGGAGGCGGCGGAAGCTCAGTGCCGCCGGCAGGAAGCGGATTATCGCGGCGACAAAGGCGCGTTGGGCGCGGGTCAGAGCCGAGGCTAAGCGGACCAAGGCGTAAGAAGCAGCCGGGGCAGAGATGTCAGCAAGGCCGAGAAACGGCTGACAACGATGTTTTGCTGAAGGCGCCGCTGAAGGCGGCACCGAAGGCCGGTTCGCGAATCCGACGCGACGTGGTTTTCGGTTCCAATCCGATCTGCCCCGGTAATGGAACAGAGCGTGGACCATAGTCGACGCGATGGTTCTTGGCAGCGTCTAACGGGCGTTACGGCGTCACGGCTCAATTGGCAGACTGAGCTGGGTTCGGGCAGGGGTCGGTGTTAGCAAATCTACGGGTGGGGCTTCCAGGGGCCTTCACACGAATCCTAACGCCTGCCGCAGTGCGCCCTTTATTACCGACTCCGGCACCTTGCCTATTTCCACAGTTCGAAGCCGATCACTCCCTGATAAACGAGCATGGCCAGGCCTTCAAGAACCGCCAGGCCGTGTTGCCGATCTGCTCCGATCAGCCGCATCTCCCCGAGCCCTTGCCGCACCCCAAGCTGCGAGGTCGCGGTCCGTGTTCCCGTCATGTAGAATTGACATGAGGAGACCACGACATGGGCCATTGGGAGAATGCTGCCACAACTGTCACTTCCATCGTTCGGGCCCTCAATCGCTTTGATTGGGACAGCGTTTCGAAACTGTCCAACCAACTCACCGCGTCGTTGACGGTGACGCCTGAGCCGTTTCCCCTGGTTGACGCAAAGGAGCTACTCAATGCACTACGCCGCAAGCGACGTTTTGGAGAAATGACCCAACTTGCTGTTGCAATGATCAGCGGTGATCAAAGGGATGCGCAAATCTGGCGCCTCTACGCTCAGGCCATGATCGATAGCGACAACCTGGACGGTGCGAAGGTACTGCTGAAAAATATCCTCGACGGCGAAGCCTCCCCCGCCCGGGAAAAGGCCGAAGCCAACGGACTCCTTGGTCGGATCTATAAACAACTCTACGTGAATGCTATGGACCCTGCTAGCCGCCAGCAACAGGCAAACCTTCGCCAGGCAATCATCCACTATTACGACACCTACAAGACTAATCCTGCTAGCTTCACCTGGCAAGGCATCAACGCCGTGGCTCTACTGATGCGGGCTAGAAAAGACGGAATCACCGTCGAGGGCTACCCAGATAGTGCGCAGATTGCGAAACAAATCGTTGAAAGTCTCAACAGTTTAGAACGTATCAAGTACTGGGATCGCGCTACAGCCATTGAGAATGCTATCGCGCTCAGCCAGTTTCACGAAGCCTACAACCACCTGCTCTACTACACGATCGATCCGGAGGTAGACGCCTTTGAATGCTTCAGCCTCTACCGCCAGCTCACCGAGGTCTGGCAGCTAGACGTCAATTCCGAACCGGGTGTGACCATCCTGCCGACTCTCAAGTCGACGCTACGAATGAAGTTGGGAGGTGCCACGCTATTGACGTCCAGTAGTATCAAAGAGGAGGCGACACAGGTAGCTCAGGCTAAAAGGACGTTAGAGGCTATCTTCGGCGCCGACAAGTTCCAGTCACTCCTTTGGATGGAAACCGCTCTAAAACGTTGCAAAGCGATCGGCCGTGTGGAGTCGATTACCGGACAACCAGTTGGCACCGGGTTCCTCGTTCGCCGCGGCGATTTTTTCGTCAACGGAGGCGATGAGTTGCTGTTATTGACCAACAATCACGTCGTTGCTCCCGACGGGCAAGCCACGGGTCGGGCAATTGAAGCTGGTGCCGGTCGTGTGGTGTTCGAAGCTCTCGATAATCTCCCCGTCAAGCTGGACTCTGTTGTTTGGAATCGCCCTATCAACGACCTCGACGTGTCTTTCGTCTCGCTGAAAACTTGCCCGACTCCTGGTGAAATATGCCCGCTTCAACCGAAACCGAGGGCCTTCATTAGCGACGGAACACAGCGATTATACGTTATCGGCCATCCGTTTGGCCGCAGTCTATCGGTTTCGCTCCAGGACAGCATCTGGCTCGACACCGACGACCGCCTCCTGCACTATCGAACACCAACCGAGGAAGGCAGTTCGGGCAGTCCGGTCTTCGACCAGGACTTCTGGACTCTCATCGGCCTACATCATGCATCCAGCTCGGCGATGCCGCGGTTGAACGGGGAAACCGGCACCTACGAGGCGAACGAAGGAATCGCGATCAAGGCAATCCGGAGCGAAACCCTAAGCAAATAGCATAGGGGGTTTGACCCAACTTGTAGGGTTGTGCCCAGCGGGTGTAATCTAGTTTCCGTAAAAGGAGGCCTTCGCTTATGCTGAATTTGTGCCACCACGACACGGTCGTCGACACTCTCCGAAACGTGTTTCATGCCAACGTCGTCGAGATTCCTGAGTCTCGAATCGAGCCTTTGGTAGTTGTCGCCGCATCCAAAGATACGACCTCGTTCCGAGGGGCCATCCTCCCTCTCTTGACCAAGCCGACAACCTTCACTAAGCCCCAAATACTTCAATCTACCATGCCCAGCGTCTCAGGCACGAAAACGCAGGAGGTCAATCTGAGCGTCGGCCTGGAGATCCTTGGTAATTTTCTCAAGGGCTTTGGCGTCCCGTCACTTGATTTGTCGCCTTCATTCAGCGGGGCCACAAAGATCAGCTTCTCTTTTGACAGTGTGATTTGGCGAGGAACGATTGTGGCTGGGCTCGGGATCCCCTCCGTCGTTCTGTGGCACGGGGTTTTCGCTCAACGGATTTCAGAGCGGCACTCCTACGCTTTCGTTTACGTTGACGGGAAATGCTTGTTTTCCAACAGTAGTTCAGGACATTCTCACAACGGGTGAGCTTCAAGCCGCGATTCGAGATGCTTCGAACACAGGCGCTGCCATCACCATCCCCAGGACGGCCCAGACCACGATCACCATCGTAGGCGAAACCCCGGAACCTTCCACGGCTGTACTGCTGCTGGCGGGCCTTTCCGGACTGGGCCTGCTTTCGCGCTATGCGCATCGGTAATCTGTTCCTTCTGGCCGCAGCCGTGTGGCTGACGCCGGCGGTGGCTGAAGTGCGCGTGTGGCAGGACACGCTGACGCTCCCCACTTATCGGGAAGGACCGCCGGGTCGACACGGCCTCACCTGTACACGTGCACCGATAAGATCAGCGGGCAGTCGATGTTCTATGCGAATCCCTCCATCAAGAAGGCGCAAATCGGCTACCGCGGGGCGTGGGCCGCGTTCGGCGTCGAGTTCAACTTTCCGGTCTCGCACAACTGGGTCTCCATGTCACCGGTCGATTTCTCTTTCGCCAAGAACCATGACGGGAGCGCGTCGGTGTTCGTCGGGAATATTCGACCGGCCGTACGGCATGGAGTGGACCGTCGAACTGCGCCTGCGCCCGGGCAGCACCGTGCTCGAGGAGCACGTCGCGCTGTACAACCGCAGCGACGTGCGGCATCGCTTCCACTGGTGGAACAACTCAGGGGTGCGCGTGTGGGACGATTCGAAGATCTGCTATCCCATGCGCTGGACCGCCAGCCACGGCTTCACCGATGTCGACACGTGGCCGGTCAATTCGCCGTGGATCAGAGCGTCATCCGCAATCAGACGGCGGGGACCGTCTCGCGGTTCGTGCACGGCAGCCGCGAGCCGTTCATGGGCGTGTATCATCCGCACACCGACACGGGCGTTGCCGATTACGCCGACTACGGCGACC
>JGI12270J11330_10003924_pt1 | contig 10600 bp, 9 predicted proteins | sample PeaSoiMetSII2010_FD_11330 | JGI IMG/M metagenome (IMG submission 11330)
AAGATTGCGGCCAGATCACGAAAGAGAGCCAAGCCATGAGCCCGCTGCCTAAGCCGCTCCACTTCCGCGGGGCGCCGATCCGCCTGACGGCGACCTCGGTCGAGTTTGGCCAGGTGCCGAAGTCCGGGCTCGCCTTCTTTCCGGGTGCCGCTCCGTTGCCGTTGCGGATCAGAACGATACGTGAGACCAGTCCCACGGTTACGCTGCTTAGTTTTCGTCTTCCCAGGACCACCAGTCCCGGACATTACGACGGCAAGCTGGAACTGGGTGGCTCCGAGATGCCGATCAAGATTGAAGTGCAGGCGCGCCCGCAGATGCGGTTCTATCCCCCGTGGCTCTCGCTCACGGCGCACCCCGACGAGCGGCTCGAGATCAAGGTGAGTGCGCTCAACCAGGGCAACGTGAAAGTTCCCATTGAGCGCCGGTCCACCTTCTGCCTCCTCGAACCGCGGGGCGTAGATGTGGCCATTTACCACGCACTCACTGAACAGCCTCCGGCAGATCAGCGAAGGCTCGATCGCGCAGCAGAAGGAATTGCCGAATCACACGGCGGCCTTGTCCGCGCCACTGTGCGCGAGGGTGCCGGGGACCTGGCGCCCGGCGAGTTTCGGGAGTTGTTGATCGAGCTGCATTTCAGCGATCGCGTGAAGCCGTGTCGCACTTACTACGGTGCCTGGTTTCTCGGTGAGTCCGGTTTGGGAATCCAAGTTGAGGGGACGTAACCTTCGGAAGGATTTGAATCATGGGCAACAATCTTGAAACTGCGGTGACCGCTGCGTTTAAAGCTGCGGGGTGTCTGCTGGATGCCGGCGCGAACGTCAGCACGAGTTTACTGAACCTGCTTTCTTCGGGAACCCCCGGATTTCTCGGTGGCGCAGTGAACTGGGCGGCGAACGCAAGCCCCGGCGGTAACTGCGGCCCCTGCCACATTCCTCCTCCCTGCTGGATGCCGCGCATGCTGCGCCAGGTCGTAAGCTACGGGGTTGCCGCGGACGAAGCCAGCCTGACGTTTACGATCACCAACGAATCGCTGGCAACGCGTTCGATCAAGATCTTTACGACTACACCGATGGCCGGTCTCAGCCTGATATCTACGGTGGTGAGCCTCGCGGCGATGGCGCGCACCGAGGTCACCATTACTTACACGATCCCCGCCGGCACGACCGCGAATCCCGGAACTGAGATTCTTCTCTGGATCCAAGGTTGCCGCCTGCATTTCCAGCGCTGGATCGTTAAGCTGGGAACGATCTCGGCCGACACCGATGAGGAAGTCTCTGTGAAAGATGGGCCGGAGAATCTCCACCACTGGTACGACCATTTCTATTGTTCGCATCCTTGCCTTCCACAGCAGGACAGGAGCAGGCAATGACGGAAGGGTCTTCCCTTGGCAAGATGATGGGGCAGGCGCTTGAAGCCAACCTGCGATGTGTCGCGCTCGCCACCAAGGTGGCCAATTCCGTTGCCGGGGCAGCCTTCACAACCTTGTCCGGAGGCGGAGACCGACCCGTCGCTGCTGCCGGAAATACCGCGCAGCAGAAACAGCTCGCGCCGCCTCCGCAACCGCAGCCAGCGCCATCGGCGATTCTTCTGGAAGGCGCAGCCGGCAGCAAGCCAACGGCCCTCTTTCTGCTTGAGAACCATCTGCCGCACGAGATATCAGCCAGCGTGGAAATCACGCCGCTGTTGACGCCGAGCGGGCGAAAACTGAAATCGACGCTGCAACTCGACAAAAAGAAGATTGTGCTGGCTCCCGGACAAAAAGTCGTGGCGCGGATCGGCGCACCCATCACGGCGAAGTTCGTGACGGGAGAGAAATACACCGGCGAAATTCGAGTGAAGGGAATCCCTGGCGCCTCAGTTCCGCTGGTGCTCCGCCGCATTCCCGGTGCGCAGCAGGTTCAAGGCCGCCAACGGATCACCGCAGTTGTCGCTGCCGATTCCGGTAAGAAAACCAAACCCTCGCGGCCTCGTCGCAGGGCAACAGCAAAATCCGCATCGCGCCCGTAGAGCCGGCGGCGTCATTCTTCGGAGTAAGAACTCATGGGCACAGCGGTCGCCGAGCAAGAAGAAACACAACATGTTTGGCAATTACCGGAGCGGCTGGGGCTCGTCCCCGATCTCGATCGCTTGCGCGCCTTTCTAGCCTCATGGGTCAGTCAGACCGATCCTGAAGTTCGTCCCATGATCGAATGCCAGCTCTCGGGGCGGGCCAAATACTTTCGCCCCGTGACGGCATTTGCCTGCTGGCGCGCCATGAGCGACGACCCGGTGCCCCGGGATGTGCTTCACTGCGTTGCCGGCGTAGAACTGCTGCACAACGTCAGCCTGATTGTCGACGACATTCTGGACCGTTCGCGCTATCGTCGCGGCCTGCTTTCCCTGCACTGCCGCTTTGGGTTTCTGCCCGCCCTGATGGCCTCGGGATACGTAATGGCCACGACTTCAAGGCTGGTTGCCGATGATCCGTATTCGGTCCATTTGCTCGCGGAGTTGATGCAGAGGCTTGGCGTTGCCGAGTGCCTGCAATGGCGGCTGCGCCGGCAACCGCTGGGCACCGAGGACTGGCGAGGGATCGCGGGTGAAGACACGGGATCGATGTTCGAGATTTGCGCTCGCGCAGGAACGCGCGATGACCGCCTCAGAAGATTCGGCCGGCTGCTGGGAATGCTCTATCACGGTTGTGACGATGTAGCCGATGTGCGCGGCACCACGGCTCTGGGCGGCGGCTCAGCGAGAGACATCGAAGACGCCATACTTACCCTGCCTGTGGCCGTTGCCATGCGCGACCCTGAAGCTGCGTTCATGTTTCGCAACTCCAGCCCGTCTAACCGCGCCGCACTCACTTCGAAACTGGTGGCGGCGCTACCCGAGGCAGAAGATTATCTGGATGCGCTCGCCGCCGAAGCCGAGAATGAGGCGCAGAAGAACGCCCGCAATCCCGAACGTCTTTTGGCGCTCATTCGCGATACCCGACTGCTCTCGAGGGCTTGATATGACCGCATCCGCATCTCCACCAAAAAAGCGCACTGAATCAAAGAATCGAGCCGCATCGACAAAGGTCGGCCGCGTTGCTCAACGCACGCGAACCCGATCCGCGCCGGCGATATTCGACGTCATCGTCGCGGGCGGAGGGCCGGCCGGCAGCACCCTCGCATGGAAACTGGCCGCCCAGGGTTTGAAAGTCCTCGTGTTCGAACGAACGAAATTCCCGCGCGAAAAAGTCTGCGGCGATTTCGTCGAGCCGCGTGGCCTTCGCATTCTCGGCCAGATGGGCGCACTCGGCGCTCTTGAAGCCACATCGCCCCTCCCCATTACCCATTCGTCCACGTGGGTGGACGACCGTTGCGAATACTCCAACAAAATTCCGTTCTACGGCGTGCATCGCACGTTGCTGCCCCACGGGTACATCGTGCCGCGCCACGTCCTCGATACCCTCCTGCTTGAAATCGCCGCGAAAAATGGCGCAGAAGTTCACTACGAGTCGTCCGTCACCGGCTTCACATGGAACGGCTCGTCCGGCAGGGACGGTGTAACAGTAGAGGTTCAGCGCAAGGGAACTACTGAAAGCTGGCGCGCCCGAGCGATCGTGGGAGCCGACGGCACCAATTCCGTCGTGGCGCGCACTGCGGGCCTGCTGGTCAATGACCCACGCCACATTGCGCTTTCACAGCGTGCCTATGTCACCGGCTACTCCGGTTCTCTCGGAGAAGCTGCTTTTTTCTTCGACAAAGAGTTCTTCCCGGGATACGGCTGGATGTTTCCTATGAGCGGAGGCATGGCAAATATCGGCGTCGGAATTCTGAAAGAAACCTGCCAGCGCGAAGGGATCGCCGTGCCCGAATTGTTCCGCCAGTTTTTCGAGAAGCTCAAAGCTTCCCATTCCGCGTGTCGCGAGCTCAAGCTCTACAAACCGGCCATCGGGGGAATCGTGAAAACCTACGGATCTGCCGGCCCGAACTTCTTCGACCGCGGCTTGCTGATCGGCGACGCCGGATGTTTCGTGGATCCGATGACCGGCGAAGGCATCACGCCGGCAATGGAATCCGCGCTGCTCGCGGCACGCGTATTGACGAGTGCATTGAAAGACGGAGATCTCAGCGCTTCAGCGCTCTCGATCTATGAAAAGGAGCACCGCGATTACTTTGGTCCCGCGATGGCATTCACCGATCTATGCGCGGCAACTCTGCGCAACCCCCACTATTGGCCTTCGTGGAAGAAGGCCATCGTTCGCGGCTGCCGGCTGGCGCAAAATGACAGGGCCTTTGCCGCAACCGCTGGTGGATGCTTCGGAGGGATCGAGGTCCAGCCCGTGGGGATCCTGGCGGAAGTGTGGAAGAAAACTGCGGAGAATCTGATCGCACTCGGGCCAATAAGCGTCGCCGAACTGAAGCAAGGCAAAATCACCACAGCAACTTCGGCGCTTCGGGAGGGCATAGGCTGGCTTACCGACTCCTGGAAATCGGTTTGCGATGATCCCGTCTGGCACGCGATTTGGGCGCTCGAGGTGCAGGGAAAATGGCTGCGTGCGGTGAACTATATGTCACGGGGAGGTACGGACCCCCGTACGAAGGGCGTGCATCAGGAATCCGCGGCGTGAAGGAATAAGCACCGTCGTCCGCACGGACGAACAAGGTCACTCTTTCGCGCGTGCCCGGCGTTTGCGCTTCACAGAAGCAGTTGCGGGGGCCGCAGAGGCATTCTTCTCCACCTCACTATTGAAGTGCTCCACGGCGGCGGCCGGCAGGGCCACCACTTCCCGCAGGTATTCACGGGTGAGATCGGCAAGCTTCCCGACGAACTGCTTCGAGCTTTCCCCTCCTTGATCTGCCTTGTCGAGTTCTGCCCGCAGCTGCTGCGTATATTTGTCCGCGGAAGCGACCCAGTCACCCCAGAACTTCAGCGCAGATCCGACTGCCGCAAGCTCCGTGCGCGCCAGCTCCACTACGATGCTGCGAAGTTCATCGTTCGTCGTCGATGCTGTAGCCTGTGCCATAATCTCGTCTTTCCCCTGCTGAATTTAGGTACCTTGTGTAGGCCGTGTCGAATCAGACAGCTACATCCAGATCGAAGATGCGCACCTGGCGCCCGCACACCACCGGTCGAGGCCATCGCTCTGCTTCCCCGCTGGTGCGCGAAATCGTTCGTCCACGCCAGGCGCCTTCGATCTCGCGAAACTCGGTGAGATAACCCATCAGATCACTTGCGTAAACCACTGGGTCATCGTCTCCCGAAAGAACTGCGCCGGCATTACCGCCAACCTCACCCTGCGAAACCGGAAGACTCTCCCACTGTTGTCCATCGGAGGAGCGAAACTCGACCAGTCGTCCCGATTCAGTGCGCACAAACACCTGTAATCTTTGATGCGATACAACGGCACTCGGCGTTCCCTTAACTCTGACCGGCGCGCCACCTACGCGAAACCCAGCAATAGCTGAGATCGGGGTCGCCTCCAGCGGGGAGCCATCCAGGTCAACCACGAAATCCCATAACTCAAAGGCTTCCTGCACCGGGAAATGTCGATCCGCAAAAACAGCACAAACAAAAACGTGCAATTTCCCTCTAAACTCTGTAACGGCTGGATCGCCAGATAAGCTGCATACCGATGCTTCGGTACCGAGTTCGACGAAATGCCACGTGGCCGTTTGCAGATCGCGCTTGCACAGCAGTAACGCTTCGCCTCTCGGCGCAGAGAGTACAAAGACGCTGCCTCCGGCAATTGTCGCTACGGGGTTGGCGTCAATCACGAGGTTCGGCACAGGGATGGCCGAAACGCTCCATCCATTCTCGGAACTGCGTTGGTATTCGAGCAACTGGCCACCGTTGAAGTACGCGAGCATCGCACCGTGGTTCATAACCGCAGACGGAATGCCGCTCACAAAACGCTGGATTCCATCGACCATATCCGGCAGCCGGATCAAATCCGGGGCAACGGTTTCCGGGCGAAGGTGAATGCACAACGGAGATAATGGCCACGGCGCACAGGAAAGTGACCTCGTAGGATCAGCCTTTCCAGCCACAAATAAATGCAAGCCGCCGTCCGATCCAGTCAGTATCGAGGGAGGGCCGCACTGTGTGACCACGCGCTCCTGATGCGGGATGATCGTCTGGTCAGCATCGAACCCAGGCACATACTGCAACAGCTTGCCCTGGGTACACGTGCCGGGAGTGGAGATCGAACCAGCTTGATACATGGGGGGAAGCCCTCAGTTTTCTGGTTTAGGCCCACAAATGAGGCTGCTGGAGCTCGCCAAGTAGGTTGAACGTACTTTAAGCGTAGCGAAAGCTTGTGTCAAGCAATCTTCCGGCGAGTACGGGTCCTCGTTCGGTTAAACTGCGAGGCCTAGCTTCTTAACAAACTGATGCTTCGAATAACCTAACTTCATCCGACGCAGTCTCCTGCTTGCGGCAGCTGGGTATCGGTGTTGGACCGGGTTGGAGTGAAGAAAATCATAGGCTGACGCTCATTTGTCATGGTTGCACTGTTCTCCTTTGCCGGTGTGGTGTGGATAGGTTGGCGGCTTACTTACCAGCTTTCCTGGTCGCCTTCTTTGCCGGCCTCTTACCCGCCTTGCCCGACTTCGAAGATGAGATCCAGCAACTTGTGCCATTGGGAGATATTTATGATTCCGGTGGGCGTGCCCTATCGGGCTAAGTGACGAGAGCCGGTAAGGCGTGGTCGGGTTCCACCCTTCCCGCAATCTCATCGCGGGAAGGGTGAGGGCGCGAACCTCCACGCTCCCGCTTCGTCAAGGTTTCAATTTCAATTGATGCTGATCGCTCATTGACGTCCGATCGATATCCTAAAGTCGGATAGTGACAACGTCTGCCTGAGGGGCCATTAGACAGTCCACTACTTCGCGGATCGTCTTCTCCGCCGCATTGCCGGTGACCTGGCCCAAAGCGCGGTAATTTTCAAAGTGAGCTTCGTCAAACCACTGATTCGCTGTGGTGTCATTGGGAAAGTCAGGATTCGTCGTGACATACCCGACGACGTCGGTGGGGCCTCCGTCCACCAACGCTGGCTTCAGATAAACAATGACGCCGTCGTCCGCTGACGATCTGGAGTAATGGATCTTGCCCACGGCGAAGTGGCTCCGCGCCAGGCCGTTTTGCCTCCTGGTTTCAATGGGGTCCAGTTCGATTTCGACGCCGAAGTCGGTGCGGCAACGCTCCATGGCATTGTGCAGGTCGTCAAATCCTGAATTGGGATCACAGGAAGCGTCCCCGGCGACAATCAACTTACAACCGCGCCGGACCAGTTCGTAAACAGCCAGGTTTTCAAAGTGACCGCCATCGGAAAGATAGACAAACCCGCTGTCATCGCTGGTCGTACCAAGTAGTTCCCGGAGCAGCCAGAAGAAGCCGATTCGAGGGCCGCCCACAGGCCAGTTTTTTTGTATGCTGGGATTGGCAATCCAACAGCCTAGACGAACGTCAAACAAAGTCATCAGGAAAGCCAGCGCGGGCTGCGAATAAAAGCCCATGTTGGGACTGGCGGCAGCGCCTGAAATGGCGACAGCGGTTCCCAGGCTAATACCGTTTTCGCATCCTCGTTGCTTCGCGCCCGAATCCTTCGTCAGCGCATAAGCCGATTGCCAATCCATGCCACCAATCGCTTCCCGCGTGAATCCAGCGTAAAGCGGGGTAAACGCAAAGGAGCGGGCTTTGCGGGTTTGTAAGGCCAGCTCCTTGCCGCGCACTACGTTCAAGCTGGTGTTCAGGATCGGGAACGGTCGCGCATCTTTTGGCTCGACGGAGCCGGCAGGGATCTCCAGCGCTGCCAGCGGCAAATCGTCGGACTCGGAAAAGCCGGTGAAGACCTGTGCTTGACGATTCGGCACCGAAGCTCCCAAATAGCAGCGGACCAACCGATTGCGGTAAGCGTGGTGTATGGAGAACTCGTTGATATTGACGCGCCAGGACAGAAGAATTGCGGCAGCGAACAGCAGCAGGCATGCGACGAGCACGGAAGGTCCGCTGAAGGCAAACGGAAGTTGGCTCATCGGATTTGAATCGCCCGTGAGAACCAGGGCGACTCTGGCAGCGAGAAGCGAAAGCGCAGAGAGGAGTCCAAGAATGAAGATGTAAGGAGTCAGCCGGGCTGCGTATCCGAGCACCTTTTTCATTATCGGTGCTTCCGGGTTGATCACGCCGGTATCTCCGCTCTTCCCAAATAAAACTCCATATGCCGTCGAGATCAGCCAGAGCAAGGTGCCGGATGTGAACAGCTTATGGAAATTTTCGGCCCAGAGCCGGGAAAGGCCGACCGGAACATAGACTGCCATCAAGAAGAGCAGGAGCCAGCAGATCGTGTAGATCATCAGCCAACCAGCCAAACGTGCCCACCATTCGCGGTGGCTGTCGCTCATCCCGCGGCCCATCAGTCCGATATGCAACGCCCCGGCAAGCAACATGACAAGAACGAAGGCTGGAGTGCCGAAGGCGAAAATATGCCAATTGAAGTAGTCGCCGAGAGGCGGCGGAGGCGTCAGATACTTTCCAAGGGGAAGGAACAGATAGCCGACGAGTGCACCGGTTACGGCAGCCGTGATCAGCACGAGGCTTGCACTGGGCGCAGCCGCGCCGGACATACCGCGCTTAGCCCGAACCAATTGACGTATCAGGAAGGCGCCCGCCCACAACCCGAAATAGAGAACCAAACCAAGTAGAGGGGGGTCCCATAAGGGATTGTCGAGAATGCCGTAGCCGACGTAGTTGCTGATGCCATAGCTGACCAAGGCGGCGGACATGATCAGAGGAACAACGATTACCAATTGCACGGCCCACTGCTCTGCGTACCAAGGAGATTTCTTGTTTGTCTGCGGGTCGACCCAAAGCAGGTTCAGACCCATAAAGGTCACAGCCAGTCCGACCAGAAGAAACGCCAGAACCAGGGCGGCGAACTGCGCCGAAAGGGCTCCCTGGGTAAAGTTCTCCAGAGCTTCGAGGCGATTGGGAAGGTACACCATTGCGCGCGGAAGCAGGAGAACAGAAAGAAGCAGGAGAGTAAGGATGATCTGGTTCAGAATGGTGTTACGCATGTAAGTGGATGCAAATGCCCAGAAGTCAGCCCCCAGTACACCTTTGCGGGGGGTGAGATAGTTGCTGTAGTTGCGCAGAAAGTGCAGTTCAGGCGGATCGGCTGCGCTCGCGGGCGTGTACTTGTGAGGCGAAAGGCGCTCTTCTATCTCATTAATACCGATCTGTTGATGATGCATCCAAGCCATCAGCCAACTGCCAATGTAACCGCCTCCCGAGACCGTGGAAACGTAGTCGAATACGTGCAGGAGTCTGGCTTGCGCCAAGGCTTCGAGCACGCCCAGATTAAAGGTTGCACTGCGGATACCGCCGCCAGAAAATGCGAGGCCTATAAGGCTCTTCTGCGCCTCCGGCCGTTCAGGAACCTTCCCAAGCCGCAAGTCGCGGGCGGACTCGACTTGCAAGAGTTCCTGTTGGAGAACATCTTCAACACGGATGGCAGTCACTTTCACCTCCCCAGGCACTTAGGAATGAACTGACCTTGCCCTCAGAATGCGAATCCCTCAGATCGGTTGGTTGTAGAGATTGATTCATCTCGCCGTGGTCGTTGTGACTGTCAGACCGGCATTTGCACCATCTGCTTCGGAGACCGCATTCATCATGCGGCGGCCAATACATGTTCGTCCTCCCAGTAGGCTTTCGATATATACTTTCTCGCTCATAGCCCCCCTCGGTACCGGAAAGTATATATCAGCTTTGTATTCTGCTACTCAGCTCTCAAACAGGGGAAGTGTCTCATTAGCGCTATTAAGATACTGCACAAAAGGCGAATACTGCCGTTTTCCTTTCGCTCTTTACCTTTAAAACACGGCCGGGGGCAATTTCAGACCGGATCGCCGCTGATCCGGAAACGATCGCGGACCGGAAGTCGCTTGGAAATCGCTTCGCGATTCCCACATCTGCAGTCCAACGGCGACGGCTATGAGTTTTGAGATTCCTGCCAGGTTTGCTGGCGAACCATGAGATGGCACAACGGTCGATCCCGGCGCTCCCGAAACCTGCACCCGGAAAATGCCTGCAAAGGCAGCGTTATTAAATAGGACGAGGGCGCAGCGCATTCCATTCAGGCCAGGAGTTCGCTACTCCAACAAAGGCCGGATACATTCGCGCAGACCAATTCTGTCATCCTCATTTTTCGCTTGCAAAACGGCGGCGGACCATACATTCTGGGTGGCCGGTCATTCGACCGAAATCCTCTATCAAATCGCTGAGCACTCATGTGAAGGAGATCACAAATACCCCGCGGATAGCCGAGTAAGATGGCGGGGAAAAGTGAAGAGGTCAAGCCGGGAGTCAGAAAAGCATTGGAGCAGTCAAGGAGACAGGCCTCATGAAGTTCAGTGAACAATGGAGCCGACGTGACATGATGAAGGCCCTGGGCATGGGAGTTGCCGGAGCTGCGACTATATCCGTCAGTGACCGGAATGCCTTTGCCAGGAACCCTGAGGCCTCGCGGATCTACAGGAGCCGGGGAGGGCGCAGTCTGTACCAGCAGCCGGAGGAACTATCCTCTGCTGCCCTGATCAAGGGCAATGATCGAAGCGAGAATATCTACAATGCA
>JGI12270J11330_10003931_pt1 | contig 10592 bp, 10 predicted proteins | sample PeaSoiMetSII2010_FD_11330 | JGI IMG/M metagenome (IMG submission 11330)
AGCGTCCACGGCTCACGGGCGGCCGTGCGGTTGGCGGCGGTGGCGACCAGGTTTTCACGCGTGGTGAGATTGGGAAAAACCTGGCGGCCTTCCGGCACCAGGCCGATGCCGAGTTTTGCGACGCGATAAGACGGCAGATCGCGGATGTCCTCGCCGGCAAAGCGGATAGCGCCCGCGGTCGCCCGCGTCAGTCCCATGATCGAGCGCACGGTCGTGGTCTTGCCCATGCCGTTGCGTCCCATCAGCGACACCATTTCGCCCGGCGCGATGGCGAACGAAATGCCGAACAGCACGCGGCTTTGGCCGTAGCTGGTCTCGATATCGGACACTTCGAGCAAAGGCGGCTCAGCCATTGTGCGTTCAGCCACGGGTCGCCTCCTGCTCGCCGAGATAGGCTTCGCGCACCGCGGCCTCGGCGCGAATGGTCGTCGGATCGCCCGAGGCGATGACGCGGCCGAAGCGCTTGGTCAGCCGTTCGATCTGCAGCAGCGGCGGCTCGGTCACGGCGCGCGCCTTTCGAACATGCCGGCGATGCCGCCGTGCAGGAAGATCGCGACCAGGAGCAGCGCCGGTCCGAGGAACAGGCCGGGATATTCGGTGACGCGCGACAGTGCTTCCTCCAGCAGCAGATAAGTCACCGTGCCGATCAGCGGGCCGAACGGCGTGGCCAGGCCGCCGAGCACGACCATGACCATGAGATCGCCCGAGCGGGTCCAGAACATCATCGCCGGACTGATGAAATTAGTGTGGTTGGCCAAGAGCGCGCCGGCAAGTCCGCACAGCGCGCCGGCAATGACGAAGCAGACGAGCTTATAGCGAAAGACCGGGAGTCCNATGGCGCGCATGCGCCGCTCGTTGGAGCGCGCGCCCTGGATCGCCAGGCCGAAGCGCGAATTGACCATGCGGGAGACGAGGTAAATGCTCGCCAACAGCAGCGCGAAGCAAAGGTAATAGAACAGCATCTTGTTGTTGAGGTCGACGAGACCGCCGAACTGGCTGCGTTTGTAGATCGTCAGCCCGTCGTCGCCGCCATAGCGGTCGAGCCCGATCGCCACGTAATAGACCATCTGCGCGAAGGCGAGCGTGATCATGATGAAATAAACGCCGCGCGTGCGCAGGCTTAAGGCACCGACCACGAGCGCAAACAGCGCCGAGACCGCGATCGCCATCGGCCACTGGATAAAGCCCGAGCCAACACCTTCTTTCGCCAGGATGCCGACGGCATAGCCGCCGAGACCGAGATAGGCGGCATGGCCGAAACTCACCATGCCGCCATAGCCCATGATGAGATTGAGGCTCACGGCTGCCATAGCGAGGATCAGCACGCGGGTGAACAGCGTCATGACGAAGGCATTGCCGGTCAGCGCCGTATAGAGCGGGAGTAGCGCAAGCGCAGCCAGCAGGCCGGCGGTGACGGCATTGCGCGGAGTGAGCCAGCCGTTCATCTGTTTGCCGCCGGGAACAATCCTTCCGGACGAAACACCAGGATGCCGGCCATCAGCATGTAGATCGACATCGAGGACAGCGCCGGCGCCAAGGTCAGCGCGGCATTGGTGTTGAGCACCGCGCGCAGCAGGTCGGGCAGGAAGGCGCGGCCGATGGTGTCGATCAGGCCGACGATGATGGCGGCGACGAAGGCGCCGCGGATCGAGCCGATGCCGCCGATGATGATGACCACGAAGGCGAGGATCAAAATATTCTCGCCCATGCCGATCTGCACGGTGAGGATCGGCGCCTGCATCAGGCCGGCGAAGCCCGCGAGCGCGGCGCCGAGCCCGAATACCAAGGTGTAAAGCAGCTTGATGTTGACGCCGAGCGCGCCGGCCATTTCGCGGTTCGAGGCGCCGGCGCGGATCAGCATGCCGAGCCGCGTGCGCATCACCAGGATGTAGAGCAGCGCCGCCACCGCCAAGGTCGCGGCAATGATGACCAGCCGATACGCCGGATAGTACACGCCGGGAATGATCTGCACGGCGGTGAGCATTTCGCTCGGCAGCGACAGCGTCATGCCGGCCGGGCCCCAGACCAGCCGCACTAATTCGTTGAAGAACAGCAATAGCCCGAAGGTGCCGAGCACGTGGTCGAGGTGGCTGCGACCGTAGAGCGGCCGGATCGCGATCACTTCGAGCGCGACGCCGGAGACGAATGTCGCGGCCAGCGCCAGGACGGCGCCGAGCACAAAACTTCCGGTCGCCGCGGCAAACGTCGCGGCGAAATAGGCGCCGAGCATGTACAGCGAGCCATGCGCCAGGTTGACCAGATCCATGATGCCGAAGATCAGCGTCAGCCCGGCCGCGAGCAAGAATAGCAGCATGCCGAGCTGCACGCCGTTGAGAAGCTGCTCGATGAAATAGAGCATGGACTTAAGCTTCGGCGGCCCCGGCCGGTCTGTCGCAAAAATGCGGCGACAGAAGCGTGTGCCTCTGCCGCCGTGCGTCTGTTACGAGACGATCACTTCATCGGACATTTGTCGTGGAACTTGTCCTGGTCGTCCTTGACGATGAGCGAGACGGTGTGCAGCGCGTAGCCGCCGTCGGCGGTCTTATCGGCATCCTGCAGGTAGAAATTCTGGATCGGGATGTGGTTGTTGCCGAACCGGAAATTGCCGCGCACCGACTTGAAGTCGGCCTTCTCCATCTCCTTGCGCATGCCTTCCTTGTTGCTGAGGTCGCCCTTGACCGCGGTGACCGCGCTGTCGATCAGCGCCACGGCGTCATAGGTCTGCGCGCCGTAGAACGACGGCGTGGTCTTGTACTTGGCCTTGAAGTCGGCGACGAACTTCTTGTTGGCGTCGTTCGGCAGGTCGTTGACCCATTCCTGGGCGCCCGGCACGCCGACCGCGAGATCCTTCAGCCGCGGCAGCGACAGGTCGTCGATGGTGAACGCGGTGTAGAGCGGGATCTGCCCCTTGAGGCCGGATTGCGCGTACTGGGTGACGAACTGCACACCGGCGCCGCCCGGGTAGAAGACGAAGATGGCGTCGGGCTTGGCGGCGCGGGCCTTGGACAACTCGGCGGAGAAGTCCAATTGATCGGGCCAGCGCGTCAGCTCCTGGCCGACGATCTGGCCCTTGAACGTGGTCTGCACGCCGGCCAGCATGTCCTTGCCGGCGGCGTAGTTCGGGCCCATCAGGAACGCGGTCTTGACGCCCTTCTGATTCATGTAAAGCCCGACCGCGGCCGGTGTCTGGTCGTTCTGCCACGACGTCGAGAACACGTAGGGCGAGCACAATTCGCCGGCGAGCTGCGAAGCGCCGGCATTGGTCACCACCGTCATGGTCTTGGAATCGACCAGCGGCTTCAGCGAAGCCAGGATCACGTTCGACCAGATATAGCCGACGATGAAATCGACCTTGTCGGACTCGATCAGTTTCTGGGTTTTCTGCACGCCGACTTCCGGCTTGATCTCATCGTCCTCATAGACGACTTCGACCGGCAGCCCGCCGATCTTGCGGCCGAGATGGTCGAGGCCGAGCTCGAACGAATTGCGCATGTCGTTGCCGATCGCGGCGGCCGGGCCGCTGAACGTCGAGATGAAGCCGATCTTGACGGTCTTCTGCTGCGCCATTGCCGGGCTTGCGACCAGCGCAAGCGCGGCGGTCCCTGCAATCAATGGTCTGATCATGTGAGCGTCCTTCTCGTTGTCCCGCTCGACGCGCGGGCTCCTCCCTGCGGAATTGGTCCGAGACGTAGTTGTAGAAAGCAGCGCCTGTTTGCGCAACAGCGGCGGCGGCTGCCATGGTGTCTCAGGGCCGCCGAATCTGGGTCAGTCCCTAGGACAACTTCGGGAGCAGCTCGGCGAAAATATCGGGACGATAGCCCGCCGCCGTGAAAAGGTGGTTGCGCGACTCGTCGATCATCGCCTTGAGGCTCACCATGTCGAGCCCGACCACGCGGCCGCGATATTTGCGCACCCGGCCGCCGATGATGACGGTGTCGATATTGCTGCGCTCGGCCGCCTGCACCACGGTGCCGATGGCGTTGTTCGACGGATAGAGGTTGATGGCGTCGGTGCGGATCACGATGAGATCGGCTTCCTTGCCCGGCGCCAGCGAGCCGATCTTGTCGTCGAGGCCGGCGCAGTGTGCGCCGCCCACGGTCGCGCAATGGAGCACGTCGCGCACCATCAGCGGCTTGGGCGGATTCTGGTCGCCGGAGAATTTGCGGTTTTGCGCCACGGCACGCTGCAGATAGAGCGCCACCCGCATCTCCATGAACATGTCGGTCGAGTACGAGGTTTCGTTGTCGACGGAAAAGCCCGGCTTGATGCCGTGATCCCAGGCGTGCTGCAGCGCGCAGACGCCTTCGCCGAGCGCGTATTGCGCGTCCGAGCGCGGGCACACATTGATGTTGGCGCCGCTGTCGAGAAAGATTTGCCAGGTCCGCTCCGGCAGCGCGCCGCAATGGTTGAAAGTGTTGTCCGGGCCGACCAGCTTGTCGGCCGCCAGCGGATCGAGGAGCGCGGCCTGTTGCGGGCCTTGGAATTCGGTGGTGATGCGAATCCCGAGTTTGCGCGCCACCGCCCAGTTCTCGCGGATGGGTCCGGAGAACATGCGCAAGGTCACGAGCTGGTCCGCCGACGAGAAATATTTCTTCTGCAGCCGTTCGAGATCCGCCGGCCATTGATGATCCCAATCGCCGGCGCCGGGCGGACCCGACGCGTGCACGGCGCGGATGCCGGAATCGAACAGCGCCTCCACCGCGGCATCGGAATGAGCGGCGCTGCGCGAATTGTGGGAATTGTCGATCACGCACGTAACGCCGGCATCGATGCAGCCCATGGCGGTGAGATAATTCCCGACATAGTGATCTTGCGGCCGATAGAATTTGGCGAAGGACAGATGCGTGGCGTTCATATAGTCGGCAAGCGTCGGCGAATTCGGATTGATGCGGCGCAAAAAACAATCGACCAGGCCCGGCACGATGATGGTGTCGAGCGCATCGATCACCTGCGCATCCGCGGTGTTGATCTCCGGCGCGATGGCGGAGATTTTGCTGCCTTCGATCAGAAGGTCGCCTTTCACCAGGTCGCCGACCTTGGCATCCATGCTGACGATGGCGCCGCCCTTGAGCAGAACGCGGCCCTTCGGGTCGACGGACCGCTGGCCGTCGAAGCGGCGAACATCGTCGGCGAGCGCGGTGCCGGAAAACCCGTCGGCGGCGGCCGTACCTGCGGCAAGCGCAGCGCCCGCCTTGAGCGCGCTGCGGCGCGACATGCGCATGTCATTCGTCATGGTCGATCCTCCCTTGGTTTTTTGTTAGAGCGGCGATCATTCCTCCGCGGTCGCCCGCAAATACTCATTGAGGCCGGCGCTGATATTGGGCACGAACAGCTCCTCGACCTTCATCGGCCGGCGCGTGAGTTTCTGCTCGTCGAGGTGGCGCATGAGCGCGTCCAGCGTCGGCCGGCTGCCTTCGATCGAATAATCCCAGATCTGCGGCCCGAATATCTTGCGCGTCGCCTCGACCTCGTCGATCACCCACGGCAGACCGACGGTCAGCGCGTCGGTGTCGTACATCCAATAATAGGCGATGTCGCGCGCCCGGCAGAAGGCGCGATAGAAGCTGATCGCCAGCCAAGGATTCTCTTCGTAAAGTTTTGTCTTCAGCACGAAGGTGTGCATGATCGGAAAGATGTGCGTTCGTTCGTAGTACTCGCGCTCGACTTTGCGAGGTTCCGCAAACAGCCGCCGCACCGTGCTGCCGAGCGTTTTCGGAATCATCACGGAGGCGAGCGCATCGATCTCGCCGCGCTCCAGCATCGCTTCAAGCGTGGTCTCGGGCGACATGAATTCGACGCGGAGGCCGTCCGGCGGCTTGATGGTGCGCACCGGCCGGCCGATCACCCAGGTGACGTCTTCCGGCCGCACGCCGTAATCGTGCAGCAAAAAGCCGCGCACCCACACCGCAGCCGTCATCTGATAGTCGCCGACGCCGATGCGCTTGCCTTTCAGGTCTTGCGGCTTTTCGATCTTGGAATCGGCGCGCAGATAGACCGCGGAATGGCGGAACACTCGTGACGGAAATACCGGAATGGCGATGAACCGCGTGTCGCCTTCCGAGCGCAAAATCGTATAGGACGACAGCGACATTTCCGAGCAGTCGAACTCGGCGTGATTGAGCATGCGCCAGAATGTCTCGCCCGGGCGCAGTGGGATGAAAGTCAGGTCGACGCCCTCGGGCTCGACCCGGCCGTCGAGCAGCGGCTGGGTGCGGTCGTAACGGCCGCAGGCCATGGTGAGCTTGAGTTTTTTCATGAGTGGCCTTCGAGATTGCCGCGCCGCAGTGCCGTTATTTTCCCCTCCCCCTTGTGGGGAGGGGTAGGGGTGGGGGTCGAGAGGTAATGCAAAAACGTCGACGGATGCGAGTCACCTCCCGACCCCCCACCCAGCCCTCCCCCACAAGGGGGGAGGGCTACTAGAGGATGATGCTTGGATTGCGGATGCTTTGGTCGCAATCGATGAGATTGACTTGCTTGGCCTCGATCTTCCAGCCGACGCCGTCGCGCACGACGCGATGTCCCGACCAGCCGGTGAGCACCCTGGTCTCGTCGCCCCAGAATTCGCTGATCATAAAGTTCGACCGCACCATGCGGGTGTCGTCGTGCGCCGTGGTGAAAACTTCGACATTGGCGACGAGGCGCACCGTGCGCGACGCCGGCGCCTGCGACCAGGCAAATCCCGTGCGCATCCGGTAGATCCGATCCTCAAGCCGGCGGCGATCGTCGAACATCACCGAGATCTCGCGCCGCGGATCGCCGGCGCCGGGCGTCGACGGCACCCAGTAGATGCACTCGGCCGCGTACATGGCGAGCCAGTCGTCGTAGCGCAGCTGGTCGAGGAGGCGCGCCTCGCGTTCGATAAGCCGGCGGAATTCGTCGCGCGCGGCAACGTCGGTGACGGCGCGCGCATCGTCCTGCCAGTCCGAAAAGTTTTCGATCAACGCGCGATAGAGCGCGTCGTTGACGTAGTGCGACGTGCGCGAGGGATCGGTTTTTGCGGCGGGCGCGTTCATGTCACGGCTCGCGTTGGATGGCGAGATTGGGACGCGCCTTCATCAGCCGTTTCCATTCCTTGAAATGCTCGCGCATGAAGGCTTCGTCGGTCGCCGGCGCCGTGATCGAGCCGTCGTCGTGGGTCTTGATGCGATCGGGAATGCCGAACCCGCGGTTCATGTAGACCCACTCGTCTTCCGGCGCCATGAGGCCGCGCTGGATCTGCTCGAAATTGGCGATGTCGTCGACCTCGCCGAAATTCGGAAATCCCTCCTGGGTGCGCATGCGCAGCGCGTTGATGTCGGTGACGGCGTCGCTGGGCACGGAACCGTCGTCGACGATCATGGTGCCGTACCAGATGGCGTTGGTTTCCTCGACGCCGACCGGCTCGAATACCTGGATGTGGTTGCCGAGCAGCGAAAAATTCGGGAACACGTTGATGTTGACCGGCTCGGAGCCGGCGAGATCGAGCAGCGCGAAGGCGCGGTCGCCGTAGCGCCTGATGAACTCTGCCTCGTAATGCTCCATGCCGGGATGGGCGCTTTCCAGCGCCCACAAGCCGCCCGGGCGTTTTTCGAGATTGGGCCGCTTGTCCTTGAAGTGATTGCCGCGGCCGGTATAGCGCATGTACATCGGCTGGGTGTCGGGCGAGTTGCGATAATAGGCCATGCCCTTGGCGTTTTCGCCGGCAAAGCGGTTCTCGGTCTCCAACAGCGAGCGATGCGAATAGGCGACGTGATAGCCGTCGCACGAATTGTCGTAGGCGAGCTTCCAATTGCCCTTGTAGCGAAAACGATTGGCCTCGCAGACCGCGACCGTGCCGCCGGGATTGCGGTCGAGCCACTCGTCGATGATCTTTGCGATCGTGCCAAGATGCTCGGTAAGCGGCAGCGCGTCCATGTTCAGCGTGGCGAAGATGAAGCCGCGATAGGATTCGACCCGCGGCACTTGCGCGATGTTGTATTTCGGATCGCGCATGTCCTCGGCATAGCCTTCCGGCCACGGCACGCCGCGCAGTTTGCCGGTGTTGAGGAAGTTCCAGCCATGATACGGGCACTGGAACGATTTCGTGTTGCCCTTGTCCCAGCGGCACAGCGTGGTGCCGCGATGGGTGCAGCGGTTGTACAGCGCGCGGATTTTGCCGTTCGAGTCGCGCACGATGATCAGCGGCCGCAGGCCTAAGCGCCTGGTGATGAAGTCGTTGTCGTTCGGGATTTCGCTTTCGTGTGCCAGATAGGTCCAGGTGCCGCCGAAGATATTCGTCATTTCGGCTTCAAAAATCGCCGGGTCGGTGTAGATCAGCCGATGGGCGCGGTCTTCTTGGACGAGATGATCCCAATCGTACAGCGCGGTGCCGCCGAGGCGGGTCGGCGGCGCGTTGATCTTTTCCAGAGCCGTCATGACGCGCTCCCTATTTTCTTTTTCCTCCCCCTTGTGGGGAGGGGCAGGGGTGGGGGTCGAGAGGCGTCGTGCTGACGTCGACGCACTGTTCCTACCTCCTGACCCCCCACCCAACCCTCCCTCACAAGGGGGGAGGGCTAATTAGAAGAAATCGAAATACTCATTCTGCTCCCAAGTGCTCGGCTCATCCCCTTGCGCCACTTCGCCGCTTTCTTCCAGCGAGTGCTGGTAGCGCCCGGCTTCGGTGCGCTTGAGCTTGATGAAGTAGTCGATGAAGGTATCGCCGAGCGCGCGGCGGAACAACGGTTCCTTTTCCAGCGCGTCGAGCGCTTCGGGCAGATTTTTGGGCAGCAGCGGCCGCTCGGCGGTGTAGGGCTCATCGGTCGCCGGCGGCGGCGAAAGCTTGGCCGCGATGCCGGCGAGCCCGGCGACGACTTGCGAAAGAATAAAGAGATACGGATTGGCCGCCGGCTCGCCCATGCGGTTTTCCAGCCGTGTCGCCGGATCGCCTACGCCGCCGAGCACGCGGATCATGGCGCCGCGATGGTCGTAAGCCCAGGTGGCGCGGTCCGGCGCCAGCGAGTTCGGCTTGAAGCGGCGATAGCCGTTGACGGTCGGTGTGGCGAATACCGTGCTCGACACCGCGTATTGCAAAAGGCCCGCGAGATAAGATTGGCCCAGCGGCGACAGCACGTCTTCAGTTTTTTGGCCGGATTTTTTCGGCATGAACAGATTGGCGCCGTTCGCAGCGTCGACCAGCGATTGATGCAAGTGCCAGCCGCTGGCGTAGTAACCCTTCAATGCCGGGCGCGCCATGAAGGTGGCGAAATAGCCGAGCCGTCGGCACACTTGCCGCGTCGCAGTGCGGAACAGCAGCGCGTTGTCGGCCGCTTCCAATGCCGCACGCGGTGCAAAAGTGCATTCGACTTGGCCGGGGCCCCACTCATTTTCTATGGAACGCAGTCCGAGCCCCAGCGCCTCGAAGGCGTCGCCGAGCGCATCGAACACCGGCTGCATCAAATCCATGTTGGATTCGGAATGGTAGTGATAGCCGGGCTCGGCCGGCCATGTCGCGATCGGGCGGCCGCGCGTGCCTGGCACGCCGACATTGTCCTCGGTCAAATGATCGGCGGCAACGCGCAGCAGATACCATTCGATTTCCGTGCCGATGATGCTGGTGAATTTCGCATCGGCGAGTTTTTGCAGCGCCTTTTTCANAAGCTGNCGCGGCGCGAAGTGAAACGGCGTGCCGCCGTTGAAATATTCGTCGCAGAGAATCCAGCCGGTGCCGGGCGCCCATGGCANCGTGCGAAAAGTCTTCGGGTCGGCNACCACGGTGAGATTGGGCGANCCCGTCATCTCGGNAAGCCCCATGCCGCCGCCGCGGGTGAACGAGGCNAAGACGCGGGCGCCGGCGGAATCCAGCGTCGTGGTGGCGACGCCGATATTGTAGCCGGCGGTCAAAGCCGACAGAAACGCCGGCACGGTGAGCGTCTTGGCCCGCACATAGCCGTGGGTATCGCTCCAGGCGAGCCTGATGAAGCGGAGTTTTTCGGCCTCGACCCGGCGCTTGATGTCGGCTGCGAGCCGGCGCTCATCGTCGCTCCACAGGCCGTGCTGTTCGATGAAGGTCGGCGGCTTGCTCATGTCCGGTGCCGAAACGATGGGACCTATAGTTTGACGGTTTGATCGGCGAAAGACAGTCCCCATATACAGGCAATGAGCAAGCCTCTGGTTGTCACCATCCCACACCGGCTCGGCCGGGACGAAGCGGTGCGCCGCCTGAAATCCGGTCTGCGCAGCGCCCAGGAAAAGTTCGGGCAATTCTTTACTCTCCAGGAAGAAACCTGGACCGACAACCGCCTGCAGTTCCGAATCACGGCGCTGGCGCAGACGGCAAGCGGCAGCATCGACGTACTGGACGACCATGTGCGGCTCGAGGTCGTGCTGCCGTGGCTCCTGGCAAAAGTCGCCGAGACCATCCAGCCGCTGATCCGCAAGGAAGGCACGCTGCTGTTGGAGAAGAAGTAAGCCGCCGTGCTTTAAAGTTTTTCGGCGAGAAATCGCAGCAGCCGCGGCGCCAAGAAGCCGGAATAGCTGGTCGGTTCCTCGATCGGATCGTTCATCCAATAATGCGGCGCGCCGTGCACGATGCAGGGCCGCACGAAGAAGCCGGCCTGCTTGAGCGCCAGCGTGAA
>JGI12270J11330_10003941_pt1 | contig 10580 bp, 9 predicted proteins | sample PeaSoiMetSII2010_FD_11330 | JGI IMG/M metagenome (IMG submission 11330)
CAGACCTTGGAAAGCACGCCGCGCGGGGAGACGCATTGGTCCACGCGTGGTCTGGCGAAAGCCACCGGACTGAGCCGGATGACCATCAGCCGGATTTGGCATGCTTTCGGATTACAACCNCATCGCACNGATACCTNCAAGCTGTCACCCGACCCGTTACTGATCGAAAAGGTGCGCGACATTGTCGGCCTCTACATGAATCCGCCCGATCACGCCGTGGCGTGTTTGGCAGTGTGAAGGAACTGGAATCCGCCATTCGTGAATCCATCGACGTCCACAACCAAGATCCCACNCCGTTCGTTTGGACCAAGACCGCCGACCAGATCCTGGCCGGCATTGCTCGCTACGCTCAACGCACAACCACCGCCCACTCCAACTAAACTTATGTCACGAACCATTGGGACAGGAGACTAGTCTCCTGAGTTAGAAATACGCTTAATAAGTGAGCTCCCGGTATGGGGCACCCGGCTGTGGCGCGAGTTTCAGCTTGCAGCATCGGCTTCAGCCGATGATCGGCCGGATTGGACAAAAAGCGAAGATGCCGGCTGAAGCCGACGCGGCAGACTAAAGTCCGCGCCACAAAAACCACCTGAATTCATCTCGTGAATTAACGCTGGCGTCCCCTGGAGGATCCGGCGGGCGAAGACTAATTCAATGAACTTATAACTCAGGACACTAGTTCTTCAAGGGTGGCTACGAATTGGCAAGCGAAATGCTTGGCGTCCGTCATCGGTGTGCTTGCGCTGGCAAATTGAATGGAAATAGGCTGCCGTAGTATTTCTGCTAAGATATTTCGGACGAGGTACCGGTTTGATCGGTCCACTTTCGCTGCGTTTTTCGGTTGAAGCTGCGTGTCGGTTGGCGATGCCAGCCGCGATTTTGAAGTGGTTTGAGAAGATGATCGCCTCAGTCACGATCAGCCCAACAGGCGGGCACGATCGTTACATGTACGAATTCCTCGATTGACATGAGGTTTCGGCGTTCTTTTTGGTACGCTTGCATAGTAGCTGCCCTTCTGCTTGCAATTGAACTTGTGCTTCTCCCGTTGCCCGGAATTCAACAGGATGAAGCATTATTCCTAAAACCCCTCCTTAAGGGGCACTCGGTTCTCTACAGTGTTAGCGCCGGAGACCTGCGAGTGCCGATTATGTTGATGGACTACGTTGGAACTCTGAAAACGTGGCTCCTTTGGCCCGTCTTCCTGATTTGGCATCCAGGAGTCTGGTCTATGCGTCTGCCAGTGTGTCTCGTTAGCGTCGTGACACTCCTCCTTTTTGCTTGGCTTGTCGGTAGGATCGCGGATTCCGAGGTTGCGATCAGCGCGGCTCTATTGCTCGCCGCCGATGCATCTTTCGTATTCACGAACGTTTTCGATTGGGGCCCTGTTGCATTGCTCCTGGTTGGGGCCCTGGGGTTTCTAGCGCTGATCATTCACTTTGCGAGATCAAAATCGAAAATTGCTGTCGCCGCGGCATTTTTTCTCGCAGGACTCATGCTGTGGTACAAGGCTATTTTCGCGTATCCGCTCGCTGGTATCCTGATCGCGAGCATCGCCGTCTTTCTACACCATGTGCGAGGTCTGATAACCACGAGAAATATCTTGGTGGTGGCAGGTTCGCTGTTAGTTGGTATGAGCCCGCTCATCGCGTTTAATTTTCGAACTAGCGGCGCGACGCTCGGGGCGTCCTCTTACTTGGTTCGCACATCTGCCGGGGAGAAATTTATGATGATGTACCTGACGCTCAACGGGAAGGCTCTTGAGCACTACATGGTGCGAAGTCGGCTCGAGGAGATTCTGCCATTACATGGTGCTCCACTAGGTGAACTGGTGGAGTCCTGGTATCGGCGTTCGACGTTGGGTCCAGGTAGTTTTCTGTCCGTTGCGCTGTTAGTCAGTGCTGTTGCGTTGCCGTTTATCAGATCTTCAAGCCTGTTTAGAGCAATCGCATTTGCATGGGTGGCCGTGCTTTCGACCTTTGGACTCTTTCTGGCATCTGGAACAGCAGGGGCAGGACCACACCACACCGTACTCATCTACCCCGCTCCCCAGTTCATAGTTGCAGCCACATTTGCGGCGCTGTCGGAACGGATGCGAACCTCGCACCGACGCATACTCCTGTTTGGAGTGGTGACGCTGGTCACGGCTTCCAACCTGTTCTTGCTCGCAAAGTACCATCGCGCTAGTCTGCACAACGGATTCAGTGTCTACTGGACAGACGCTACTCAGCAATTGGCCGTAGCCATTCGGACGGAAACGAGGCCGGTAGCCTTCATGGATTGGGGGATTGAAGATCCCACCAGGATTCAATGCGGTGATGTTATTCAGATTGCCCAGCCGTTTCCCGCACGGCGGGGCGTATTGTACGTTACTCACACCGACGACTATCGAATCGTCGAGTCCGAGACGCGCCGAGTCTTGGAAGATGCGGCATCGCGTGGATTGGCCGCTTCGGTCGTCAGGATTATCCCCGATGCCCAGGGTCACGAGATACTGTCTCTCTTTTCTTTTCGGCCACTGGCGACGGGCACAAAGTGACGCGATGCCCAATGCTCCATCTCGAAAATCCCTTGCCGCCAGTCTAGCTATTGCGATCTACTTCCTCCTGCTGACGCACCCTGGGCGCGCGGCCTATTTTGATAAAGATTCGCTTATGAACATCGCGTTTCTCCACGGCTATGGGCGGGTTCCACTTGGGATTATACTGACGCAGGCATTGACGGTCTTTACCCCCGAATATCGGCCGGTTGGGGGCCTCTACTATCGGACGCTGTTTGCCCTGTTCGGCTTCAACCCGGTGCCGTTCCGAGTAGCCACATTCGTTCTCTTAGGACTTAATCTCGTGTTGGCCGCGCGCTGGTGTCGTGAGTTGACGGATTCGCGATTCACCGCGGCCGCTACAACTGTCTTGTTCTCGTTTCATCCAGCGATGGTGGCACTGTATTATGCGGACGGTACCAGCTACGACGTGCTTTGTCTTTTCTTCATATTACTCACGCTTGGTCAGTACGTACGGATTAGACACGCGCATCGATTTCTCCCACGCCACAATCTGCTAATTGTAATGGCGTTTTACGGAGCAGCTCTGGGAAGCAAGGAGATGGCGATCACGCTTCCCGGCGTCTTAATACTCTACGAGTGCGTGTACCACCCACATGTGCGCAATTGGCGCCAGCGCCTCGGGCCGATTGTGCTGTTGACGCTGATGACGGTGCTATGCATGATTTGGAAAACCATGGTTCCGAATGCAATGACCAGCAACATCAACCAGGGCTATGCTCCACACTGGCAACCCGCCTACATCGCGCACCAGTACCTTCGCTACTATCAATTGCTCTTGCACAACGATTACTTGACAGCGACCGTTTTGGGTGCGTCCCTTCTTTTGGCACTCGTATTAGCTCTTGCAGTGCGCAATCGCGCGATGCTATTCGGTTATTTATTCGCAAATCTCACTCTTTTTCCGGTTTGCGTTATTCCGGGGCGTCTGGGTTTCGTTTGGTACATGCCGGTGTTAGGTTGGGCGCTTTACGGGGGAAGCGCAACTGCGCTCTTCAGCTCCCGACTAACTTTCCTGCTCATGTTACGCGTCCGCGGTGAACGGCCATGTCCGCGTATAACCACCACAGCGCAGATGGCCGTCCTAGGATCGTTGGTCGTCGTTTTGTATATGCTCCAAGCGCGGATGGCAGCAGATCTGAGCCTGTCCTTCATTCCAGAGCAAAGGGCCCTTCGGACCTTACTGTCTGCGGCGCGATCGGCCTCTCCTACTCTTCCTCTCGGCAGCCGTATCCTACTCCAAAGCGATTGGGCCGAGGAAGATCCATGGATACCACTATTCCTTCTGCGATTGGCTTACCGGGATCCGAGCATCTGGGTAGAGCACGCTCCAAATTCTGAAACCGATTCTGATCACGGGGGTGTCGGCTTGTACACGATGAATATCCGCTGGGATGGCTCTGTTTACCGCACAACGACACAAGCGCAACCGCGGGAGACGCCGGTGCTGCTCTCGGCTGCTCCCCGGTTCGTGCACCGAAGACAAAACATCAAAGTGCAGTTTCCGGCGAAGTTTGCGGGTTGTACAGTCGATGTAGCTTATCGGATGCCCGAAGACGAGCTAATGCGAGCCGGAGTCTGGCAATCGTGGATGACCCTTAGCGCCACAAGCAGTGGCGCGGCTGGAATAGGTCGCGACGCAGAGCGAGGAATGGTTGTGATTGATCACATCCGAGCCTGCGGCGGGGACTGGATACCCGCGCAGGGGTCGTTCGTAATCATCCCCTGACTACTGCTGCTGGGCCCCTTGTTACTTCCTCTTCTCGATATTAGGAAGCAGAACCCAAAACCCCATTTACTGCTTCCGCGCCGTGAATTCCACCGTTCCGTCATCGACTGTCCCAAATCGCAGGGCCATCAGATCGAGTGCATAATTTTGATTCAGCCGCCACGGTTTTTTGGAACCCTGCTTGGGAAGAGATGTCAGCGCCCTCTGCACCTAACCCGAAATGAAACTCAACGCCGGCTCCTCTGCGACGGATGGGTCGCGCTTGCGCGGTGTGCCATAGGCGTAGCCGTGCTCATCCATAAAATTCAATAGCCGGCAGACATAATCGGACGTGAGATCGCACTTCAACGTCCAGGATGCATTGGTGTATCCTAGCGCCATTGCCATATTCGGAACGTCGCTGCTCATCATCCCTTTGTACGTCATTGTCTTCGCAAGGTCTGTCGCGACACCATCCACCACTAGCTCGATTCCGCCCATCAACCTCATTTTCAGACCTGTGGCGGTAACGATCACGTCGGCTTCCAGTTCGCTGCCGGAGCGCAGCCGGATGCCTTTCTGGGTGAAGGTTTCGATCTCATCCGTCACAACCGACGCCTTGCCGGAGCGGATTGCAGCAAACAGGTCGCCGTCCGGAACCAGGCAGAGGCGCTGGTCCCAAGGGTTGTAGCGCGGACTGAAGTGCTTGCTCACATCGAAGTCCCGCCCAAGTTGCATCTGTGCGAACTTCAGAATCGTCCTTCGCGTGGCATCGGGTTTGCGCTGCGCAAGATTGTAGAAATACATCTGCAGAAGAATGTTCTTCCAGCGGGCCAGACCATAGGCCAGCCGGCTAGGAAGCGTCCGATGTAGCCAGTTGGCAATCGCATCCTTGGAGGGTCGAGTGACGATGTAGGTCGGCGAGCGTTGCAGCATGGTCACATGCGCGGCCTTTTCGGCCATTGCCGGCACCAGCGTGACAGCGGTAGCGCCGCTGCCGATCACGATGACTCGCTTGCCCGCATAGTCTAGGTCTTCAGGCCACTGCTGGGGATGCACGATCTGGCCGGTAAAGCGATCCATCCCAGGCCAGCCCGGCATGTGGCCTTCGGCATATTCGTAATATCCGCTGCACATATAAAGGAAGTTGCAGCTCAGCCGCACCGCTTGATCGTCCGGACCAGTTGCCTCAACCGTCCACCGGGCATCGGGCGAGGACCACGACGCGCGCACCACCCGGTGGTTGAACCGAATGTTCCGATCGATTCCATATTCTTCCGCCGTTTCGCGGATGTATCGGAGGATCGATTGACCAGCGGCAATGGACTTTGCCTCGCGCCAGGGCCGGAAACGATAACCCATCGTGTGCATGTCGGAATCGGAACGTACCCCCCCGGATATCGAAACAGGTCCCAGGTTCCGCCACTCGCGCTTCTCCCCTCGAGAATGGCGAAGGTCTTACCTGGACATTTATCTTGCAGGTGATACGCAGCGCCGATACCGGACAGGCCGGCGCCGACGATCAGGACATCAAAATTACTCACGGGACTCACACCCGATCGGGTTCCGGATGCACCCACGGTGCGCGGTACGGCCGCCGCAGGAGTCGGTTGGCTTCTTCGTCGCCCACGACACGTTGTTGGGCGGCGTCCCAAGTGAGCGTGCGGCCGAGTTTCATAGATAAGTTCGCCATGATGCAGCTCGCCGTCGAGATGTAACCCTGCTCGATGTCCGCCACGGGCTTGCTGCGTTTGTCGATCGCTGCGAGGAAATCCATCATGTGGTGGCGGATGGCTGGCGCGCAGTGCGTTTCGAGATCCTTCTCGGTCTTGTCTTCGGGATATTGCTCGAACTCGTAGGTCACGTCACGGTGGACGCCCTTGCCGCCGCCTTCGGGAATGAAATCGTAGCTGTAGACGCTGGCCTTGAGCGTTCCTTTGTCGCCGTAGAAAATAGCTGACCAGGGGTAATCGGGGTCGGGAGAAGTACCCCATGTGCGATGCTGCCAGACGATGCGCAGGTCGGGATATTCAAAGGTCGCGGTCTGGGTGTCGGTGATGTTTGCCTTGCTCTTCTTGTCCTCGAAGATGCCGCCGGTGGAGGAGATGCGCGTGGGCCAGCCGAGGTCCAGCATCCAGCGCGTCATATCGAACATGTGGATGCACATGTCGCCGACGATACCGTTGCCATATTCCATGAAGGCGCGCCAGCCGCGCGGATGGTCGAGTGCGTTGTAGGGGCGCATGGGCGCGGGGCCGGTCCACATTTCGTAGTCTAGGTTTGGCGGCGGATCGGTGTCGGGCGGATTTTCAGTGGCGCGCATGTGCCAGTAGCAGCAGATATCGACTTGCGAAATCTTGCCGAGCTTGCCGGGCCGGATGAACTCGTTCATAGCTTCGACCAGGTGCGGCGTGCTGCGGCGCTGCGTGCCAACCTGCACGACGCGATTGTATTTGCGCGCGGCGGCCAGCATGGCCTGGCCTTCGATGACGTCGACACTGATGGGTTTCTGAACGTAGACATCGATGCCACTTTCGACGGCGGCGATCATGGGCAGGGCGTGCCAGTGGTCGGGCGTGGCAACCTCGACGATATCGAGATCTCTCTCCTTGAGCATGTCACGATAGTCATGGAACAGACGTGGCTTCTTCTTGGACGTTTGGCGGGACGCGACGATCTCGGCGGCCTCGGCAAGCATCTGCTTGTCGACGTCGCACAACGAAACCACTTCGACCGGAGCCACCTGGATAAGCCGCAGCAGGTCGCTCTTTCCGTACCAGCCGGTACCGATCAGCCCGACGCGGCGGGGTTTCTGGTCGGCGAATGGGGCGGCAAAAGCCCGCCGATGCGAAAGGGCCAAGCCGGCGGCGGCCGTGGTGAGGAACTGGCGGCGGTTCATGCGATATCTCCAAGTGTTGAAAAACGCTACGGAGAGTATACCGGGATTTCGCCTGCCTTAGTGAGTTGACGCTGCCGGAATCCGAGCCACCTTGCGCGCTTTCGCCCCACAAATCTGTGGGTTTGGACACAGCGCTAAAGTCTCACCCCTGGGGCGCAATCGCGGGATCTTTGATTTCATGGGTGCGCAATTCGAGAACAGCTATTCGGTCCTGCGATTGCGGGAATCCGGGCAAAGTCAAATCCTGGCCTGAGCGGGGTTGTTCGCCCGATCAGCAAAAGGTGCGGCCTGAGTCGAGGCCGAACAACACCGCTCAGGCCGCGGGGACAGGAGGTGACGCAATGCACCTGATACCCACGGAAGAAGAGGTTCTGGCCCTCATCCGCCGGACGGGCGCTCTCCGCAACGGCCATTTTGCCTACGCAAACGGCCTGCACGCCAACCAACACCTGGAAGCGGCACTCGCGCTGCGCTATCACGGGCTAGCCAAAACGCTTACCGTCGGCCTGAGCCGGTTGCTGCGGTCCAACCCGGACGTGCGGCAGATGATCCCACAGCTCTCGGTGGTGGCGGCGACGGTGGGGGGGCTGCCGGTGGCGTATGGCCTGTGCGAAGCGCTGCACGCGCGCCAAGTCTATTGGGCGGAGAAAGAAAGCCCCGGCGATATGCGCTTCCCGCAGTACCTGGAGCAGGCGCTGGGCGAGCAGGTATTGCTGGTCGATGACATTCTGCGATCGGGCAAGCTGCTCCGGGAAGCTCGCGCACTGCTGGAATCGAAAGGCTGCCGAGTGGCCGGGATTGCGGTTCTGTTTCATCAGCCGACGCCGCGGACCATGACTTTCGGTTCATTGCCACTGTTTTCCTTGGCCAGGCTGGAAGCCGCCTACTACGCCGATGCCGCCGACTGCCAGCTCTGCAAGCGGGGCATTCCGGTGGAACGCGTTGAGGCGGACCAAAAGGTGGAGGAAGCACGCGAGATGTTGCTTTGTGCAGGATCTTCAGGTTCTTAAGAAGGAGGAAATGTGAGCACAGCAGTCCTTACAAAGGAAACATTAAATCCGTTTGAAATCGCGCAAGCGCAGTTTGATACTGCCGCAGATTACCTGATGCTGGATGATGGCTTGAGAACCATTCTCAAGACCCCGAAGCGTCAACTGATCGTCTCCATTCCGGTTCGGATGGACGATGGGCGCATCAAGGTGTTCGAGGGCTATCGCGTACAGCACAATCTCTCACGCGGGCCGGCAAAAGGCGGGATCCGTTACCACCCCGACGTGACGCTGGACGAGGTGAAAGCCCTGGCGTCATGGATGACGTGGAAGTGTGCGACGGTGAATATCCCCTATGGCGGCGGCAAGGGCGGCGTGCGGGTGGATCCGAAACAGCTTTCCCTGGGCGAACTCGAGAGGCTGACGCGCCGTTACGCTACCGAGATCGCGCCGATCATCGGCCCGGACCGCGACATTCCGGCGCCGGATGTCAACACTAATCCGCAAACCATGGCCTGGTTCATGGATACCATCAGCATGTTCCACGGACATACGGAGCTGGGCGTGGTGACCGGCAAGCCGCTGAGCCTGGGAGGGTCTAAGGGCCGTCATGAAGCTACTGCGCGTGGTTGCCAATATACGACCCGCGCGGCATGTGCGGTGAAACGACTCACGCTCAAGGGCGCAAAAGTTGCGGTGCAGGGGTTCGGGAACGCGGGAAGCATCGCCGCGCGACTGCTGCATGAGGACGGCGCCACGTTGATCGCCGCCAGCGATTCCAAAGGCGGCATTTACAACGAACACGGTATCGATCCCGAGGCCGCGCTCCGGCACAAGGAGGAAACCGGCAGCCTGGTGGGATTCAAGGGCTGCGATCACATCACCAACCATGAGCTTCTCGAGCTTCGCTGCGACGTGCTGGTCCCGGCGGCGCTGGAGAACGCCATCACGCTCGAGAACGCCGAGCATGTTCGCGCCAAGATCGTCGCGGAAGCGGCGAATGGGCCGACCACCCCCGGTGCGGACCAGATCCTGCGCGAGAAGGGAATCTTCGTCATCCCCGATATTCTGTGCAATGCGGGCGGCGTGACAGTTTCCTACTTCGAATGGGTGCAGGATCTATACGGCTTCTTCTGGACCGAGCACGAAGTCAACAACTACCTGGAACGCACTATGAACGCGGCGTTCAAAGATGTACATGCGGCGGCGGAGAAATACCGCGTTGATATGCGTATAGGGGCTTACATCACGGCTGTTGCGCGAGTCGCTGAGGCAACGAGGGTACGGGGCATCTTCCCGTAGACCCCAGCGACAGGTTGCCGGAGCCGGGCGGCGCGAAACGCCCGGCTCCGGCACCGACCGCTTCGCAAGAACACTGCAGCTCATGGATGACGTTCCGGACTCCACGTGCGGATCGCCCTCGCCTTCATACTCGATTGAGTTCCACGTCGGGGAGCCACGCTATTCTAGACAAATATGTCCGCACCACATCCGGCTGAAGTCTTTATCCGTCCAATCGACGCCGGCGACCGCGAACTGTGGGAGCCGCTGTGGAAGGGCTATCTGGACTTTTACCAAGAAACCATTCCGCCAGAAGCGACCGAACTCACCTGGAAGCGCCTCACAACCACTCGCGAAGTGGAAGGTTTCCTGGCATTCAACGCGGGCGGCGAAGCGCTGGGGCTGGTTCATTTTCTCTATCATCCTTCCACCTTCAAAACTGGCGACAGTTGCTATCTCGAAGACTTATTCGTGATACCCACGGCTCGCGGCAGACGAGTGGGACGCCGTCTCATCGCAGCCGTTGTGGAGGCAGCGAAGGCAAAGGCAGCGCAGGCGGTTTATTGGCAGACAGAGGAGTTCAACGGTACAGCGCGCCGCCTCTATGAACGAGTCGCCAAACGGTCGCCGTTCATTCGATATCAGATCGAAATTTAACCTCGCGTGTCCACGAAAGGACGCACCCGCGCGACTAATACCGAGCCCATGAACGACTGGTTGCCCACATAGGATTGAACCACCTGCTCCATTCGAGCAATATCCTGAGCGAGGCAGGGGATGGCAAACAGAGCAAAAACAAAAAGACGGGAGAGCATGATTGGGTATATCGTTTTCCCAGATTGAAAACAAGTGATGAGAGTGATGAGAGAGTTACTTTGCGCGCACCGGCAGAGTGTAGTAGCTGTAAGTACTATTCCACGTGAATTCCTTCGCGGGTTCAATCTCCACTGAGACGAATGGCTCCATTGCCATCACAGCGCGGATTGACCAGAGTGATTCGCTGGATAGTGGACGATCGCCAGTGATTCTCACGCCCGCTCCGAGCCTCTCGTTCTCGATGCGAATGTCGTTGTCTTTCGGGCTGTCACTAAATCCCTGAAGTGAGGTTGCGGCGATGTCTTCGTTTTCCAGCATCCTCAGATAAAC
>JGI12270J11330_10003943_pt1 | contig 10579 bp, 5 predicted proteins | sample PeaSoiMetSII2010_FD_11330 | JGI IMG/M metagenome (IMG submission 11330)
AAATGGCTGGCGGACAATTCCTCTATTCTCTACGACACCCGCCAACCCGAAGCGCAGCGCACGTTTGAGCGGCTCGATCCACTAACGCGCGAGCGTCACCCGGCTCTTGACATGCGCAAAGCGGTCGCTTCCCTGACGTCCCTGGATTCTTCCTCGGAAATCAAACAAGCGCTTCCCTGGCCGGAATCGTTTGACGCCAATGGCCGGCAGGCCGTGTACCTCTTTCACGGTGACATTTATCTTCTCGATCTTTCGTCTGCCTCTTTTACGCGTATCACCAATACCCCCGCGGAGGAAACAGACGCGCAATTTTCTCCTGATGGGCGCCTTATTTCTTTCGTGCGTTCGAATGACTTGTACGTCTACGATATCGCCGCGAAAAAGGAGACGCGTCTCACCTCCGACGGCTCGGACACGCTTCTGAACGGCACTCTCACCTGGGTCTACTGGGAAGAGATTTTCGGTCGCCGGGATATCGGCTACTGGTGGTCGCCCGATTCGCGTTCCATCGCCTTCCTACAGACGGACGTAGCCGAAGTTGCCGAGAGTACCTTTGTCGATTTTCAACCCGTCGATGAACGCATCATTCATCAGCGTTATCCGAAGCCCGGCGAAACAAATCCTCGTGTCCGCGTCGGCGTCACGGATGTCTCCACCACGCAAACCCGCTGGATCAATCTTGGCGCGGAGCCCTTCGAGTGGATTCAGCGGGTAAAGTGGCTACCGGATTCCCAGCGCCTGAGCATTCAGACCCTGCCTCGGTCGCAGAAGGAGAATCGCCTCGACTTTGTCAATGTGATGACCGGCGAGCGCAAGCGCATCCTCACGGAAACCGATCCCGCCTGGGTGAACGTTACCGACGACCTCTACTTCCCTCCCGGCGGCCGGTACTTTTTATGGGCTTCCGAGCGCGACGGCTTCATGCATCTGTATCGCTTCACCATGGACGGCGCACTTGTCAACCAAATTACAAACGGCAACTGGGCTATGGCTTCCTCGGCCCGCGTTTTCTGGGTCCGCCAGGCGGTTGCCGGGATTGATTCCGAAAATGATTGGATATATTTCACGGCGATAAAGGATTCTTCCATCGAGCGCAACTTCTACCGCGTGAAGAGCGACGGCTCCGGCCTCACGCGACTCTCCGCCGAGCCGGGCGCCCATGCTATTTCGATGTCGCCCAACGCGAAATTCTATGTCGACAGTTTCTCCAACAACCGCACCCTCCCTTCCCTGCAGCTTCATGCCGCCGACGGCAAACTTCTGCAAACTCTCGCCGCGCCTCGCCCGGAGTTGCTTCCCGAAGGAATCCAGTATTCCGAATTCCTCACCGTTCCCGCTGCCGACGGTTTTCCCATGCCCGCGGAAATCTGGAAGCCGAGGAATTTTGACCCCGCCCGCAAATACCCTGTGATCCTGTACGTCTATGGCGGTCCTTCGGCTCCCAATGTCGAGAACGCCTGGGGCGGCGAGTTTAGCCTCTTCAACCAGCTCCTGCTCCAGGACGGCATTATCGTCATCTATATCGACAATCGCGCCGCTACCGGCATCAGCAAGAAACTCGAGAACACCATCGCTGCCAACCCCACCGCGTCGGAAACCGACGACCTTCTCGCCGGGGTGCGTTGGTTCAAGGCGCAACCCTGGGTGGATGGTTCACGCTTCGGTGTGTGGGGCTGGAGCGGCGGCGGCACCATGACCCTCAATCTGATGACACGTTCCAAGGAATTCAAGGCAGGCATCTCAGTCGCGCCGGTGACCGATTGGCACTACTACGATTCCAAGTGGGCGGAATCGCTCATGGGGCTCCCTTCCCAGAATGCCGAGGCTTATGACCGCACATCACTCGTCAAACATGCCGGCGATCTCTCCGGCCACCTGATGGTCGCGTTCGGTACCTACGACGACAATGTTCATCCGCAGAATGAGCAGGCCTTTCTAAACGAGCTCATCGCAAAAGGCATTCTCTATGAAGTCATGATCTATCCCATGCGCAAACACGGCATTTCCGATCCGCCCGCCACTATCCACCTCTTCCGCACCATGCGTGAGTTCTGGCGCCGGAATCTGTAGCGCGCCAAAATGTAATTCGATACGGGCATGAAAGAAACTTGGCGATGGTTCGGCCCTCAGGACCTGATTTCGCTTGATCAAATCAAGCAAGCAGGCGCCACGGGAATTGTCTCCGCCCTGCATCACATCTATCGCGGCGAGGCTTGGCCTCTCGACGAAGTCCTCAAGCGCAAGGCGGAAATCGAGGCTGCCGGCCTCGTGTGGTCCGTCGTCGAAAGCATCCCGGTTCACAATTCCATCAAGCTGCGCTCCGGGCCTTATCGCCAGTACATCGCTGCGTGGACGGATTCGCTTGCCGCCATCGCCAAGGCAGGCGTGCCGGTCGTTTGCTATAACTTCATGCCGCTGGTCGACTGGACGCGGACCGATTTGAGGTGGCGCCTCCCCAGCACGGGCTACGCGCTGCGCTTTGATGCCGTAGATTTCGCGGCCTACGACCTGTTCCTTCTGGAGCGACCGGGAGCCGAACTCGATTACACGCCGGAGCGCGTCGCTGCCGCCCGCGCCCGATTTGACGCGATGTCTGAGTCGCAGAAGGATGTACTCGAGCGCGCCATCCTCGCCGGACTTCCCGGCGCAGAAGCGTCGTACAACCGACAGATGTTTCGCGAGGCGCGTGCGGAGTGGGAAGGAGTCACGCCCGGCGATCTGCGGGCCGCCCTTCTCGCCTTCCTCCAGGAAGTGACGCCCGTGGCGGAAGAGCTCGGCCTGCGGCTTGCGATTCACCCGGACGACCCGCCGTGGCCGCTCTTCGGCCTGCCTCGCGTCGTTTCGACGGCTGGCGATGCGCGAGCAATCCTTGCAGGCGTTGAGAGCCCCGCTAACGGCCTCACCTTCTGCGTGGGTTCTTATGGGGCTCGCGCCGACAATGATTTGCTTGCAATGGCCGGCGAATTCGCTCCGCGCATTCATTTTGCACATCTTCGCCAGGTCGTTCGGGAAGCGGATGGCTCATTTTATGAAGCCGAGCATCTTCACGGCAGTTCGGATATGGTAGGCGTAATCCGCGCATTGCTCGGTGAGGAATCGCGCCGGCGGCGCGCCAAACGAGAGGATCATGAATTCCCCATGCGGCCCGATCATGGACACCTGCTCGCCGACGACATCAACAGAAAAACCAACCCCGGCTACTCCTACGTTGGCCGATTAAAGGGGCTCGCTGAATTGCGTGGCGTGGTTGAAGGCTTGAAGTACACTACTCCAGAATTTGCTGGGTGAGCTTTCGCGCGTGTCTTCTGCCATTCAAAACTCGTATAGACCCGAGGAAATTGGACGCTTCCGTCCTGCAGCGGGAGGAGTAGACTCCTCATGTTCATTGGCTGCCTGCTCGGGGTCAATGATAAGAATGGGATTCTTTTGCAACCGATTGATATCGCATCCAAGAGAAAATAAAGAGAGCAATCATCCATGAAGGAATTCGAACGTAAAGTTGCCATCGTCACCGGCACTACCGGGATTGGCCGGGGTATCGCGATGAGGCTTGCATCAGGCGGCGCGAGCGTCATGGCCTGTGGCATAGACGCAGTCGCGAACCGCGAACTTCAACAGGAATCCGATGCCAAGGGTTATGCGCTTCGTGTGGAGTTGTGCGACGTCAGCTTGCCGGAGCAGGTGCGAGCGGCCGTCGGCAAAGCGGTTGCGCGATTTGGCGGGCTCGATTTCATCGCAAATTCCGCGGCCATTCATCCATTTGGAAATGCCGTGGAAACGGACCCGGAAACCTGGAACCGCTGCATGGCCGTGAATCTTGGCGGCGTGTATCTGCTCTCGCATTTCGGAATTCCGGAAATGAGGAAACGAGGCGGTGGATCGATCGTGATCATCGCATCCGTGCAGGGTCACGCTTGCCAGCACGGTGTAGCGGCCTACACTGCTTCAAAGGGTGGGCTTCTTAGTTTGACGCGCGCTCTTGCGCTCGATCACGCGGCTGATCACATTCGCGTCAATTCCATCAGCCCGGGATCGATACGCACCCCCATGCTGGAGCACGCGGCCGCGCATTTTTCCCCGGAACTACCCGTCGAGACGGTCGTCGAGAGGTTTGGGTCGGCACATCCGCTGGGTCGCGTTGGCACCGTCGAAGAAGTGGCCGAGTTGGCGGCGTTTCTCTTGTCCGACCGATCGGCATTCTGCACGGGCGGAGACTATCTTGTCGACGGCGGATTGCTCGCAGGGATCGGAGTGCAATGATCGGCGACCCGGTGTGTGTTGCGCCCACGGGTGACGTCTGCGGCGAAGGCGCCGTCTGGCACGCCGCGCACAACGCTGTCTACTGGACGGACATCAATCGCTTCCTGATTCATCGCTTGAATCTGGCGGACCGCTCGGTCCGCACCTGGTTTTTTGATGAACCGGTCACCTCTCTCACGTTGACCGACCGCGATGATGCGCTTGTTGTCGTGCAAGGTTCGTGCGTGATGCTCTGGGAGCCGGCCACGGATACGCGGCGCGATCCACTTTTCCGGCTCGCCGGATGGCCGGCGGTTCGACTGAACGACGCGCGGTGCGATCCGCGAGGATCGTTATGGATCGGGTCGATGCGCAACAATGTGAACCCTGATGGCTCCTCGTCTGAGGCCGGGGGGCAAGACGGCGTACTTGTGCGTCTTGATCCGCATGCCCCGGCGACTACCTGGCGAAAGGGAGTCGGAATCGCCAACACGCTCGCGTGGAGCCCGGATTGCCGGCACTTTTATTTCGGGGACACGCTTGCGAACGTGATATGGGTTTACGACTTCGATTTTTCGACGGGCGCGATCTCAAATGAACGACCTTTTCTAAAAGATTTCGCGCGTGGATTCCCCGACGGATCGACGGTGGACTCGGAAGGCTATCTCTGGAACTGCCGTTTCTATGGAAATTGCATCGTGCGAGTTGCGCCGGACGGAAGAATTGAACGGGTAGTTGAGATGCCCGTGAAAAATGTTACCACCTGCACGTTTGGCGGGGCCGATCTCACGACACTTTTTGTTACCACTGCCTCTGCCGAGGCCCCGCGCGGTGATCGCCTGGCCGGAAGCCTCTTCTCGATTCAAACGGAGGTACGAGGCCAGCCCGAAAATCGCTTTCGCTTTTACGGCCGCGCGACATAGAAACCCGGGGCTGATCTCCGCCGCTTTTTGGCTGGACGTTCCTGCTGACCAATGGAGTTGTAGCAGCGAAAGCTGACGATGGCCCAACCGCTGGGCAAATTCATTGTGTGCAGGGTAAGAGTAAAGATACGATGGGCGCGTAAAAGGTCCAAATCGCAGAATCCGGTTAGGGAGCGTAAGTCATGGGAAAAGAAAGCAGCGATAGACCAGAATCACCGGCCCCAGGGCCGGGCCTTACTCGTTTCACGCGCCGCAGTCTGCTGTGTTCCGCCGCCGCCGCTGCAACTGCCGCTGTTTTGCCTTCTGGATTTGCAGGGGTCTCATTTCCCGGGCTGGGGACGTTTGCGACTGAGTCCAGTTTGCTGCAGCCTGAAATCCCCGCGCACAATCCGCCCTGGTACGGCTTCAACCTACTGGAATATTTCTCCACAGATCCCGACTGGATGAAATATTTCCCTTACAAAGACGATGGGATGTTCCTCGAAAGCGACTTCCAATGGATTCGCGATTGGGGCTTCAACTGGGTGCGTTTGCCCATGGACTACAGGTTTTGGACCGATCCCCAGGATCTGATGAAAATAAGCGAAAAAAAGGTCGAGCCCATCGACCGGGCCATCCGCCTGGGTGAGAAGTATGGAGTTCACGTCAACGTCAGCCTGCACCGGGCGCCGGGTTTCTGTATTCTCGATGGCCTGGATCCCGTCGTAACCGGCATTCATGTCACTCCGGAGAAAACGAGCTTCTACAAGGATCATGCCACGCTGGAAGCCTTCGTTTATCAATGGGCCTTTTTTGCGCAACGCTACAAGGGCATTTCAAACAAGATCGTGAGCTTCAACCTTGTGAACGAGCCCGTGCTGCCTCTTACATCAGAGGAAAAGGCGCAATTGACGGAGCGGCGGAAGAGCGAGTCCCAGGAGGCCATTGACGACGAAATGAAGGTCCGGGGCGCGAAGGAATATGCCCGGGTGGCTCGCGCCGCGATCGAGGGGATCCACGGTGTAGACCCGCAACGCTTGATTGTCAGCGACGGCTCTTCGGGCGGCGTAACTCCGGTCGCCGACCTGTTCAGCACTGGAGTGATGCAAAGCCCGCATGACTACTATCCCGCGGATCTGACTCATCACCAGTGTGAGTGGGCCCGCGGATGGGCAACTCGCACGGAGCCCCCGACATGGCCGCTCAAGGACAGCCACGGCAAGGTGACCGCCGACCGAAAGACGATTGCAGACTTCGTGCAACCCTGGCGAGGAGTGGATCAACAGGGCGTTGCGATCCACTTCGGCGAGATGGGTTGTTACAAGCACACTCCGCCCGAGGTCGTGTTGGCGTGGTTTAGCGACACCCTCGACACTATCGGTGAGTTGAAATCCGGATGGGCTTTATGGAATTTCCGCGGGCCCTTTGGGGTGGTCGATACGGAACGCCCGGGAACAAAATTCGAGGATTGGCAAGGGCATAAGCTGGATCGGCCGCTACTCACGCTTTTGCAGAAAAAGATGAAGGCCTGAGCGGCAACGGGCAAGGGAGATTAAGGCATCTCCACATCGAGGGCGTAAATCTCCTGGATGCTGGCATCGCGGACAAGTAGCGGAGTTTCGTCGGGAGCGAGGCCGCTCCAGTTTCCGAAGGCTCCGCCGGCCGCCTGAAACCCTTTCAGGTTGAAAAGGCGCTCCAGTTTGCCGCTGGAGATTTGCACGCGGAAGTAGCCTTCCTGGTTGTCGAGAATTCCGTCAAAATACAAATAGCGTGCGTCTCGAGACCAGGTTGGATAGGCTACGAAAATCTTGGCAAGCTCGGTCCATTTCTGAGTGGTGAAATCAAAAAGCATGAGCTGGAGAGAATCCAGCGTAATGGCCACAATGTAGCGGCCGTCAGGGGACCAGCGGGGAGAGAACAGTCCGTCGGACCCCGGCAGCTTCGTGGCGTTTCGCGCTTTCAGATCGAGCACGTATACTGCCGAGCCCTGATTGTTCAGTGAATTCTCTCCAAAGACGAGCGATTTGCCGTCTGGCGACCAGTTCGGGTCCGCCGAGTTGGTCGCACTTCGATAAATCAGTTCGGGAGAGCCACCCTCCGCGGGAACCATATAGATTTGCCAGGGTTCGCCGGGGGGATGACCAAAGAAGGCGAGTTGCTTGCCGTCCGGAGACCATCGAGGCAGGTAGGCCAACATAGGCGGGAATACAAGTTGCAGCTTCTGGGTTCCGTCGACTTTACTTCGCCACATGGTGCCATCGGAGCCATCATTGTAGGCGACCCACTGCCCATCACGAGAGAAGTCGAGTCCCATGGCCGAGATTCCCGTGAGGTAAGGCGCGAACTGCCCTGATTTGGCGTCGTAGCGCACCAATTCCCCACGAGGCTGCCAGCCTTGCACGAAGAGTCTTTTGCCATCGCGGCTGGGGACAGGATTGCCAACATTCATTGGCCCAGTCGTTAACTGAACTGGCTCCGGGGGGGTTGCGCGGAAAAGGCCACGATGTTCGTGGAGGGCCCAAAGGTTGGCCGTCCCGTCGCGTACGGCCTGAAAGACGAAATACCCTCCGTCCGGCGTCCACTTGCCACAGCATTCGTTGGGTGAGCTGTTCCAACCCGGAAGGAGCGGGCGAAGATTACCGCCGTCCGCTGAGACCTGCATGATTGAGCGGTTATTGGTCTTGGGATCGTTCAGGGTAAAACGCAAAATGGACTCGTCGGGCGACCAGCGGACATCGTTGGGAGTACCAGCCGTCAGCAAGAGCCGATGTGGCGCGCTGCCATCGCTATTCGCCAGGAGGATCTCGCTTCCTTTGCAATAGGCAATCCTCTTCCCGTCGGGCGACCACGCACCGGCGTGGCCCTCAAGGCTGCCCAAACGACGAGGTGAACCGCCAAGCACAGGGACGCTCCAAAGAGGGCCATCGAGAGACGTTCCTCGAGCCGTATTCATCAAAAGGGAAGAACCGTCTGGCGAAACATCGAAAACGCTAGAAAAGCCCGTGTCCTCCAGGGAGGTCGGAATGGGAAATGTCTCGCCGCCATTCACGGAAGTTTGAGAGAGGACCGATTGGCCCTCGATGAAGTAGAGCCGTGAGCCGTCTGTGACCACGCCCGATTTCGGCCGATTCGTATTGGTGAGCTGGACCGTTCGCAGCACCCGTGGCGGCGCCATCGGGCGCGTCAGAACATATCCAAGAATTGCCGCGATGGCTATCAGAGCGCCGGCCACCACTGCCCAAATGTGCCGGCGACGATGTGCGGGGGTCCCGCGAACTTCTTCAAGCACACCCGACAGAGCAGAAGTCGCCACCGAACGCCCGGAATCCAATTCGCGCTTCAAGCGTTTCAAGTCGTCGCGAAGTTCCGCGGCGGTTGGGTAACGGAGATCGGGGTCCTTCTCCAGGGCCCGGTGGATGATGCGTTCCAGATCGGCCGGCATGTCAGCATTCAATTGTCCGGGGGGTAGCGGAGTGCGATTCAGGATCGCGTCGAAGATGAGCCCGGTACTCTCAGCGCGAAATGGCGTCACGCCAGTCGCCATTTCGTATAAGACAACCCCGAACGAGAACAAATCGGTTCGTGCATCGAGTTCCTTGGCCTTCACTTGCTCCGGTGACATGTACGCAATTGTGCCAAGTGTAGATCCCACTCCGGTCAGGTGCTCCGACGTCGTGCCGCCGCTCTTTTCTTTCGAGCCCGAAGTCGTGTCGGCCTCGCGATCTCCCGTGAGCGACAGCTTTGCCAATCCGAAGTCCAGAATTTTGGCGTGCCCTCGCTGCGTCACGAAGATATTGGCAGGCTTGATATCACGGTGAATGATGCCTTGGGCGTGAGCGGCATCGAGAGCGTCAGCAATCTCAATCGCGAGTTTGAGCAGAAGTTCCGTCTCGAGGGGCTTCCCGGCGATGAGATGCTTCAGCGTGGCCCCATCCAGAGACTCCATGGCGATGAACGCCTGGCCATCCTGCTCACCAATGTCGTAAATCGTACAGATATTGGGGTGATTCAGCGCAGATGCGGCTTGCGCTTCGCGCTGAAAACGGGCCAGTGCCTGCGGATCGCTAGCCACTTCCGGCGGCAAGAACTTCAGCGCAACGAAACGACGCAAGCGCGTGTCCTCCGCCTTATAGACCACGCCCATGCCACCGCCGCCGAGTTTTTCGAGGACGGTATAGTGTGAGAAAGTGCGACCGATAATTGAGGGAGATTCCGCCACTGGCAATGGAGTTTACCCCAGCAGTGCAATGCAGGCAAACGCGCAACATGTTTTTCGATCATGCGGACAAGTCCCGGTCATTAGAGACCGACCCGCAGCACGCCCCGGACGGCTGCGCTTTGTCCAGCGCGTCCTCTGACGTACACTGAAGACTCACTATTTTCGTCTAATCCAGAGCGAGGCATCCTTTGAACCATCCAATCGGAGCACTATGGCAAATGCGTCCCCAACGGCGCATCTTTGCGGCTAGCACTCTCCTCGGCGCAGCTCTCCTCGCGCTTCCCGCGCGGTCGGCTGATCCGCCTGACGGTGCGCCCAAAGCCTCGCCTCTCTTCGAAGCCATGAAAACGGAGCTCGACCGTTCGCTGAAGACCCTTGGCGAGCAGGATCCCGCGGCCTATTACATCGGTTATACCGTTACGGACTCGCAGCGCGCCACGGTATCGGGTTCCAATGGGGCCCTTCTCAGCAGCGATGAGGCGCGGAATCGGTGGTTGGAAGTTACGGTGCGCACCGGCAGCTACGAACTCGATGACACTCACAAGGTGGATGGCCGAACGCCGCCGAACGGCGGCCCCGGCACCAATGCCCCCCTGGACGACGATCCAGAGGTGCTGCGCCGCGCCATCTGGCTGGAAACCGACAAGCAGTACCGCGCTGCCGCCGAAGCGCTGATCAAAATCAAAACCGGCAAGGAAGTGAAAGTACAAACGGAAGAGGGCCGGGCTCCCGATTTTTCGCGCGAAAAACCACAGACTTACACGGGGCCATGGGTGTCGTTCGCACTCGATCGCAAGCCGTGGGAACAGAAGGTGCGCGACTATACACGATACTTCCGCCAATCCACTTCGGTCATCAATTCCATCGTCACGTTTACCGCGCAGGCGGAAAACATCATGCAGTTGAACACCGAAGGCACGCGTCTGCAGTTTGGCCAGATCCGTTACCGCCTGGAATTATTTATTCAAGGCAAGGCCAGCGATGGCATGGACATTGATCGTTACTACAACTTCGATTGGGTGAATCCTTCGGAAGCACCTAGTGACAGCGCGGTGTATGCCGCCGCGGGCCAGCTTCGCAAGGAGATGGACGGGCTGGTCGCTTCGCCCCTGAACGATCCCACGGTGGGGCCGGCGCTGCTGACAGGCCGCGCCGCCGCGGTGTTTTTCCACGAAGTTTTTGGACATCGCGCCGAAGGCCATCGCCAGAAGGACGTCAA
>JGI12270J11330_10003946_pt1 | contig 10573 bp, 8 predicted proteins | sample PeaSoiMetSII2010_FD_11330 | JGI IMG/M metagenome (IMG submission 11330)
CCAAGGAACTAGAGCGAGACGTACTGATGAACGTGTCAAAGCCCGGCATCGCTTTGATCGGAGATATCGGCGCGACCAACATCCGCTTCGCCCTGGTTCATCCAGACGGTACAACCGCGCCCGCGCGCGTCTACGCCTTGAACGATCATGCGTCGCTTCCCGATGCGATCGAGGCCTACCTGGCCGAAGCATCGCCTGCCGCGCGGCCGCTCCAGGCGGTGCTCGCCGTCGCGTCGCCGGTCACCGGCGACCACGTGACGCTGACCAATCATCCATGGTCGTTTTCCATCGAAGGCTTGCGGCAACAGCTTGGTCTTCGACGGCTCCACGTCGTCAATGACTTCGTCGCCAATGCCGCGGCGATCCCTCACTTTGGCGGCAAGGATTGCCTGCAGATCGGCGGTGGCGCGCCGGTCAAAGGCGCTCCGGTCGGCATCATCGGACCCGGCACGGGTCTCGGCGTCGGTGCGTTCGCGCCGACGCCGAACGGCCCGGTGACCATCGCCGGCGAAGGCGGCCATGTGACGATGACGCCAGCCAGTGCGCAGGAAAGCGCGATCCTCGATCTGATGCGCAAGCGCTACGACCACGTCTCGGCCGAGCGACTGTTGTCCGGTCCCGGTCTCGTCAATTTGTACAACACGCTCTGCGAACTCGCGGAAAGTCCCGCCGCCCCGTTCACGCCGGCGCAGATCATCAGCGCGCAAATCTGGAACAAGGATCCGCGCACGCGCGAGGCGACGGCGATCTTCTGCGCCATGCTGGGGACGGTGGCCGGCAATCTGGCGCTGACGCTGGGCGCGCGCGGCGGCATTTACATCGCCGGCGGCATCGTGCCGCGGCTGGCGCAATTCTTCGCGCAATCCGAATTTCGTTCCCGGTTCGAGGCCAAAGGCCGGATGCGCGGCTACCTCGCCGCCATCCCTACTTACCTGATCGTGCGGCCGCATCCGGAACTGCTCGGCGCCGCGGCGCTGTTGAATGAGTCTTGAAGAGGTATTCGCGAACGATGCGCGCCGTCCCATTGCCGCGGCGTCAATGATTCAAATCGTCAGGAGCTTGACGTCATTCACCAGACGCTCGGTGTCTTCGCGCTGGCATAGCTCGGTGCCGTGCATGAGCAATGCCGCCGATCCTGCCGCTACACCATAGCGGAAGGCAGTTTCCACGGCGTGTCCGGACGCCAGACTCCAAATCATGGCCCCCAGGAAACTGTCACCCGCGCCCACCACGCTGACCGGCGTGATCGGCAGCGCTTGGGCGCGTAGAACTTGATCGCGCGTCACCAATAAAGCGCCTTGCTCTCCCAGCGTGAGCGCAACGATCTCGGCGTGTCCGTTGTTGACGAGCGAGCGGCAGGCTTTGATCCAATCGGTTTGGGTTTCGAGTAATTTCCCCATCAGGATTCTGAATTCGTTCAAGCTCGGTTTGATGAGATACACGCCCGTCTGCAAGGCGGCGCGCAATGGCGGTCCTGAGGTGTCGATGACGATCTTTCTACCCGTCCGCTTTACCGCCTGCGCCACACGGCCGTAAAAGTCGTCGGGAACGCCGGGCGGCAGACTGCCGCTCCCCACGACAAAGCGGGCCCGTTGATCGAGCGAGCCAAAGGCGGCGAGACAGGCCCGCCACTCTTGTTCGGTGAACTGCGGCCCCGGAAGCACGAACCGATATTGAAGGTCGGTGGCTCGTTCGTGGACCGTGACGTCCTCGCGGGTTTCGCCAGAAATCGGAGAAGTCAGTCCCGGAATTCCTTCTTGGTCGACCAGGCGCCGCAGCAATTGGCCGAGCGCGCCGCCGATGGGATACATGGCGGTCACGTCGGCGCCGAACCGCTTCATGACCCGAGCCACGTTGATCCCGCCGCCGCCGGGATCCCGACGTTCAGCCGCGCAGCGCAACTTGTGAAACGGCGCCACCCGCTCGACGGAAAGCGAGACATCGATCGACGGATTCATAGTGAAGGTGACGATGTCCGCCATTGTTTCTCGCTTCAGCCGGGACGGCCGTCGATGCGCCAGTCACCTGATCGTTGCCAACGTCACGCGCGGACGCCCGCCCTAGCCATCGGTTGGACTATCCCCAGGCGAAGGCCACAAGGAGCATTCCGATATAGCCATTTCCCCACGTCGGCAGGACAAGACGGGAATATTCCCGCTCGACGTGCGAGCTGCCCCCCTTCTTCGCCAATGCGTGTCGGTAATATGTTGGACGACGGCTCTCGATCATGGCGCTGGATTGAGAAATCAGGAACTGCAGCGGATGACGCACCTCTATTTCGTCCAAGAATTTGCCGGCCAGGTCGCCGCCGTATTGCCGCTTGATCTCCTCGCCGACGACCCCGAAGCCGCAGCGGAAACGCACCGGCCGGTCTGACGCTTCGATCAACATTAGCCGACCTGAAACATCCGGCAGCGCCGAAATATTGATGTCATCCCAAAAGGGTATCTCGGCTTCCCGCCGCCTGAGCCCTTGCCAAAAAGCGAGCACGGGTGCGAGGCCCGATTCCAATCTCCGGGGTACGGGGTAGGGCTCGTTGGTCATTTGCACGCGTCAAGCTCCCTGTCATTCGACGGCAGCGGCAGCGCGGCCGTCTGCGACGACCGAGCTGCTGCAGCGGCGGTTTTCCTACGGCCGAGCAACCGGCGGAACATAGGTCTCCAGTTCAGGCGCCGGCAAGGTTACGACCTGGCCGATTTCCGCCGAGCGATACAGCGCCATGAGCATTTCGGCGACGGCGACGCCATCCTCGAAGGTCTCGATCGGTTGCCGGCGATGACGAAAGGCATCGACCATGTGCCGATCCTCGCCGATATAGCCGTAGATGTCAGGCTCGTTCTCGACCACCGGCATCAGGCCCTGCTCGGCGTTCTGCTTCTCGACCAGGTCCTCGCCCTGGCCGCCGGTCACGTCGCGCGACAGGAACACTTTCAGCCCGGTGTTGAGCGAGGAAAACTCCATGGAATATTCCGGCCCGAGCAACTCGATCAGAATGCGCAGGCCGGCCCCGACATAGGCCCAGGAATTGGTGGCTTCGACCAGCACCTCATGCCCCTCGGCATCGCGGAAGGTCAGCGCCCCGCGGGCGAAATCCTCCGCCGGCCGCGTGGCGTAGTCGACTTCGGCGCCCATCATGCGCTTGAGCCGCGCGACGTATTCCGGCCGCGTCCATTTCAGATTGCCGACACTGGCGCTGGCGCTGACAAGTTTGAGATCGCTGCGCGGCGCGCCCGGCTTGGTCAGGAGAAAGCGCCCCACCTCGACGCTATGGCAGGTCATGTCGGAGAGCACGCCGCCGCCTTGCCGCCGGCCCTGCCAGAACCACGGCATGTGCGGGCCGCTATGCTCCTCGGCGGCGCGCGCCAGATAGGGACGCCCGCAGATCGGCACGGCGCGGCGCCAGACGATGTCCTTGCCGCGTTGCACGGCGCTGGAGAACACCTGGTTTTCCAGATAGCCGTGCAGGAGCTTTGCGTCCTCGGCGAGGCGCAGCATTTCGCGGGCTTCGGCAAGCGTGCGCGCCAGCGGCTTCTCGCAGGCCACGCCGATAAGCTTGGCGCGGCCCGATTTCACCAGCCGATGGATCTCGCGCATGGTGTCGAGCCGGGAAAAATTCGGCACGCCGATCCACGCCGCATCGACTTCGCCGGACAGCAGCATGGCTTCGAGCGAGGGGAAGGCGCGGCAGGGACCGAGCTCGAGCGCATTGGCTTCGGCGGCGAGCGCTTCGCGGTGTGCGGCGGTCGGGCTGTAGACGCCGGCAACCGTCGCGTGGCGCACGGAAAGCAGGGCCTGAAGATGAAACTTGGCGATGAAGCCACTGCCGATCAAGCCGATCCGCAACGCGGCGATTGGCGCGTTATCGTTCATGGAAGCCTCCGCTTACAGCATGATTCCGAACAGTTGAACCTGGTTCTCGGCAAACGTCATGCTCAGACAAAAATCCGACTTGTCGTTCGTCCAGCGCCGTTGTCATGTCTTGAGCCGCCGCTGGCGCCCGTAGATCAGCATCAGCGCCAGCAACGTGGCGCCGAAAACGATCTGCCGTCCGAATGCAGGGATGTCCAACGTAGTGAGAATGCTCTGGAGCACCACCAGGAAGACTGCTCCGGCCATGGTGCCGGTATAANCTCCGGTGCCCCCGGCCAGCGACGTTCCACCGATCACCACCGCGATGATCGACGGCAGCATATANTGGTCGCCGGCGCCGACGAAGACATTCCCGGTATAGCCGAGCAGCAGGATACCGGTCATGCCGCTGAACAGTCCGCTGAGCGCGAACGCGAGCGCGCGCGTGCGCCGCACCGGCACGCCGGCGAGCTGCGCCGCCGCTTCGTTGGCGCCGATGGCGTAGATACCGAGGCCGAACGTGGTGTAGCGCAGCAACAGCGCCAGCGCCACGCCGATCGCGATCCAGATGAACACGATGCCGGGCAGGTCGAACAACAACGGCCGGCTGACGAATTCACTGAGCATCGGCGCCGCGCGTCCCGACGGCACGCCGCGGGTGAGCAATACCAGGGCGCCGTTGACCACACCGAGCATGCCGAGCGTCATCACCAGCGGCGGNATCCGCAAGAGCGTNACGCCGATGCCGCTCATGAGGCCGACCAGAAAACTGCACGCCAGCACCGCCACGATGGCCAGCGGCAAATTGGCGTTGTTCTGCTGCATGAGATTGCCGGCGAGGAACGCGCTCAAGGAGATGATGCCGCCGACCGAGAGGTCGATACCTTCGCGGCCGGCCAGGATCACGAGGTTCTGTCCGGCGGCGACGACGCCGAGCAGCGCTGCAATGATGAGCTGATTGATGATCTGCCGCGGCGAGGCGAAGCCCGGAGAGAGCAGATTGCCGGCGGCCAGCAGCGCCAGGATCGCGATGCAAGCGACAACGAGCGGCCGTCCGAGCAAAATTTTGGCCTGTGCCAGCATCTCAATCTCCGGCTTTGCGCGCAACAACGATGCCGCCCGAGAGCGCCGCGAGGATGATCGCGCCTTGAATGAGGCCTTGCCACGCAAATGGCGCCTGCGCGAAGAAAATCACGTTGTTGATGAGACCAAGAGTGAAGGCGCCAAGCACACTGCCGAGCACGCTGCCGACGCAGCCGGAAAGCGCAGTGCCGCCGAGCACCACGGCGGTGATCGAGGACAATGTCAGCCCGGCGCCGATCAGCGGATCGCCCGACGCGGTCTCGCCGACCAGCGCCAGCCCGGAAAACGCCGCGAACAATCCGCTGATGACGTAGGCGCCGAGCCGTACGCGCGCCACCGGAATTCCGGTCTGGAACGCCGCTTGCACGTTGCCGCCGACTGCCCGCAGGTCATGATAGAAGCGCAGCCGGGCGATCAACGCCGCGATCAGCGCACCGCCTATCAGGATCCATGCCACCGTGGGGATGAACAGAAAGCTGCCGGCATAGGCTAAATAGAAGCTTGGCGGCACTTGGCCGCCGGCCTGCGGCAGCACCCACAGCGCCAGCCCGGAAAAGATCACGCTGGTCGCAAACGTCGTGACGATCGGCTGATAGCGCAGATAGGCGACGAAGATGCCGTTGGCGGCGCCGGCGGTAAGCCCGGCGCCCAGGCCGGCCGCCAGCCCAAGCGCGACCGACCCGTGCGTGCCGATGATGGTGACGGCGATGACGTTAACAAGCGACACGATGGTGCCGTTCGAAAGATCGATATCCGAGCCGAGTATCACGTAGGTCTGGCCGATCGCGACCAGCGTCAACGGCAGAAAAATACTCAGGTTCGATACCGCCACGCCGAAAGTGAGAAAGTTCGGCTCGAGAACCGCATTCGTCGCAGCCAACACGAGGAAAACCGCGGCCGCCAGCAGATAAGGATAGCGATATCGCGAGCGGCGCAGCTTCTGCCACAGCAGCGGCGGTTGCCAACGCGGCGCTTTGGCGGCGCTCGCCGGCGCCGCGCCGGCATGGCCGGTCGTATAGGCCGCCCGATAGAGCGCGAGCTCGGTACGCTCCTCGCCGGCCAATTCCGCTACCATCTGCCCGCCCTCGAACACCAGGACCCGGTCGCAAATGGTCAGCATTTCCTGATCGTCGGTCGAATAGAGGAGAATAGAGACCCCCTGTGCGCAGAGGTCGTCCATGATCTCGTAGAGTTCCGCCTTGGCACCGAGGTCGATGCCTTTGGTCGGGTCGTCGAGCAGCAGGATGACCGGCCGGACGGCGAGCATGCGCGCGATCAGGACTTTCTGCTGGTTGCCGCCGCTCAGCGAAGTGGCCGGGGCATCGAGCGATGAAAATTTGAGCGCAAGGCGCGCCACGATCGGCGAGATCTCCGCTTCGAGGCGTCGCCGGACCACGGCGAAATGCCGATCGCGCACCAACAGGGTGAGGACAAGGTTCTCGAAGATCGTGCGGATGGCCATGATGCCGTAACGCGCCCGCTCGCCCGACACATAGGCCAGCGACCGCCGCGTCGCGGCGAGCGGCCCGGTCGGATCGTATCGCGTTCCGTCGATCTCGATGGTCCCGCCAACCACCGCTAGCGCGCCGTAGAGCGCGCGCAAGAAATCCGACTGTCCCTGGCCATGCAGCCCGCCGAGACCGACGATCTCGCCTCGGTGGAGTGTCATCGACACGCCGCTGAGCTTGCCGGCTTCGAGGCCCGTGACTTGCAGCACATTCTCCGGCGCCGGGCGGTGCCGCGCCTGCGATCGCGTCAGCGGCGCACCACCGACCATCGCAGCGACCACCTGCTCGCGCGTCACCTCGGCAACGCGAGACGCCATTACGGTGCGNCCGTTACGCATCACCGTTACGCGGTCGGCGATCGTGAAGACCTCATCGATGCGGTGCGAAATGAAGACGATCGAGCCTCCGTCGGCGCGAAACTTGGTGAGATGCTGAAACAGAATTTCGACCTGGTTGCGGTCGAGCGCCGCGGTGGCCTCGTCGAGGATGACGATNCTGACGCGTTTCGTCAGCACCTTGAGAATNTCGATGATTTGNCGCTGATCGGCCGACAGGTCCGACACGGATGCCTGCGGATCGACGGCGGAACCGAGCGTCTCGCCGAAGCCGGCGATCATGCCGGCGGTCGCGGCGTTGAGCGCCGCGCGATCCACTAGGCCGAGCCGCGTCAACGGCTCGCGGCCGAGATGGATGTTCTCGGCGACCGTCATCGCCGGGATCAGGCTGAGTTCCTGGTAGAACATGTCGATGCCGGCCTCGACCGCGTCGGCCGGGCCGGCAAAGGAGACCACACGATCATAAAGAAGCAATTCGCCGGCATCGGCGCTGACCGCGCCGGCGATGATCTTGCACAGCGTGCTCTTGCCGCAACCGTTCGCCCCGATCAGGGCGTGGATTTCGCCACGCTCGAGCGTGAACGCGGCGCCGTCGAGGGCCACCACCCCGCCGTATCGCTTGCGGATTCCCCGCGCCGCAAGAGCAGACACGACGGCACGCCCCGTTGAATCGATCCGCTACTTCTTGAAATAGGCCTTCGCTTGGTCGGGCGTGACCACGGTGGTGACTGAGATGTAGCCGGGCTTGTCCTTCACCTGCTCATAGGCCTGTTCGAAATTCGAATTGTCGATGAGCGGGATGGGGATATAGATCGCATTGCCGAATTGGCCGACGAAGATGCCGTCCTTGAATTCGTGGCCCTGCAATTTGAGCACCGCCACATTCAATGCGCTGGCCATGACGCCGGGCGGATTGACCGATGCGGCGGTATTGTAGTGATGCTCCTTCCATAGCTTCAGGAAGTCGGCGCGGATTTCGCCGGTTGCGGCGATGTCGGTGCGCTTGGCCTCGCTGATCGCTCGCCAGGCGCCGGCCGCCATGCCGTCCTGCACCCAGACGCCGTTGATGTTGGGATAGGTGGCGAGCAGATTCTGCATCGCCTGCTGGCCTTTGGCCTCGTCCCAATCGGCGTTGACCTCGTTGAGAATCTTGATCCCCGGATACTTGGCGAACACTTCCTTATAGCCGGCGACGCGGGCTTGATTGGCCGGATGGCCGGCGACGCCGTTGATGCAGACGATGTTGCCCTTGCCGTTGAGCGTCTTGGCGAGCCACTCGGCCGACTTCATGGCCCATGCCTTCTGGTCGATACCGACGTAGAGCGCGTCTTTCGACGTCACCTCCTGGTCGGTGGCGATGACCAGGATTCCCTTGGCCTTGGCCTGCCCGATGACCGGATCGAACGCAGTCGGGCTGTTCGGATTGATCAGGACGGCGTTGACGCCCTGATTGATGAAGTTGCGCACTGCGCGATCTGCCCCGGAATATCGACCGTCGCGCTCTGGGCATTGGTCTTGACCATCACGCCCTTGGCGTTCCAGGCCTTGGCCGCCGCCTCCGCTTCGTCGATCATCTGGGTGCGCCACTCGCTGCCCACCCAGCCGTTGCTCAAGCCTATCGTGAAGCTGTCGGCCGCCTTGCTCGACGCGGAAGCCATCAAGCCGATTGCCAGGGCGGCGCCAGCCGCCAGCGCGGATCTGAACATCATGTCGCAAGTCCTCCCGGTGTACTGCTTCTGCAGAAGCCACATTCGCATGGTGATGGGCGTCGACGCGGTTTCTGCACAAGGCTCGACGCGCCACCTGTGCGACCGGATCGGGGGCTGCCGATCGCGCTGGTTAGAGCGCTCAACCGGAATTCTCGGATGAACCCCAAACCTGATGGAAGGGTAAGCGATTTCCGAACTTATGGGAAGCCGCATGCGCGGCCATCGCTAATAACCCGCGGCGCATGCGCCGCGCGTGCGCGGATCGGCGGCGCCGACCAAGCCCGCCGGCGTCACCAGGATCGAATTTGCCGACGTCGGCAAGTGCCGCACCACCACGCTGTCGCCGCGCGCCTCGAGGGCGGCGATAAGATTATCGGCGAGCCCCGACTCGGCGAACACCTTGTCGGGCATCCATTGATCGTGCACGCGCGGCGCCGACACCGCGCTGGCGATATCGAAGCCGCGGTCGATCACGTCGACCACGATCTGCAGCACCGCGGTGATGATGAGGCTGCCGCCCGGCGAACCGGTAATCAGGAACGGCTTGCCGTCCTTGAGCACGATCGTCGGCGTCATCGACGACAGCGGCCGCTTGCCGGGGCCCGGCGCGTTGGCTTTGAAGCCGAGCAGGCCGTAGGCATTCGGCGTGTTCGGCTTGGCGGCGAAATCGTCGAGCTCGTTGTTGAGCAGCACGCCGGTGCCGGCGGCGACCAGCCCGACGCCATAGCCGAAGTTGAGCGTATAGGTGTTGGACACGGCGTTGCCGAAACGGTCGACGATGGAGAAATGCGTGGTGTTGCGGCCTTCCGCCGTGACCGTGCCGCCGGGATGGATCTCGATCGCCGGCGTGGCGCGCGCGGGGTCGATGGTGGCGCGCCATTTGTCGGCGTAGCTCTTCGAAATCAGGCGCTCGACCGGCATCTGCACCATATCGGGATCGCCGAGGAACCAGGCGCGATCGGCGTAGGCGCGCTTCATCGCCTCGATCATCAGAAACAGCGTCTGCGCCTCGGCTTCGTGCGCCAAGTCGTAGCCCTCGAGGATGTTGAGCATCTCGAGGAGCGCGATGCCGCCCGATGACGGCGGCGCCATCGAGACGATGTCGTAGCCACGATAAGTGCCGCGCATCGGCGGCCGCTCGATCGCGCGATAATCCTTGAGGTCGTCGACGGTCATCACGCCGCCGGCGGCTTGTACGGCGGCGGCGAGTTTTTGCGCGATCGGACCTTGATAGAACGCGCGCGGCCCGTCTTTGGCGATTGTTTCAAGCGTGTTGGCGAGGTCCGGCTGCAGGAGCCGGTCGCCGGGCGCGAGCGGAGCGCCGTCGGCTTTCAGAAAGATCTGCGCCGAGGACGGCCAGCGCAGGAGCCGCGGTCGGTCGTGGGGCAGCGAATCGGCGGTGTCGTCGGCCACCGCAATTCCGTCGCGCGCCAGCGCGATCGCCGGCTGCATCAAATCGGCCAGCGTGAAACGGCCGGAGCCGTATTTTTCCGCCGCTAGCGCCAGGCCTGCGACCGTGCCCGGCACGCCGATGGCGAGCGCGGACTCGCGGGATTTTTGCGGATCGGCGTTGCCCTGCGCGTCGAGGAAGGATTTTTCCGTGATCGCCGCCGGCGCGGTCTCGCGATAATCGATGGTGGTGTCGCCGCCGTTGGCGGCGCCGGCGCGATGAATGACCATAAAGCCGCCGCCGCCGATATTGCCGGCGCGCGGATAGGTCACGGCCATGGCGAAGCCGACCGCGACCGCAGCGTCGACCGCATTGCCGCCCTTTTCCAGAATGCCGGCGCCGATCCGCGCGGCCATCGCCTCCTGCGCCACCACCATGCCGTGCGCGGCGGTGACGGGCTTCGCCTGGCCAATCGCCGTATCCAAGCGGCCGTCTGCGCGCGCCAGCAGCGGTAGTGCGATGAGGCCGATGAATGCGAATGCGGCTAGCTTGCGGACGAAACGTTTTTCCATAGCGCAAATTAGATACGAGCAGGTGTGTCCGTGCAAATGATGGCGGCGCGCTGCGCGCGCACCCTCTCCCCGCGTGCGGGGAGAGGGTGGGGTGAGGGGCGTTGCCGCTTGGCTGAGAATCGCGGAG
>JGI12270J11330_10003950_pt1 | contig 10571 bp, 8 predicted proteins | sample PeaSoiMetSII2010_FD_11330 | JGI IMG/M metagenome (IMG submission 11330)
GCCGCCGCGCAAATTCCGCCGGCACTGGAGGCCGCGGTCCGGGCGCACTATCGCGCGCTCGTCGGCGCCGAGACGGCGATCTCGGTCGCGGTGCGTTCGAGCGCGACGGCCGAGGATCTGCCCGAAGCCTCATTTGCCGGCCAACAGGAGACGTTTCTCAACGTCGTCGGCGTGGATGCCGTGTTGGCGCGCATGCGCGAAGTCTTCGCCTCGCTGTATAACGACCGAGCGATATCCTACCGCGTGCACCAGGGATTTAGCCACGACCAGGTCGCGTTGTCGGCGAGCGTGCAACGCATGGTTCGCAGTGACCTGGGCTCGGCTGGCGTGATGTTCACGCTCGATACCGAATCAGGATTCAAGGACGTCGTGCTCATCACGTCCAACTACGGGCTGGGCGAAACCGTGGTGCAAGGTGTGGTCAATCCGGACGAATTCTATGTTCACAAGCCGATGCTCGCAGCGGGGAGGTTCTCCATCGTGCGGCGCAGCCTTGGTTCAAAGCTGGTGAAGATGGTCTACGACGCGGCGCAGCGCGGGGCGGGCGGGGACGACGTGCGCCGGGTGGCGACGGTGGATGTCGACGACGCTCAGCGCCACCGTTTCTCGCTCGAGGACGCCGAAGTGCTGGAGCTGGCACGCTGTGCCATGAGCATCGAGCAGCATTACGGCCGTCCCATGGATATCGAGTGGGGCAAGGATGGGGTTGACGGGCGCCTATACATCCTGCAGGCGCGGCCAGAGACGGTCAAATCCCGCTCCCCGCAGCAGCAGACGCAGCTGCGCTACCGCCTGAAGGTGGCCAAAGGGGCTTCGCCCACGGTTTTGACGTCGGGCCGGGCGATCGGCCAGAAAATCGGCGTGGGCAGGGTTCGCATCGTTCGCGATGCCGGGCAAATGGACCAGGTCCAGGCCGGCGATATCTTGGTCACCCAAATGACGGATCCGAACTGGGAGCCGGTGATGAAGCGCGCTGCTGCCATTGTCACCGACCGCGGCGGGCGAACTTGCCATGCCGCCATTATTGCGCGCGAGCTGGGAATCCCGGCCGTGGTCGGATGCAGCGACGCGACGCTGCGCCTGGCCGATGGCATGGCGGTGACCGTGAGCTGCGCTGAGGGTGATACGGGCCTGGTCTACCAAGGCTGCTTGGAAACGGAAGTGGAGACCGTGCAGCGTGGGGCGCTCCCGGAAATCGGCGTGAAAATCACGCTCAACGTGGGCAACCCGCAACTGGCATTCGATTTCCAGTCCCTGCCCAATGCCGGCGTAGGCTTGGCACGGCTCGAATTCATCATCAACAATCACATCGGCGTGCACCCCAAGGCTGTCCTCGACTACCCCAATCTCGATGCCGCGCTCAAGCTGGCGGTCGAGAAACTGTCCTACGGCTATCCCAACCCGCGCGAGTTTTTCCTGGGCCGGCTCACAGAAGGGGTGGCGATGATTGCCAGCGCCTTCTGGCCCAAGCCGGTCATCGTGCGCCTGTCGGATTTCAAGAGCAACGAGTACAAGAAGCTCATCGGCGGGAACCGCTACGAGCCCGACGAGGAGAACCCGATGCTGGGCTTTCGCGGTGCCTCCCGATTCATCGCGCCCGGTTTCGCCGAATGCTTCGAGCTCGAGTGCGCGGCTTTGCGCCGCGTCCGCGACACCATGGGCCTTACCAACGTCGAACTCATGGTGCCGTTCGTGCGCACGCTGAGCGAGGCCCGGAAGGTGACGGACCTGCTGGCGGCGCACGGTCTGCGTCGCGGCGAAAATGGCCTGCGCGTCGTCATGATGTGCGAGGTGCCGTCAAACGCCCTGCTGGCCGACGAGTTTCTCGAGTACTTCGACGGTTTTTCCATCGGTTCCAACGATCTGACACAGCTCACCTTAGGCCTGGATCGGGATTCGGGACTGGTCGCGGAATCGTTCGACGAGCGCGATCCGGCCGTCAAGGCGCTCATTGCGCGCGCAATTGCGGCCTGCCGCAGCAAGGGCAAGTACGTCGGGATCTGCGGTCAGGGTCCTTCGGACCACATCGATTTTGCCTTGTGGCTGGTGGATCAGGGAATCGATTCGATCTCGCTTAATCCGGATTCCGTCGTCGACACCTGGCGGCGTATCGCCGCGGCCCGGCAGCGGTAGGTCCCGCACAGCTGCACACACGGTCGGGCTACTTCGACCGCTGCTTGAGCAAACGGCTTTGTTCGCGCTTCCAGTCGCGTTCCTGCTCGGCGGCGCGCTTTTCAAACTGGCGCTTGCCCTTGGCCAGTCCCAGCGCCAGCTTGACCCGTCCACGCGAGAAATGCAGGTCCAGCGGTACGAGGGCGTAGCCTGCACGTTCGACCTTGCCAATCAGCCTGCGGATTTCCTCGGCCTTGAGCAGTAGCTTACGGGTGCGGGTCGGGTCCGCAAGCACGTGGGTCGAGGTGGTCGGGAGCGTGCCGATATGCGCATTGATGAGAAAGAGCTCGGCGCCGCGAACGATGACGTAGGCCTCGTTCATCTGTGCCCTTCCAGCACGGATGCTCTTGACCTCCCAGCCTTCCAGAACCAGACCCGCCTCGAAGCGCTCCTCGATGTGGTATTCGTGGCCTGCCTTGCGATTTTGGGTGATCGACATGGGGTCGCGCATTGCTCGTTGTTTTCGCGCCGGCGTTGGCGTGGCCATGCCCGTGCCGACGGGCGCCGGGCGGGCCTAATCGGGGGCAACCGAAGAGGCCGATAGAATTCGAGTGTAACAACCGACCGCCATGCACCGCGTACACCGTTCCGTCATTGTCCCCTACAGCAGCGCGCAGATGTTCGCGCTGGTGCAGGACGTTGCGCAGTACCCGCGGTTTCTACCGTGGTGCGCCGCCAGTCAGGTTCGCCCGCAAGCGGGCAACGTCGTCGAGGCCCGCGTCGAGATTGCCTACCTGGGCGTACGCAGTTACTTCACGACACGCAACGTGCACAGGTTCCCCGAAGCGATCGACCTGAACCTGATCGATGGTCCCTTTCGCGAACTTCGCGGAGAATGGAACTTCCGCGCTCTGCGCGAAGACGCCTGCAAAGTCAGCTTGGAGCTCCAGTATCGCTTCGCCGCAGGTCTGCTTGGGCGCGCCATCGCGCCGGTCTTTGAACGGCTTGCCAATTCTCTGGTGGATGCGTTTGCCGCGCGGGCGCAGGACCTATACGGAGACATCGACGGACATGGCGACGATTGAGCCGATCCGCGCCACCGTCGTGTACGCATTGCCGGAGCGCCAGTGGGCGGTGTCCGTCGAGCTCGAATCTGGAGCATCGGTCAAAACGGCCATCGATCGCTCCGGGCTGCTCGAGGAGCTGCCGGAGCTGCGTGCCCGGGTGCTCGAGGTCGGCGTTTGCCATCGGCGCTGCACTCTGGAGGCGCAGGTGCAAGATGGCGACTGCATCGAAATCTATCGACCCTTGCAGATCGACCCGAAGGAGGCTCGCCGCTTGCGCGGCTCCGGCAAGCAGGTTCATGCGCGCGTGCGTCCGGAGCAGGGCTGATGAGCTGTACGCCGTCCGACGAGAGCATCCACGATTTTTGCGCTGTTTGCCTGGATCGAGGTCAATGGCCAGCGGGCGCATTCGATCTTCNTGCTTTGCCGGGGCAGCTTGCCCGCGTTGGCCGGCGCCCAATCGAGCCATTTCACCGCGCTCCAGCTCGATCGCAGGGGCCGACCGGTGCGCCGCTTCGGATCGGTTTCCCGGCCGCGTCCGATGGGCCCGCCGTTGGCGCCGTGTCTGGCCCGCGCGCCGTCGAGGCACGATGCGGCGGCGCAAGGCGCTGGAACCGACCATGAGCAAATCGGCAACCGCGCGCATGCCGCGCGGTATCCCGTTCATCATCGCCAACGAATTTGCCGAGCGCTTCTGCTTTTACGGTATAAATGCCATCCTGGCCTTGTACCTGGTGCAATCGATGCAATTCGGGGAGGCCCGGGCGACGATCTGGGTCTCGCTGTTCAAGTCGGGAGCCTATTTCTTTCCTCTGCTTGGCGCCGTTGTTTCGGACGTCTTCTGGGGCAAATTTCGCACGGTCATTGCGTTTTCGCTCGCCTATTGCGCCGGCTGCATTGTGCTGGCGCTGGGCCGAGACCCATTCATGATCTCGATAGGCCTGTTCCTGATCGCTTTTGGCACCGGAGGCATAAAGCCCTGCGTGGCCACCAATGTTGGCGACCAGTTCACCAGCGCCAACCAGCAGCTGATCGAACGGGCCTTCAGCTGGTTTTACCTGGCAATCAATGCCGGTTCGACGATTTCCATCCTGCTGTGTCCCTTGCTGCTTTCCGCATATGGGCCGACATTCGCCTTCGGGGTGCCGGCGGCCATGATGTTCCTCGCGACGATTGTGTTCTGGGCCGGCCGGCGCCGCTTTGCGGTTGTCGCGCCGGCGGGCCGGATCTGGCTGCGCGACATTTTCTCGGCCGGCGGTATTGCAACCATCATGCGTTTGCTTGCGGTCTACCTTTTCATCGCGTTTTTCTGGTCGCTCTGGGACCAGAGCAACGGCACGACCTGGTCCCTGCAGGCACGCTCGCAGCTGATGGACAAGAACCTGGGCTTCGGCATTACCTTGTTGCCTGCGCAGATCCAGGCGGTCAACGCGGTGCTGATACTGATCCTCGTGCCCATCTTCACCTACGGCATTTATCCCTTGCTCGGGCGTTTTGTTGCAGTGACACCGCTGCGCAAGATCGGCGCCGGACTCTTCGTGACGGCCGGTTCGTTTCTCATCATCGCCTGGATCGAATCGCGCATCCAGGCCGGGATCATCGTGAGCGTCTGGTGGCAGATACTGGCCTACGTGGTCCTGACCGCGGGGGAGGTGCTGGTGTCGATCACCGGGCTGGAGTATTCCTACAAGCAGGCACCGCTATCGATGAAAAGCTTCATCATGGCGCTGTTCCTGCTGTCCGTTAGTGCCGGCAACCTGTTCACGGCTGCCGTCAACCACTACATGGTGCGTCCGCTGCCGGCCACGCGGTTGGAGGTCGGAGAGGAGACCTGGCTTGACCTGGCCAGCGCCGCGGCGCTGGTGCCCGGACAAAAAATCGATTTTGCGGGGAAATCCGGTGTCGAGGTGTTGCACCCCGACGGTAGCGTGGATGCGTTGGAAGGCACCTACCTCGTGCAATTGGTCGACGCCGCAGGCGTGCGCCTGCAACTGATGGACGCCGTAACGCGCCAATCGCTGGTCACCCGCGGAACGTTCGACGCTGGCAAGGCGAATGTCTCCACGTATGCCCTCGTTGGTCCGGGATATTTCACGTTCTTCGCCGCGACCATGGGGGCGGTCGGCGTGCTTTTCGTATTTGTCGCCGTCTTGGTTCCGGAAGCGACGCACCTGCGCGGTGAGGCGGGCAGTGCAGCCGCGGCCTAGGACGNCAGCAGGGAAGCAGGGAAACGGGGCCAAGGCCGCGAGAGGCCGGTCCTAGCAGTTCTTGGCGATGACGTCCTGGGTCTTCTGGACTTCCGCGGCGCGCTGGTCATCGTCGAGGAAATTGCGGTTGCCCTCGGCGTCGGGGCGAAGCAGGCGCGTTCCTTCCTCGAGCATCTGCAGGTAGGTCTTGGCCTGATTGCAGGCGGCGTTGCGCTGCGTTGCCTTTGTCTCGTCCTCGGCCTCCTTTTGCTCTGCCTTTTCCCGTTCTGCCAAGCGCTTGCGAAAATCGGCCTCCTGCTCGGCCGGCGTCTTGGCGCCCGCAGGGGGCTTGTTTGCCTGGTCGGTCGGGGCCGCCGCCGGGGCCGGCGCGGACCCATCGGCGCGCAAGTTGGCCGAGGGCGCGCTGGAGGCGTCGGAGCGGTTGGACGAAGCGGGGGTGTTGGAATTTGTGTCGGTGCTGCTTTCCACGGTCGGCTGCCGCAAAATGTTCGAGGGCGCGACACCGGCCGGCGGTGGCGAGTCGGAAAAGGTGGTGTTGCCACTTGCATCACGCCAGACCCATTGCGCCTGGGCACTGCCGACAAAGGCAAGGGCACACAGGAACAGCGCCAGGCGGGCGTTGCTGCGCACCGGCGGCCAAGGCATGGTTCTCATGAACGCTCCGACATTTCGGGACATGGTACGGTCGACAAGTCTCAGTATTGGTGCAGGCGCCGAAGCGGCCGGCCGCCCCGGCACCCCCGGTTAGTACTCGCGCAATTGTAGGGGGCATTTGCTGGCTGCGAAACCCGAAAAAAGGACGAGTTTCCGCGAGCTGGGCACGGACCGCGAGCGTCTATAATCCGCTTTTGCGTCATGAGGATGGGCATGCGTTTTCGCGAAAAGGCGCTGACTTTCGATGACGTGCTCCTGGTACCGGCATATTCGACCGTACTGCCGCGGGAGACCGACCTGACCACGCGGCTGACCCGCCGCATCCCGTTGAAGCTTCCGCTGGTGTCGGCTGCCATGGACACCGTGACGGACGCTCGCCTGGCGATCGCCCTGGCGCAGGAGGGCGGCATCGGCATCATTCACAAGAACTTCTCGCCCAGCCAGCAAGCGGCCGAGGTGCTCAAAGTCAAGCGGCATGAGGCCGGCGTGCTGCGCGACCCGATCACGATACCGCCGGACATGCGCGTAGGCGAGGTGATNGAGCTCACTCGCGCGCACAAGTTCTCCGGCCTGCCGGTGATCGATGCGACCGGCCACGTCGTGGGCATNGTTACCAACCGCGACCTGCGGTTTGAGACCCGCCTGGACATTCCCGTCAAGGAAATCATGACACCGCGCGAGCGCCTCGTCACCGTATCCGAAGGGGCGACGCTCGAGGAAGCCAAGGCCTTGATGCATCGCCATCGCCTCGAACGGGTGGTGGTGGTCAACGACGATTTCGTCTTGCGCGGCTTGGTGACGGTCAAGGACATCACGCGGACCACCGAACATCCGTTGGCAGCCAAGGACGAACTCGGCAAGCTGCGGGTCGGGGCCGCGGTCGGCACCGGCGAGGACGATGAAGGGCGGGTTGCGGCCCTCGTTCAGGCCGGCGTCGACGTGGTCATAGTCGACACCGCCCACGGGCATACCAAGGGCGTGCTCGACCGGGTGCGCTGGATCAAGCGCACGTTTCCCGGCGTTGACGTGATCGGCGGCAACATCGCTACCGGTGCGGCCGCGTTGGCGCTGGTTGAACACGGCGCCGATGCGGTCAAAGTCGGTATCGGCCCGGGATCCATCTGTACCACCCGCATCGTGTCCGGCGTGGGCGTACCACAGATCAGCGCGATCGACAGCGTCGCGCGCGCACTCGAAGGCACGGGAGTGCCGGTCGTCGCCGATGGCGGCATACGCTATTCCGGCGATATCGCCAAGGCCCTGGCGGCCGGGGCCTCCACCGTCATGATGGGCGGCATATTTGCGGGGACCGAGGAGGCGCCGGGCGAACTAGTCCTGTACGAGGGGCGTTCCTACAAGACCTATCGTGGCATGGGCAGCCTGGGCGCGATGAAGCGCGGTGCGGCCGAGCGCTACTTTCAGGACAATGAAGCCAATGTCGACAAGCTCGTGCCCGAAGGAATCGAGGGCATGGTGCCGTTCAAGGGCAGCGTGGTCGCGATCATTTTCCAGCTTGCCGGCGGGGTGCGTTCGAGCATGGGCTACTGCGGCTGCCGGACCATCGATGAGATGCGCAATCGCGCTGAATTCGTCGAGATCACCAGCGCGGGTATGCGCGAATCTCACGTGCACGACGTGCGCATCACCAAGGAGGCGCCCAACTACCGGGTCGAGTAGCTTTGGAATCCCACCTGGCCCTCGTCGCCTCGAAGCGAGATAGCGCGGCTCCATGCAGCACGATTGCATCCTGATTCTGGATTTTGGCTCGCAGGTAACCCAGCTGATCGCGCGCCGCGTTCGCGAGGCGGCCGTGTATTGCGAAATCCATCCCTGTGACATGAGCGCGGAGTCCATCCGCGCGTGCGCGCCACGCGGCGTGATCCTGTCGGGCAGCCACCAGTCCGCCTACGAGCAGAGCACCGACAAGGCGCCGCCGGTCGTGTTCGATCTAGGCGTGCCGGTCCTGGGGATCTGCTACGGCATGCAGACCATGGCCCAGCAATTGGGTGGCCGGGTGCAAATGGGCGCCAAGCGCGAGTTCGGCTTTGCCCAGGTGCGCGCACGAGGCCATACGCGCCTGCTCGAGGGGCTGCAGGATGCGACCGGACCGCGCGGCGAAGGCTTGCTCGACGTCTGGATGAGCCATGGCGACAAGGTGGAGCAAATGCCGCCGGGATTCACGCTCATGGCGTCGACCGACAGTTGCCCGATCGCGGGTATGGCGGACGAATCGCGCGGCTTCTACGCACTGCAGTTCCACCCCGAAGTGACCCAAACCCGTCAAGGCCAGGCGATCCTGACGCGTTTTGTGCGCGATATCTGTGGCTGCCGCGGCGACTGGAACATGCCCGACTACCTAGGCGAGGCGGTGGCGGGCATCCGCGAGCAGGTCGGCGGCGACGAGGTCATATTGGGCCTGTCCGGTGGGGTGGATTCCTCGGTGGCCGCGGTCCTGATTCACCGCGCGATCGGCGGCCAACTCACCTGCGTATTCGTCGACAACGGCCTGCTGCGGCTCGATGAGGCCCAGCAGGTGACGGAAACATTCGATCGTCATCTGGGGCTGCATCTTATCCACGTCGATGCCTCGGAACGCTTCTTGGGCAAACTGGCGGGGGTCAGCGATCCGGAGGCCAAGCGAAAGATCATCGGGCGCGAATTCGTCGAGGTGTTCCAGGAACAGGCGGCCAAGCGCAGCAAGGCCAAGTGGCTCGCCCAGGGAACCATCTATCCGGACGTGATCGAGTCGGCCGGGGCGACGTCGAAGAAGGCTGTGACGATCAAATCGCATCACAACGTCGGCGGCTTGCCCGAATCCCTGCACCTCAAGCTGCTCGAACCCCTGCGGGAGCTCTTCAAGGACGAGGTGCGCGCGCTGGGCATCGCGCTCGGGTTGCCGGCCGAATTGGTGCACCGCCATCCCTTCCCGGGGCCGGGACTGGGCGTGCGCATCCTGGGTGAAATCAAGCGTGAATATGCCGACCTGCTGCGCCGGGCCGACGCTATCTTCATCGAGGAACTGCATGTCAGCGGCTGGTATGAGCGCACCAGCCAGGCCTTCGCGGTTTTTCTGCCGGTGCGCAGCGTTGGCGTGATGGGTGATGGGCGCAGCTACGAATGGGTCGTGGCACTGCGTGCCGTGCAGACCCAGGATTTCATGACTGCGCACTGGGCACCGCTGCCGCACGAACTGCTCGGGCGCGTATCCAATCGCATCACCAACGAGGTGCGCGGCATCAACCGCGTCGTTTACGATATCTCGGGCAAGCCGCCGGCGACGATCGAGTGGGAGTGATTATAGGTGAAAAACTATTTTCCATCACAGCCGAAGAACTTCGAACCCGATACCTAAAATCTGTTGCCGAACTCGTTTCGGGAAATCAAATCAGCGTTGGCAGAGAATGAAACATCAAGACCCATATCAAGCACTACGTTGAATTTGTCGGCAAAGCGGCAAAGATTCAAAACATTGACAAAAAATTCTTTCAAGGCTACCGACAGTTTCGCCAATCAATGAAGCAGGACATCACCATGACCGCGGTGGTGAATGAAACAATCAGCATCAAGCAAATGTACCGATGGGCTGCCGAGGAGGGCTTGATTTCTGCAACTTACATCCCGAATTTTGGTCGCATCAATGTTCGAAAAAACGAAGTAAGGCGTGAGAGTTTCTCCATAGAGGACTACACGCGCCTGACTACGGTTGGTGGCAAATGGTATCTAAAAGTGCCGAAGGATCATCCGAACCGAGACGAGGAAATCTACTATCGGAGGCTGATTCAGGATTTTGTTGTGCTGATGGGAAATTTTGGCTTCAGAACAAGCGAACTACTTCTGCTGAAATTTTCTGACGTAGAAATCCACGACAACGATACCGCAACTGTCCCTATTCGAGCCGAAACGTTTGCGCCATTTTTGGATCACGCTCCACTTGCTTGCAGGGCTAGTAGATGTGTACAAAATTGCCCGTTACGCTGGAACAAGCCTGAATCAAATACAAAAGCACTACGACAACGTGAAAGATTCGCAGGTGTCCAAGGAAGTCTTNTCGGTCAAACTGCGGTTCGACAAAAACGATGCAATCGTGTTGGAACGTGATGGTGCGGATGCGTGAATCCCTTTCGCATGTGTACCAGATGCACCAGGACGCGTTCTAAAGGCGTTCTGAAACTACAAGTACACGCTGAATCGTTGGTAACATCAAAATCGATTGGAGCGTGATTCCGAGGAAGGTCGCTTTTCGTAATAGCAAATGCATCGGCTCGCAGGGAGAAATCGAAATGACGGATCCAACTGCATTCGATATTGCTAGCCCGAAAAATAAAATCAAGTTGATGCAAAAGGCGATTCAACGCCTAGGGCAACTCTGATTTAGCGGAAATTTTCGTGATGTTGTTCATGCTTTGATGCCGGACCGATCTTTGTCTTCCGCGATGCGAGAGATTCTTGCTTTTGTCGCTCAATTTCGTGCGATTTCATCGCGTTTCGCACAGCTTGGGCGGTCCGTCGCCGCATTGCGGACGGACTACGCCCC
>JGI12270J11330_10003952_pt1 | contig 10569 bp, 9 predicted proteins | sample PeaSoiMetSII2010_FD_11330 | JGI IMG/M metagenome (IMG submission 11330)
CCGCTCCCCGCCCGACAACGCATACCCGCGATTCTGCCGGATATGCTCCAGCCCGAGCTGGTCAATCAGCTTCTCCGCCTTTTCCCGGCGTTCGTGCCAGGAAATAGGCTGGACTTCCAGCACGGCCAAGATGTTCTCCTCGACCGTCAGCTTTCGAAAAACCGAAGCTTCCTGAGGCAGGTAACTGATGCCGTACTGGCGCGCCCGTAAATACATGGGAACGCTGGTGATATCTTCGTCGTCGTACAATACCCTGCCCGTGTCGGGGGGAACCAGACCTACGATTGCATAGAAGGAGGTGGTTTTTCCGGCGCCATTCGGTCCCAGCAGGCCTACGACCTCGCCCTGCAGCACCTGAAGGCTTACTCCGCTAACGACGCGTCGGCCACGATAGGATTTCCCAATTTCGTCGGTGGCCAGCGTATGCATTTATCGTGCCACTTGCGTCCGCGTGACCGCCGGGGACGTTTCCTTGCCTTCTACGAGCACCCTATCATCGTGTTTGTAGAAAGTCAACGAATCGCCCGTGGTTTTGCCTCGTTCGGCATCAAAAATGCTGGGAGGTCCGCCCGTCAGCACGAACTTGTCGTCCGCCGACGTGTATACCAACCTCTCACCTGTGGCATGTCGGGTCGGCTGGGTGATCATAACCTGGTCTTCGGCGATAATTCGGTCTACTTGCCCCGGCATTGCCGGGTTCGCCCCAGCTTTCGACTGACTCCGCGGCAGCAGAAATACCGTCATCCGCTGTCCCGTCATCGTAGCGTCGGACGCTTTCGTAGTCACCCCGCCATCCAAGAAGATTCTCCGCTCCGCGTCGCTGTAGTTCAGACGCTTCGATGTGATGCGAAGTGGGGTCACCGTCCCGTTCTTGTCTACTTGCACCAGCACGGTTGAGACCGGCTGCGCTAGAGCTTGTGTGGGAGCGGGGCTCTGCCCCGCTCGGACGGGGCGAAGCCGCGTCTCCACACTGACCTCTCCCTGCCCCACCCCCTGCGCAAAGATAGTGCGATGGTCTCGATCAAATTGAAGCGTGGGAGCCTCCACTATATTCGCGTCTTGCCACAAGCGCGCATCACCCGTGTACACCGCAATCGCCGTGGAACGATTTGCCGTCATGCTGCGGCTCGTTACGTGGATCGGGTCGGAGGAAGCGAGCATGGCGCCGTCCGGTTGCGCCTTCAGATCGGAGTACGTGCTCTTGACGTTCCCCTCGGCAATGGCGTCGCCGGTCGCCTGGTTCATGCGAATCGTCTGGGCCGTCGTCGTCATGCCGCCGTCCACCACCCGAGGCGATCCGGTCAGCGCCGCCAGTTGATCGGCGGTCGTGTACTCTCCGCGCTGTGCCCAAGCCCTTTGCGGGCCATCGACGTAGACGAACCCACCTGTCTGTGTGATCGAGCGGACGCCGCCCTCTGGAAAAAAGCCGACATCAAGCATCCGGCTGGTCGATACTCGATCCGTCTGCCCCGGCGATCCGGTCTTACTCGATCCCGCCTTACTCGCGTCGTTCTTACTGGCTTGGATCAAGCTGCTGAAAATCTTCGCGTCCGGTTCTCCATGCAGTGTCGCCAGGCGATTATTCTCCGTGAATTTCGCCGTAAACTTGGCGGCTGTAACCACCGTCTTCTGATTTGCGCCCGGTTGCGTGATGACGATCTGCGGCGGTCCGCTCGTCTCGGCACGCTCCAGCAGACGGCCGTCTTTCACGATAAAGTCCATCACTGGCGCGGTCATTTCAACGTCCTGTGTGCCTCCCTTCTCGGGCGTCGACGAGAGTGCGGAGGATGACGCGGAGGATGACGGGGGCGCCGCGGCCGCAACCAGAGTCCCGGCCCGACTGCTCTTCTGGGTCAAACGCACGCCGTCCTCGGCATGAACCGTCTTCAGCATTTGCCGACCTACGAAGTGCAGCGTTGCCCGCCCGGCGGCAGCATCAGCGGGCTGCGTTCCCAGGGAGGCGAGTTGCACGTTGCCCGTGAGAATGGCCGTGGTGAGGAGATTCCGCGCACCGGTCAAGAACAATTCGGCGTGATCGGAACGCTCGCGCGTTTCCGAGTTGGAATTGGAAGATGACCGGCCATGAAGCACCGTCTCCACATCGCCCTCGGCAAGAATGTGGTCCACCGTGTCGTCTTCGCGCAGGAAGAAAGTCGCGTAGTCGGACCGCGCTTCCTGTTGCTCCCGGGTCATGTGCACCGTGGTAAGAACAACCTGATGAGGCTGCTTCGTAATGACGCCATGATCTGCATTCAGATGGACCGGCTGCGGCCGGTTGACGGTCATCGCCACAGCCGACAGCAGGTTCATCGTACCCGTCTTTGCCACATATTCGATGCCCACGGCGGAACCGGATGCCTGCGGCGTTTGAAACACCACCTTCCCGGCGGAGGAGGCGTCCCCGGTATTTTTGTTGAAGACCAGCCCGTCGGTTTCAAGGTGAATCGGGGTCCTCCTCTGCGCCGGAGGCGTCTGGTCCGAATGCCGCATGCCCTCGGGGTTCGCTTCCAGGTCAATCAGCACCGTACCCTTCGCGGTCACATTGCCCGACACGGGGTCGTACTCGAAGTCATCCGCGGCAACCCGGTCGAAGCGATCGGCATCCTTGCCGTAGATGACGATCATGACGTTGTGCAAGTCCGCCCGCCCACCGTCTTTGAACTGAACCGCCTTGGAAGCGCTCACCGTAAACTGAGTGCGGCCTTCTATGGACTTGGAAATCGAAAAGCCCTCGGCGGTCTGCTGAATGTCCAGGCCCATTTTCGCCGGGAGGTCGTGGACGGCCTTGCGCAGACTCCAGCGCGCGTAAAAATACATCCCAGCGACCGTCGTAATCATCAGAATCGCGCCCAAGGCGAACCAGCGGCGCAGCCGTGAAACCGGAGAAGCCATCAGAGGCTAGTGTAACTCGTATGATTGAGAGACAAGCCCCGTAGGGGGCGATCCAGCTTAGCCCCGCGCTTCAGCGCGGGGTAAAGCGGAGTGATTGATCTCAAGTCCCGGAGGGACGACCCAGTTCCCGCACACCTAGACCCGCCGCACCAGCGTCCCGGCCAGCAGATCGTGCAGTCCCTGTTTGCGCTCTGTGAATCCGACCATGATGTAGCCGATGCACAAAATCAGCCCAGAGAGCCACTTCGCAAAATGTCTTCCCGTAGCGCGTTCGAAGGAGATGCGGTTGCCGTTGAGATCGGTAACCTTCATTCCAAAGATCATCTTGCCGAGCGTCGCCTGGTACGACGAGCTTTCCATGAAAGCCTCGTATAACCAGTTACCGAAAACCAACAAGATGAAGGTGACTCCACCACCCAAAATAGCAAGTCCTCGATGGGGGAACCCACTCATCATCCCCCCTGCCAGCCCGAGACCGCCAAACATGATGCCCACGGGAGCGACCACAACCCGCACGATGATGGCGTCAATAATGAATGCAACTACCCGAATCCAGAACCCTCCGTAGCCAACTCCCACCGCCGGAGCAGTCGCCGGATACGAAGTCGCTGGCGCTGAATAGGGCGATGCCGGGTAGGACGATGCTGGGCTGGGTGACGCCCCCGGTGTCTGGACCGCGCCGGGCGTCGGAGTCGTGGGTGCTCCACAGCGACTACAAAACTGAGCGCCCGCGGCATTCTGCGCGCCGCACTTGTTGCAGAAGAAAGTTCCGTTCATGACCCGGCACTATAAAGATGGATTGGCTTTTTGTCAAAAACCGGAGAAGCTGTGGGCGCTTCGCGGGTACACTTGTTTCGGATCCGCATCGGCCGTAGCGCATCCCAAAAAAGGCGAATGAAAGCAACCACTGTGGGGGTTTCACTCAAGATGCCAGCCGTGAGCGTGGCTTGCACCGTCCTCAATGAGAGTGATGACATCGACGCACTGGTCGAGAGTCTGATGCGGCAGACTCTCGCTCCCGCCGAAGTCATCATCGTCGATGGCGGTTCCACCGACGGCACGTGGGAGCGTCTCCAAGCCGCCCGGTCAAAATACACGACGCTAGTTCCCATCCGCGATGAAAGCTGCAGCTTGCAACGCTCTCCGGGACCGATCGCACGCGGCCGCAACATCGCAACCGCAGCAGCCTCCTCCGATGTCGTCGCCTGCGCCGACGCCGGCTGCACCTACGGTCCCGACTGGCTCGCCAACCTCACGGCCCCGATTTTCAACGGCCACTTCCAGTACTCCGTCGGCGGATCGTACATTGATCCGACAAAGACCGATCCGACAAAGACTGACCCAACAAAATCCACCGTCTGGGACGTTGCCTCCGCGCCCTTCTTCGGAATCAAGTTAAACCCCGACGCGGCAACCAAGTCCTGCACCGCCCGCTCCATGGCCTTCCGCAAAGAGCTCTGGCAACGCGTCGGCGGATTCCCCGAGACCGTCTTCCTCGGAGAAGACACCGTATTCGATTCCAAGGTGCGCCAGCTTGTGACCCCGGCCTTCGCGGAACGCGCCAAGGCGTCTTACCAACCGCGCCACACTTTCCACTCGGCTCTCCGGCAAATGGTCAGCTATTCCGTAACCGACGGCGTTTTGGGCGGACGCTCGGCCCGCCTATGGAGGAACCTGGCTCGCTGCCTCGCCGAAATTCTTGCCGCTTTCACGCTCGTCTACTCGCCCATCCCGCTTTTGTGCGTGCTCGCGCTCGAAATCTATTTTGCCTTTCGATTGGACTGGACCGACCTTAGAAGAATGCCCATCCGAACGCTGGGCGCACGCCTGGTATTTTCCCTGATTGTTCCCTGGGTGGTTGCGTGGTATCAGACCGTGGGAAGCATCACTAAGAAAAACCGCCCCAACCGGCAAAATTTCACTTAGAGGCTCTAACAAAACTTCACTCATCAGGCGTTCAGGCCGTGGAAACTCCTTCGCTTACAGGTGATTAAAACCCTGTTGACAATCGACTATGATCAGAGGACAATTTTCGCCGCCCTTTAAGGAGACCTTATGATAATTAAGTTATCGCAGATTGAATTGGAGGCAGATCATGAGCGGTGAACAAGCGAAAGTGCAGGGACACGCTGAGGGCGTGGTCAAACCAGGCGAGGCCGTACTGTGGAAGGATGTCTCTGCTGGGACAGCCACGCAGATGCAAGTCCTGATCGGTCCCGAGGACGGCGCCCCGCATTTTGCCATGCGACGCTTCATCATGGAAAGGGGGGGGCGGGATTCCGACCCACACTAACAAGGTGGAACACGAACAGTACGTGTTGTGCGGGCGCGCCGAGGTGGGTATCGGCGCCAAGGTGCATGAAGTGCACGGCGGCGACGTCCTGTACATTCCGGCCGGCGCTCCGCACTACTACAAGGTGATCGAGGCCCCCTTCGAGTTCCTCTGCATGGTGCCCAATGCCCCCGATAAGATCGAAATGGTCGTAAAGGGCCCCATACTGTGTTAGTAAGATTAGTAAGATAAGGAGCGACCCGATATGACGTGCAGGAGGCATGCCACCCCGGCGCTGGTTGCACTCTGTCTTTTGTTCATCCTCTCATCGGCGCGGAGCCAGGAGGGCTCTTTCAAGGGGAGCGCCACCGAAAACAAGACGAAGATCCCGCGAGTCGGACTGATCCTGCCGGGGTCGGCACGGCCGGCGGAATTCTTTCGACGAGGGATGGCAGACGTCGGGTACGTGGATGGGAAAAACGTCGCTATCGAGGTGCGCGCCGCCGAGAGTAAGTACGAGCGGTTTCCGGAGCTTTTCGCCGAAATGGTCGGCCTGAAGGTGGACGTGCTGGTCGTGCAAGGAGCGGTGACGGCAAGACCGGCCAAGAAGCTTGTCACCACGATTCCGATGGTGTTCGCCGTCATCGTCGACCCGGTTGTGGAAGAGGTCGTGTCGAACATGGAGCACCCCGGGGGAAACATGACGGGCGTGACTACGTTCGATCCGCAGCAGTCCAGGAAGCAGATCGAACTGCTCAAAGAAATCATCCCTGGCGTGGCGCGTGTCGCGGTGCTCGCCGATCGCGGCGTTCGCGACAGCACCATGAACGCCACGGAAGAGGCAGCGCGCGCCATGGGCATCAAGACCCAAGCGCTGTGGATCAACCCTGCAAACCCAGATTTTGAGGGAGCCTTCGCGGAGGCAGCGAAGGCCAAGTCCGATGCCATGATCGTCCTGGAAGAGCCGCTGCTCGGGCTGAACGCGAAGANAATCGCCGAACTGGCGGTCAAATCGCGTATGCCCACCCTGGTGCCGCCGAGTTCNGGTGATGCGGGAGGGTTCGTGGCTTACGGCGTCAGCATCCGCGAGGGATATCGCCTGGCCGCCGGTCTTGTGGACAAGATCCTGAAAGGGGCGAATCCCGGAGACACGCCAGTCGAGATCGCAAAGCGGTATGAACTGGTTGTGAATGCGAAGACGGCGCAGGCGATCGGCGTCACGGTTCCTTCAGAAGTACTAGAGCGAGCGGACCGGATCATCCAGTAAACACTTGATGCTAGTCCACACGAACGGGCGGGGGTGTGCCCACAACACACGCGGAGTTTTTTTATAAGCCGCTTTCAGGGTTAGGTGGGTCGTTCCTCTCCTGCGACTGATAAGGAGTGGGTTTTGTTAGGCTGTCTTAGGAGTAGTTCTCAGTTCTCAGAAAATCTCTTGATCGCGCGGTTGAATCCCACGTTGAGAGTTGGGAACTGCTTCAGTCCGGCACTCGCAGTACATGCCCGCCAGATACCTACCTTCGTTACTGCCCGTTCTCTAGACTGATCTTACCCCTGCAAGGCAGGAAAGACTTCCCCCCAAGTCATAGATCTTTCAAGAAAGTTCTCAGTTCTCGGTTCTCAGTTCTCAGAAAAATCCACCGATGGGTCAGTTCCGCACTGAGAACTGGGAACTGGCAACTGGCGTCACCCCTTCCACCGGTAAGCGTCCGGTTGGGGCAGGCCTATATGCGCCAGCACGCGGTTCGCGAATTCCTGTGCCATGGCATCGGTGCTCGATGGATGGTTATAAAACGTTGGGATCAGCGGGAAGATCGTCGCCCCCGCGTCCGCCGCCAGCGACATGTTGCGGATGTGAATTTTGTTGAGCGGCGTCTCGCGAACACACAGCACGAGCGGCCGCCGCTCTTTAAGACTCACATCGGCGGCGCGCTCGATCAGGCGCGAGGCCGTGCCGTTCGCAATGCGGCTCAGCGTGCCGACGCTGCACGGGATTACGACCATCGCGTCCGAAGGATACGACCCGCTGGCCACGTTCGCACCGATATCGCTGTTGGACTGCTGCTGAATCTTTATCGAAGCCGCGCCGATGATTTGATGTAGGAGATCCGAGCGGCCTTCGACGCCGAGTTCCTCGGCCATGACGCGCAGGCCGCTGTCAGAAGCGATGAAGTTCACCGTCTTCACCCGCGGGTCGCGTTCCACGGTGAGAAGAAAGTGCTTCAGAAATAACGACCCACTGGCGCCGGTAGTGGCAACCGTCAAGTTTTCCGGCGGAAGAAGAGGCAAAGTTGGCGCTCCACGAGGCATCCAATGAGCGGCCTCGAAAGCTGAGGATAGGGATGCAGGCAAGGCAAGTCAAGGATAGAAGGCTGCGGGAAGAGTCGATATTCGGTGCGCAGCCCTAAAGGGGCATCTGGGTTCGAAGACTTTGCGGCATCGCTAAAGCGATGCCCTGATACGAAACGGCGAACGGCGAATAGCGAACGACTAACGACGAACGACTAGCGACGAACGACCAACGACGCATTTATGGCAACCACCGGCATCTTACGATCGCGGCGCAGCGCCGCCCAACTCCACGCCATCGCCAGCGTGGAGCGTGAGATTCGCGCTATTGATCCCGCCGCTGGACGCAAATATCTTCGCGACTTTCGCGACGCCTACCGCTCCTACCAGAAAGTTCTCACCCCCAGCGATGTCCGCCACCAAATCGTCAACGCTGGAATCGTTCTGGTCGGCGACTACCACGCCCTGCCCAACTCGCAGCGCTATCTCGCCTCGCTCCTCCGCGATCCCGAACTCCACCAGCGCCCCGTCGTGCTCGGAGTCGAAACCATTTTTTCCCGCAACCAGCACATTCTCGACGAATGGTTCCGCGCCGAGATTGCGGAAGACGAACTGCGCCAGCGCATCCGTTTCGAACTCGACTGGGGATACGACTGGCCTCCATTTTACGAACTGCTCTCCGCCGCCCGCGACCGCGGCGCATCCATCTATGGCCTGGATTGCATGCCTCGCGAAGATCTGCGCAAAATCGGGGCCCGTGATCGCCACGCCGCCGACAAGATTGCCGAACTCCGCCGCCGCCATCCCGACGCGCTTATCCTGGTGCTTTTCGGCGAGTCGCACCTCGCGCCCCAGCATCTACCCGCGCTGCTCCAGCAGCGGCTTCCCGCGGAACCCCTGCTCACCGTTCTGCAGAACGTCGACGCGCTTTACTGGCGCGCCGCCGGAGAAGCCGGCGACCACGTCGAAGCCGTCCAAGTTTGCAAAGAAGTCCGAAAAACAGTCCGCGAAAATGTTCTCTGCGTCTTCAACGCCACGCCGCTGGAGAAATACGAGAACTACCGGCTCTGCCTCGACCGCTGGGGACGCAATGATAATGACCACAGCGCGCCCGACCTCGGCCCCACCCTCTACAACCTGATCGACGGCATGGTGCGTTTTCTAGGCATCAACCAATACTCCGCGCACAACACGACGCAGCCCCGGCTCCTGGTTGACCTCATGCCCGAAGTCTACTCGCGCAGCTCCGATGCGCTTCTGCGCCGTCTCTTATCGCGCAAAGGATTCACTGCCGAACACCGCCGATCCCTGCTCCGCCAGATCCGCGAGCGTGGCAGCGTCTACCTCACGCCGATCAACGCCGTGTACGTACGGCAGTTTCGCATGACCTCTTCCGCCGAAGACGCTACCCGCTTCCTTCATCAAGCCTGTCGCGGACTGCCGAATCTTTCGAACGGCAAGGTTTTGGCACAGCACACCGCACCGCACGCCGCTCCGGTCGCCAAGTCGCTAACCCGAGACGACGCTTTTTACATGGCCGTCTTCGAACACGCGCTCGCCTTTTTCGGATCGCGCATCTTGCACCCCGCGCGTCCCGCTCTCCGCGATGCCGATCTCGCGGATTTGTTCGACGTGACTCGTGAAGACCTCGAACACCAGACTTCGCTTCCCTTTGCCGCCGCCGTCGAAGCGCTCGACTTCCTGATCCAACACCGCGCACACGTTCTTCGTTATAACCATGGTTATAAGCAACGCTCCCGGCGCCAGCCGCCCGCTCCCGAATCGCTCGCGCAAGCTCCAGCCTTCACCGGACGCCAGTACGAATACGTCGCCCAGCAACTCGGTTACCTCACCGGCAACGATCTCTACGACGCCTACCTTAAAGGCCGCCTAACCACTGCCGCCCTGCGCCAGCTCTTCCTCGCCCACATAGAACAGCCCGGCGTAGCCAGCGAAGCCTATGTCCAGCTAATAGCGCGTTTGCGCTAGTAGAGTGACTCATAAGGTGGGGTCGGGCGTCTCGCCCGTCCACAGCCGGAGCACGCATAAATCTTCGTGTCCTTGGTGGATCAGGGTTCTGAGATGAGTCGACGCGTCTTAGAAGATGTTAGGGTCGCGGCGAGTTAGGATGACGCGTTCGACGCTTAGCTCGTTGCCGACCAGAATAAAGTTATAGGGCGAGCCATTCAGCAGCGATGCCAGTACGTCGAGCACCGGGGCCGGACCAAGATCGGCGTCCACTTCTTCGTGGTCGGCGCCGGCCGGAATGGCAATCTCGGCCTTCGTCTGGCGCTGCACTTCAGACAACACTTGCGCGAACGTAGCTTTCTCGGCGCGAATGCGTAGCATCCCGTTTCCATAGGTCACGGTTACCTGCGGCGGCGCTGGGGGTGGCGGCGGGGTCGCATTGGAAACTGCGGGAGAGACTCCGGCGGTCGCAACATTCGTAACCGCGGCTTTCGTGCGCCCGGCAAGCGTGCCCGCGGCGAGCGAGGCATTCTGAAGTTTGGCGGCGGGCACATGCGGCACAGCGGGAGGCTGGGCTCCAGGGGCGGTGACCGGACCGACCTTCGCCGGACCCAGCTTTACCGGACCCAGCTTTACAACGATCGCATTCTGGGTTGTCGAAACCCGATACGACTGCGGCTCCGCAAGATCGAGCACGACGCGCGTAATCGGAGGCTTGTCGAAAAACAGTCCCGAGCGAATTGCCTTCAGCGCGCCGCGATTGACTTTGAGGGCGTGCAACTCGGCGGAGGGAAGCGCGCCGGGAAAATCCACGACGATGCGATCGGGTCCGGTGATGGCCTGGGTATTGGGCGCGACCAGCGCTCCGGAGGTCTGTATCTCCACTTCCATCGTGGCACCGCTCCCGCGCACGACGACGTGCTCGATGCGAGCGCTCTCTCTCGCGCTCTTTGCCGAACTATTCTTTGCGCTCTTTTTCGCGCTCGTTTGTGCGCTCGCCGGCGCAGGTGTCTGTGCGGAAATCGGCACAGACAACAGCGTCGCAATCGCCAGCGGGGCTCCGACATAAAAGAGGCGTGGCATTGTGACCCTCAACAAAGTCTAGCAGCTATGGCAAGGGCAATCAGCACTAGAAGTTGTAGCACTGA
>JGI12270J11330_10003954_pt1 | contig 10568 bp, 5 predicted proteins | sample PeaSoiMetSII2010_FD_11330 | JGI IMG/M metagenome (IMG submission 11330)
CGAGCACGGCCTGAAGGTGCCCAACCTCCAGCGCTTCATGAAGGAAGGTGTCTACGCCACGGGAGTCACCGGCGTGGTGCCGACCATCACGTTTCCCAGCCACACGACTTTGGTAACCGGGGTGTGGCCGGCGCAACACGGCATCTATTCCAACAACACCTTCGATCCCTTCAGTGAAACACAGCGGTTTTGGTATTGGAGGGATATTCGCGTCCCCACGCTGTGGCAAGCAGCGGACCAGGCCGGCATCGTCACCGCGAGCGTCAACTGGCCCGTGACGGTGGCCGCTAAACCGGTGCGGTACCTGATTCCGGAGTATTGGCGCGCACGCAATCCGGAGGATCGAAAACTTCTGGAAGCGCTGACTCGCCCGGCAGACTTTCTCACCGAACTCGAAGCCAAGCTCGGCGATTACACCAACGGTGACGATACGACGGTCCACGGCGATGAAATCCGCACCAAATTCGCGATCGAAATTCTGAGCCGCGTCAAGCCGGGTTTCATGACGCTGCATCTGACGGCGCTCGATGAAACACAGCATGAAAGCGCGCCGTTCAGTGCCGAGAGCAACGCCACGCTCGAAGCCTTGGACGGGATGGTTGGTCGCTTGACTGCCGCCGCTCTCGCCAACGATGCCAACGCGGTCGTCGCCGTCGTCTCGGATCATGGGTTTGCGCGGACTGACGTTCGCGTGAATCTGACGCTGCCGTTCATCGAACAGGGATTCATCAAGCCCGGAGCGAATTCCGGTGCCGGGCCCACCTGGGATGCGGCGCCATGGCCGGCGGGTCCGGGCATCGCGGTGATACTGCATCAGCCCGAGGCCTCAGGAACCAAGGCGCGGGTGAAAGCGATGCTGGACAAACTCGCGGCCAATCCGGAGTACGGAATCGCGCGTGTGCTTGACGGCGCTGAGGTCGCACGAATGGGTGGTTTCCCGGACGCGGCGTATTTCGTCGAATTGAAGCTGGGGTACGCGCTCGGTACAGGTGCGTCAGGGCCCGCCTCAGGACCAATGGTCACACCCGTTCCGGGCACTGGCCAACACGGCTACTTGCCGGACCGGCCAGAGATGCGATCGGCGTTCTTTCTCTTGGGACGCGGCCTCGCTACGAGCCAAGATCTGGGGATCATCGATATGCGGCAGGTCGCTCCGACTTTGGCGGCCATTCTGGGAGTGAAACTGCCGTCCGCGGCCATGGGTCCCATTGTGGTTACGCGTCGTTGATCTCCCAGGGCCCACAAGAACGTTTGGTGCTCCTTACGCCGTGTGGCTGCTAGGGCGGCTCACCGTCAGCCCCGTTGCCGGGTCCGGAAAAACTGGCGAGCGTTTTCAGCTATCCCCGTAGACTGGTATCGCTGCTCCGTGAATGACTTTGGCATCGTCGCTGCACAGGAACAGGATGACGCGCGCAATGTCTTCGGGCTTCGGCCACTTCGCAAAGTCCGAACCGGGCATTGCTTTCCGATTTACTTCCGTATCGATAATGCTGGGCAGGATGGAGTTCACGCGCACTCCGCTGCCCTTCAGATCGGCAGCGAGGGAATCCATCATGGCCACCGCCGCAGCCTTCGATGCCGCGTAAGCGGCGACGCCCGCACCGTGATCCAGCGCGGCTTTCGACGCAACATTCACGATGGCGCCTTTCCCCCGTTGGAGCATGGCCTTCGCCGCTTCACGCGACAAGATGAAACCCGAGCGAAGGTTCAGCGCCAGCATCTGGTCAAGAACTCTGGTTTCCAGTTCCCACAACTTCATGCCGCCAACGTAACCACCCACGGTATTGACCAGGACATCGAGGCGCTTATCTTCGGCGCCGATTCCGGCGATGAGCTGTTGCACTGCAGCTTCGTCGGTCACGTCGACGTGGCGCCCGACAAGCCTGGAAGCGTTTGCGCCAGCGACGCTCTTCAAGGCAGCGAACTCCCGATCGTTTCGATAGGTAACGATCAGCTCGGCGCCCTCCATCAGGAAGGCGAGGCTAACGGCGCGCCCTAACCCTCCCGTACCGCCGGCTACCAACGCGACTTTGCCAGTGAATGTCATAGTTTTTCGCTCAAACCGCTGAATTTCGAAACGAAGTTATTCCAACGCTGCCGAAATAGGACGTGAGGCGTCTTTCAGTATTGCGCCAGACACGGATTGTTTGGTCTCAATCCACTTCGGCGCCGCGTCTCGCTCCTCATCAGGGCGATCCATCGTAAAGGCGGCTACAACACGCTTTTGTCGCAGCCACCATACGCTGAAGCTCTTGCCGGAAACATCGCCGCGGTGGACGATGTGGTCCGCATCGGATGAATCGCCCCAATATTCATACGAAAGATCGAAGACGTCCGAAAAGAAATACGGGACGTGCTGGAACGGAGCTCGTTCACCCATCAGAGCCCGCGCGCAGTACTGCCCCTGCGAAACTGCATTGTCCCAGTGTTCGACACGTCGGCGTTTTCCGAAGAGCAAATCCCGGTAGTTTGCAACGTCGCCCGCGGCAAGGATATCGGAATGACTCGTCTCGAGGTATTCATTTACGATCACGCCGTCCGCCACGTCGATCCCGCTGTTGGCGAGCACGTCCGTCACGGGTCGCGCTCCGATGCCTGCAATGACCATCTCACAGGAGATCGCCTCGCCGCCACCAAGCACGACTGCACCGACCACTCCATCGCCGCGCAACTCCGTTACCTTCGCTGCCTTAACGAACCGCACGCCGCGCGCCGCGTAATAAGCCTCAAAAAAACTGGACATCTCCGGGGAGAAGAGTCGCTTCCAGATGCGGTCGTCGCTCAGAACCATGGTGACCTCGACACCCTTCTGCGCAAGTACAGCCGCTACTTCCATTCCAATGAATCCACCGCCGATCACGACTGCACGCCGTACCGTGCTCGCCGAATTTCGAATGGCCTTCGAGTCGTCCAGCGAGCGCAGATAGTGCAGGTTTCGCAGTTTTGCGCCCGGAATGTCCAAGGTTCGCGGGTGGGCGCCCGTCGCCACGATCAGCTTATCGAAGCCGAACTCCCCGCCCGATTTCAGCGTGAGCCGCTTGCGCTTGGGATCCACGCCCGAAACCTCGCAGCCACATCTGACTTCGATCCCGTGCTCGCGGTAGAAATCTTCGTGATTGATCCGGATGGCATCTTCGCTATCTTTGCCGGCGAGAAAGCCTTTCGACAGCGGAGGCCGTTCGTAAGGGAGGGAAGTATCCGCCGACAGGATTGCTAGCTCCCCCGGCTTCACGCCTAGTTCGACAAACTGCTTGGCTGCGTATCCCGCAACCATTCCTCCGCCGAGAATCACGAACCTCGATTCGCCCACGCGGTCCTCCCTGGTAGAGTGCGATGCATCAACAGTTTACAACGCAGGAGTTGCCCGAAGGTCACCCGCCCGCTGGATAGAAGCTTGGCCCCAGGATCGACACGCTCGCGCCATTGTCCGCCCCGGTATCGATGGCTCCCGCGTGAGCGTCATCAGGCCGCCCCACTTGCATCCGTTGGTGGGAACTTGGCTGATCTGCGTATTGTCGAAGGTTGCACCGATATCAAGTTTGCTCCCACCGATTCCAGCGTGCTCATCAGCGAGACCGGTAAAGGCAAGGAACTGCTCGTACGGGCCATTCATAAGCGATCCCACCGATCACAACGCGCTTTCGTCAGCGTAAAACTGCGCGGCCCTGGCGCCATCGCCGATCTTCTCTGAGCTGTTTGGCCACGAACAGGGAAGCTTTCGCTATGCGCCGCGGATGGTGATCTGGGTGTTGCTTTCACCCTCGACCAACGGAAGCAGGCCATTGCGCGCGCAATACTGTGCCGCTCGGGTTGTATTCCGGAACGAGTTCCCTAAGGCAGGCCACGGTTGCGGCGAAATCACGGGATGCCACCTGCCCCCGAAGCGCGTCTAATTTGCGCGACAGGATTTCCGTATCCGCCAGTGATCCGGTAACAGCAGAATCAAAGCTGCGGAAGACGCGAATCTTAGGGTGTGGCGTCAACAGCGTGTGTTCCTCTGCCGTGTGTAACTCCTCGAAGAGCTTTTCACCCGGGCGGACTCCGGAGAATTGAATCTGGATGTCTTCGCCCGGCCGCAGTCCGCTGAGAAGAATCATTTTGTGGGCGAGTTCCAATATCTTTACCGGCTCCCCCATATCGAGGATGAAAATTTCCCCGCCGGAACCCAGGGCGGCCGCCTGTAACACCAATTGCACTGACTCCGGAATGGTCATGAAGTAGCGCCGCATCTCCGGATGCGTCACTGTTAGCGGGCCCCCGGATGCGATCTGGCGCTGAAACAGCGGAATTACGCTGCCGCTGGACCCCATCACGTTGCCAAAGCGGACCGCGAGAAACCGCGATGGATCCCCTTCCGGGAGGGTTGGCCCCGGCTGGGGACTTGCGGGGTCCATCCCCAAACACAGCATTTCCGCCAATCGCTTGGTGACCCCCATCACGTTGGCCGGGCGCACGGCTTTGTCCGAGCTGATCAACACGAAGGTTCTAACACCGCTCGACTGGGCCGCCCGCGCGACGTTACGGGTGCCGAAGACGTTGTTTTCAATGGCCTCAAAGACCTGCTTCTCCATCATCGGGACGTGCTTGTACGCGGCGGCATGATAGACGATAGTGGGCGCGTGCTCAAGGAAGAGTTCGCGCAGCCGGCGCGGATTCTGGATGTTGGCGATTTCAGCGTAAAAGGGAACGCCCGGAAACTGCTCACGGAGTTCAAGGTCGATCTGATACAAAGCGTTTTCCGAGTGATCCAGGCCAATTAACGCCACCGGCTGCGCGCGTGCAATCTGGCGGCACAATTCGCCGCCGATCGAGCCCCCTGCGCCGGTCACGAGTACCACTTGGCCAGCCAGTTGTGCCCGAACGCCTGTGTCTTCCATGTGCACGGGTGGCCGGCCTAACAAATCCTCAATCCGCACGGGGCGCAGTTGATCGACTAAAACTTTGCTCTGAATCAATTCGGTGAGCGGAGGGATGCGCCTGGTGGCCACCCGGGCCGCCTGGCAGGCCTCCAGACTGGCCGCGATCTCCGGCCCGCTAGCGGCCGGCAGCGCCAGCCATACCTGGTCGACCCTGTGGCGCTGAACCATGGCAGGCAGGTCACCGCGGTCTCCCAGCACGCGCAGGCCGGCCAAGTGAAGGTGGCGCTTGTTGGGATCGTCGTCGATGAAACCGACGGCATTGGCGCCTAGCTCTGGATGGGAGCGGACCTCGGCCAGCACGCGCCTTCCCGCTTCGCCCGCGCCGTAAATCAAGATCCGCTGCCGGACGCCCGAGACATTCCCCCGGCCGTCTGCGGCACTAGAGAACCATCGGCCGTCGGAGGACAGCCGGGTTACGGCTCGCGCCAGGGTGAGGAACGCAATGCACAACAGGGGGTCCAAAATGTAGATCGAGCGCGGAAACGCTACGCCCAGTAGCACGCGTAACACCACCGTCACCACGGCCGAAGCGGCTACGTTCGCCGCCACAATCCGGAGCAGGTCTTCAAAGCCCAGATACCGCCATCCGAGATCGCGCAAGGAATAGCCGCGAAACACGCAGAATTTAATCAGCAGGACCCAGGGCAGCGCCCGGCCCAACATGACCAGGTAAAAATGCGAGATCGAGAATTCAAAGCGCAACGCAAACGCGCTGGCCAGCGCCGCCGCCGCCAGTGCCAAATGAACCGCCTCAGCGGTCCACCGTCGCGTGCGCGTGAGGAGGGTAGTCATTCGCTCCCGAGAAGGTTCCTATGGAAGACTCAAAGTTCGGAGGGTCTGAAAGGTGCTGGCAGCGCCGCTGGCATCGACCGCGTAGCCATACGCCGTCTTGGTGCCCGAAAAACTGGTAAACGTGACCTGCAAGGGAAGTGTAAGGTTTGTCCCGCTGCCGGTTGTCGCGCCGGCGTTCGACACCGAGCAGTGAGTGTTTGAAATGGGCGAGCCGGCAACGCCTGGCGTAACGGACCCACTGACGAATCCGGTCGCGGCGTCGTTGAGTAGAAACGCCACATTGTATGCCGGCACGTAAAGAACCTCGCAACCACCGACATCGGTCGATGAAGAATTCACCAAAAAGAAGGTATCTTGCAAGTCCAAATACCCATTGGCATCCGAGTACGTGATCTGGAAGGTAAGCGGGCCGTCGCCAGAACCAGTAGGCGCCGGGGCCGTGATCGTCCCGGGAGCAACGTTGGTTGTGGCTAACCATGAGCCAATACTCACCCAACTGCTGCTGCTACCCCCTGAGCTAACGGCGTAGCCCCAGGCATTCTTCAGGCCGCCGAAGGTGGCTCCGAAGGTAATGTTCACGGGAAAGGTTAAGGTGGCGCCCGCCAGCGAGGCGGTGCCGCCGCTGGCAATGGTGCACTGGCTGTTGGAGGCGGTCCCCGCGCCGCCGGGCGTAATCGACCCCGCCAATCCGGTACCGGCATTATTCAACAAATAGATCGCGTTGGCCTCGGCGGAATACGCGACGACGCAGCCGTTATTCAAGGTCAAGTCTTCGTTAAAGACAACGTAACCTAGAAGGATATTCTCAGCCGAACTCGCATCGTTGAAGGTGAAGCTGAAGGTGTGCGGATTTCCGGGGCCGCCGCTGATCTGACCTGTCGGAATCGTGGGAGCCGTGTCGGTGTTGCCGCCCCAAGTTCCCTGCAGTTGGTAGCCGCTGCCCTGGAATTCCAAACTGACCGCGTTCACATACGCGTTATTGGTTCCCACAAAACCTCCCAAGAACGTGATAGGCACCGTAAATGAGAGATTGTTCCCCGCACCCGTCACGCTTGAACCTGCCGCAGCGATCTGGCAGCGCGTGTTGCTCAGCGTTCCAGTTCCGCCGGGGGTGAGGTTCCCGGGCACCAATGCGGTGCCCGCGTCGTTGAACAGAAGCAACAGATTATCGTAGGCGTCGTAGGCCACCAGACAAGCGTTGGGCAAACTCACACTCTCATTGAACAGAAGATAGACGACGCTCACGTCCGTGTAACCGAGCTGATCGGAAACTGTCGCGGTGAAGGTCGCATTACCGCTTCCGTTCACCGGAGTGAGCGATACCACTGTGGGAGCGGGCGTGGAGGCCGCGCTGATCACGAACAAAGGAGTGGCGGCATAGACCGCGCAAACAAAGGTTCCGGGGGGATAGTTTTGGATGAAGACTTGGACTCCGCCCAAGGTGGCGGTGTCAGATGTCGTCAATTGAATCGTGAGCTCCGTGGAATTGATGACGGTTACGCCATGGAATACGTTGCCAACGAAGGCCGTCGTGTTCACAGGGTCGAACCCGGTTCCACGAACCGTAAGGAGCGGCGCGGAGCCTTGTGTTACGTAGCCCGGGGCCAAGACCGTAACGGTCAACGGCGTGCTGACGGTATTGAAATTCCCCTGGACCAGGGTTTCATCGCTCACGGCTATGGGATTCGAGGTCCCGGTGCCAGTCAGATCGTACTGCCAACCGGTGAATTGCCACCCGGTATTCGGCGTTTCAGAGATGGTTACAGGCGCCCCAGAGGTGTAAAAGCCGGTCGATGACGTAGGCGCGGCGCCGATCGTACCTCCACAGGTGGGATTCGTGATGGTGGTCAGGCGGTAGGAGGGTGTGAAGCTGGCGGTATAGTTGACGCCGGCTGAGGTGCTGACGGCGCGGGTCGCGGATGTATTGCCGTCGTTCCACTGCGTGAAGATATATTCGGTATCGCTGCTATAGGGCAACTGAGGCGTGAACACACTCAACGTGTGCGAACCCATACCGTTCCAGGTAGACGCAACGATAGGGTCCGGTGGATAGTTGAAGGTTCCATCCACGCTGACACCGATGCCCTTGTTGGCGGGGTTCGTGGAAATCACCGTTAACGGCGTGCTGTTGGTGTATTGAACCTGGAAGTCGCCATTCGTAAATCCTTGCGTGGTGACGCCGTTCTCGTAAGGCTCGAAAATGCCGTACCACGAGCCTACCCAATACCAGAATGTGTACGCCGGGTTGCTGGACGCCGATGCCGTAAATGTAGTGGCCTGCCGAGCCGTTAGGTATTGATTTGAGCCAATCGTTTGAGGAGCAGGCGAGGCCACGACTGATCCGAGTCCGGAAGGGAAAGACCCGGAAACGAATTGCATCATCTGAATGAAATTGGCGGTATAAACGGTCGTCGCCGGCGAACTCGTCGGATTCGACGCGGTCCCGATGCCGGCCTGAACCGTGATCGTATGGCTGGGCTGAACCGTACCAGTCCAATTGCTATCGCTCCACCGTGCAAACGCAAAGTTGAGGCCGGCCTGGGTCTGCAGTCCGGCCGCTACGTTGAGCGTGTGTTCGGAGCCGACGGTCCAACTGAAGGTCGCGGGCGTGGTCGTGGGAGTACTGTCAACGATGACCTGCAGACCGGGAGGATTGGACGCAACAGTCACCTGCGTGGGCGCCGTTCCATAGAGGCGCTTGATAGCGTCGATATCGCCGGCCGAGTACGTTCCTACGGCGCTGGATCCATCGGGAAGACCGCGAAACGTGATGCCCGGCGGAATGGATTCAAGTGTGCTGGCGCCAGTCCGTGAGAATCCGAACGCGTGGTAGATCATGACCGAGGCGTAATCGAAGGAGCCCGAGATCTGCGCGTTGTCTTGCCGGATATCAAAGTTGCTCCGCGAGCCTTTGATGACGTTGTTGTAGTTCACGGTTACGTATTGATCCCGGTCGGAACGCGACATTTCATGCCACAGGCCAATGGCGTGTCCCATTTCGTGGAGAACCGTCCCTTCGTCACAGGTAACGGAGCCACCGATCATGTTGGGCGGGCTGAAGGTGTTGATTCCCACGTTGGCTTCACAGGCGCCGCTCATATCGCTCGGGTTGAAGTTGAACTCGACGTAGTCGGTCTCGCTGGCTCGCGGCTGCCACTGTATGACTCCGGAGAAGATCGTGTTGAACGCGGTGATCGCCGCTGCGCGATTGGGATTGTCCGAAACCACTGTGTACGGGACCACGAAGGCGGAACCTGATTTCTCGAAGGTCCATAAGGAACTCGCGTAAGCCACCGTCAGAGACGCGCCTTTCGGACTCGGGGGTGGAGCTTCCAAGTCCGCGGCGGTGCCAAGGATGATATCCCCTTGGTAGATGGCAAGTCCGTTCCGGACTTCATAGGTGACCGGAAGACCCCGGTATATGCCGGTGCGCAGGACAGCAGGGTTCGCACGAGGGGTTACTTGCGGTATGCTCCCGATGACAGCCTGCCCTGAAGCTACCGCAGCGCAACATAGGTATACACCTACGGCAACTAAGACACAACGGCGGGAAACAGTCCGAACACGCATGTCACGCCTCCGACACAGCGAAGCTACTCCACTTGATTCCTAGAAGCATACCCCATTGGGGGGGCACAGCGCCATCCCTGTCGTACTGGTACCGTGGATTCGCAAAGTGGCGCTTCTTGAGGCCGACGCGATGGGGTGCCGAGGGTCGTACGCTTGTCTTACCAATGGCTTACGAGGTTTCGGTGAATTCCTGGATGGCACCAGGCGGAGGGAGTCCGGAGTCTACTGGCCGCCCACCGACGTGGGCACGGAGTTGGGAATGTAAAATGGGGAGCCGCTCCAGCCAGGCTGGGTTAAGAAGATATCGTGAAAGTCGGGGTTGATCACCTGGAGGCTGGCGATACTGGCGCTTCCAGCGTCGATGCCCCAATAGGCCGTTCCCGCCAAGTGCACGTTCCGAACGATCAGCCCGTCGATTCGCGAAGTGGCGTCGGTCTGCAAAAAGATCCCCTCGTCCGCCGGATAACCTGGCGCCGCGGGGCTATGCTCCGCCCCGTTGAAACTGTCGTCGAAACTGCAATTCACGAAGGCGACGTTGTGCAACTGGCTGCCGCCGTCGAGAAACGCCTGGACGCGGAATCCGAACGGCGAAGCCGGCCTGGAACTTGCCACGACGTTCGAGATGCTGATATTCCGGCCCGCGGCGCCACCTCGCGCCTCCAGCAACACGGAAGCTTGGTAGCGCTCCCCGTTCGGGTCGGTGTCGCGGATTCCATCGACGGTCACTCCGTCGACGTAGGAATACTGGGTGTACGGCGCGGGCGGGCGCGACTCCTCTCCTAGCCGGAAAAAGAGACACGCGATGGTGCTCCTGCAAGTGGAATTCGTGATCGACACGTTCGTCACGGGGAAGAAGAGGTTGGACCCCAGTCCAACCAGGTCGGCGGCCTGAATCGCACTCACATTGGAGATGACGACATCGGAAATCGGGCCATAGTACGGACTGATGGCGATCCCATCGTCCACAATCGGCTCCATTCCGCCCTGGATGGTTCCGTTGCTGATGCGGATGTGCTCTCCCCCGTAAATCGATATGGCGGACAGCTCATGATCGATGATGCTGAACTGATCGATGTTCACGTTTGCGACTTGGTCGTAGCCCAATTCGATGCCCGTATAGGCGCGCGTCGTCGCAATGTTCACATTGCGAATGGAGACGCTCGTCAATGGGTAGCCGATGTAACCCGCGGTGATCATCGCACCTGCGGCGGGACACGCGCTGGGGTTGCTTTGATGATGCAGGCAGTCCACCTCGCTGAGCGACAATCCGTCTACGTCGACATCGGC
>JGI12270J11330_10003962_pt1 | contig 10557 bp, 10 predicted proteins | sample PeaSoiMetSII2010_FD_11330 | JGI IMG/M metagenome (IMG submission 11330)
ACGGCCGCTACCGAATCTATTGCGTGAAGGACGCGGCAGAGCAAAAGCATCCAGGTGATCGGACCGGGCAGGAAAGCGCCGGGTAGATGATGGCCTGGCTGCACGGGGAGTTCATCCCAAGGACGACTGGTTCTTTTCCGTTAAGGAGGCTTCATCCCATGAACTACGACCTCACTTCGTTGGGCGGCAAGCTCGCTTGCTTCGGCTTGGCCGCCGCCCTCGTCATCTTCGCTTTCGCCGAGAGGGCAAGTGCCGACATGATCGGCAATTGCGAAGTCACCGGCCAGAAGGGCTCGATCCCCATGACCCCGGCGGTGGCCGGCCAGCTGACGGTGGAAGTCAATCTGCCGTCGCCGGGCTGGTGGAACGGCGACACCCCCGACACCATCAAGGACGGCTACGAGTATTGCATGGCCGCCAACATCGCAAACCGCGCCGGTCTCGGCGCCGTCACGGTTGTCAACGTCGCCTGGGGGCCGCTGGTTCACGGCCATACCAAGGATTTCGATCTCGCTCTCTCGGAGATCTCCATCACCGACGCACGCAAGAAGGTGGTCGATTTCTCCATCCCCTATTTCAATTCCGACATCGGCATCCTGGTGAAGAAGGGGACTGAAGTTGACGGGCCGAAGATGAAGAGCTTGCGCATCGGCGTGCAGCAGGCGACGACCGGCGCCGATTTCGTCCATGACACGCTGAAGCCGTCGACTCCGGAAGAGATTTTTCCCGACCAGCCCAGCATGTTCGCGGCGCTGGCTGCCGGCCAGATTGACGCCGCCATGACTGATACCGCCATCGTGCTCGGCCAGGCCGCCGCCTCCAACGGCACCATGGTGGTCCCGGGCCAGTACCACACGGGCGAAGTCTATGGTGCGCTCTATCCGAAGGGCTCGGCCAACGAGGCGACGCTCGACAAGATCATCAAGGCGTTGGAGGACGACGGAACCCTTGCGCAGCTTTCGGCCAAATACCTGGCCGCGGCCTGGGGCGCCGATCCGACCAAGATCCCGTACTTCGAGCCGTGAAGACGATCCCCGGCTTCGAAAACGAGATACAGGGTGTTTGTCGCGAAGCTCAGCCCGACGGCACGGTCCGGCTCTATTCCTATGTGCTTCGCGAATAGGCAAAGCGATCATCACGAAAGGTGAATGCAATGACATCGAAGACTCACCCAGCCGAGGTTGGAGTCCACTCCGAGGTTGGCAAGCTGAAGACGGTGATGGTGTGTCCCCCGGGACGGGCTCATGAGCGTCTGACGCCAGGCAACTGTCACGAACTCCTGTTCGACGATGTGATCTGGGTTCACGAGGCACGCAAGGACCACTACGACTTCGTCCTGAAGATGCAGGAGCGTGGGATCGAGGTCCTCGATTTCCCGACGCTTCTCGGCGAGACGCTGGAGGACAGGGCAGCGCGCACCTTCGTGCTAGACCGGCGCATTACCACCAACACTGTCGGCCGCGGCACCGCCTCGATGCTCCGGCCCTGGCTCGACGCGATGCCCGGAGCAAAGCTGGCTGAGATTCTCATCGGCGGTCTCGCGATTGCGGAGGTTCCGAAAAGCGAAAGCGCCAACATGCTGGCCGACGCCATGGGGCCAGCCGCGTTCCTCATTGCGCCAATCCCCAACACGATCTTCCAGCGCGACCCCTCCTGCTGGATCTATGGCGGCGTCACCTGCAATCCCATGTACTGGCCAGCGCGCAGGCCGGAAACGCTGCTCCAGCGTGCCGTCTACAAATTCCATCCCATCTTTCAACGTGGCGCATTCAAGATCTGGTTCGGCGACAGCGATGAGGATTTCGCGCAGGCCACTGTAGAGGGCGGCGACGTCATGCCGCTAGGCAAGGGGATCGTGCTGATCGGCATGGGCGAGCGCACCAGCCGTCAGGCTGTTACACACATTGCGCGCGAGCTTTTCGCCAACGGCGCGGCGACCCGGGTAATCGGTTGCCAGATGCCGAAGAGCCGCGCCGCCATGCACCTGGATACCGTCTTCAGCTTCTGCGACCGGCATGTGTGCACGGTCTTCCGCGAGGTGGTGGATCAGATCCAATGCTACAGCTACCGCCCCGGCAATCAGTACGAGGGCCTCGACGTCCGCAAGGAAAAGGGGCGGATGCTGGACGTCGTCAAGCAGGCCCTGGGCCTCAAGGAGCTGGTCGTGGTCGAGACCGGCGGCGACACCTGGGAAGCCGAGCGGGAGCAGTGGGACGACGGCAACAACGTCGTCGCTCTCGAGCCCGGCATCGTCGTCGGCTACGACCGCAACACTCACACCAACACACTGCTGCGCAAGGCAGGGATCGAAGTGATCACGATCCGAGGCGCCGAACTCGGCCGGGGGCGGGGTGGCGGCCATTGCATGACCTGCCCGATTTGGCGCGAGCCCGCTTACTAGCGCCTGCATATTCCATCAGCCAGGAGATCGCCATGAGCTTCAATCTGCGCAACCGCTCGCTTCTGACCGTGCAGGACTACACCCAGCGCGAGTTTCAGTACTTACTCGATCTGGCCCGCGACCTGAAACGGGCCAAATATGCGCGCACCGAGCAGGAGCACCTCAAGGGCAAGGAAATCGTCCTGATCTTCGAGAAGACGTCGACCCGCACGCGCTGCGCCTTCGAGGTTGCCTGCCACGACCAGGGCGCCCATGTGACCTACCTCGATCCATCCGGATCGCAGATTGGCCACAAGGAATCCGTCAAGGATACGGCACGCGTCCTCGGCCGCATGTTCGATGCCATCGAATTCCGCGGCTTTGCCCAGGAAGCGGTGGAAGAGCTCGCGAAACACGCCGGGGTGCCCGTCTACAACGGCCTCACCGACGAGTACCATCCCACCCAGATGCTGGCGGACGTCATGACCATGCGCGAGCACAGCGACAGGCCCGTGCACGAAATCAAGTACGCCTATGTCGGCGATACCCGATCCAATATGGGACATTCGCTGATGATCGTGGGCTGCCTCATGGGCATGGACGTCCGGATTTGCGGCCCCAAATCGCTTTGGCCTTCCAAGGATTATCTCAAGATCGCCCGGGACCTGGAGGCCACCTATGGGGCCAAGCTCACCGTCACCGATGACGTAAAAGCCGCGGTCAAGGGCGTCGACTTCATTCATACCGACGTCTGGGTTTCCATGGGCGAAGCCAAGGAGGTCTGGGCCGAGCGCATCAAGCTCTTGAAGCCCTACCAGGTTGACGCGGCATTGATGAAGGCCGCCGGCAATCCGCGCGTCAAGTTCATGCATTGCCTGCCTGCTTACCACAACCTGGAGACCAAGGTCGGCCAGCAGATCCACGAGCAGTTCGGCCTGGATGCGATGGAGGTCACCGAAGACGTCTTCCAATCCGAGGCGAACATCGCCTTCGAGCAGGCGGAGAACCGCATGCATACGATCAAGGCGATTCTCGTGGCGACCCTGGGGGACTAAGGCCATGCGGATCCTCGTCGCGCTCGGCGGCAACGCGCTGCTCAGGCGCGGGGAACCGATGACGGCGGAGGCCCAGCGCGCCAATGTGGCGGTCGCCGCGCGGTCGCTGGCGGCGATCTATCCGGGCAACCAGCTCGTCATCACCCACGGCAACGGCCCCCAGGTCGGCCTCCTCGCCTTGCAGAGCGCCGCCTACAAGCCGGCCGAAGCGTACCCCCTCGACGTCCTGGGCGCCGAGACCGAGGGCATGATCGGTTACATGATCGAGCAGGAGCTGGGCAATCTCTTGCCCTTCGAGGTGCCCTTCGCCACCATCCTGACCATGGTCGAGGTCGACCCGGCCGATCCCGGCTTCGCCAATCCGACCAAGTTCATTGGCCCGGTCTACGGCGCGGCGGAGGCCGAGAAGCTCAAGGCGGAAAAGAGCTGGGCGATGAAGCCGGACGGCGACAAATGGCGCCGGGTAGTCGCATCGCCCCGGCCCAAGCGGATCTTTGAGATTCGACCCATCAAGTGGATGCTTGAGAAGGGCACCATCGTCATCGCCGCCGGCGGCGGCGGCATCCCGACGATCTACGAACCCGGGCGCAAGCTGCGCGGGATCGAGGCGGTAGTCGACAAGGACCTGTGCTCAGAGCTGTTGGCACGCGAGCTGGAGGCTGACCTTTTCATCATGGCGACTGACGCCGATGCGGTGTTCCTGGACTGGGGCAAGCCCACGGCGCGGGCTGTCCGACGGNCGAGCCCCGAGGCCATGCGGGCCTATCAATTCCCGGCCGGCTCCATGGGCCCCAAAGTCGATGCTGCCTGCAGCTTCGTCGAGGCGACGGGCAAGACGGCGGCGATCGGCGCGCTGAAAGACCTATCTGCGATGTGTCGTCAGGAAGCCGGCACGACGATTGTGGCCAGCGCCCACGGCATGGAATTTGCGCCGGGCTCGACGTGATGCCCGGGGCGGCTCAAGCGAGCCGGATATGGGATAAGCCCTCACTCGGGCTTCAGGGCCCACAATATGCATCGAGTACTTCCAGAGTATCGAGCGCCTGCGGGTCCTTTAGGCTTAGGCCTAACAGCCGCGCCCTAATACGGCGGCAATCGGAAGCACTCTCCGGAAAGGATTCATTCGTCCAGAATCTCTTCTTGCGGTCCCAGTAACCAATTTGATCCAGGAACGAAACGCCGAAATAATACTCGGCGGCGACCGAGCTAAAGAAGCCAGTGTCCAATTTGAAGCTTCCGTCCCCGTTGAGAGACTCGGTCAGGGTCCAACTCAGCATATCGTGTAGTGACTTCGCTGCCAGACGTTTTTGCGACATTGTCATATGCGGCCACCCAAACTTCAGGATCTGCGTAACGTCGTAATTATTGTGATTGTTGAATTGCCCATCATGAAGCCAGCCGAAAGGGTAGGGATCGCCCTTGATGCGCAGAGTGGTATCGATGATTTGCGGCCAGTGGGCGACCTGACCTTTGCGATAGGCGATTGTGTGGTAAGTGATGCTCAGGTCCGAAGTCTTGTAGATATGTCCGCTAGTCAGATACCAAGCCCCCCAATAGCCGCTTTGCGGGTCCTGCCATCGGTCGATGAAATCTTCATAGGCAGCTGCTAAGCCGTCTGGCGCCTCTTCGCCTTGGTCAGACCCTCGCCTCCCGACTGTCTGCCGCAAGTATTTGTGGAGGTATTCCTTGAACATGGCTGTGGATAGAGAGGTGGTTATGTTCCCCAGTTCCCCTCGGTTGTCACGGCCTGTCGCGGCGACGTTGGAGACGAGAAGATCGTCGAGATAAGCTTTCAACTTTGGCGGTGTCTCTATTTCTTCCGGCAGATAGACGGGGTACGGTGGCGTACGGCCTTCTTCATGCAATTTACGCAGCCACGCCAGCGAATCTTCAGCTTGGAAGAACCACTCGTCATAACAAATACCCCAGCTATGGGTTTCAGGAGACTGCTCCAGGGCAAAGGCCTGATCGCGATTCTCTAGACTCTTGCTTAACTGTGTGAGCTTTCGGTCCAATCGGGCCCAGTCCGATGTGTAATGGAAGAGCCATTGCGCCTCCAGGTAGATGTGGGTCGAGCACGCCATATCGTTTCCGGTCGCTTGAATGGCCGCAAGCGCACCGGCCAGCGTGCGGAGACGTAGACCGAAAGCGCTTTTGTTCTGGCGATAGTTGGGGTCACGGGACAGGAAGCCACCCTCGATCAAGGTCCCCATCGCTGCACCGGAAATGAACTCCGACTGCTCCGGCGATGCCGAGCCGATATTAGGTAGTGAAGGCCCGGCGCAGCCCGGGAGAATGACGAACAACAGCACCGAGACAGCGGCGGCGAGCAACCCAAGCTGTCGAGAGGACGCGCTAGCGAAATTCAAGGCCGACCTCGCTTAATGGCAGCCTGTCTAAACGTTCGTATCGGGGCGATCAGCTTCCGTGAGGTCAAGCATTCCCAGTTTGGCGAACAAAGATGGACATAGTCTTGGCACTTTCCCCGCATTTTGCGAGGTGACAATTCCGGTCAGGCAAACGGGGGCTCGACAAAATATTACGGCCGAACACTTGCCCTTTGGTAAAATGCGTTCGCAGTGATAGTGACCGCATTGACATACATCAATCGCTCCTGACCTCGGAAGAATCGTGGCCGCATCCAAGAATTTGGACCGATCTAGGTGAGTATCTCTGGTCCGGTGTTCCTAACCCCAACTCTGGTCCAGAAGCTAAGCAACTTTTCGGGCGGGTTGAGGTTGGTCGGCAAACTCCTTTGGCGCCAAGTTGCCGAGCGTACTGTCGGGCCAGGCTTCGAAGCTGGCGCCTTTGTTAGGAGCCTTTGAGCGCGACAACCGCCGCCGCGACGTCCCGGCTGAGCAAACCGAGATCGCGGCTCATGGCGGCCACGACAGCATCATAGGGTCGGGCCCCGGCTGTCGTAATCTGACTGCCCACCCCACCTGCTGCGCCGTTATCCCGATACGTCGATTGATGCATCTGCAGTACCGTGCCGTCACTCGGGTTTGTGATGCTCCAGAAGGCACTCAGCACCGTGCTTCCGTCGGCAGCCTGCTCGAATTTCGTCACATCCATCGTGACTTGGTAGTCTATGGGCACGCGAATCTGCCAGGGATAGAGCGATACGCGCTCGGTTCCCAAGAGATTCGAAAGGTTGGTCGCGAGCACCCGGGTGATGTTGTCGTTCAGGTCGCCGCCCCACTGATCGAGATTGGCCTGGGAAAGCTCGTTGGCGCTGACGCTCGTGACGATCTGCGGCCGGTCCAAGTATTTAGGCAAAGTGATCGGGCCGACGCCGATGCCGATCCCTTGGGGCGACATCGTCGCCGGTTGCTCCGTGGTGGCGCTCAGCACGTAAAGCCGCGTAGGTTTATCAGTACCGCATCCGGCAAGAGCCAATTGTGCCAGGACCGCGGCGGATAGAAGGAGCACAGGGTTCCAGCGTAACGACATCATCGCCTCCACGGAATCAGTGATTTCCGCTCAACAGCGCGCTTGGGTTGCGCTGTATGTATTCCGCGAACACCCGGATCGCCGTCGCAGCCGCTTCGAGTTCGCGTAGGGTGCTGTCGAGCTGGTAGTAAAGCGGGGACTGCGGCGATATGTCCTGTTGAGCGGTCTGCAGGGTTTTCGTCGCCTGATCCAGCGCCGTAGTGGCGGTCCTCATGGCCTGCTCCGCGGCCGAGACCAGCCCAGGCAGATCGTTGTTCACGTTGTCGACAAGCCGTTGGCTGTCCACGAGTACGCCGTTCAGGTTTTGCAGCGGCTCACCTTCTCGCAACTGCAGGCGGTCGCGCGCTTCCTGCAGCGTCAGGCTTGCCTGACTCGATGTGTTCATCACGCTGTCAGTCAGCGGCTTCACCTGGGCATTCACGTTGGCGACCAGCCCGTTTGCGCCGGTCATGACGGAATCGGCATCCTTCAACGCCTGATCGGCGGTTTTCATGACCTCAAGCAGCTGGCTGGAGATCTGCTCAAGCGGAAGGCTGCTGATTTTCGTCAGCACGCTCGAAACACTCGCCAACATCACGTCCAAACCCGAGGGGATCGATGGCAACTCCAGGATTCCCGGCACAATATTGAGCAGCCGGACCGGCGTTCCCGGATGGAAATCGAAATTGATGATCGTCTGGCCCGTGACCATCGATACGGTCTGAAGTTGCCCTCTCAGCCCACGCGCGATGAGCGCTTTCAAATTCCTGACTGGGTTTTGCTCGCCGTTGACGACCTGCAAGCTACTCGGATCGATCTCGACATAGACTGGAATATTCACCACCTCTTTGGCGATGTCGTATTGGACGGCAACACCCGTGACTGTGCCGATCTTGACGCCTCGGAAGGTGATCGGGGCGCCGACATCGAGGCCGGCAAGGGACCCCTGGAAGAACATGACGGCTCTTAATTTGTGCTTCAGGAACTCGCCGCCGCCGAAGGCCATGACCCCGATGATCGTCAGCAGGATCGCCCCGACGACGAAGCCGCCGATGATCTTTGGATTGCTCTTCTTGGCCATTGCTTCGGTTCGCTCAGGTTGGCTTGCCGTTCGTCGCGGACTTCGTCTTGGCGTCGAGCTCGCCGCGAAGCAGGAAGTTGCGCACCTTCGGGTCCGGGCATTCGTCGCGCAATACTTTGGGATCACCTTGGGCGATCATCGTCTTGGCGTCAGCGTCGAGGAAGACCGAGTTGTTGCCGATGGCGAAGATGCTGGCGAGTTCGTGGGTGACGACCGCGATCGTGGCACCCAGGCTGTCCCGCAGCTCCAGGATCAAATCGTCCAGCAGCCGGGAACTGATGGGGTCGAGGCCCGCCGACGGCTCATCGAAGAACAGGATCTCCGGATCGAGCGCCATGGCGCGGGCGAGCCCAGCGCGCTTGCGCATCCCGCCGCTGATTTCCGACGGGTAGAAGTCCTCGAATCCGGCAAGCCCGACAAGGCTCAGCTTGAGCGAGGCAACGGAGCGAATCTCTGCCGGGCTCAAGTCGGTAAATTCGCCAAGGGGCAGCGCCACGTTCTCGGCCAGGGTCATGGAGCTCCACAAGGCGCCGCNCTGATAGAGTATGCCGAATCGGCGCATCATGCGTTCCTGTTCCGCCGGTTCAGCTTTCCAGAGATCCTGCTGCCCAAAGAGGACATCGCCCCCGGCCGGTGCCTTGAGCCCGACGAGCAGTTTCAGGAGGGTGCTCTTCCCGCAACCGCTGCCACCCATGATGATGAAGATGTCGCCGCGGAAGATCGTGAAGTTCANATCGTGCTGGATGACGAAATCGCCATAGGCCATGTCCAGGTTTCGCACCGTGATGTGCGGCTCGGCGATGCGACCGCCCGAGCTGATCGGCCGCGGTGCGTTCGCCGGAGGCGCTGCGAGTGAACCCGTCGAGGCCATCGTCCCTAGATACCCAGCGTTGCCGTCAGGACGGCGAAGACGCCGTCCGTCACGATGATGAGGACGATCGCCGTGACCACCGCCGAAGTGGCCGCCAGGCCGACCGCCGATGCGCTTCGGCCACTCTGGATTCCGCGCATGCAGCCGCAGATCGCCACGAGAACTCCGAATACCGAGCTCTTGAAGATTCCGACCGCGAAATCGATCAGGTGGGTACCGTTGATGGTTTCGTTGACGTATTGAACGACCGAAAGTTTCAGCATCCCGACGCCAACCAGCCCTCCGCCCAGGATGCCCATGAGGTCGGAATAGACGCAGAGCAGCGGCATCATCAGGATGAGGGCGATCATCCGAGGCAGAACCAGGAAGTCCATGGAGGAGAGGCCGAAAGTGGTCAGTGCGTCGATCTCCTCGTTCACCTGCATGGTGCCAAGCTGCGCGGCGAAGGCAGCGCCGGTACGCCCGGACATGATGATGGCCGTCATCAGCGCACCCATTTCACGGGCCATCGCGATGCCGACGAGATCGGCGACATAGATTTGGGCCCCGAACTGGGTCAGCTGGACGGCGCCAACAAAGGCGAGAATCAGTCCAACCAGAAAGGATATGAGCGTGACGATGGGAAGAGCCGCCGNGCCGCAGTCGAAAATGACGTCGACGAGATCNGAGCGGCGAAAGCGGGCGCGGCCCACCAGCAATCGGCCGAAGGACTGCACGGCCTGGCCGAGGAATTCCAACATCTCCCCGCCCGACCGCCACAAGGCGAGAGACTCCTGGCCGACAATGGTGAGAAAGCCCGGGCGCCCTTCCGTCCGGCGGGCTCCCTGGCGTTCCGGCACCGCGGAAGCGAGCTTCACCAGTCTGCGCACCCCGATGGGCAAATTATCGATGTCGCATCCCACGCCATGGGCCCGGCAGATCTCCTGAAGCCCGATGACAAAGGCGAGCAGGCCGCTGTCCCAGCCCTCAAGCTCGGTGGCATCGAAGGTCAGTCGGCGTATGCCAGCGTCAGAGGCGAATTTCTTCCCGACCGAAGCCGGCGTGGGCAGGCCGCCTCTGAGCTTCCAGTCGCCGGCGAGGCGCAGAGTCAATGCTCCCGCCTCTGGCCCGATCAAGGCGATCGTAGCCGCCGCAAGGGTGCGATTTCCGCCTGGGAATCTCTTCACTGCGTTGATTTATGTCCTTTCAGATTTCCCGGCTGGAGGACAATCACCGATGGGGGGCTACCACCCGATGAACAGCCCCACGTCCCCCGGCACACCGCCGGGAAAATCGAGGATCTCCGCCCGCATCTTGTAGCCCATGGGGCGCAGCCACTTGTCGAAGGCGTCGTAGCATTCCTTGGCGTAGCCCGTCAGAGTCAGGGGCCAGTCGGGCTCGAGGTTGTTGATCGCCCGGCCGCGGTCGCTGCACCAGGCGCTGGGGAAGCGCAGGATTTGGATCTCCCGCTCACCGCGCTCGGCCGCCTGGCGGACGTCTTCGGAGAAGCGCTTGTCGGCGTCGGGCGTCAGATGGCGCTCGGTGAATTGCTTGTAGAGGTCCTTGTGTTCCTGGTCGCGCTTGGCCTTGTGCTCGAGCGCTTCGCGGATTGCGGCTTCTTCCTTATCGTCGGCGATACGCTTCAGCTCGGTCGGACGGATGATGGCGGGTTCCGGTATCGGCATGGTCTGGTCCTTGGGAGATGAACCTGGCCGGGAGCTTGGGCTCGCAGCGGGCGATCGTACTGACTCAGGATCCC
>JGI12270J11330_10003963_pt1 | contig 10556 bp, 12 predicted proteins | sample PeaSoiMetSII2010_FD_11330 | JGI IMG/M metagenome (IMG submission 11330)
TTTCATAACCCGAATTCTACCAGGAGGCGGCAGCAGGGGGGACTTTCTTCGCAGTGCGCGACGAAAGCAGATCCTTCGCTTTGCTCAGGATGACATGTCATTCCGAGGCCGTTCGCTTCGCTCAGGGTAAGCTGCGCGAAGAATCTGCATTTGGTTGCGGCCTTGCAGCGCTGTGCGCTCTGCACTACTATTCCCCAAGTTCTTCGCGGGCCACGCAGATTTCGTGGCACGGGCGTCCCGCCCGTGCGCACGGCCAGGATGGCCGTGCCACGTTGGGATGCTGCTCCGTCGCGCTGTGGTGAGTTTTTTCCCCTGGCCCGACTAAACTCGAAGCAAATGGCCCGTTCAAAATGCGCGGGGTTGAGTTACCATTACGGCCTATGCACACCGACCCATACGATCCCGAGTTGTTCCGGCGCCATGGCCACCAGGTCGTCGAGGCATTGGCAGCCTATCTTGAATCCGCTCGAGCGGGTCAACTGCCGGTTCTTCCGCTCTGTGCTCCAATTGAACTTTCCGAGCAGTACCAAGGCCCACTTCCGCTGCACTCCGCCGATGACCCTGAGGCTGAGATCGCGCGCTGCCTGGCGCAGATCGTCGGACAGAGCATTCACCTGCACCATCCTGGTTACATGGGCCATCAGCTTCCCGCCGTCTTGCCCGTGGCCGCGCTGGCTGACTTGATCTCGAGTCTGTTGAACAATAGCGCCGCCATCCACGAAATGGCGCAGGCGGGGACGCAGATCGAGCGACAAGTCATACGCTGGCTTTGCGCATCGGTCGGTTGGTCCCACGATGCCGATGGCGTCCTGACCTCCGGCGGATCGCTCGGGAATCTGACGGCGCTGCTGGCAGCGCGTAACCACGCCACGCAAGGCGCGGCGTGGCGCCAGGGACTCCGCGCCGGACCGCCGCTGGCTCTTCTGGTTTCCGACCAAGCACACTACTCTGTGGCCCGCACGGCGGGTGTCCTCGGGCTGGGCGAGGAGTCGATTGTCACGATTCCCGCCGACAATTGCTTCCGGCTCGATGTTTCGGCACTCGACCGCCTGTACCGGCAGACTGTGCAACAAGGGAAGAAGGTGGTTGCCGTCGTAGGCAGCGCCGGCACGACGGCGACCGGGTGCTTCGATCCCTTGCGCGAGATAGGAGAGTTCTGCCGGGAAAAAGCCGTGTGGTTCCACATCGACGGCTCGCACGGCGCCTCGGCTCTTTTTTCAGAAAAGTATCGTAGCCTTACGGACGGTATCGAGCTGGCATCCTCGCTGGTGTGGGACATGCACAAAATGCTTTTCATTCCCAGCCTGGTCACCGCCGTGCTCTTCCCCCAGCGGCGATTCAACTATGAAGCCTTCTCGCAAGAGGCCAGCTATCTCTTCGCCCGGCGTCCCGAGGAAGCGGATTTCGATCTCGCGCTTCGAACCCTCGAGTGCACAAAGAGAACCATGGGAATAAAGCTCTGGCTGGCTCTGCGCGTCCACGGCGCCAAGGCCGTCGGTGGGCTTGTAGCCAAGACGTTTGACTTGGCGCGCGAATTCGCAGCCCTGCTAAAAACCCAACCCGACTTCGAACTGGCCGCGGAGCCCGAAAGCAACATTCTCTGTTTTCGCCATGTCCCGCCGCGCATCAGAAACGCCGGGAACGCGCCGGAAAGGCTCGATGAGCATCAGTCAGAAGTGCGCCAACGAGTGGTGGCTTCGGGAAGGTATTTCCTGGTGCAGACGGTTCTGCGGAACAAAATCTATCTCCGAACCACGCTTATGAATCCAAGCACCAAGGTCGAGGATCTTAAGGGACTGATTGAGGCCATCAGAGACTCGGGCCGCAGCGCTGACCTTCAGGTCAGCAAGGGAACGCCGACCTAACATGTTGCGGGAGAACACGCTGTCATTCTGAGCGAAGCGAAGAATCTCGGCAGCTGTAGTTACACTGAACTGCGGAGATCCTTCCTTCGCTTCGCTCAGGACCGCCTACGGCTCCTCCGGATGACAGCGAAGGCGTTTGAGGTTTGATATCCGAGTGGGGTGCAAGACATTGGACCAAACAAATAAAATAATGACTACCTCCAATCTAAATCGACGAAGCTTCTTGACTTCCGGAATGCTCGCCGGCGTGGCAACGGCTCTGCCTTCCCTGCCCCTGGTTGCCGGGGCCGCGGCCTCCGCACCCCCGGAAATGCAGGCACGCTTAAAGGCATTCGACTTGGATGAAATCACGGTTGCGGGGCTTCAGCAGGCGATGCAATCGGGCCGGCTCACGGCGCGTTCCATTGCGGAGAAATACCTGGGGCGCATCGAAGATGCGGATAAGCACGGGCCTGGAGTAAACTCCATTATTGAAACCAACCCCGATGCGCTCGACATCGCCGAGGAGCTCGACAGGGAACGCAAAGCTCGTGGCCCGCGCGGCCCGCTGCACGGGATTCCGGTGCTCATCAAAGACAACATTGCCACCCGCGACCGAATGATGACCACGGCCGGCTCACTCGCTCTGGTGGGAGCACGGGCGCCAAGAGATTCTTTCGTGGCGAAGAAGCTTCGCGAAGCCGGCGCCGTCATTTTGGGAAAAACCAACCTGAGCGAATGGGCCAATATCCGGTCGAATCGTTCGACCAGCGGCTGGAGCGGACGCGGCGGACTGACCCGCAATCCCTATGCGCTCGACCGCAATCCTTGCGGCTCGAGTTCCGGTTCGGGCGCCGCCGTTTCTGCAAACTTCTGCGCGCTCGCTATCGGCACTGAGACCGATGGTTCCATCGTCTGCCCCGCAAACGCCAACGGGATTGTCGGGATCAAACCCACCGTCGGCCTGGTCAGCCGCGCCGGGATCGTTCCCATCGCGCATAGCCAGGACACGGCCGGGCCCATGGCTCGAACGGTGGCCGATGCGGCGATTTTGCTCGGCGCACTAACTGGAGTCGACGCCGACGATCCGGCCACAGGGTCAAGCCAGGCGAAGGCGCTAATGGATTACACCAGATTCCTCGATCCGCAAGGGCTGCGCGGTTCGCGGATCGGCGTGGTGCGCAAATCGTTCGGCATAAGCGATGCAGTGGACGCATTGATGAACCAAGCCATCGACGAGATGAAACGCCAGGGTGCGGTGATTGTGGATCCGGCCGACATCGAATCCATGGAGCAGGTCGGAAACTCCGAATTCCAAGTACTCCTGTACGAACTCAAGGCAGACCTGAACTCTTACCTCGCGGCACTGGGCCCCGGCGCACCCGTGCACAGCTTGGAGGAGATCATCGAGTTCAACGAGCACAATCGCGAGAAGGAGATGCCTTACTTCGGACAGGACACATTCATCAAAGCGCAGGCCAAGGGACCGCTGACGGAAAAGGCGTACCTGGACGCACTCGAGAAGGATCATCGGCTCACTCGCAAGGAAGGAATCGATGCGGTCATGGAGAAGTTTCAATTGGATGCGCTGGTGGCGCCCACTGGGGGACCGGCCTTTCTGACGGACCTAGTTGACGGCGACCACGACACCGGCGGCAGTTCGACGCCCGCGGCCGTGGCGGGTTATCCGAACATCACAGTGCCGGCCGGCTTTATCTTTGGCCTGCCGGTCGGAATCTCATTCTTCGGTAGAGCTTACAGCGAGCCGACTTTGATAAAGGCGGCCTATTCTTTCGAGCAGGCCACCCGGCATCGCCGTGCTCCGCAGTTTCTCCCGACAGTCGATTTGACCAAGTAGCACAGGCACTCTTGCCTGTGCTGTCTTGAAAGATAACGATCCACAGGCAAGAGTGCCTGTGCTAGTTGGGCTAGTCGGGAATTCGAACGCTTCCGTCCTCTGCAATTTGGAAGGAGGGATTCCAGGCGATTTCCCACAGAAATCCGTCCGGATCGGCGAAGTAGCCGGAATAGCCGCCCCAGAAAGCCTCCTTGGCAGGCTTGAGAATTTCGGCGCCTGCCGCCGCCGCCTGTAGGAGAACTGAATCAACTTCTTCGCGTGTGCGGGTGTTATAGGCGAGCGTCATTCCGCTGAAACCGCGGCCTTCAGAGGCAACGTTTGCATCCTCTGCGAGCTTGTCTCGGGGATACAACGAGAAAGCCATTCCTCCAAGCTGGAAGAATACGATGCCTTCGGCCTTCGCCATGGACCGCCGCCATCCGAGCCGTTCATAGAAGTCCCTGCTGCGATTCAAATCCGCCACACCAAGCGTAATGAGAGTCACCCGCTGTTCCATGTTGTTTGGCCCTCCCAACGACAGCGTCATGTGGTGCAACAGGCTGGATTCCCGCATGCAGAAGCAGTACAGGCAACCGTACCTGTGCTACTTGGGCGGGAGGTCGGGCTTCGAAGCGAAATAGTAATAATTCTCACCTTCGTCGACTGTTTCGCCAACCACGACTAAGCCGTGAGCCCGTAGAATCTGCTCGTACCGCTCCGCGCCCAGCGAAATCGAAATGCGTCCGGTCAACGAGTCGGACCACGTGGCGGCCTCGTGAGGAAACGTAAACAGAAACTTGCCACCCGGATTCAGTGCTCTCACGACCTTGCCGATGACGGTCGTTTGGGCATCGGGCGGAAGCAAAAACATCATACCCCATGCGACGATGCCGTTAAACGTGCGGCAGAAGAATTCCGATTCCTCCACCGCAGCGCATTCCGTGCGAGCTTGGGGAAATCGTTCGCGAAATGAAGCGATAAGCGTCGCGGAGGCGTCCACACCGTAGATGACGAAGCCTTCGTCGGAGAGCGCTTGCGAGATCGGATATCCATGGCCGCACCCCAGATCGAGGATCGCGGTTCCGGGCGGTAAAGTTTTGCTCCACTGCCGCACCGTCGCAGGCCCGATGCGCGGATTTCGAGCCCGCATGAACGTTTCCGCGATCTGCTCGTAACCGTTCGACTTGTCTTGAGGAATCGTATTCGTCACCGAGTTAAAGGGGGGCTCCTCAAAACTACCACCCCCTACCCCCTCCTTACAAAGGAGGGGGCCAGAGCATCAATTCCCCTCCTCTCTTGGGAGGGGTAGGGGTGGTGAGCATTATGGCGCGGAGCAGACAACCCTCTACTGATGAGGGGCCGCAGGGATCGCCGGCGCGTTGGGTTGATCCGTCGGAGTGGCGCTCACGATGCGGACTTTCGACTTGAATTGTTTGTAGTCCGTGTAACGAAGAACCTCTTTAATATGCACGCCGCCGGTGGAAAAATAGAGTGTGTCATCGGCCATGGTGTAAGTGGGAAACCAATATTTCCCGTCGATCTGCTCGCGGTAGGTGGTAAAACGCGGAAACAGGTTTTCGCCCTTCTTGGTGTGTAATTCGGGCACGGGCTTGCCTTCCGACTTCACGATTTGCAAATCCTGGTCATCGACCCAGACGACGCCCTGAAAGTACTGGTGCCCTTTCTGTATTTCTTTGGGACGGATGGAAAAAACGTAAGCGGTAATCTCATCGACCTTTACATGTCCCAAGTACTTGATCTCGTACTCCGGCAGTTCGTCCGTGGTGAGAACGAAGGGCTGGGTGTTGCGGAAAGATGTAAGATCCTCTTCGGTCAGAATGATTTTCTTCAGAGTATCCGCCGGGGCATAGGTGACGCGCTCGATGCGTTTGCCGGAATCGTCAAAGAGGATGTCCCACTCCTGCTCGTAAACGCCCTCAATTTCGTTGTCGGGTCCCAGTTCTTCAACCTTGTTGATCTGGTGGTAGGTGTAGTTGTCGCGCGCCTCCCTGAAGAGTTTCTCTTTGGCAGCGAACTCCTGGATGATTTTCTGAATTTGGTCGGGGCTGGGATCAGTCAGATCCTTTGTGTCTTTGGAGGCTGCCGGCTTGGCAGTCGTGGCCTCAGGCGCGGTAAGTTTGGTCAACGTCTCCGCCACCTTCTGATTCACGTCCGCAGGTTTGGAGCCGGGAGCGGGTGTAGCGGCGACTGACGCCTGCTGGGAAGGTCCGGGAGCCGGAGGGGCAGAACTTGCCGAGGAGACCTCAGCCGCAGGCAGAGGTGAAGTAGCGCCCTCAGTTTCCTGAGAATCCGCTGCCGGGGAGGTTGTGGACGCGGCTTGGGCAACAGTTTGCTGGCCAGCCCCCGGGCTACCAGCCGAACGAGCTAACAGCCTCTTGATCCTTTCCTCGAATCGGCTGGGGTCCGACGGCGATCCTGAAAATCTACGGTAAATACGGCCGTCCCGCCCGATGAGCACGGTGGTGGGCAGACCCGATATTCCCCCAAAAAGTCTTCCGGTATCAGACTCAGCCATGGCAACAGGATAGGTCACATTCTCACGCTGGACATAACTTCGGACTGCGTTCTTCTGATCTCTTACGGCAATGCCGACAACTCGCAACCCGTCCCCGTAGTATTCCCTTTGAAATTCAACCAGCGACGGAATCCATTTCCGGCAGTACGGGCACCAAGAGGCCCAAAAATTAACTATCACTACTTTGCCCTTGTAGTCAGCAAGGTCGATCCTCTGTCCCGTCAACGCCACAAGTGAGAATCGGGGAGCGTAGGGACGGGCATTGTCAGACGACCTACTCTCGTTATCAGGCGGCTTGGTCTCGAGGCTGCCCAACGTGTCCGCGACTTTTCTATCCACCTCCGCAGGATTGGAGTTCGCAGCAGGCGGATTGGCGGATTGGGTATGCGGTGGGGGGACGGGGGCGGGCGCAGGTGCTGCGACACTAGAAGGAGCTTCCTGCGCTTTCCTGCCTGCCTCGGTCAGAGCATCGATCAGATCATCGCTGGCCCCGGCATCGTGAAACTTCTTTGCCAGATCCGGGTTCATCTTAAAACTGACGCCTCGTTGTTTAACGAGCGCGACGATCTTTGGCGATGGAGAACCTCCCAGGAGCAGCAGGGTTACGTCGTCGGGGCTCAAGGGCTGATCCGCAGCCGCAGCTAGGAGGGCGAATAGCCCTGCGAATAGTAGCGTCAATATCACCCCAGCCGATTTTTTGGTCATTGGAGGTTGATCCTTCCCTGAAAAGCCCTTCCCGCTTACCCGTACGCCGCAACAGTCGCTTCTATAAGATAGATTATACTTCAAGCCCAAGAGTTGTCTTGCTCTTTCGGAGCCGACCTGCCCGCGTCCGGGGCATTATCCGCCACCCCTTCGCTGGCTCGAAAGCCTTCCGTGGGATAGCCAAGCTCCAGCCAAGCGTCAAAACCACCAAGCAGTGGCCAAATAACCTTGTACCCTTTTCCCTTGAGTAGAAGCGCCATCCTGGCGCTCGTAGCCTCGTTCGGTCAAGTACAGTACATGACCACCGGGCGGTCTTTCGGGATTTCGCCGATGCGACGATGGAATTCGCCGGGAGGAATGTGAATCGCGCCCGGAATCCACGAGCTTTGTTGCTGATAGGCGAGGTCAGACCGCAGATCGACAATGACCAGATTCTCGCCTTGCGCGAGCCGTTGCTTCAAGTCCTGCGGAGAAATGCGCGACCTTTCGAGCAACCGGAAGAATCGCCGGCGCTCAAACCATTTCCAAAGAAACCACCCGGCCAGGAGGACGGACACAATCAAGGCACTGGTCTTTCCGAGCGCCCCCAACCAGTCGAGCAACCACTGAACCTGTGCCCGAAAACCTAGCCCTAACAATACGGCGGACGTTACCCAGAGGCTAATCCCACCCAGATCGTACAGCACAAAGCGAGGGTAAGAGGTGTTAAGCATCCCAGCCAGAGGGGAGGCGACCGTAGCCAAACCGGGTATGAACTTGGCGAACAGCAGCGTCTTCAGACCGTTTCGGGCGAAGAAATCTTCCGTGCGGCCCACGCAGGAATCAGGACTCAGGGACAGGGAGCATAGTTTCCGGAGAATCGACCGGCCGCGAACTTTTCCAAGAAGGTACCAAACAGAGTCTCCCGAGAGCGCGGAGAGCACGCTAAGCGCCACAACACCCGCCAGGCGGAAATGCAATTCCGCCGCCAGGGCGGCGCCAATCAGGATAAATGGGAAACTGGGAACCGGCAGCCCCAGGCTCTCTGCCAGCACCACGAGGAAGATGAACGGATACCCGCAATGTCTCAAGACCTGGACCATACCGACCTACCGCGCAACTGCACGGGGCTGAAGAGATTTTCCGTACATTCCTCGCCGCCCTGCGCCGCGTCACTCAAATAGATGAAACACACCGGGCGGAGGCTTCAATGCGGAGTGAAATTACCCCGGCAGTCTGCGGACAGAAACACTTGCAGAGACCCATCGCTGCACTCAGGGTGACAAACCATCAACTGTTTCACTTTCTTTGGTAACACGACGCCGCTCCGTTGCTTCTTCGCGACATGGCGACAAATCACCCTGCCCGTCACTGCCAACTGGCGGCGAAAAGGTATGAGAGAATTGCGTTGTAAGGGCTCCGCAAGGTGCCGCGTGGCCGCCCTCGTAGGCGACCTTGCCGCAACTGCTGGACCCAGGGGCGCTCAGCGCGCCCGGCGCCGGTTCTTAAGCCGTGATTGGCGTAATTTGTGGGCTTTGCGCTTGGGTTTTGAAATCGCGAACGTAACCGTTCCTACCCGACGGACCTTCCATTCATCCGCCTCGGGGGCCTTGCTGTCTGAATCCATAGTATGCTCTCAATTGTCTGTTTAGAGTCGGCTCTTTGCCGCCATCGGAGATCCCGTACAGGCGACATCACCGCTACTTCGCCGGTTCGATTGAGGTGACGTTAATCGTGTCACCCTTAAGCGAACCAGTGACCTTCACTTTCTGTCCAGCAAATTGCTCAGGTTTCTTCTGATCGCTGAGCTGATAGACCTTTCCGCTGGCGTCGGCAAGCACATATTTGGAGCCGGCTTTTACACACGCCAGGGTACAATCCTTGTCACTCTGTCCCGGCATCATGTGCTTCGCGCCGCACATGGAATCGCTGATACTCCCCACAAAAGTCTTTGCCGCAGCTCTCGCCGTTCCGGCGAGACTCAAGCCCGCGACAAACGAGAGTAGCACTCCATAAATGGCGATTCTCCGCATTTGGTAACCTCCAAGCTATTGTAGCTGAAAAGAAAGAGTCACGAGAAAGAAGATATGGGACCAGTGATTAGCGTTCGGGCAAGGACATCACATGCATGACAGTCGCTCATTCCGCCGCGGAATCCTGAAAACGATTCCTCTCCTTACGTTGAAAGCGGTCAGGGGTGGTCGACCAGCAGGCAGCCACCAGCCCCTACCGCCGCCTCCGTACGAGGAGGGGAGTCACTTTCAGAGCAGACTGCGAAGGAGGCGGGAATGGAAGCCTGGAACGGCAGGCTTCTCTGCGCAGTCCTTCACCCGCGGCCCCGCTCCCCAGCACTCTGCCCCTGGCCCCAGTCGATGGTTCTTTTTGACGTCCGTAGCCAGGATTACAATTGTCTACTTGCCCCCGGCGGGAGAAACATCAGCAACCGTAATCGTACTATCGCTCAGGCTGCCCGTCACCGTCACAGCCTTCCCACCCATGCCCTTGAACTTATCCTGATCATCAACCTGGTACACTTTTCCATGGCTGACGAGAACGTACTTGGCGCCGCCCGACACGCATTTTTCAACGCAAGTCTCAGCCGCTGCGCCGGCCTTGGCGTGCTTGGCTCCACAATGCTCGTCGCTGACCGTGCCCGTGAACGTCTTGTTTTGAGCCCAACCGAGACAGCCAAAAGCGAACAACATTATCCCAACCATTGCAATTCTCTTGATCATCGTATTCCTCCTCGTTTTTTTCCCAAGATTTTTGTCCGCCCCTGCGGTGGCAAGACCGCATTGAAGCCTATTCGAAGTCAATCACTCCCCGACGGCCGACACCCTGAGAGAATCGGTCCTCCAGGGCCCGAAATCAAGCTGTTTTGTCCTTGCCCTGACCAGACTAATTGTACCTGTGATTGGGTCCCAAGACAAGCCAATTCAGGTGGGTTGGGAAGAAGCTATCAGCTATAAGCCTTCAGCTGTCAGCTCTCAGATCTCAAATACCGGATCTAAAAAGTCATCTCTCAGCTCTGAGCACTCAGCGCGTGTTTGCTGATAGCTGACGGCTGAAAGCCGACAGCTTTCCTCCCTCACACCTCGCCACATTGCAATTTCACGCGTCGGCATCTAGAATCAAAAGGAAAGGAGCGAGACATGGATAATGACGTTCTGCGGATCGCCGGCAGGGAATTTCGTTCGCGACTGATCATCGGCACCGGGAAATACCGAAGCTTTCAAGAAATGGCTCGAGCCCACGAGGCTTCCGGGGCAGAGATGGTGACGGTCGCAGTCCGGCGCGTGAATCTCACGGACCGCAGCAAAGAATCTTTGCTCGATTATGTGGACCGTCAGAAGTACTTCATACTGCCCAATACAGCCGGGTGTTTCAGCGGCGACGAGGCTATTCGTACGGCGCGCTTGGCTCGGGAAGTAGGCCTTTCCAACTGGATTAAACTGGAAGTAATCGGAGACGAGAAGACGCTCTTCCCCGACAATTTCGAGTTGGTGCGGGCGACGGAGGTGCTGGTCAAAGAAGGGTTTGTCGTCTTACCGTACACCAACGACGATTTGATATCCGCTCGGCGGCTCATCGCGGCGGGGGCGGCGGCGGTGATGCCCTTGGGAGCACCTATTGGGTCCGGCCTGGGCATTCAGAA
>JGI12270J11330_10003977_pt1 | contig 10530 bp, 10 predicted proteins | sample PeaSoiMetSII2010_FD_11330 | JGI IMG/M metagenome (IMG submission 11330)
CGGGTCGACGGAAAGCTTCTCAAAGGTTTCAACCAGCGAATGCGCGAAGCTGTGCAGGCCGTAGCCGTGTTTGACGATGGATTCTCGCTCAACGTCGTTCAGCACCAGCCGAACCATCTCGGGGGAGTATTCGCGATGGTTGAGGAACGAAATGAACTTTGCGATCGCCCGTTCGAAATAAATGTTATTTTCCCAGAGCGTGTCATCGGCATCGATAAGCAGCGTCTGGGCATCATTCTCTCCCCGCATGGATTCATGATAACGGCTCCCGGCCGGATTCACGGCTTTGATAAACTTGTGTTCATATGAAGAATGGTCGTCCTGAAAGCTTTTTGGCGGAGTTTGCCACGCAATTCGGGCCGGTTTTATTTTTTATTCTCCTGGTGGCAACTTTCGGCGTGGCGCAGCAGAAGAAAACCTGGGTGATGACGGGTTCGGCGGCGAAGGGCGGCGCTCCGGCCAATTTGAAGGTTGCGCCTGACCTGGAGCAACGCTTGGCCAGGTTTCGACGCGTCCAAATGCCGTTCCGGGCGGCCGGCCTGAGTGCTCACGAGCAGCAACTCGTTCACAAACTGGTGGAGGCTTGCGGCTACCTGGAAAGCATTTACTGGCGGCAGAGCGATCCCGAAGCGCTGACGCTGTACCAGTCGCTGGCCATGAGCCGGAATCGACGCGACGTCCAACTGCGACGCTACTTGTGGATTAACGCTTCGCGCTTCGATCTGATTGACCAGAATGAACCGTTTGTTGGGACGGAGGCCATGCCGCCGGGGCGAGGGTTCTATCCGGCGAAGCTGACGCGCGATCAGATGGAACAATACGTCAAGGATCCGGCTCAGAAAGCGGCGATCTACGATCAATTCACGATCGTGCGGTGGCATCAGGGAAAGCTGGAGGCTGTTCCTTACCGGATTGCGTTTCGCGCTTTTTTGGAACCGGCGGCAAAGGCTCTGCGGGCAGCGGCCAAGCTCAGTGATGATGCGGCCTTCGCGAAGTTTCTTCGACTGCGGGCCGATGCGCTGCTCAGCGATGATTATTTCGCGAGCGACCTGGCTTGGCTGGAGTTGAAGAATCCGAAATTCGACATCATTTTTGCGCCCTATGAGACTTATATGGACGGGCTGCTGGGCGTCAAAGGTTCGTACGGCGCGGCGGTGATGGTGCGCAACGAGCGCGAGAGCAAGAAACTGGAGCTGTTTCAAAGATATGTGCCTCAGATTCAGGATGCGCTGCCGCTCGACGCGGAAGATCGGCCGTCGAAACATGGCCTGGAGACGCCGATGGAAGTGATGGACGCTCCGTTTCGAGCGGGAGACATGACTCACGGGTACCAAGCCGTGGCCGACAATTTGCCGAACGATCCGCGGGTGCATGAACAGAAGGGCAGCAAGAAACTTTTTTTCAAGAACTTCATGGACGCGCGGGTGAACTACGTCATCTTGCCGGTCGCACGCAAGCTGATGGAGCCGGAGCAGGCGGCGAAAGTTTCGGGCGAAGGTTATCTGCTGGGCACAATCACGCACGAGATCTGTCACGGACTAGGTCCGGCGTTTGCGCGCACGGCAGGGGGCAAAGTCAGCATTCGGGAAGCGATCGGTCCGAGCTTCAGCGCTCTGGAAGAGGCGAAGGCTGATGTGACCGGGATGTTCGCTCTGAAATGGCTGGTGGATCACGAGGCGCTTTCCAAAGACAAACTGGAAGAGTATTACGCGTCTTATGTGGGCGACCTGTTTCGCACGGTACGCTTCGGAACGGCGGAGGCGCACGGTCAAGCGGAGATGATGGAATTTAACTATCTCTCCGAGCGCGGCGCGATCCGGCGGAATGCTGACGGGCGTTATGCCATTAACTATGACAAGATGCCGGGAGCACTGGCCGATCTAGCCAAGGAACTGCTGCAGATCGAAGCCACGGGGGAACGCTCGCGTGCGGAAAACTGGTTCACAAAGTACGGCACGATGCCGGAGGAATTGAAAGCGTCACTGCAGGCCGCCTCGGATGTTCCGGTGGATATTGATCCGGTGTTTTCGTTTGCGGAGAGGGTGAGGTAAGAGGCTGCGAGCTACGAGCCTCGGGCTACGAGCGAGCAAAAAGCCGCGTCATCTCTCGCCTCAGTGGAAGCTGAACTTGAATATTGCATGCTTCTTCCGTTCGTAGCTCGCAGCGTTCCTACACCCACTCCACGCGCGGCGTCTGCGGAATAATCCCTGCCTTGTGCCCCATGTCGAGCAGGCGACGCACCGCTTCCCTGCCGTCGTCGCCGTAGTCAAGGGTACGCTCGTTGACGTACATGCCGACAAACTTATCGGCGAGTTGGGTATCGAGATCGCGGGCAAACTGCATGGCGTAGGTGAGCGCTTCTTCCCGGTGATCGATGGCGTACTGGATGCTCTCGCGCAGCGCGTGGGTGACGCTGGTCATCGTTTTCCTGCCGAGCGAGCGCCGGACGGCGTTTCCGCCGAGGGGCAGCGGCAGTCCCGTAACTTTCTGCCACCACTTGCCGAGATCGACGACGCGGTGCAGTCCGGACTTGTCGTAGGTGAGCTGGCCTTCGTGGATGATGAGGCCGGCTTCGTGTTTGCCTTCGAGAATCTGCGGGATGATTTGATCAAAAGGGACGACTTCCACTTCAATGCCGGGCGCGAACAGTTCGAGCGCCAGGTAGGCGGTGGTGAGCTTGCCGGGCACCGCGATTTTCCTGCGCTTGATTTCGTCCTGCGTGAAGGGGCGGGTGGAAACGAGCATGGGACCATAACCGTCGCCCACGCTGCCGCCGCACGACATCAGTGCATAGTTTTCCTGAATGTAGGGGAAGGCGTGGAATGAAATCGCGGTTACGTCGTAGACGCCTTCTTGCGCCTGGCGGTTCAGCGTCTCGATATCGCAAAGGGTATGGCTGAACTTCAGTCCCGGCACGCGAACTTTGTTGGTGGCCAAGCCGTAAAACATGAATGCGTCGTCGGAGTCCGGGCTGTGGGCCACGGAGATTTCGCGAACCGGAGAAGATACGGTACTCATATGATTTTGCAATCCTGTTCTGTAAACGTCAGTGCTAGGAAAATCCAGATTTCGAGTGCGCCGCCGCCCAAGGGGCGGTCGTTTTCGGAGTAGTTCGGCATCGCTAATGCGATGCCCTGATACGAATCCCCCGTTACGAATCTCTAGTTGTTCAGCTCACCCTTGCGACGAATGCCGTTGGTGCCAGCGCGCGGCGACGGCGGCGGCCATCAGCACCTTGATGACTTCCGCAAAAACGAACCAGTAGAGGCCATACCTGATCGCCAGAGAAACAGAGTGCGTGAGCACGGCAAGCCAACTGAGTCCACCCGTGAAGAGCACCAGTTCCGCAGCCACGGATGACAGCGCGGCCCAGACGAAACGGCGCGCGTTGTGTTCCGAGTTGTGCTCATAGATCCAGCCCGCGACAAATGCCACGAGTGGATAGGCCATGAGGAATCCACCGGTCGGGCCGAGTATCTGGGCAATTCCGCCCCCTAGAATCGAGGGGCTGAATACGGGCATTCCGAAGGCGCCTTCGACGAGGTAGAGCGTGAGAGCGGCGAAACCGCGACGCGAACCAAGAAGCAACCCCACGGCCAGAACTCCGAAGTTTTGCAGGGTCAGCGGAACTGGCGTGAAAGGTAGAGGCACGGTCACGCGCGCGCACAAGGCGACGAAAAGACTGGCAGTGATCACGATGGCCGCCTGTTTCGCCCATTCCAGGGACCGTGTCTGCCGGCCGAAAACTTGGGTGGCTACTCTAGACATGGCGTTCCTTTCCTCTTTGCGGATTAAACCTGCGGATCAAACTCTTTGTGGCGAATCAAACCTCAGGCGGCGACGTGTGGTCGAGGCCGTCGAGTTCCGCTCTGTGGGCCGCCGAGCGCTTCATTTGTCGCCGGACCCGCATGTAGAGCGTAAGCGCAACCGACACGACCACCGCAACACTGACTCCCAGGATGAGAAACCACCAGAGCATCCGCACAACGCACTTAGGATAGCAGATGATCGGCGACGAAAATGTGCACACTCATGAAGGAGAGCGCTCGGCTGCCGTCAGCCCTTCTTCGCTGGCTTAGCCAGCGCTTTGCGCCGATTCTCAACATTCTTCGAGACGCGTTCCAGACGTTTGCGGGCCAGCTTCGACCCCGTGGCAACCTTCTCAATATTCGCAAACGCCTCGGGGTTGTTCATCTTTTCTCGCATTTCCTTCAGGAAGGGATGAATTTTGGCGAAAATGAAAAACATTTCGCCGCAAATGCCGGGCTGCAGGAAGAGCTCTTGGTTGACGGCGCCGTGCAATACCAGCGATGCGGCCATATCCCAGTAGCCGCCGACTTGGCGCATCCAGGCATTTTCCTGGCTGGGGAACGCGTTGGCGACTTTCAGCACGTCATCGGCGCTCTGCGGCCAGAATTCCACCATAAACCAGTTTCTTGCCTTGCGCATCTCCGCTTCGCGGCGGAGATCGTAGAGTTGTAGAACCACTTGGGCATCGTGCGTGGTCGCTTTATTTGCCATATTTTCGCCTCGTGTTTTGGATTCTTTGTATCCAATCGCGGAAGTCAGATCAGGATTCAAACGCGTGGGGAGTGAGCGCGTGAGAACTGGCCGTCCCACCGGGACTTGAATCATTCTAACCATTTTTCCCAGCGCTAAAGCGCTGGGCTAAGCTGGGTTCGCCCCTCCGGGACTGGATTCTCGAGCTTTTCGTCCCACCGGGTTGTCTGAAACCAGTTCTCACGCACACGCTGAAGCGCTGGGCTAAGCTAGGTCGCCCCTTCGGGGCTGGATCTCGGTACTCTGAAGACCGTTCTACACAGGCTGTAACGAGCCGACTTTGCCTTCCACCGCGCGCTCGTAATCGCATTCCTTGTTCGGACACGCAATTACTGTTCCGTCTTTGCGGATTCGTTCCACCAGGTACTCATGTCCGCAATCCGGACACTTCTCGGGGACAGGCTTCGATGCGGAGGTGAACTTGCACTTTGGATAGTTTGAGCATCCGTAAAAAGTGTTGCCCTTGCGCGCACGTTTTTCGACGAGTTCGCCTTCTTTGCATTCGGGGCACTTCACGCCGATGAAGTTCTGTTTCACATATTTGCAGTCGGGATATCCGCTGCAGGAAGTGAACTCGCCGTAACGACCGTGCCGCAAGATCAAGTTGCGTTTGCACAGTGGGCAGGTTTCATCGAGCGGAATATCGGGCACTCTCTTGCCCTGATCGAGCCGCCGGGTCGTCTTGCAATCGGGATAGCCGGTGCAGGCCATGAATTGGCCGAAGCGTCCGCGCTTCAGGACCATGACCCGGCCACAGTTTTCGCAGTATTCCTCCTGCGCGATCTCCTGCGTCTCGGCCGTGTCGAGGTCGGGCAGATTGATGGGATTCTCTTTGGTGAACTTGCAGCTGTCCGGATTTTCCTTGTCGTAAGTGCTGCAGGCGTAGAACGATCCGTGCTTGCCCCACTTGATGACGAGCGGCGCACCACAGAGTTCACACTTTTCGTCGGTGGGTTTCTCCATACGCTTGATGTTTTCCATGTGCTTCTCGGCGTATCGGAGATCCTTGGAAAACTTGTGGTAGAACTCGGTAAGAGCGTCATTCCCTGTCTGCTTGCCTTCTTCTATTTCGTCGAGCTCTTCTTCCAGGCGCGCGGTGTATTGGAAGTCGAAAATGTCCTTGAAGTTCTCGACCAGCAGATCGGTGACGACCAGGCCGATTTCGGTGGGCACGAACTTGCCGCCGACTTTCTGCGCGTACTGCCGCTCCTGGATGGTGCTGAGAATGGTGGCGTAGGTCGAAGGCCGGCCGATGCCGCGCTCTTCGAGCTCCTTCACCAGCGAAGCCTCATTGAAGCGCGGAGGCGGTTCGGTGAAGTGCTGCTCGGGGAGCAACGACTTCAGGGTCAGCTTCTGCCCGGCGTCGAGCGGGGGGAGCTTGTGCTTTAGTTCCTCGTCTTCTTCGTCCTTGCTGTCTTTGGACTCTTCGTAGACTTTGAGGAAGCCGTCGAACTTCATCACCGATCCGGTGACGCGGAACCAAAACACGTCGGTCCCCGATTTGGCGTCGATATCGACCGAGGTCTGGTCGAACACGGCGGGGTTCATCTGCGAGGCGACGAAGCGCTGCCAGATCAGTTTGTAAACCTTGAACTCGTCTTCCTGCAGGTATTGCTTGACCTGATCTGGATGGCGCGCAGCCGAAGTCGGGCGAATAGCCTCGTGGGCAGCCTGCGCTTCTTTCTTCTCCTTATATGTATTGGGAGATTCGGGCAGGTAATTGGCGCCATACTCGCTGCCGATGTACTCGCGGACTTCGGTGATCGCCTCGGCCGAAACGCGGGTCGAATCGGTTCGCATGTAGGTGATCAGGCCGACCAGCCCCTCATCGCCGAGTTCGATACCTTCATAGAGGCGCTGCGCGATCATCATAGTGCGCTTCACGCTGAAGCGCAGCTTGCGCGAGGAATCCTGCTGCAGCTTGCTGGTCGTGAACGGTGGAGTGGCATTGCGGCGGCGCTCTTTCTTTTCCGCCGAGCGGACAACCCAATCAGCCTTTTCGAGCTCCAGGCGGATTTTTTCCGCTTCCTCGCCATTCGGGATTTCGATTTTCCCTTCGCCCTTGCCCAGAAAACGGGCATCGAATGCAGGAGGCTTCGTGGCGGCGAGGTGGGCGTCGATCGTCCAGTATTCCTTTTTCTCGAAGGCTTTGATCTCGCGTTCGCGATCGACGATCAATCGGAGTGCGACGGTCTGCACACGTCCGGCGGAAAGGCCGCGGCGGACTTTATCCCATAGAAGAGGAGAGACCTGGTAACCCACGAGGCGATCGAGCACGCGTCTAGTCTGCTGCGCGTCGACCAGGTTGCGATCGATGTCGCGGGGATGCTCGAAGGCGGCCTTGACAGCGCGCTGGGTGATTTCGTTGAAGGTCACGCGGCGGATGCGTGCGCCATCGCCTATGTCGTCCGTCTTCGCCTTTTTTTTGCCTTTCTTTTTCTTGCTCGAATCTTCGCCGAGTTCGTCGGCGAGATGGGCGGCGATGGCTTCGCCTTCGCGATCCGGGTCAGGCGCCAGGTAGATGTGGTCGACCGACAGAGCGAGTTTCTTCAGCTTGGCCAGGACTTTTTCTTTTCCTGGGATGACAACGTATTCGGTATCGAAGTTGTTTTCGACGTCGACACCCAGACTGCTCTTGGGCAGGTCTTTCACATGGCCGAAAGAAGCATCGACCGTGAATCCCTTGCCCAGATACTTCTGGATAGTTTTCGCCTTAGCCGGCGATTCGACGATGACTAGACCTTTGGACAATGTGCTCCCCAAATGTTAGCTATTGACTCGAAGCTAACATGACTTGGCAAATTTCGCGAAACGGGCAGGCGGGCTGCGAGCTGCGAGCCACGAGCTTCGAGCTTACAAAACCGCTAGCGCGTTGATGCTTTCTTGACAAACTGGACCGGCTGAACCTGCTGAATCAACGCGGTCAGCATCCGTTGAACTTCATCCGTCTGCTTGGCGAGCAGGCTGTGCACGGTTTCCGTCAGCAAATCCAGATCGTGCGCTAGCAGCAGGTGATATTCAAGTTCTGCAGCCGAACCACGCACGATGTGCAGAAAACGCGTCAATTCTCGCTCAGACTTACGTCCGGCGCCCTCCGCAATGTTCGCGCCGATGGAAGAGGCGGCGCGACGCATCTGGGAGGTTATTCCGAACAACTCTTCTTTAGGGCGCCCTCCGCAATGTTCGCGCCGATGGAAGAGGCGGCGCGACGCATCTGGGAGGTTATTCCGAACAACTCTTCTTTAGGAAATGGTCGCGTGGCTTTGTATACATCGATCGTCAATGAATGGGCCTTTGACCATACCCTCAGATCCTTAAAGTCTTTCACATGAAACCTCCTCTTGCGTCGACCTACGGCTACGAGCTTCGAGCAAACAACTGCGATTTGAATTTCGACAAACCCGTTCCTTCCAAGCCGTTGTCTTTCAAGCTTGCTCGTTGCTCGCGGCTCGCAGCGCCCTCAAAAGCTCTTCACAAAATTCCTCCCCGGCAACTGCCTCACCTTCCCGTTCAGCTCCAGTTCAAAGAGAGCGGCGAAGATTTCCGAGGACGACATTTCGGCTTCCAGTAATTCGACCAATTGATCAATGTGCGTGGATTCATCGGCCTTGAGCAACTTGAAAATCTTTCTTTCGTGGGGCGAAGTCGCCTCGTCCGGGAATAGAGATGCGGTTTCCGGCTCGGGGGATTCATTCTGCATGGAACTGAGCGTGGCTTGAATGTCAGCCGGAAGCTCTTCCCACACGTCTTCCCAGGTGGCGACGAGCTTCGCGCCCTGCTTGATCAGCGTGTTTGGGCCCCAGGAATTCTTGTTGGTCACGTTGCCCGGAACGGCGTAAACATCGCGGTTTTGTTCGAGGGCACAGCGCGAAGTGATACGCGTGCCGCTGTATTCCGCGGCTTCGACGACCAGTACGCCGGCGGACATTCCGCTTATGATCCGGTTGCGGATGGGAAAGTTTTGCGGGGCAGGAGAGGTTCCGACCGGGAACTCGGTGATCAGCGCGCCGCCGAGGGCCAGGATCTGTTCTGTGAGCCGCGTGTTTTCCTTGGGGTACATGACGTCGATTCCGGTGCCGAGGACGGCGACGGTTTTTCCCTTGGCAGCGACAGCGCCGCGATGCGACGCGGTATCGATGCCGCGCGCCAGTCCGCTGATGACCACCAGGCCGCGAGCGGCGAGGTCGGTGGAGAGGCGTTCGGCCATCCCGCTGCCGTAGGGCGTGGGATGACGCGTTCCCACCATCGCGATGCCGGGCTGGGCTAGGACTTCGACGCTTCCTTTTACGAACAGGATTACCGGTGGGTCGTAAATTTCCTTCAGCCGCGCCGGGTAGTCGGGATCGCTGAGCGAAATAATTCTGGCGCCTGCCTCGGCCGCCTTCACGCATTCCTGCTGCGCGAGTTCGAGCGACTTTCCCGTGGCGATCGATTGTGCGGAAACGGCGCGCATTCCCGTGGCTTCGAGTTCGGTCAAGCTGGCCTGGAAGACACGCTCGGCCGTGCCATAGTGCTCGATGAGTTTTCTGATGCGTGTGGGGCCGAGTCCCGGAGTGAGGGCCAGCGCAAGCCAGTAAATGCCCTGATGAGAAGCGGGGCTGGAGGTGGCAACGGCGACATTGGACATATGGCGTGACCCTAGCCCCCGGCGGAAAACGCTGTCAAGGATGGCGCGCACATCACTTTTGGTAGAATTCGTAAAGTGATGAGCCGGTTAAAGATCTCGGCCATTTCCTACCTGAATACGGCGCCTCTCATGTGGGATTTTGAGCATGCCGAGGCAGGCGCGGACTTCGATATTTCCTACACCATCCCCTCGGACTGCGCCGAGGCTTTGCGTACGGGAACGGCCGATATTGGCATCATTCCGGCTGCGGCTTATGCGACGGTTCCGGACCTCGTCATCATTCCGGAGGTGGCGATTGCGGCACGCCGGGCGGTACGGTCGATCCTGCTGGTTAGCAAACTGCCCGTTGATCTTTTGTCAAAGCAGCCGTTGTGGAAGCAGGTGCGCACGGTGGCGCTCGATACTTCTTCGATGACGTCGGTCGCGCTGGCCAAGATTCTGTTTGCAAAATGGCTGGGCGGAGCACGCGATTATAAGCCGATGGCTCCGGATCTCGATGCAATGCTCGGGGCTTGCGACGCGGCTTTGCTCATCGGAGACCCGGCGCTGCAGATCGACCGGACGCGCTACTTCACGCTCGACCTGGCGGAGGAGTGGGTGGCACGCACGGGGAAATCATTCGTCTTCGCTTTCTGGGCCATTCGAAAGCAGGCGCTCGCCGGACGAAATGGGCGGGCGATCGCGGAGGTCTTCAAAAAGTCACGGGATCATGGGCTGTCGCCGAAAAAACTTGAAGCCATCGCGCAGGAGTGGGCGCCACGCCTCGGCCTTAGCGTCGAAGCCATTCGCGTCTACCTGACACATAACATCCATTATTATCTCGACCCTCCTTGCCTGGAGGGGCTTGCGCTTTACTACCTCCTGGCCGCCGAAATTGGCGCCCTGCCGCCAGCGCCGGTGCTTCGGTTTGTCTAGAATTTGATAAACAAACCACCCTGAGCATTGCCGACGTAAGCGATGTCACGTCAACCTGCCGCAGGATAAACTCTATCTTTCGCTTCGGAGCGCCAGTGCAGGAAGTCGCGCGCTACGACCCAAATCGCAAGCCGTCCAGTTGGATGGAAGTGATCCAGCCCGGACAGTATGCTGCGTTTTTTAGCGATATCGAGTCGGGCGCCGAGATAACGAGTGATGGCGACTACTTTAATGCGGGGATGATCGGTCGCTGCCTTATTTTCGATTCGCTGGAGGAAGCCGAGCAGTACTGCTGCCAGAAAGTTGAGGACATCACTAATCTGCGCTGCGACGTCTTTGACAGCCATGGACGGGCGAACCCGCCGGTCGCAACCTTCGCCAACCGCCGGCACCAGCACCGACTGGACTCTCAAGCTGAGTCGCGACGG
>JGI12270J11330_10003982_pt1 | contig 10526 bp, 8 predicted proteins | sample PeaSoiMetSII2010_FD_11330 | JGI IMG/M metagenome (IMG submission 11330)
TGCACGGTCGACAGATCGAGCTCCAGCGTATCAGTATANNCGGCCNCGGGGGTCCCGGGCTGATGGAACATGCCCTGAGCCCGANAGTATGCCTCGACCAGGCGGATCATCGCCTTNGGCCGTCCCGACAGCTCGAGGTAGCGCAAGGTCTCGGCGTCGATCGGGAAGATACCGCAGGTTGCCCCNTACTCGGGTGCCATGTTGGCGATCGTGGCCCGATCGGCCAGCGGAAGCGAGGCCAGGCCCTCGCCGTAGTATTCGACGAACTTGCCCACCACGCCCTTCTTGCGCAGCATCTGGGTCACGGTCAGGACCAGGTCGGTGGCCGTTGCGCCTTCGGGAAGCGAACCCGTCAGCTTGAAGCCGACGACCTGGGGAACCAGCATCGACACCGGCTGACCGAGCATCGCCGCCTCGGCCTCGATGCCGCCGACGCCCCAGCCCAGAACACCCAGCCCGTTGATCATCGTGGTGTGGGAATCGGTCCCGAGCAGCGTATCGGGATACGCCAGCGTCTCCTTGCCTGACGCACTGGGCGCGGTGAAGACGACCCGGGCCAGATACTCCAGGTTGACCTGGTGGACGATTCCGGTATCGGGAGGAACGACCTTGAAATTCTCGAAGGCATTTTGGCCCCAGCGGAGGAACGCGTACCGCTCACGGTTGCGGCGGAACTCGAGGTCGGCGTTGACCGCGAATGCCGAGATACTCCCCGCCTCGTCCACCTGCACCGAATGGTCAACCACAAGCTCGACCGGTTGCAAGGGATTGATCTTTCTGGGCTCCCCACCCATCTGCCGCATCGCGTCCCGCATCGCGGCCAGGTCGACCACGGCGGGCACCCCCGTGAAGTCTTGCAGCAAGACGCGGCTGGGGCGGAAGGCGATCTCACGATCGGGCTCCGCCTGCGGGTTCCATGTGGCCAGACCGCGGATGTCGTCGGCCGTGACCGTCGATCCATCTTCGTGGCGCAGCAGGTTCTCCAGCAGCACCTTGAGGGAGAACGGCAGAGCCGCCACGTCAAGCCCCCGCGCGCGCAGGGCGTCGAGCCGGTAATAGTGGTAGGTCTGCCCATCGACGGTGAGGGGCGTCAGCGCTTCGTACGACGGGGTCATGGCTTGTCCCTTCGAGCAGGTGGTCGGGGTCTCAAGCCGATCCAGGCTGGGTCAACCCCCAGGTCTCTGCGAGCATGAGGTCCCCGCGCCGGTGCCGTCTTCCAGGAACAACCGGCTCGGCCTCAGTCGGGATCATCCCACAAATTGTATCTCAATCGGCCCCGGGACTAAACCCGCTTCCGCCGCTCGGCCCAGAAGTTGCCGGACTGCTTCCCGCCCGCGGGGACCGTAATCCACCGTCCAGTGGTTCACGTACATGCCGACGAACCGGTCCGCCAGTTTCGGGTCAAGGTCGCGCGCATACGCAAGCGCATAGGCCAAAGCCTCCTCGCGATGCTCGAGGGCATAGTGAATGCTCTGCTTCAAGAGCCCGGCAATCTTCAGGACCATTGCCTCGCCCAGGTCCTTGCGGACCACGTTCCCCCCCAGCGGCAGCGGTAGAGAGGTTTGCTCATACCACCACTGGCCCAGATCGAGCACCTTGTGCAGGCCCTTGTCGCCGTAGAAGAGCTGTCCCTCGTGGATCAGGAGCCCCGCCGGCACGTCCCCGGCCGCGACCGCCGGCAGAATCTGATCGAACGGCAGCAACGTGACCGGCACGTCCTTGCCCATGCAAAGCTGGAGCGTCAAGTAGGCCGAAGTCAGCTTGCCTGGTATCGCGATGGTCCGCCCCCCCAAGTCCTCAAGGGTCATCGGCTCACGGGTCACAAGGGTCGGCCCATAACGGTCGCCCATGCTCGCGCCCGAGGCCAGCAGCGCATAGCGGTCGGCCAGGTAGGCAAACGCATGGATACTCACTGCCGAGACCTCGAGCTCGCCCCGCGTCGCCCGTCGGTTGAGAGTCTCGATGTCCTCGAGCTGGTGGACAAACCGCAGCCCTCCCGTATCCAGCCGGTCGTGCGTCAGCGCATAAAACATGAATGCATCATCCGAATCGGGGCTGTGCCCCACCCGGATCGTCGTCAACTCTGCCGATGTCATTTGCGGCCCTCTCCAGCGGTGAGTCCACTCCAGGTTGGCCAGAACGGTATTGTACCCACGAGGGGCGACCAGGGCGTGCATTCGATTCTTTTTTCAACTCCGGCCTTGGCCACGGCCCACCCCAGGACGCGAGCGGGAGATGCTCGTGATCGGTCCCGAGCACCGGTTTCAGATGGCATTCTCCAGGATCCCAAGCAATTCCTCGTCCGACAGCTTCACCGGATTGCCCTGCATGCTGCTGGCCCGCTGGGCGGTGGGAATGATGCGGGAGCATTCGGATACGGTCAATCCGGCGACGCGCAACGGCGGGATCTTCAGCTCGGTGCACAGGGCTCGGACCCACTCGACCCCATCGGCAGCCCTGGCCGATGGGTTGCCGGTCAAGATTCGAGCAACCTCGGCGTAGCGCGGCAACGTGGCGGCACGAGCGCGGTCGTCTTGCAGGGCCCGGATATTGGCCTCCATCACGAAGGGAAGCAGCCGGGCACAGATGGCGCCATGGGGATGGCCAGTGGTCCCGCCCAGAACACCGGCCAGGCCGTGCACGGCGCCGAGTTTGGCGTTGGCCAGGGCGATGCCGCTGAACAGGGCCGCGGCGCACATGTCCTGACGAGCCGCAAGGTCCGAACCATCGTGAAAGGCGACTGCCAGGGATCGCGCCGCAAGCGCCAGGCCCTCGCGGCAGACGCCGTCGGTGAGCGGGTTGGCGGCGTGGCTGACAAAGGGCTCGATCAGTTGCGTGAGCGCGTCCATACCGGTATAGGCGGTGACCTCCGGCGGCAATGAACGGCTCAGCTCGGGATCGATCACGGCCATGCGGGGCAGAAGATGATAGCTCCGCAGACTGGCTTTCACCTGATGCTCGGGTACACCCAGCACGGCGTTCCGCGTGACCTCGGTTCCCGTCCCGGCCGTTGTTGGTACGGCGATGCAGGGTACACCCGGACGCACAAGCGGCTTTCCCCCTCCCACCAGCTCCAGGTAGTCGAGGACGGCTCCTGGATGTGTCAGCATTGCCGCCACGGCCTTGCCCGTGTCGATCACGCTGCCACCTCCGACGGCGATCACCAGGTCGCAGCCCTGCCGTCGGGCCATTGCGGCGGCCTCGTCGACCAGGTGAGTGGTGGGCTCTGAGTCGACGCTGAAGATCAAGGAGCGAACCCCGGCGGTGGCGAGCCGCGCACTCAGTGCCTCGCCATGGCGGCGGCCGCGACCCAGGAGAAGCAGGGCCGCGCCTCCCAGGCCCTGCGCCAGGCTGGGAAGCTGCTCTGAACTCCCGGAGCCAAAAAGGATACGCCCGGCGGTGGCGAACTCGAACTTCATGAAAGGCCGTCTTCCGGGTAAATCTTCGTGAACTTCACGCTGGAGCGCGGGGCCGCCATCATGCCGGATACGGTCTCGGCCCACTTCTGGTAGTGGTGCGTCTGCTTGTGAGCGGCGGGAGCTTCGGCAGTGCGGTAGATCTCGACCAGCAGGAAGCGCGTCGGATCGTCATTCTGTTGCAAGACATCGAAGCGGGCGATGCCCGGCTCCAGCAGGCTGTTTCGTGAGTTTTCCACGCAAGCCGCCTTGAAAGCCTCGACCTGGTCAGCCTTCACCTGGATCTGGACGTGAACTATAAGCATGTCCTGATGAATCCATCAAGGAAAAGGGTGGCGTTGGATGACGATGAGCAAAACAAGCGTCTGGGAGGCGTGGGGCGGCCGAGGTCATAGACCGGATTGGATGGGAGCGATCAGCCGTAAAACTCCTTGTCACTCACGCCGTCGGACGGCAAGAGCCGAAATCGCCTCCGGCATCCTTTCACATAGCAAACCTTGACGTCCTTGTCGTGCCTGGGAACAGGATAGGTGAATCGCCCTCCCGGGAGATCTCGGTAAAACATAATGTGAGACCCTTTTCCCCGGCTGACATCCCACCCCACGCCGTAGCGACTCAGGATGGACTGAAGGCGGTGCATGGGAAGGGGGCGGTCCATGGCGCCTTTCAGGCTGGAACAAGACCCGGGGAATCCTCATATTCTCTCGCCTCGACGTCCTNAATGATAGGCGACGATGAACGGAGACCTTTGATTGAGAGCATCAAAACGCCNTCGACGATATCTGCACCCGCCGCATACTTNTGGAACAATTCTCCATCGGCCGGAGTGAATAGGTTCGCCGGATTCTGGCATTCCAGAGACGCCTGCGCCTGCAACGCTATCGCATCGGACAAGACGGCGAGCGCGTCTTCCTTCGTCATGCCATCGCCTGCCAGATCAAACTCGAGACAATGGGCAATCCAGGACTCCCCCTCTCGGTAGAAGACCAGGCGCAATGCAATCCTGAGCTTCCTGGACTCGCTCATTCAAGTTCTCCCGCCGACGTGCCTGGCTCGGGTCTTCCCCAGGAGAGAGCCTGAGAACCACTGAAACCGATTGCAGCATGCACTCATTGCTTCAGTTGGTACTCCATAGCAATTCCAGCCAGCGTGCTCCAGGTTATTTTACGTTGCACCGGCAATCTTTGCCTATAGCGAGCGCGCAACGACAGGTTCGGACAATTCGGCATCGAGGTCACTAAAAGCACGCTCGGCCCTGGCACTCGTTNTGAGTTGCCAGGGCCGATCGAGAGAACCAGGGTCACCTTCGAGCCACGGCTCGGCGCGTTCAACGGCCGCCGGGCGTCGGTGCTGCTCCCCCTGCCCCTCCCCCCGCGGCGCCAGGGGTGGGCGTTTTCCCTGAGGTGTCGGGGTTCACGCCGAGCATCTCCATCGCATCGAAGGGGTCAACTGTTGTGTCGGCTTTGGCCGCGGCCAGCAACTCCTTGAAAGGAAGGTCATCGGGCAACTTCTCGCCCTGCTGCTGGAGCACGCGCTCATAGCGCTTGACGATCAGACCAGTGTCTTTCCTGTTCATGTCGTCGTCCCGGAAGACCTGGAAGTCCTTCAGGTTGTCTTTCCAGGTGAGCAGCCCTTCCTTGAACTTGGCGGCGGCCTGAGCGAAGTCGCCTGTCTTGTAGGCTTTGGTGCCCTCGTAAAAGAGCTGCCGAGCCTGAGTGCCCTTCTTGGTCATCTCGGCCTGGCACCGCTCTTTCCAGTAGCGGTAATTCATTTGGTCGGCCCAGCGATCGGCCCAGTACTTCTGGTTCTTGGTCATCTGGTTGGAATTGAACTTGTCCGGATTCGTCCGGTCGTCGATCTGGATCACGTCCCTGACCAGCTTGCCGTTGCGGTTAATTTCGTTGGGCGACTCGAACTTGTACTGGCCGAACTTGACCCATTCGTGAAGGGCGCGGGCCCACTCGTTCCTGGCCACCTCACCGAAGGTCGCTTCGATGCCCAGGGTGCTCATCTTCTCGAGAGCCGCCGCGTAGTGGGTCTGCGCGTGAGCCGGCATCGACCGGAAGGTGATGTCGTCGGCGCGCTTCCGCTGTGGGGTCGGGTCGACGTACTTGATCTGCTGAATGTTCTCGGTCGTGCCCTCGTTGAGGCGGCTGGCGCCCGAATCAGCCAGCGCGATGGCCCTGCTGAACCAGCCGTAACCAAGCTGGAAGTTATCGTGCTTGACCACGCTGTAATCGGTCTCGGGGTCGCGGTAGCGCTTGAAGTCTTCATCCTCGTCGTCGCGGAAGAGACGGCGGAGGATGATCGACTCATCGGAGAAGCCAAGCTTGTGGTAATAGAACCAGGCCGTGTCCCAGATCAGGTCCGGGGAGCGGCGGTTGTTGTCGACGCCGCGCTGCACGAACTTGATGCCTTGCTTGATCCAGTCGTACTTGTCCTCCGGGGCGTCCCACTCGACCGCGACGTTGTAGGCGAGGTTCCAGCCCTGAAAGGTCCAGATCGAGAGGAAATGGGGTTGCAGCTTGGTGATCAGATCGACGTTGGACTTGAGTCGATCCCAGTCATGGTCGCGTTTGTTTTCCTCGGCGCAGAGCCAGAGGTAATTGGCGACGATGCCGCGGAAGCCGCCCAGGAGGAAGAGCTTCATCATGAAGCTGCCGGTATCGATCTGGCCGATCGCGGCTTCGCCCAGGTCGCGCCGCTTCTTCTCCTCGGTGAGCCAGGCGCCGTAGGGAAACATGGCGCCGAAGAAAAGGACGATGATCAGGCCGTAGATGATCTTCTTGTTCTGATTGCTTCTCATGCGGCGACCTCACGGTTCTTGAGTATGAAGTATCCGACGATCGAGAACGGCAAGGCGTAGGCCAAGGCCAGGAGGGTATTGGAGAGAATCCTGCTCCAACCCACGGCGAATCCGTCGGCCACCGTGTTGCTCACGTCGAGGGCCTGGAAGTTGGGCACGATGTAGACCAGCATGGACATCACCGGCATGAGCAAGGAGTCGAGGGTCTTGGCGATGACGGCACCCGCGGTCGGCGCCAGCTCGCTCATCTGGTTGTCGTGCGTCAAGAGCCGGATCAAGGATTCGAAGGGGCCGCCGCCCAGCACGGTCTGGCGGGTGAAATCGACCAGGAAGCCGTAGGCGAGCTGGCCGGCGAAGAAGAAGGCGATGGTGGTCAGGAGGGCGACAGGCCAGCTCAGGAAAGTGCCGGCGAAGACGCCTATGGCGGTCAGCACCATGGCCTGAAGCCAGATACCCAGCAGCCCCTTCATGTAATTGACCCCGAAGTTCCCCGAGCTGGACAGCAGATAGAGATCGCTTTCGGACATGCCCAGGTACTGGGTTGCGCTGATGCAGCGGACCTCGATCTTGAGGTCGCCCAGCGAACCGGCGAGGATCTCGGGCTTGATCAACTGCCGGTTGGTATAGTATTCCTTGATCGGAAAAATGTTCACGTAGTCGGCGCCGGTACGTGGGTTGGTCACCTGCATCTCGGCCAGTACCGGCTCGCCGATCTTACCCTTGGTCGTCCTGTAGACGTTGAACGTCATCTCCACGATGATCAGCTCGGCGTGCAGCGCGCGGGACTGGTCGCGGAGGGCCTTGGCGTGGCCGGCATTGCCGCTCGCCTCGGCCGTGGCCGCCTGCGCTTCCAGGTCGTCGGCCCGCTTGCGGAGGGTCTCGTACTCGGTCCCGACCCGCTCGGCCAGAGCGCGGTTGCGCGCGATGCTGGCGTCGAGCTTGGCAAAAAAATCTCGCTGGCGGTAATGTTGGGCTGAGACTTCGCCCGCTCATCAGCGGCTAGCTGGAACTTGAGCTCGAAGGAGCGGTTGAGCAGGCCCTCGACGGTATCGGCGGGAAGAAACTCCGCAACCGGGATCTTGCGGTCAATCAGCACCGGGCGGTTGGCCGGCGCGAACGGGTCCGGCACGCGTCCGAAGCTCCAGATGGCCGTTGCGGGGGTGGAACCCTCGATGTGGCTGCGGGGTTCCTTCATGGACTGCTCCATGCCCACGTCGATCCCCATCGCGTGCGGCGTGCCGCGGGAATCGAGGAACGACAGCGACCCCTTGACCGGAACCCGGGCCGCCATCCGTGAGCGAAGCTGGTCGGCTTGCTCCACCAACTGGACGGCATCGCGCGTCCGGTTTTCCTTCTGCGACTTCACGGCCGCGGCCTCGGTGTTCTTGATGGTGGTGCCCACTGTGCGCCAGAGATAGGCCAGGCTGATGCCGCCGAAGACCAAGATCAGCACGGTCACGAGCGCCATGAAGCCGATCATCCGGCCCCAGATCAGCTCGAGCCGCCTGACCGGCTTGGACACGACCGTGGAGATGGTTTGCTGCTGGATGTCATTGGGCAGACTGAGGGGGACAAGGATGGTGACCATCGCGGTCAAGAGCAGCGAGCAAAGCAAGGTCAAGGTGGCGACGAAGAGCCGCCCCATCTCGGCGGGTCGCGGCGGCTGGAGGAACCAGTGGGTGAAGGCCAGCACCAGCGCGAAGACGATGACGACGACCCATGGGGCCCACATCCTGCGGTTGGCCTCGTAGACGCTCAACTGGGCGATCGAATAGAGCCGGCGGCCGCGGACAGCGCAGAGCTCACGGCCAAAAAGCATGAGGATACGGAGCAATATGACATAGCCCATGTAGATCGCGCTGAGTCGGGCACCGTAGACCAGCCCGTCACTCCAGGTGGTCTTCTGGTTGGGATTCATGGTGGGCAGGAACCCGAACCGCTGCATCAGCAAACCAACGGCCAGCCCCAGCACCAGGGCGAGGTGGATGCCGAAAAGCACCATGATGTCCGGATAGCGGCCAAAGCGGCGGAGCGTCCGCCAGAGCCCGACTTCCACCCACAGAACCAGAACGAACAAGGTGATGTAAGTGATCAGGGCGGCAAGCCGGATGGAGCCCACCGCGTAAACCGGCAACTGCTTGGTGGTTTCCAGCGTCCGGACCAGCACGGTGACGGGGATCATGAGCGCGGCGGCCAAAGCCACGAAGTCGTACCATCGGCCCCGGCCCAGGTAACCTTCCTTGATGGCCTTGACCAGCCAGGAGCCGATCCAGCTCACGAAACAGAGCAGGCTGACCGCCTTGATCCAGGTGAGCCAGCCGCCCAGCAAGCCGCTGGTCTGGAACGCGGGCTCCCCATAAAGGAAGAGCCAGAGCAAGGTACTTCGCAACCACCTGGGAACCTCTAGGGCGGCGGGGTTTCCCGCGCCGGCCTGGGCCCAGAGGAGGGGCAACGCAAGAAGCGACGACATGGCTGAAAATGCTCCCCGAAAACCGACGGTCTCGAGCCCGATTGGGAATGCCGCACGGATCATTCCCGGGTCGGACACCCGGCGACAGACCACGTTCGCTCGAACGATCGCGGGCGAAGATTCTGGAAACTCAGCTCTGGCAATAACTGGCGGTCAGGATTGAGACCGGGTTCCGGCGAACTCGGGAGACGCCGGCGGCGTGGGCTGGGAGCCGTCGGTCGCCACCTTGCGGCGTCCCGGGTGCAGTTCGCTCTCGCGCACGATCCGCAAGAACAGCTCTTCGAGAGTGGTCGTGGGATGATCGACGCTGACATCCTCGCCGCCGTGCCGCTGGATCAGCTCGCGAATCTCGTCGACGGCGGCCGGCGAGAGGTTTCGCGCCTTGATCTGGGTCACGTCCTGGACCGTCAACAGGTCAGACACCCTGCCCAGCTCCTTGAGCTCACCACGATGGAGAATGGCAATCCGGTCGCAGACGTCTTGCATGTCGGCCAAGAGGTGCCCCGAGAGCACGATCGTCTTACCCTGCTCGCGGAGGTCCCGGATCAACTCCTTGATCTCGGCCGTGCCGATCGGGTCCAGACCGGAGGTCGGCTCGTCGAGCAGGATCAGCTCGGGATTGTTGATCAGCGCCTGGGCCAAGCCGATCCGCCGCTGCATGCCCTTGGAATATTCACGGAGCTGGCGATGCTTGGCCCCGGTCAACCCGACCATGTCGATCAACTGACCCACGCGCTTGGTCCGCTCGCTGGCCGAGATCTTGAACAGCCGGCCGTAGAACTGGAGCGTCTCCTCGGCGTTCAAGAACTTGTAAAGGTACGATTCCTCCGGCAGGTAGCCGATGCGCTCGTTCTTCGACACGTTCGACGTCGGCTCGTTGAAGATCAGGGCGTCGCCTTCAGTCGGAAAGACCAGGCCCAGGAGCAGCTTGATGGTCGTGGTCTTGCCCGAACCGTTAGGGCCCAGCAGCCCGAAGATCTCCCCGCGGTGGACCTGAAGATCAAGGGCCTTCAGCGCCTGAACCTTCGGGCGTCCCCAAAAATCGCGATAAACCTTCGTGAGGTTTCGCGTTTCGATGATCACCTCAGGAGTCGTTTTCATCACGAGGGTGCCTTATCTCACGATGGATCACAGGGAATGGTTGTGCGAGGAAAACCCAGATGAAGCTGGTCGGCCGGACCAGTGCAGTGAGTGCATGGAATAAAAAACGGAAGAGACCAGGGCTCATTGCCACGATCGTACCCGACCTGAGCTCGCCAGAGCGGGTAACCAGAGGCCGAACTTGGAAGATCTTTCCTGGAGATTTCGCCGCCGGTGGGCGGACGCGCGCCTAGGCCGGGTTTACCCACGCGTTGGGTGTGCTACGATCCACCCGTCGAAAAGGTTCGAACCGTCTTTGTGGCTCAACCCCCAGCCGGGTCCGCGTACTTGGTCAGCGCCGCGGAGCCGAGCGCCGCGCGATCGCGATCTAGGGGAAAAACATCGTACCCGCGGGATGCCGACTTTGGCAAGGACCGGAAGGCGTGACGCCTGTTCAGGCTGGGGCGAAAGGAAACCGCCCTGGACTTTTGCATCAGGGCGGTTTCCTTCCGGCTGAGCTTTGTTTTGTGGCTTTCCTTAATACTCACTAAATCCACAGCCTCTGAGCGTGAAAAGGTGACAAGCGTGAAAAGGTGACAGCCACCAAATTGACAGGCGTGAAAAGGTGACAGCCACCAAATTGACAAAGCTGGGACATCTTGGTAAAAGGCCGTGAATGTCACGACCGAGGCGACATTCTCCGGGGGGGATGGTTTTCCACGTGCTCAACCGAGGCGTGGGCCGGAGAGTGCTT
>JGI12270J11330_10003985_pt1 | contig 10522 bp, 9 predicted proteins | sample PeaSoiMetSII2010_FD_11330 | JGI IMG/M metagenome (IMG submission 11330)
CCGCGGGTTTCCGCCTGGCTGCGATGGACGACCATCGACAGCGCGTCGACCACTTCCCCATTGACCAGGATGGTGAGCTTCACCAGGTCGCCCAGCTCGTAGCCGTCGAGGTGATAGTCGAAGCTGGCATAGCCGCGCGAAACCGACTTCAGGCGATCGTAGAAATCGAACACCACCTCGTTCAGCGGCAGGCGATAGACCAGCATCGCCCGGCTTCCGGCGTAGGTCAGCTCTTTCTGGATGCCACGCCGCTCCTCGCAGAGCTTCAGGATCGAGCCCAGATGCTCGTCGGGCACCAGGATGGTCGCCCGGATCCAGGGCTCCTCGATATGGTCTATGCGCACCGGATCGGGCATGTCGGCCGGGTTGTGCAGCTCCCGCATCGAGCCGTCGGTCAGATGCACCCGGTAGACGACGCTGGGCGCCGTGGTGATGAGGTCGAGGTCGAATTCGCGTTCCAGGCGCTCCTGGATGATCTCGAGGTGGAGGAGGCCCAGGAACCCGCAGCGGAAACCGAAGCCGAGCGCGGCCGAACTCTCCGGCTCGAAGTGGAAGCTCGCGTCATTGAGGCGAAGCTTGGCCAGGCTGTCGCGCAGCTGCTCGAAATCAGCCGCGTCGGTCGGGAACAGGCCGCAGAAGACGACAGGCACGCTGGGCTTGAAGCCGGGTAGCGCTGGCGCGGGCCGGCGGTCTTCCACCAGCGTGTCGCCGATCTGGCAATCGGCCACTTCCTTGATGCCGGCGGTGATGAAGCCGATCTCGCCGGGCGCCAGGCTCGCCACCTTCTCATGCTTGGGCGTGAAGACGCCGACCTGGTCCACCACATGCACCGCACCGGTCGACACCATGCGCAGCTTCATCCCCGGCGCGACCCGCCCCTGCTTCACCCGCACCAGGGTGATCACCCCCAGATAGGCGTCGTACCAGCTGTCGATGAGGAGCGCCTGAAGCGGCGCGTTCTCCTCGCCCGTCGGCGCGGGCAGGCGCTTCACCAGGGCTTCGAGCACGTCGGGGATGCCCTGGCCGGTCTTGGCCGAGATGAGGAGCGCGTCCGAGGCGTCGAGCCCGATCACGTCCTCGATCTGTCGCCGGACCTGCTCGGGCTCGGCCGCCGGCAGGTCGATCTTGTTGAGGATCGGAATGATCTCGTGGTGGTTCTCCAGCGCCTGGTAGACGTTGGCGAGCGTCTGCGCCTCGACCCCTTGCGTCGCGTCCACCACCAGGAGCGAGCCTTCGCAGGCGGCCAGGCTCCGGCTCACCTCATAGGCGAAGTCGACGTGACCAGGGGTGTCCATCAGGTTGAGGGCATAGGTCTCCCCGTCGGCGGCCTTGTACATCAGGCGCACGGTCTGGGCCTTGATGGTGATGCCCCGCTCGCGCTCGATATCCATGCTGTCGAGCACCTGCTCCTTCATCTCGCGCGCCGACAGGCCGCCGCAGGCCTGGATAAGGCGGTCGGCCAGGGTCGACTTGCCGTGATCGATATGGGCGATGATCGCAAAATTGCGGATGAGCTTTTGGTCGAACATGGCAGTCGGCTTAAGGGGGTGCGGGAACATAGGGAAGAGTCGGGGCCGGCGCAACCGGCGGACCTGCGGCTATCCGGCGGACAATGACCGCGAGGCACCGGGGGTTGCGCGACCTGGAGACACATACGTATGAGTATGTATATGGTCACCTTGCATCCGCGAGTAACATACGATAGCGTATTGTCATGGTTTCTGCGCCGGATCGCACTGCCGAGGATTGGCTCCGTGCCGCGGCGAAACGCCTTGCCAGTGGCGGCGCAGCGGCCGTGGCTGTGGAGGCCCTGGCCCGGGACTTGGGCGTCACCAAAGGCAGCTTCTATTGGCATTTCCGGGACCGGCCTGCCCTGCTTGCCGCCCTGATCGCGGAGTGGGAATCCCGCGCCACGGCGCCGGTGATCCAGCGTCTCAGTGCCCTGCCGGGCGACCCGCAGGCCCGGCTTCAGGCCTTGCTTGCGACCGTGGCCGGAGAGGGACGGGGGAGCCTCGACCCGGCCATGCGGGGCTGGGCACTTATCGATGCCAATGCGCGGGCCGCGCTCGAGCGCGTGGACGAGGCGCGGCTCGCCTTCATAGCCGGAGAATTCACAGGCTTGGGCTTTGTGCCGGAGGAGGCACGGACCCGCGCCCGGCTATTCTATCTCCACCTTCTAGGCGAGCACGCGCTAGCCCTCGTGTCGCCCAGGGATCGTCTTGCCGCGGGCGAGCGCGTGCTGGCGCTTTTGACCGAACTCTAGAGGTCAGCTCCGCAATGTCCCGCCCGTTGCCTTGTTGACGGCGGCGACGATCCTCGCCCCCACGGCTTCGATCTCGGCTTCGGTCAGGGTCTTATCCATCGGCTGAAGCGTCACCGAAATGGCGATGGACTTGCGGCCTTCGCCCAGCGCCGGTCCGGCGAACTGATCGAAGACCGAGACCGATGCGACCAGCGCCTTGTCGGCACTGCGCGCGGCGCGGACTAGTTTCTCCGCCGGCACGTCGCTCGCCACCACGAAGGCGAAGTCGCGTTCGATGGGCTGGAAGGGCGAGGCCTTGAGCAGCGGCCGGCCCGGTCCGGTCTTGGCGCGGGGCTGCGGGATCCGGTCGAGGTCGATTTCGAAACCTGCGGCCGGACCCTTGAGGTCGAGCGCCTTCAGCACGCGCGGATGCAATTCGCCGAATACGGCGAGCACCATGGCGCCGAGGCGCAGCACGCCGGAGCGCCCGGGATGGAACCAGCGGGGCGGATCGGCCGTGGTCTGCAGATTGTCGACCGGTGCGCCCAGCGCGGTCAGCAGGGCAAGCGCATCGGCCTTGGCGTCGAAGACATCGGCATTGCGCGCCGGCCCCGCCCAATGGCGCGGTGCGGATAAACCAACCCGCACACCGGCCGCGGTCAACCGCTGATCTTCCGGCCGATCGCCCTCGTAGCGCGGGCCGACCTCGAACAGATCGGCATTGGGATAACCGCGCGCCGCGTTGCGCGCCGCCGCCGCCAGGAGATTGGGCAGCAGCGATGGCCGCATCTGATCGAGATCGGCGCTGATCGGGTTGGCGAGGGTCAGAGCGTCTGCCCCGCCGCCGAAGAGCGCCGCCCAATCCTTGCTGAGGAAGGAGAAGGTCACGGCCTCCATCAGCGCGCGCTCGGCCAGCAGGCGCTTGGCGTGAACCGCCCGGCGCTGGGCCGGCGTGGTCGCCGGTGCGGGCAGGGCCTCCAGCCGCGGCAAGGATACCGCCGGTATTTCGTCGAAGCCCCAGACCCTGAGGACTTCCTCGACCAGATCGGCCTCGCCCTCCACGTCGGCGCGCCAGCTCGGCACGACGACTTCGAGGGTCTTGGCCCGCTCCTCGACCTCGAAGCCGAGGGCCAGAAGGATGCGCCTGGCCTCGGCCGGCGGCACCTCGACTCCGCCCAGGCCCATGATCCGTTCCTGGCGCAAGGTCAGTTCCCGGCGGAATTCGGGGAGGTGCCCGGCGGCCACCGGCCGGCTCGCCTCGCCGCCGCAGATTTCCAGCACCAGGCGCGCCGCCACTTCCGCGCCCCAGCTGGCCGACAAGGGATCGACGCCGCGCTCGAAGCGGTAGCGCGCGTCGCTTTCGAGGCCGAGGCGCCTGCCGGTGGCGGCGACCCGCGCCCGGTCGAAGAGCGCGACCTCGAGGAACATGTCGGTGGTCTCCGCCGAGCAGCCGGAACGCTCGCCGCCCATGACGCCGCCAATGCCGTGGACGGCGTCGGAATCAGCGATCACCACCATGTCGGGATCGAGGCGATAGGTCTTGCCGTCCAGGGCCAGGATCTCCTCGCCGACGCGCGCAAGGCGCATGGTGAGATCGCCGCTGAGCTTCTTGGCGTCGAAGACATGGAGCGGGCGCCCCAGATCGAAGGTCACNTAGTTGGTGATGTCCACCAGGGCCGAGATCGGCCTGAGGCCGATGGCGGTGAGCCGGTCCTGGAGCCAGCGCGGGCTCGGCCCATTCTTGAGGCCGCGGAAATAACGGCCCACCACCATGGGGCAGGCGTTCTCGGCATCGGCCGGGAAATCGCGCAGCCATCGGATCGGGCTCTCGAAGCTTCCCGGCAGCGGCGAAATATCGCGCGGCGTGAAGCGGCCGGTCCCGGCCGCGGCGAGATCGCGGGCGATGCCGGCGATGCCCAGGCAATCGGCCCGGTCGGGGGTGACGGCGACATCGAACAGCGGATCGTCCAGCCCCATGATGCCGGCCACGGGCGAACCCACGGCCGCCTCGGCGGGAAGGTCGACGATCCCGTCATGCTCCTGGCCCAAGCCCATCTCGCGCATGGACAGCAGCATGCCGTTGGATTCGACGCCGCGGATGAGGCCCGCCTTGAGCGCGAGGCCGGTGCCCGGGATGCGGCTTCCCACCGGGGCGAAGACGCCTTTCATGCCGGTGCGCGCGTTGGGCGCCCCGCAAACCACCTGGACGCGATCGCGGCCGGTCTCGACGATGCAGACTCTGAGGCGATCGGCGTTGGGATGCGGCTTGGCCTCCACCACATGGCCGACCACGAAGGGCGCCAGATCGCGGCCGCGATCCTCCACGCTTTCGACTTCCAGCCCGAGCGCGGTCAGCTTCACCGCGATCTCCGCCGCACCGGCCGAGGTCTCGAGATGCTCCTTCAGCCAGGAAAGGGTGAACTTCATCGCCCGATCCCCCCGACCAGGTTGGGGATGTCGAGGGCGAGAAAGCCGTAATGCCGAAGCCAGCGCAGGTCGGCCTCATAGAAGGTGCGCAGATCCGGAATGCCGTATTTCAGCATGGCGATGCGCTCGATCCCCATGCCGAAGGCGAAACCCTGGAAGCGCCGCGGGTCGACGCCGCACATCTCCAGGACCTTGGGATGGACCATGCCGCAGCCGAGGATCTCAAGCCAGTCGTCGCCGGCGCCGAGCCTGAGCTCGCCACCCGCCCGCGAACAGCCGATGTCGAGCTCGGCCGAGGGCTCGGTGAAGGGGAAGAAGCTGGGCCGGAAACGCACCGGCAGTTGGGCGACGGCGAAATAGGCGCGGCAGAAATCGATCAGGCAGCCCTTCAGATGGCCCATGTGGGTGGTCTCGTCCACCACCAGGCCTTCCACCTGGTGGAACATGGGCGAATGGGTCATGTCGCTGTCGTTGCGATAGGTGCGGCCGGGCGCGATGACCCGGACCGGCGGCTTGTGCTTCTGCATATGGCGTACCTGGACGGGCGAAGTATGCGTGCGCAGGACCAGGCGCGAGCCGTCGGCCCGTTCGGGCAGATAGAAGGTGTCGTGCATCGCGCGGGCCGGATGGTCCGGCGGGATGTTGAGGGCGGTGAAGTTGTGGAAGTCGTCCTCGATGTCCGGCCCTTCGGCGACCTGGAAGCCCATCTCGCCGAAGATGGCGACGATCTCGTCGATGGTCTGGCTCACCGGATGGATGCGGCCCTCGGCCTCGGGTCTTGGCGGCAAGGTCACGTCGACACGCTCGCCCGCGAGCCGGGCATCGAGGGCCATGTCGTCGAGCGCCGCCTTGCGCGTCTCGATGGCCTTGGCCACGGATTCCTTGACCGCGTTGAGGCGCTGGCCCGCATCGCGGCGGGATTCGGCATCGAGACCGGAGAGACCCTTCAGGAGCTGGGTGATTTCGCCCTTCTTGCCCAGCGCCTCGACGCGGACCCTGTCGAGGGCCTCGGGCGAACCGGCCGCATGCACCGCGGCCAGCCATTTCTTGCGAACCTCGTCCAACTGCTCCATCGCTTCACATCCCGCCAATGAAAAGGGCCGCTTGTCGCGGCCCCATTTTCGTTTGCTCGAAGTCCCGCGTCCGTCGGTCGCTCAAGCCCTCCGGCCGCGGCCTGGGCAGGGCCGCCGAACGCCAATGATTCCGCTGCTAAATCGCTGTTCCAGCATGGTAAGCGGCGACTATAGGGCAATCATTGAAGTTGCAGCAACATCAGATTGAGCGCGCCGCCGAGCAGGCCCTGGGTCTTGCCGTCGACCACAACATTGTCGAGGGCGACCTTCTGGGTCTGCCGGTTATGGATGAAATGAAGCTCGATCTTGTGGCTCTCGCCGTTGGCCGAGGGCCGGTCGATCTTGGCCAGCACCGCGACGATGTCGGGGTTGTCGTAAGCGCTGTCCTTGCCGGCCGACCATTCGACATGGCCGCGCGCGCCGGCGATCTCGTCGACCCAGGCATCGTTGCTCGTGCCGGGCGTGGCCTCGGCCTGCTTCACCGCCGTGATGTCGTCCCCGTAACCGCCGCAGGCAGCGAGCAGGGCAAAGGCGAAGACCGCCGCCGCCCGCCCGAGCCGGGTCACGGGCGCCCCGCTCCCTATCCGGCGGCCTTGCCGAGGGCGGCCAGAGCCTGCTTGACGATGGCGTCGAAGGCCGCGGGCTCGCTGAAGGCGAGATCGGCCAGGACCTTGCGGTCCATGTCGATGCCGGCGCGCTTGATGCCGTTGATGAACTGGGAATAGGTGAGCCCATGTTCGCGCGCACCAGCGTTGATGCGCTGGATCCACAGGCCCCGGAAGGCCCGCTTGCGGTTGCGCCGGTCGCGATAGGCGTAGCGCAGGCCCTTCTCGACCTTCTCGATGGCGATCCGGAAATTGGTCTTGGCGCGGCCCCGATAGCCGGCACCTTGTTCCACCATCTTCTTGTGACGGGCGTGGGTGGTGACGCCTCTCTTTACGCGTGCCATGGGACCTCCTCAGCCGTTCGGCAGGTAGAAGCGCTTGACGCCGGGCGTGTCCGCAGCGCTCATCACTTCGGGTCCGCGCGCCTGGCGCTTCATCTTCTTCGGACGGCTGATCTGGCGGTGCCGGCGCTGCGAGGGATACATCTTCACCTTGCCGCTGCCGGTGAGCTTGAAACGCTTCTTGGCGCCGCTCTTGGTCTTCATCTTGGGCATTTCATGTTCCTTGGGTAAGTCGTGCTTGGGATCGGTCGATCCGGGGCGGACGCTTTGGGCATGCCCTGCCGTGGCCGTCCAGGCCCTCCCTCAACGGGACGCGGGGTTATATAGCGGGGGGAGGGGCATGGCAAGGGGAGGCCCGCATACCAATTCAGCCGTCGCTCTGCCCAGGGTTCGATGATCGGGCGCCGCCCTACCGCGGCGCCAGGACCATCACCATCTGGCGGCCTTCCAGGCGCGGGAACTGCTCGACCTTGGAAGCGGCATCGAACTGCAACCGGACGCGTTCCAGCACCTGGGCGCCCAGCTCCTGATGCACCATCTCGCGGCCGCGGAAGCGCATGGTCACTTTTACCTTGTCGCCCTCGGCGAGGAAGCGGGTGACGGAGCGCATCTTGACCTCGTAGTCGTGCTCGTCGATGCCAGGGCGAAGCTTGATCTCCTTGACGTCGATGACCTTCTGCTTCTTGCGCGCCTCGTTCTTCTTCTTCTGGATTTCGTACTTGAACTTGCCGAAATCGAGAATCTTGCAGACCGGCGGTTCGGCGTTGGGGGAGATCTCTACGAGATCGAGGCCGGCATCGGCGGCCATGGCGAGCGCATCGCGCAGCGAGGTGAGCCCGACCATCGTGCCGTCCTCCTTCACCAGGCGGACGGTCGGAACGGTGATCTGGGTGTTGATGCGCGGGCCCTCGCGGGAGGGTGCGGCATCCATCGGCGATCTGGCTATGTGTCGTACTCCCTGTGGTTTGGTCTAATGGAGGTCCGCCGGCGAGACGGCCTCCGCCTTCAGTCTATTGACTGCTTCGTCGAGGGCAAGGATTTCCTGTTTTTCGACGCCGAGGCGCCGGATGGCGACGCTCCGGTTCTCGGCCTCGCGCCGGCCGACGACGAGCAGCACGGGCACTTTGGCCAGCGAATGCTCGCGGACCTTGTAGTTGATCTTCTCGTTGCGGATATCGAGCTGGCCCAGCAGGCCGGCCGCGTCCAGAGCGGCCTTCACGCTTCGCGCATAGTCATCGGCATCGCTGGTGATGGTGGCGATCACGGCTTGCAGTGGGGAAAGCCAGAGCGGGAACTTGCCGGCGTAGTTCTCGATCAGCACGCCGATAAACCGCTCGAGGGACCCGAAGATCGCCCGATGGAGCATGACCGGCCGGTGCTTCTGCCCATCCTCGCCGATATAGCTCGCGTCCAGGCGCTCGGGCATGATGAAGTCGAGCTGGAGCGTGCCGCATTGCCAGGATCGCCCGATGGTATCGCGCAGGTGGAATTCCAGCTTCGGGCCNTAGAAGGCGCCTTCGCCGGGCGCCATCTCGTAAGGCAGTTTCGCCGCCTCNATCGCGGCCTTTAGGCCACGCTCGGCTTTGTCCCAGGTCGCATCCGCCCCGGCGCGCAGCTCCGGCCGGTCGGCAAAACGCACCCGCACATCCTCGAATCCCAGGTCTTTGTAGACCGAGAGGAGGAGATCGCAGAAGGCGATGCTCTCGGATTCGATCTGGTCCTCGGTGCAGAAGATATGCGCGTCATCCTGGGTGAAGGCGCGCACCCGCATGATCCCGTGCAGCGCGCCCGAGGGTTCGTTACGGTGACAGGCGCCGAACTCGGCCATGCGGATGGGCAGGTCGCGATAGCTCTTCAGGCCCTGATTGAAAATCTGCACATGGCAGGGGCAGTTCATGGGTTTCAGGGCCAGGATGCGCTCCTCCGCCGAAGCCGTGAACATGTGTTCGCGGAACTTCTCCCAATGACCCGAGGCTTCCCAAAGCGCGCGATCGACGAGCTGGGGCGTGCGCACCTCGACATAGCCGGCGCGGTTCAGGCGCTTGCGCAGATATCCTTCAAGGTTGCGAAACAAGGTCCAGCCCTTGGGATGCCAGAAGACCGAGCCCACGGCCTCTTCTTGCAGATGGAACAGGTTCATCTCCCGCCCGAGGCGCCGGTGATCGCGCTTCTCCGCCTCCTCCAGCATGTGGAGATAGGCGTCGAGCTGCTTCTGGTCCGGCCAGCAGGTGCCGTAAACCCGCTGGAGCTGGGGGTTCTTGGGGTCGCCGCGCCAGTAGGCGCCGGCGAGCTTGGTGACCTTGAAGGCCTTGCCCAGCTTGCCCGTGGAGGGCAGGTGAGGGCCGGTGCACATGTCGAGCCAGCCGCCCTGGCGATAGATGGAAATCTCCTCGCTCGCCGGGATCGCGCGCACCCACTCGGCCTTGAAGGTCTCTCCCTTCTTCGCGAAATAAGCCACGGCCTCGTCGGCGCTCCAGACTTCGCGGGTGATCGGTTCGTCGCGATCGACAATCTCGCGCATGCGCTCCTCGATGCGCGGGAAATCCTCGGAGCTGAAGGGCTGCTCGCGATAGAAGTCGTAGTAGAAGCCGTTCTCGATCGCCGGGCCGAAGGTGATCTGGGTGCCGGGAAACAGCTCCTGCACCGCTTCGGCCATGACATGGGCGCAGTCGTGGCGCAGCAGCTCCAGGGCATCCGGATGCTGGCGCGTGACGATCTCGACCTTCGCGTCCCGGTCGATGATGACTGCGAGATCCTTCAGGTTGCCGTCGATCTTGATCGCAAGCGCCGCCTTGGCAAGGCCCGGACCGATGGCGGCCGCGACCTCGGCGCCGGACAGCGGCCGCTCGAACTGTCTGCGGCTGCCGTCCGGAAGCGTGACGGATATCATGCTGTGGCGTGCGGAATCATGCTCGGGCGGCGGAATGTAGGCCGAATCAACGACCTGTCAAGCTGCCTGGGCCTCGGCCAAGAGTTCGAGAAAGATTTCGATCATGGCGGAGGCGGAATGAGCCCGGTTGTAGTTTCGCCGGGCGACCGCGATCGCTTCCGGCGCCAGGGCCTTGCGCTCGGCCACCGACAGATCCAGCGCTTCGGCGACGGCCTGGGCGAGCGCTGCGCGGTCATTGGGCGGCACCAGCCAGGTCATGCGTCCATCCCCCGCCTGCTCGCGCAAGAGGGGGCTGTCATAGGCGACGATTGGCCGGCCCATGGCCTGGGCCTCGGCGATTACCCGGGCGAAGCCGCTGGCATCCGCCCTCGCATAGACCACGACGTCGGCCAGCATGTAGGCAGCCGGCATGTCGCGGCAGCCGTCCGCCAGCAAGAGCCGGGTCTCGAGGCCGTGGTGTTCGGCAAGCCTGGTCAGCTCCTGGCCATAGCTGGTGCTGCCCTCTTCCTCCCCCGCCATCACGCAATGCATGTCGCGGTGCTTCAGCAGGGCCATGGCCTCGATCAGTGCCTTCTGCCCGCGGGAGCGCGCGAGCCGGCCAGGCAGCAGGACCACCGGCGGGCCATCGGGCAGGCGCCAATGCTGGGCCAGATCCACCATGCGCTCGGCGGTCACCCGGGCCGGATCGAAGCGCTGGAGGTCGATACCCGGCGGCACGATGGAAAGCCGGCCGCTCATCGGGTAATGGCCGAGAGATGGCGGGCCACCGTATGGGAGACGGCGATCACGCGATGGGCCTCGGCCAGCACGCCGCCGCCCTTTTCCGCCGCCGGCCCCTGGGTCTCGTGCAGCCCATGGCAGGTGGCGACGAAGAAGCAGCCCATGGCGTCCGCCGCCTTGCGGGCTAGCAAGGCGCCGGCCGGCACCCGGACGTGGACGATGCT
>JGI12270J11330_10003987_pt1 | contig 10521 bp, 10 predicted proteins | sample PeaSoiMetSII2010_FD_11330 | JGI IMG/M metagenome (IMG submission 11330)
TGGAACGGCGGCGAAATCAATTGCGTGCGGCTCGGGCCTCTCGCTTCGGCACTCGACGCCCAGCATGTGATGGACCGGCTGACGGACAGGGGCTATGCCGACAGCTGGCTGCTGATCGAATAGCTATCCTTCGCCGAACCGCCGGACATCGGGGGACGGCATCAGCCATTGTGGGCATGTTTGGGTGATCCGCCGGGCGCGGCGCGGCTGCCTTTCGCCTCGTGGAGGATCCAATCGCGGAAGGATTGGGCCGGCGGGGCCAAGGGCTGGTCGCTCGGCCACAGCAGATAGAAGCCGCGCTTCGAACCGAGGCTTGCCGCGATCGGCCGGACCAAAGTGCCCCGGGCGATGAAATCCTCGGCCAGCCGGCCGCCGCCGAGCGCGATGCCCTGCCCATCGAGGGCCGCCTGGATCAGCACCAGGTAGTTGTCGAAGGTGAGACCTTTGCGGTGCGGGCGGGATTCGACCCCGAAGGACTTTAGCCAGGCCTCCCAGGTAACCCAGTTGCGGTCGTATTCGCTCAAGTGCAGCAGCACCTCGTTCAGCAGATCCTCGGGCGCCTTCAGCGAACGGCGGGCCGGCCGGTAGTTGGGCGCGCAGACTGGGAAGACCTCGTTGTCCAAGAGATGCAGGGATTCGACCCCGGGCCAGCGGCCCAAGCCGTAGCGCACGGCAAGGTCGATGCCGGCCGAGGCCAGATCGCCCACGGGTGAGGCCGCCACCAGCTTGAGTTCGATCTGGGGCTGGAGGGCGCGGAACTTGGCGATGCGCGACATCAGCCAATAGGAGGCGAAGGTGACGCTCGTCGAGACCGTGAGGTCAGCCTTGGGGCCGACGCGCCGGATCTCCGCCGCGGCTCCGGCGATGTGCTCCAGACCCATGGTCACCGCCTTGTGCAGGCGATTGCCGTTGGCCGTCAGCTTCAGTCCGCGGGAGGTGCGCTGGAAAAGGCCGTGCCCCAGATGCTCTTCCAGAAGCTGGATCTGCCGGCTGACCGCGGCCTGAGTAACGCCGAGCTCGGCCGCGGCCCGGGTGAAATTGAGGTGCCGGGCGGCCGCCTCGAAGGCAACGAGGCTGTTTGCCGGCGGCAAACGACTGCGGAGACCAGCCATGAGAAAAACTAGGGTCGCACCATAAGAATTTATGCCGTGGACGCAGAGTATTGCTTTCTGTTCTATGGTCAAGCTCATGGCGGCCCGAAGGCCAGCCCTGGCGCAGCCCGGCACATGCATGATGGAGAAGACGATGAAGGCGCACACATTGGCTGCCTTTGGCAGCGCTGGCATGATCCTGGACCGGCGGAAGGCGGCCGAAGCCGGGAGTGATTGCGGTGGCGTCGACAGGCGGCGCGCCGGACCCGCCATGGCCAGCGAGCTCGCGCCCGCAGCCCTGGATTTCGCCCTCGCGATGCGCCGCGTCGAGGCCGAATGCTACGACAGCCTCTGAGGCGGGGCGTTTCCATCCATCCCAATTCGTAACACCGCGAGGACCAGCCATGTCAGGACGCAACGCCTTGTTCATCCCCGGGCCGACGAACATGCCCCAAGCGGTGCGCGCCGCCATGGACATTTCGCTCGAGGACCAGCGGGCCCCGGACTTCCCCCAGTTCACCCTCGGCCTGTTTCGCGACCTGAAGAAGATCTTCAAGACCGAGACCGGCCGGGTTTTCATCTTTCCAAGCTCGGGCACCGGCGGCTGGGAAGCGGCGCTGACCAACACGCTTTCCCCCGGCGACCGGGTGCTGGCCTCGCGCTTCGGCCAATTCTCCCATCTCTGGATCGAGATGTGCCGCCGCCTCGGGCTCGAGGTCGATGCCATCGATGCCGAATGGGGCGAAGGCGTGCCGGTCGAAACCTATGCCGAGCGCCTGGCGGCCGACAGGCATCATCGGATCAAGGCGGTCCTGGTCTGCCATAACGAGACGGCGACCGGCGTTGCGAGCGACGTGGCCGCGGTTCGCCATGCCCTCGATGCCGCCCGTCATCCCGCACTGCTCTATGTCGATGGGGTCAGTTCCATAGCCAGTGTCGATTTCCGCATGGACGAATGGGGCGTCGATGTGGCTGTCACCGGCTCCCAGAAGGGCCTCATGCTGCCCACGGGCCTGGGCATCCTCTGTGTCAGCCCCAAGGCGCTGGAAGCGGCCGCCAGCGCCAAGCTTCCCCATTGCTACTTCGACTTCGCCGACATGGCCCGCACCAACAAGGACGGCTATTTCCCCTATACGCCGGCGACGACCTTGATGCGCGGCCTGCGCGCGTCGGTCGATTTGCTGCTGGCCGAGGGCCTGGACCAGGTCTTCGCCCGGCACCGGCGCCTGGCCGAAGGCGTGCGCCGAGCCGTGGCCGCCTGGGGCTTCCAGCTCGTGGCGCGCCATCCGCGCTGGTACTCGGACACGGTGAGCGCGATCTATGTGCCCGAGGGCCATGACGCCAACGCCGTCGTCCGCCGCGCCTATGAGCGCTACGACCTGTCGCTCGGCGTCGGTCTCTCCAAGCTCGCGGGCCGGGTGTTTCGCATCGGCCATCTGGGCAGCCTGAACGAGGTCATGCTGCTGGGGGCGCTCGCCGGCGCGGAGCTCGCCCTCACGGACACCGGCGTTCCGGTTGCACTCGGCAGCGGGGTCGCCGCGGCCCAGGAATTCTGGACCGAGGTGAAGCCCGCGGCGGTGCCCGCGCCCAAGCGCGCCGCCGCGCGCTAGCTCCTGGCACCCAACGAAGAGACAGGACGGACCGACATGGACATTCACGAATATCAGGCCAAGGAGCTCCTGGCCCGGTTCGGCGTGCCGATCCCCCGGGGCGGGCTCGCCTATGGGCCGGAGCAGGCCGCCTACCGCTGCCATGAGATCGGCGGGGATCGCTGGGTCGTGAAGGCCCAGATCCATGCCGGCGGGCGCGGCAAGGCTGGCGGCGTCAAGCTGTGCCGGAGCGAAGAGGAAGTGATCGAGGCGGCCGAGGCCATGCTCGGCCATCGCCTGGTCACGGCCCAGACGACCGCGCGGGGCAAGCTCGTCAACCGCCTCTATGTCGAGGCGGCGACCGACGTGGCCAAGGAATTCTACCTGGGCCTCGTCCTCGACCGGCGCAGCGAGCGGGTCATGGTCGTCGCCTCCTCGGCCGGCGGCATGGAGATCGAGGAGATCAGCCACAAACATCCGGGCTCCCTCATCCGGCTCGCGGTCGACCCCGGCGCCGGCATGAAGGCCTTCCAGGCCCGCGAGGTCGCCTTCGGCCTCGGCCTCGATGCCGCCCATATCGCCCAGATGGTCGAGACCATCATGGGCTGCTATCGCGCTTTTCGCGATCTCGACGCCACCATGGTGGAAATCAATCCGCTCGTGACCACCACCGACGGCTCGCTGCTTGCCCTCGACGCCAAGATGAGCTTCGACGACAACGCCCTCTTCCGCCGGCCACGGATCTCGGAGCTGCGCGACAAGTCGCAAGAGGATCCGCGGGAGACCCGGGCCACGGATCGCGGCCTCAGCTATGTCGGCCTCGAGGGCAACATAGGCTGCATCATCAACGGCGCCGGGCTCGCCATGGCCACCATGGACATGATCAAGCATGCCGGCGGCGAACCCGCCAACTTTCTCGACATCGGCGGCGGAGCGACGCCCGAGCGGGTTGCCAAGGCCTTCAACCTCGTGCTCTCCGACCCGCATGTGGAGGCGATCCTGGTCAACATCTTCGCCGGCATCAACCGGTGCGACTGGGTCGCCAAGGGCATCGTCCAGGCCCTGCAGAAGGTCGACATGCGGGTGCCCCTGGTGGTCCGTCTGGCCGGAACCCATGTCGACGAGGGCCGGCGCATCCTGGCCGAAAGCGGGTTTCCCGTGATCTCGGCCGAGCATCTGTCCGATGCCGCCGACAAGGTGGTCGAAGCCTGGCGCCGGCACCGTGCCGCCGCCACCCAAGGAGCCGCGGCATGAGCATCCTCCTCGACCAGACGACCCGGGTGATCGTCCAGGGAATCACCGGCAAGATCGGCAGCTTCCACGCCCAGGAGATGATCCAGTACGGGACCCGGGTGGTGGGCGGGGTCACGCCCGGCAAGGGCGGCACCACCCATCTGGGATTGCCCGTCTTCAACTCCGTGCGCGACGCGGTGAAGGCGACCGGCGCCACGGCCAGCATCGTTTTCGTGCCGCCGCCGTTTGCCGCCGATTCCCTCATGGAGGCCGCCGACGCCGGCATCAGGCTCTGCGTCGCCATCACCGACGGCATCCCCGCCCAGGACATGATCCATGTGAAGCGCTACATGCGCCGCTACAAGGAGCACAAGCGCATGCGGCTGGTAGGGCCGAACTGCGCCGGGGTCATCAGCCCGGGCAAAGCGATGATGGGCATCATGCCCGGCCATATCTACATTCCCGGTCCGGTCGGCATCGTCGGCCGGTCGGGCACGCTCGGCTACGAAGCCGCCGCGCAACTGAAGGCGCTCGGCGTCGGGGTTTCGACCAGCGTGGGCATCGGCGGCGACCCCATCAACGGGAGTTCCTTCAAGGACGCCCTCGCGCTGTTCGAGACCGATCCCGAAACCAAGGCCGTGCTGATGATCGGGGAAATCGGCGGGCCGCAGGAGGCCGAGGCGGCCAGCTTCGTGCGCGAGAACATGAAAAAGCCGGTCGCCGCCTATATCGCCGGCCTGACCGCGCCCAAGGGCCGGCGCATGGGCCATGCCGGCGCGATCATATCGGCCTTCGGGGAAAGCGCCGACGAGAAGGTGGAGATCCTCCAGGAAGCGGGCGTCGCCGTGGCGCCCAACCCGGCGGAGCTCGGCACGACCGTCAGCCGCCTGCTCGCCGCTTAGGCCGCCGCGCCTTTGGCTGCCGCGCCCTTGATCGGCGGAGCGCTGGCTTCGGTGTCGATCAAGACCCGCAGCGCCTCGACCGGGAAGTGAACCTGGACCGGGGTGCCCTGGACAAAGGGGATCTCATCGCCGGAGTTCTGGATCAGCGCCTGGATCACCTGGCCGGTTGCCAGGCGGACGATGAGCTGAACCGAATTGCCGAGATAAACCCAGCGCTCCACCATGGCCGGCATCCGGTTCTCGCCGGTCGAGCCATGGGCCTCCAGGCGGACGCGTTCCGGCCGGATCGTGACTTTGGTGGCACCGGATGCACTGCTGTCTCCGCGCCCGGCCAGGAGATCGAAACTGTCGAGTTTGACTCGGCAGCGCCCGCGCCCATCGTCGCCCGAGGCTTCCGCCGGCATCAGGTTGGAGACGCCGAGGAAATCGGCGACGAACACCGTGGCCGGCTCCTCGTACATCTGCTTGGGCGGCGCCACCTGTTCGACCTTGCCGTGGGACATGACGGCGATCCGGTCGCTCATGGTGAGCGCCTCTTCCTGGTCGTGGGTCACGTAGATGAAGGTGATGCCGACCTGCTCCTGCAGGGTCTTCAGTTCGATCTGAAGCTGCTTGCGCAGCTTGGCGTCGAGTGCGCCGAGCGGCTCATCGAGGAGAAGGACGGCCGGCTTCAGCACCAGGGCGCGGGCGAGCGCCACCCGCTGCTGCTGGCCGCCCGACATCTGCACCGGCTTGCGCTTTTCGAACCCGGTCAGCTGGACAAGCTCAAGGGCCTCGCCGACCCGGCGCTTGACCTCGCTCGCCTCCACCTTGGCGCGCCTGAGGCCGAAGGCCACATTGTCGAAGACGTGGAGATGGGGGAAGAGCGCGTAGCTCTGGAACACCGTGTTGACATGCCGCTTGTGGGGCGGGGTCTCGGTCATGTCCACGCCGTCGAGCAGGATCTTGCCGTGGGTCGGCTGCTCGAAGCCTGCGATCATGCGCAGCGTGGTCGTCTTGCCGCAGCCCGAGGAACCCAGCAGCGAGAAGAACTCGCCCGCCGGGATGTGAAGGTTGATGTTGTCCACGGCCCTGACCGGGCCGAATGCCTTGATCAGGTCCTGCAGCTCGACGTCGCCGTTCGCTCTCGTAGCCATCCTCGCCTACCCTGGAATGCCCCACCCTTTTGCGCGGCCGACCCGACGATCGAGAGAACGAGTCGGCGGCACTAGAAAGCCCCCATATCGCCGACCATCGACGTGGCCCCATGCGCGCCTGCGGCCGGCCGTTCACCCCGGGTGAGGTAGCGGAACAGCAGATAGGCGGAAACCAGGGCAGCCAGCGTGAAATACACCATGATCGCGGCGAGCGCGTTGACCGAGGGCAGCGGCGCGCCGCGGGTCGCGCTGTAGATGCGGATCGGGATCGTGTCGCAGGCGCCGCCGCATGAAAGCCACTGGCTGATGACGAAATCGTCGATCGAGATGGCGAAGACGATCATCAAGCTGGAGAAGATCGCCGGCATGAGCAGGGGCAGGAGCACGAGGCGCAGGGTCTCCGACGGTGTCGCGCCCAGATCGGCCGCGGCCTCTTCGTATTGCCGGCCAATGGAGAAGAGCCGCCCGCGGATGATGACCACCACATAGGACAGCGAGAAGGTCACATGACCCAGGACTTGGGCGAGCGTGCTGGGGTGGATGAAGGTGAAGAGATAGAGGAACACGAGATAGAGCGACACGCCCATGACGATTTCGGGGGTCACCAGTGGGAACAGCATCAGGAAGTTCGACGCGCCGGAGCCATAGCCGCGCCAGCGGGCAAGACCCAGTGCGAGCAGGACGCCCAACGGCGTTGCGATCGCCATGTCCAGCCCGGCGAGCTTCATGCTCTGGAGCAGCGCATTCTGCAATGTCGAGTCGTGCCAGACGGAGTTGGTCGGATCGCCCCAATACCATTTGGACAGCGAGAATCCCTGCCAGGCCGAGACCGAGCGCCCCGAATTGAAGGAGAACTGGATGGCGATGATCACCGGCAGGATCGAGCTGATGGCATAAGCCCAGCTGACGACCACGAGGAACCGCGCCCGGCCCCAGGGATTGGCGATCCAGGCGCGGGCACGGGCGAGCGCCGAACGTTGGGCGGAGGCCGATCCTACGGCGATGGCGGTCACGAGGGGATCTCCTTCTGCGCCTTGGCGATGGTGACCATGTAGTAGATCATCAGGATGCCCAGGAAGACCGACAGGAACAGGGTGAGGGCTGCGCCGACGGAAGGTTGCGGCCCACCATGGAAGAAGATGTCGATCTGGTTGCCCAGCATGCTGGTTCGGGGCGAGCCCGAGATGATGTTGGGCGTGTAGTAGTCGCCGAACATGGGCAGCGCGATGATGACGCTGGCGCCCAGGATCCCGGTCTTCGACAACGGCAATGTCACGTGGAAGAAGGCCCGGAAGGGGCTCGCCCCCAGGTCGCGTGCCGCCTCAAGCAGGCTCTTGTCGATGCGGTCGAGCGCAGCCAGGAGTGGCAGGATCAGATAAGGAATATAGCCGTAAATCAGGGCCAGGATCACCGAGACCGGATTGCCGTTCAGCCAGTCGGGCGGATGCGGGGCGATCCCGGACCAGATCAGGAACTTGTCGATATAGCCGTCGGGCGAGAACAAGTTGACCCAGGCCAGCATGCGCATCAGGTAGCTGACCCAGAAGGGCAGGATCAGCAGCACCAACAGAATCCCTTTGGTCTTCTTGGCGTGCCGCGAGATGTAATAGGCAACGGGATAGCCGATGAGCAGGCAGGAGGCGAGCGATATGGCCACATACTCGGCGGTCCTGAGGAAGACCTGCCAGTATTCGCGGCCCGGCAGGAACCCCTGCAGCGTGTTGAGCGCGGAATCGAAATTCCACTGCAGCGGATTCCAGGCCGGGACGGGGCTCTGGAAAATCGGGTCGACCCCGCCGAAGGCCACCCCGATGACGGCATAGAACGGCACCAGGAACAGCATCAGCAGCCAGAAGACGCCGGGGATGGCGAATACGGGCCAGAGCCACTTCGGGTACATCGGCGAACGGCCTCCGCGTTCTCAGGTGCCGGAATTGAAACGCGCGTAGGCGCTCTGCCACAGGGCCTGGCCCTTGGGCGTCAGGGTCATTTCCTGCATCGAGCCGGGCCCTGCATCGTCGGAAGTCAGGATCACGTTTTTCAGATTTTGCGGGATCGCTTTGCTGGCCAACAGCGAATCGCCCGTAATGGATACCTGCGGCGGCTGGTAGCCCGTGAAGTTGATGAAATTGCCGTAGGCCACGTCCTTGTCCAGAATATAGTTCAGGAACAGGTGGGCCAATACGGGTTTGGTGGTCGTCGAGCAGATGGCGAAGGTGTCGTTCTGGATCGGACCCTTGCCTTTGGGCGCGCCCCAGAAGCGCAGATGCGAGCCGTCGTCGCCCTTGGGCAGATAGAAGACGTAGGCGCCCAGGAGATCGCCGGACCAGGACTGATGGAGCCACATATTGCCCTGGGGCAGGGTCTGATACTCGGTGATGTTGATCTTGGGATTGCAGATCGGGATCAGGGCCTTGAGGTCATTGAGCGCCGCGTCGATCTGGGCCGGATCCTCGGTGTTCACGTCATATTGTCCGCGGTAGCACATCGCCATGGAGAGCGATTCGCGGGCGTCGTCGAGCACGCCGACATAGCCCGAGTACTTCTGGGAATTCCAGAATATCGACCACGGATTCGCAAGATTGGGAATGTCCTCCGAGATCTTGTCGTCGCGCCAGCCAATGCCCGTCTTGTAAATCGTGTACGGCACGCCGTACTGGGAACCCACGTCGTAGAAGGGGCTGTGGAGCGATGGCCATATGTTGGCCTTCAGATTGGGGATGTAGTCTTTGTTGATCGGCTTGATCAGCTTGCCGGCGACGCATTGATCCAGGCGGTCGGGCGTGATGTCGCTCACGTCGGGTGCCACGCCATGGGTGGCGAGCCGCGTGATGCACTGATCCATGCTGTCGAAGGTCGTCAGCTCGACATCGACATTGTAGAGCTTGCCGAAGCTCGTCAGCAGATTCTTGTCGATATAGTCCTGATAGTTGAACACCCTGAAGGTGCCGCCGGTTTCCGGCGCCAGGCCGCTCTTGATCGGATCTTCGTAGAGGGGCAGCGTCACCGGCCTGTCGGGCCGCGCCAGGGCAAGGCCGCCAGGCCCAGCCTGCTTGCCAGCCTCGTCGGCGAACGCGCCGCGCCCCAAGAGGGGCAGAGCGGCAGCGGCCAGGCCGGCGCTGCCGAAGGCCTTCAGCAGCTTGCGCCGGGCGATCCGCTCCTCGCGCAATTGGGCCAGGAGCCTCTTCCGTTCGAATGTATTGTCAATCATTTACGCCTCCCACCGTTTCCATTTGTTCGAAGTTTACCGCCCAGGGCGAAGCCGAGGCAACAGCCGCAGCGTGCAAGTGGATTGTCTTGCGATGCCCAATGCCATTCCCCGCTCGCGACCGACCGTTCTTGGAGCGGCCTGGCCTATCGCGCCCCGAAGTCAGTGCTGTTTTTGGATCCCCCCGGCCGTACCCCCACGCACGGGCCGAGAAGCATAACTTCGCTATAGTACCCAACCGACAGCGGCGAAGTCCAGTGATGCCGAAGGGTACCCGCGGGTCGTAGCGCAGGACCTCCAGGAATACGCCGGTACAGTGGTGGGACCGGCCAATTCTCGGTTGACCATGATCGACCCCAAATGACAGCCTCGGCCCGACGCGGCGCCAAGCGGCCGAGACAGGACCCGATTCTTCTTCGCTCATGACCGACAACAATTCGACGCAGACCCTGCCGCTGCGCTACGGCGGCGATTCGGTAACCCGGGGCGTACTCTACATGTGCGTCGGCGCCGCCATATTTCCGATCTTAAATGCTTCGGTGAAGTATCTCGGCCAGCGCTACCCCATGCCCGAGCTCTTCGTGGCCCGCTATCTCGGCCATGTGATTTATAGCCTGATCGCATTCCTGCCCTGGCATGGCCGGGCCCTGTTCCGCACGACCCGGCCGAAGGTCCAGGCGCTGCGTGCGGTTCTGCTGTTCGGCGCCTCGGCCTGCTATTTCCTGGGGCTCCTGACGGTCGAACTGCCGACCGCCTCGGCCATCGCCTTCGTTGGCCCGATCATCGTGACTGCGCTGTCGGTTCCCATGCTGGGCGAGCGGGTGGGGCTCAGGCGCTGGACGGCGGTGACCGTCGGCTTCGCCGGGGCCCTCATCATCTTACGGCCCGGCGCCAATGTGGCCCATTGGGGCGCCGTACTGGTCCTGCTGGACGCGCTCTGCTACGCCATCTACCAAGTGCTCTCGCGCAAGGTCGGCAGCCATGATCCGGCCCAGGTCTCGATCACCCTTGCGGGGATCGGCGGACTGCTGCTGGCCGCTCTCACGCTACCCTTCGGCAGCTTGAAGCTGCCCATGAATCTGCTCGACCTCGGACTCTTCTTGACGCTCGGCCTCTGGGGCCTGCTCGGTCACTACTTCGTGACCAAGGCCTATCAGTGGAGCCGCGCCTCCATCATCGCCCCCATCGGCTATGGCGAGCTGGTGGGATCGACCCTGCTGGGATTCCTGGTGTTCGGCGAATTCCCCGATCGGTGGACCTGGCTCGGCGCCGGTATCATCGTGGCGAGCGGCCTCTACATCACCTATCGTGAGCAGCGCTTGCGCAGGCTGCGTCGAGCGGAGGCCTCGCCATGATCGATAG
>JGI12270J11330_10003989_pt1 | contig 10519 bp, 8 predicted proteins | sample PeaSoiMetSII2010_FD_11330 | JGI IMG/M metagenome (IMG submission 11330)
AAACGGTGCGGAATGTGCATCCGGTCTCTGGGCTGCGGATCTGCCCGCGCGTTCTGGCCGCGGGTCGTGTTCGAGACGGAGGTGACGTCTCCCCGGGTCGGCTGCCCGCCCTCGGCCTAGGACGGCTCTGAACAACGCTGGTTCAGCGGGCCGCTCCGTCCGGTTGACGTCGGCCCCTAAGTTATTCAGAGGCGTCCTAGTCGGCGCGGAGCTTTCCGGGTACCGCAGGACCGGCCGGCTGAGTCCGGCGCGGTTCCTGGCCGCCTACTATGACCCGGCCGCGAGCAACGGCAAGGGCGGCTGGGTCTACCCGCCGGACAGCGGATACGTCATCAGGCCGGATGGCCGGCCGGAAGAGTTCCGCCTGCGCCTGCATCGTGGCGAGTACATCGACCGGTACGGCAGCGAGTACGGCTCGTTCCTCAGCCCGGCAGGCATGTCCTATGCCACCAGATCCATTCCCCCGCAGAACCTTGACGCCACCCCGCCCGCCGCCTGCAACTACCACGACTACCGGGTGATCAGGCCGCTCACGGTCGACGCGGGCCCGATCGCGCCGTGGTTCGCCCAGCCAGGCGGCGGCCTGCAGTACCAGCTCGATGCCACCCTCGTCCCGGGCGCCCCGTCCCCGCTCGACGTCATGTGGCTCGTCACGAACCGGTACCTGGCACGAGTGCGCTGACCACCCGGGCGATTTGCCCGGTCGAGGTGCTGCGCCAGCCGTTCTGCTGGGACTGTAACGACGAGCAGTCTCCAGGCGAGGACCCATTCTTCAGCCTGCCGGTGATCTTCGACATCGGCGGTGTCCCCGGATCTTCTACATCGGCTGGTGCGTCCGCGACGCCCGGAGACACGAGCAGGTTCCGCGCCTGACTGGGCAGCAGATCCAGGCCCTGGAACCCCTGGAGGGGATCGCGAATGATCCGGAGACCTGGAGGTGCGATCAGATGCTGTCGCACGTCAGCAACATTCGATGCGTGGTGCTAGTGCGTCGCAGCAGTCGCGTGGTCCGAGTTCGGCCAAGAACATGGCGGACACTACGAGTGCTCCGCCGATCCAGCCGGCGGTGCCGATGCTCTCGCCGCCGACCATCGTGGCGATGACGGCAGCGAACACGGGTTCCATGGTCATGATGACCGCTGCCGTGGCGGCACTGAGCGCGGCCTGGGCCCAGGCTTGGACGACGAAGCCGATGCAGGTCGCCGCCAGCGCGACGTAGCTCACGGCCAACCAGGTGCTGCTGGTCGGCGGGCGGGCGAGGTTGTGCTGCGCGCCTGCGAACGCCGCGCTCATCAGGGCGGCGACGCTGACGGACCAGGCGGTCAGACCGTAGGCGTTGTGTGCCGTAGCCCACCGGCTCAGCCCGGTGATGTGGCCGGCGAAACACGCCGCCCCGGCCAGGGTCAGCAGGGCACCGGTCGTCAAAGTGGCGCTCCGGACCAGGAGTAGGGCGAGACCCGTGGCCGAGACGCCGACCGCGATCCACCCGGCCCGGCCCACGCGTTCATGGAACCACCACGCGGCGAACAGCGGGGTGAGGATCACCATGGTGCCGGTCAGGAACCCGGAGACCCCCGCGGTGGTATGGCGTAGCCCGCTGGTCTGCAGGAGGAACCCGGTGCCCAGAAACAAGCCCAGGATCAGGCCGTGGCGACGCTCNATTCCGGTGAGGGCGCGTAGCCGCCCTGGCCGGGCCAGGGTCAGAATGGCGGCCGCGATCCCGAACCTCCANGTCAAGAACGAGGCCGGGGAGATCCCTGGCAGCGACCGCCTGGTGACCAGGAACGTGGACCCCCAGATCGCGGTCATGGCGAGCAGAGCCACGGTTGCCGCCAGCTTCCAGGGAGCCAGCCGCGGGCCATGTGCCCCCTCACCGGGACTCGCGTCTCGTCCTGACGGTCTCGGCTGGTAATGGCGGCAGTATGACGGGCTTTGCCATCAACTTCTCCGCTCAGAAGCAGCCCGAGCCTCCGCCCTGCCAAGGCGGTCTTGCGAAGGAGCCGGTCGTGATGCATCGGCCTCCCAGACCGGCTCTTTGTGCCTCCGCCAGCCAGGCGTTGCCCACGCTAGGCCGATCTGCCACAGCGCGAACGTGAAGGCAAGCAAGCAGATCGGCCTGTCGTTCGCCGTGGTGGTGATCGTGCCGGAGATAATGATGATCAGGCACGCGAACAAGGCGACGCTTCGCGGCGCGCGCAGCCAGACATACCGCCCGATCTCAGACTGCACCGGGTTCCGCTGCCTTATCGAGTCTTTGACTGCGGTCTTCACAGCCGGAAGGGCTGAACATCACAAGTAACGGTTCCTTCCGGGTCCCTTTGTGTCTGATCTTCCTGTTACTCAGCGTGATGTTAGCCAGTCCGTGCTTTGATCCTTGGCGACATTATCGGCCAGCAGCGCAGCGCAGAACTTCTATCTGTGCCCCTCGGCGGGCCGCAGGCCGTGCTTACGGCCGCGCAGAGCAAGCCGTCGTCGTTCGTATTGATGCCGCATCTCGGCTACTTTATAGGCGCCGTCCAGCGGATGGAACCCGGTGCCCGGACCGGCGAGGGCTGGCGCGTACCCGATGTCGTGCAGCCATGACGCTGCCACCAGCACCCCGGCTTCCCGGCCGGAGGCCCAGGCGATGGAGGAACGGCCGTCGGCGGGCGATGGGCGCATTGTCAGCCCTGTGGACTTCGAGGCTGCCTTCCGGCTGCACTTCCCGCCGGTCTACCGGTTCATCGCGGGCCGGGTCGGTTCGGCCGTCGCTGAAGACCTGGCGGCCGAGACGTTCGCCACGGCTTATCGCCGTCGCGCCTCTTTCGAGGCTGGGCGGGGCTCGTTGCGTTCCTGGCTGTACGGGATCGCGATCAACCTGGTGCGCAGCCACTGGCGGGCCGAGCAGCATCTTCTGGCGCTCGATGCCCGGCTGGTGCCCGAGATCGACCTGTCGGATGACTCGGATGCCGCTGACCGGCGCGTGGCTGCCTCGTTGCTGGCCCCGCGGCTTGCCGCGGCCCTCGCGCATCTCACCCGTGACCAGCGGGAGGTGGTGCTGCTGTATGCATGGCCGGGCTCAGCCACTGTATGCATGGGCCGGGCTCAGCCACGAGGAGATCGCGGCGGCGCTTCAGATCGCTCCGGGTACGGCCTGGTCGCGGCTGTCGAGGGCCCGGGCGCTGCTGCGCGAGCAACTCGGTGGTTTCGACTTTGACTTGTGGGCGTTCGACCGGCCGGGAACTGACCCGGCACGAGGAGGGCCGGACCGTGGCTGATGAAATCGAGCTGCTGCGGCGCTTCATCGACGAGACTCCGGGGCCCTCGACCGGCGCCTGGGTCCGCGCCCGGGCGGCGGTCGCCGCTGCCCGCTCCGAAGAGGAACCGGCCGGGCACCGGCACATGAGGCCGGTCCGGCGCCGGCGCTGTCTACTGGCGATCACAGCCGGGGTCGCCGTGGCCGCCGCTGTCGGGGGCCTGCTGGCGGTCCTGCTGCCGACCTCGCTGGTCTCCACGGGCGGGCAGCAGATCCAGACGACGGCGTACGTGACCCGTGTTGAGCATGCTCTGACCTCACCCCGCCAAGGCGACCTGGCCGGGTATGCCCGCACCGTCTATCCGCCTGGCACCGTCCTGCGGCCGACAGGCGGCCTGAATGCCGGGCCTGGCACCGGCTCGCCGTGGAGCGTGGGCTCCACGGTCACCTGGGCATACCAGCACATCCTGAAGACGTCGGCCTTCACCACCGCCGGGCGGCCCGTCTTCAGNGAACGGACCACCCTGGCCGCTGGTCGTTCTGGGACCGTCGCGGTGATCTACCGNAATGCGACCTGGTGGCGCGTCACGGCGGCGTCGCCGGNGGGGCGGACGCCCGCGTGCGCACCCGGCATGACGCCCGGCCTCACGATCATCTCCCGCTGGGCGGTCTTCATCAGTGACGAGTCGCGCTGCGGCGGGTACCGGACGGACGGACGGCAGCGGGTCGACGGGATCGACGCCGTCAAGCTAACCGGAGGCAAAGCCCTCGTCTCGCTGTGGGTCAACCCGGCGACCTATAGGACCACAGCGATGAACGACGGCGCCATCGGTCCAGGTCGGCCCGATGCTCAATGTGCTGCTGCCCGCCCAGCTCGCCGGGACGTCGCGCAGGAAGGCCCGCGCCAGGTGCGCGGAATTGCTTGCCCAGCTGGGGATCGAGAAGTACCGGGACACCTACCCGGGCCGGCTGTCGGGCGGGGAACGGCAGCGGGCAGCGATCGCCCGCGCCCTGGTCAACGACCCGGTAGTGCTGCTCGCGGACGAGCCGACCGGGGCGGTGGACACCGCCACCGGCGAAGGGATCGGCAGGCTGCTGCTTGAGCTGAACGCCGCGGACGCAAGCCGATCTGTAATGTCAGTCAGAGCCGAACCCGGCTATCGACAGTCTGCCTAACCGGCTCTGCGTGACCTCCGCATAGAGGACATGCCATCTCCGAGGCGGAGGCGCATCCTGGTATGGCGGACTCGCTGCTGCTCGCCTAGCCGGTTTATGGGCTCGCGGAGTCGCGATCCGATGTGGGGGCGACGCCGTTCGGCGGACCGCCGCGAGCTGGGGAGACCTCGAGGGGGCGGTCCGCCGCCGGTGTCGGCGCTCTCCCAATGGCGGCTCGTTTATCTTCAGGCTGATATGGGGCCTTGCGGACCGTTAACTCGGAATAGCATTACCAGTCATATCTGGAGTAACTGACTGGGATCGGCCAATGCGAATTGTCGCGCCTGCTGATGCGGGGCATCTGACCAGGCTGAGGCTGATGCGCCCGGCAATCGCCAGGATGGTAGCCGCGCTGCGAGCCGGTGTCGGCGTTGCTGCCGTGACGTCCGGCCTGCTGGCCGGCGGAGCGCCCTTGTCGTGGTGGATACTCGCGCCCGCGCTTGCTGTAGTCGCCGGGTGGACGTCGTGCTACGTGACCGTGGCGTGGACCCGCGGACTGCTGGACTGGCTGGTCGGGACTGACCTGCTGCTGACGACCCTGTTGTGCTTGGCGATCGGGCACCTGGTGCCCCACATCGCTGTGGCAGGCTCGACCAGTTGGGTGAGCCTGACCGCTGCGATGGCAGTAGTGAGCGCGCAGCTCGCCGGCAGGCCGGCTCTCTGGCTGCCCTGCTGCCTGGTCGCGGCGGGCGCGATGGTGGTGGGCTCGCGGCTCGCGCACGGCCCTGACGGCGGTGAGTACGCGGGTGGTCTGATGATCACGCAGTCAGTGCTCACCGCCCTCGTGATGGTCATCGTGCTTCGCGCCGAGCGCTCGGCCGTTAAGGCATTCGCCGATCTCGAGGAGACGCAGACCGAGGCGATGCTTGCCGCAGCGCGAAGAGAGGACGAACGCGCCCAGCTGCGGATGGTGCATAACGGCCCGCTGACCATCCTCACGATGGCGTTCCACGCCGGCGCCAAGCGGCCGAGCGCGATGGTGCGACAACGAGCCGCCGAGGCGCTTGACGCGCTGCGCGACATGACTGCGGCCGCCAGAACGCGCGCGGGAGATATCCGGCTTGACGACCGGCTGGCCACGGTGACTGCCTGGTACGAAGCGCTTGAGGTGACGGTCGACCTGCAGCCTTGCCTGGTCCCTGCCGATATTGCCGACGCCTTTGCCGGAGCCGTGGCCGAGGCTCTGGAAAACGTCGTGAGGTACGCCGGAACCGAGCGTGCCGCTGTCCTGCTTCGCGACCAGGAGGACGTCGTGCGGGTGACCGTGGCCGACCAGGGCCGTGGATTCGAGCCGGCCCTTGTCTCTGGCCTGGGGTTCGGGTTGCGCGAAGACCTGGCGGGCAGGATGGCCGCCGCTCGGGCCTCGTCCGCTGTGCGATCAAGGCCGGGCGCAGGGACCGAGGTTCACCTGGAGTGGGCCCGTGGTTAGCCAGCAGGTTCTGAGCACCGCGGTGTCGAGCAAACCGGTCGCTGAACAGCCCGTGCTCAGGGAGTCAGTGGCCAGCGTTGAGCGGCGCTATGACCGCGCCGGGCTGTGGGTCGCGATCGTGGTCACGCTCGGGTGGCACGTGGCCGGTGTCGCGCCTGTAGTGCTCGATAGCTGGCTGCGGTACGGCCTCGGCGCGTCCGGCGCGGTGACCTGGCTCGTCTTCGCGGTGCTAGGGATCGCCGCGGCGACGACGGTGCTGCGTGGTGGTGGGCGCGGCCCGGTGTTGCCGCTCGCCATCTGCCCGATCCTGCTTGCAGGCTCGGTTATCGGGTCGTTTGTGGCACCCGATGGAGTGATCGGTCACTTCAACTGGCCGTTCACTGTGGTCGGCTGGTTCGCGGTGCTCGCGCTGTGGCGTCGGCCGCTGGCCGAGTTGATCGTTTTCTATGCCGGCAACACGATGGTCGGCGGCGCCATGCTGGTCGCCATGGGCGAGGCCGGTCGAGTGAGCGTGGCCAGGTTCATCGCGCTCTGCTGCGGGATCAGCGCCTTGCAGATCACTGTGTTCGCTGGCAGCAGGATGGTGACCGCGATGGCCCGGCGAGGGGCCGAAGCGGAGGATGAGCTGGCCAGGACGCGAGCCGCGCACATTGCCGCTGAGGTCGTACAGGCGGCCAGGAGGATCAGGTACGAGACGATCAACGGGACCGTCGCTTACCTGCTTGACGGCCTGGCGAATGGTCAGCTTGACCTGACCGATCGATCCGCCAGGCAGCAGGTGGCTGTGGCGATAACCCGCCTGCGACGGTACCTCGTCGAGTCCGATGAGGTACCTGATCAGCTCTGGCACGAGCTTCAGGCTTGCGCGGACGCAGCTGAGCGACGGGGCATCGCTGTTGATCTGGCCGCGCCGTCCGGCTTGATACCACCGCTGCCTGCGGATGTCCGTCGTGCGCTCACCGAGCCGATCATCGCGGCCCTGGCCGCCACGGCAGCCAGGGCGCGCATAACGGTGGTCGCCTCCTCCGATGAGGTGGCGGTCGCCATCCTCGCTGATGCCCAGCTTGACTCTCCGCCGCCTTGTCTGCACGAGGCCGTGGAGTCTAGTCATGACGCGGAGGGAGAGATGCTTTGGCTTCAAGCCCGCTGGATCGGCCCGTCAGCATCGCCCTTGTAGAGGACACCGACGTCGTTGTCGAGGGCGTGCGGGCCTGGCTCGCCGCCGACCCGCGGCGCCGGGTGACGATTATCGCGGCAGGCGACTCGATCGAGGCCGTACTTGCCGGCCCCGGTGAGTCCGCCGACGTCGTGGTCCTCGACCTCGAGCTCGACGGAATCATGATCACCGACCGCGTCGCCGAGCTCAGCGACCTTGGCTATCGCGTGGTGGCGTTCTCTGTGCACGTCAAGCCCCTGGTGGTGCAGGCAGTCATGAACGCGGGGGCGTGCGCGTTCCTTGACAAGCGAACCGAACGGGCGCAGTTTGTCGACACGATCGTCGCCGTCGCGCAGGACTGGCCGTATGTCACCCCGTCGATGGCAGGAGGACTGCTCCAGGGAGTGCAGCTATCGGAGCGCGAGCGCCAGGCGCTCCAATACCTGTTCCAGGGAATGGACCAGGCCTCGATCGCCCGCCGGCTCAGGAAGCCTGATGGCCAACCGGTCAGCATGACCACCGTCAAGACTTACATCGAGCGAGCTAGGGCCAAGTTCGCGGCCGCAGGACGGCCTTGCAGATCCCAATTTGCGTTGCTCGCCCGCTGTGTTGAGGACGGGCTGATCAGGCCCGAGGAGGTCGAGGACTACCGGCCTGGCGCGACCTAGTCGGCAGCATGCCCCGCTTGCTGGCGTTCGTGCTCTCCTTGGGTGTGGACTCGTTGCCGTGGCGTCGCGCTCATACGGCACCACTGACGAACGCTCACAAGACACCGACGTGCGCAAATCCAATTCCAGGCCGCGGACCTCACGCTAGTAGGCGCGGCCGAAGATGAGGCGTTTGCCGTAGCTCGCGGGCTGCCCGCAGCGCACGCAGCTGCCCGAGTCCGGCTCGCCGTCCAGCGGAATGCAGCGCGGCGTGGCCGTGGTCTCTGCCTTGATCTCGTCCTCGCAGGACTTATCACCGCAGTGCAGCGCAAGCGCCCAGCCGCTGGCCACCGCTACGGCGAATTCGGGCCAGGAGTTCACGATCACCGTGTGCCGGTCGCGGAAGTCGGTGGCGCGCTGCAGCAGCATGGCCTGGAAAGCAGCGAGCTCGGCCGACAGCGTGGCCGCCGCGGAAAACAGCGGTACCGGCTGCTTGCCGCGGCCCTGCTCTTTACCGCCCTGCGGTGGGTAGCTCAGCCGCCTGGCCATCAGCGCCGTGCCGACCGCCAGGTCGCGCGGCCCGAGCTCCAGCCTGATCGGCACGCCGCGCATCTCCCAGTCGTTGAACTTGAAGCCCGGAGAGAGCTGGAAGCGGTCGTCGACATGCGTGCGGATGCCCGCCCGCTGCAAAGTTCCGGCCAGTTCGCGCGCGGTCGGCAAGGCCTCCTGCGCCTGCTCGCCACGGCCGATCGGCACGATGACGACCTGGTAGGGAGCTAGCGCGGGCGGCAGCACTAGGCCCTTGTCGTCGCCGTGCGTCATGATCACGCCGCCGATCATCCTCGTGCTCATGCCCCATGAGGTGGTGTGGCACAGCTCCAGCGACCCGCTCTCCGCGGTGTAGTCAACGCCGAATGCGGCGGCGAAGTTGGTCCCCATGAAGTGCGAGGTGCCCGACTGCAGCGCCCGGCCGTCGCGCATCATGCCCTCGATGGTGAACGTGCGCTCGGCGCCGGCGAATCGCTCACTCGGCGTCTTCTCGCCGGGGACCGTCGGCATCGCCGCTGCCTGCACCGCCAGATCCTGGTAGAACTCCAACGCCAGCATGGTTTCGCGCATCGCATCGGCGGCATCGGTGTGCGCGGTGTGGCCCTCCTGCCAGAGGAACTCAGTCGTCCGCAGAAACATCCGCGGCCGCATCTCCCACCGCACCACGTTCGCCCACTGGTTGAGTAGCAACGGCAGGTCACGATGCGAGTTGATCCACTTGGCCATCATCTCGCCGATCACCGTCTCCGACGTCGGCCTGATGATCAGCGGCTCTTCCAGATCCTTGCCGCCAGCGTGGGAGACCACGGCAAGTTCGGGTGCGAAGCCCTCAACGTGCTCGGCCTCGCGCTGCAAGTAGCTCTCCGGGATGAGCAGCGGGAAATACGCGTTCTGGTGACCTGTGGCCTTGATCCGCGCGTCCAGGTCTGCCTGAAGCAGTTCCCAGATCCGATAACCGTACGGCCTGATCACCATGGTGCCGCGGACCGGCCCGCGGTCGACGAGCTCGGCCCTGAAGACCAATTCGTTGTACCAAGCGGAGAAGTCCTCGCTCTGCGGCGTTACGCTGCGTTCATCACGTGTCATGGCTGTGAGGCTAGCTGTTACTTGGGCGCAGCGGTCACTGTGCGCGAGCACTGCCGTTCCAGCGCTCGGCGAGCGTCATGTTCTCGGTGGTCCCCACCGTCATGCAGGCCGCCGCCGAGGTGCACGAGACGCGGACCAGGACGACGATGGGGTTCGCCCGGCGCTCCCGGCAGGGTGGGTAAGCGCTGGATTGCCCACCGGTGGCCGTTCCAGCGTTCGGCCAGCGTCCACCGGCCGGCCGCCGCTGACCCGCTGCGGTGCACGCCGTCGGCGACCTACACGACACGCCCCGGAGTTCGCTTTCCCGGGAAGGGCTCGCACGCCACGCCGGTCAGGAAGCCGGCCCGCTTCACAAAGCCCGTGACCGAGGGGCACGCACTGGGCGGTTTTGAACGGGACCGGACGACACGGGCAGCCTGACGGTGCCCCGTACCGCACCCAGCGACCAGAAGCACGGTGGCGCTGACGCCGGCCCGGTCTGTGCGGAGCGCGGTGATGTTGTCGGGCCGGATGACCCCGCGATGGGCTGGGTGATGGGGACGGTGACCAGGATCGCGGGAGGCCCTGGTGGTGCGGGTCGGCGCGCTGATCACCGAGTCGGCCAGCGCTAATTCGTTGCGGGCGTCGTTGCTGATGATCAAGGCGTGCTGGTCCCGGCTGGCGACGCGGCTGACGATGAGGCGAACCTCGCCGCGGCCGACGCGACGGCTTCGCTGTCAGGCAGCTAGCGGGTCGCGTTCAGCGGCATCCCGTCCGTCTCACCATGCGATAGAAGCGCCGTCCGGGTTTCTCAGGTTAGCTCAAGCAGGAGGTGGGCTAGGTCTTCGGGCCGGTTGCTGGGGATCATGTGGCTGCTGGGGATTTCCCGGTAGCGCCAGGCCGGGGAGTGCATGGCCCGGTCGGCGGCGGCCCAGAACGGCCCGCCGCGCCTGGGCCGGCGTGTCAATGACTGCCGTGAGCGTACGCAGATTATCCGGCTCTGCGCACGCGGCGCTGAGCCTGGCGGCACTCGCCGCTCGGGGATGCCGGCGCGGTCGTGCCGGCCGGGATCTGCTCGTCCCGCAGGCCGGGACGTGGCGCTGCCACCGTGGCAGGAGCGTGGCCCGGAACGACCTTGCGGGTCGAGCGCCGCGTGTCATGTTCGGGTATTTGTCAGCGGGCGGGTTGGACGAACTCGGGTTGGTCGAGCAGACGCAGCCAGG
>JGI12270J11330_10003991_pt1 | contig 10517 bp, 16 predicted proteins | sample PeaSoiMetSII2010_FD_11330 | JGI IMG/M metagenome (IMG submission 11330)
CAACGACCGAAGACGAGGCTAGGATTACCCATCTTCACACTCGCAACTGACCGTGCTCCAGAGTCTTGCGTCGTCATAGTGGTCATGCGTTCCCTGCGATTCTAGCCGCGTTCTCGGTCGTTGTTTTCTTTAGCGTTTGGGCCTTGAGCTCCCAAAGGACGTCCGGTGTAACCCGGCCATGGCGGATCAGTGAGAGCGAGAACGCATTCTCGGCCTCGACCCGGGTGAGACCAGCCGCGACATCGAGCACGGCACCGAGACCTTCGTCGTCGGGCAGCTCGCCGGGCTCGGTGGCGATGGAGCGGGCGATCTGCTGGATCTGCTCTCGAGGAGGCAGGTCGTGCTCGATGACGACGAACTGGCGATCCAGTTCGCTGGGGATCTGGAGGACAGGCGAGAGGATCACCAGGATCGTCCGGTTCTGCTTGCCGGCGGCGATCGCCGTGTCGAGTGCCTGGACGACCTCGACGCTGCCCAGGAACCGGTGGAAGTTACGCAGGACGAGCAGCGAGGTGCCCACCTGCCTGGCAAGCGAGCCGATTGCCTTGATCGCTGTCAGAGGATCATTGGCGCCAAGCGGCGAGTTCGGGCTCTCCTCGGTCCCGGCAATCGACAACCCGCGATCAATGTCCCATGTGGCCAGGGCCCACTGCTGCTGGCGGCACAGCCGGGCAATCTCCACGATTGCATCGTCGTGCTCGAACGACTGCACTCAGATGCCTGTGAAGCAGGCGCGCACGTACTCCGACAAACGCTCTGCGAGCGTCATGAATGGTCTCCTTGTTGGTATTGGTGGACGAGGTGGGATTGGGGAGTGATGAACCTAAAGGGCGATCAGTGAGACTGCTTGAGTTGCTGGTCGGTCGCCTGGCCCTGGTAGAACTCCGCGGTCAGCTTCTCGTCGGTGCGCTGACCGAGGGCCTGCTCGATGAACCTGCTCGCTTCCCGGCACTCGCCGCCGGTGAAGCCGTGCGTCTCGACCTTAGACTGGCCCTTGGAGTCGGCGGTGATCTCGATGATCTTCATGAGCCACCTCCGACGCGGATTGTCAGCTTGATCGATCCATCGGCCAGGGACTGCTCGGTGATCTGGTGGCCCTTCTTGCGGGCCTCGATCCTCGCCTTCTCGACGGCGTAGATCTGGAGAAAGCGATCCAGGTGGCTCTGGTCGCCCCAGGCGCCATTGTAGTTGTCGTAGTGAACCTGCCCGGTCGTCGTGTCGAGGACGACGGGATAGGTCCAGTCGGTCAGCCGGACGATGAGCCTCGAGGCCTCGCCGCTGAAGAGCTGTGCGGTGCCGAGGATCGGCGGGGGCATCTCGAGGCGGCGACAAGCGGCGCTGACTGCTGCCTGGCCGCGGACCTCGGTCTTGATGGTGACGATGTGTGACAAGGTTGAGTCTCCAGGATTGAGGTTCCACAGCCTGTCTCTCTTTCCACTTAATTATGACGCGTTTTTGATGTGAATTTAGCTCCGCACCAAGTCAATGCTCGACGCTCGTGAGAGCGGCCTCGTGGTTACCGCCACTCAATTCACCGCTCTCCCAGACCAGCCATACTCCTCTCCTGATATGCAATAGTGCTGGGCTTGCTCACGAGGCTGGGCTGGAGTCCTGCTGGTCGCGGGCCCATGACGCTCAGTCGGTACTTGGAGAAACCGGCGTCAGTCGCCTAGGAGCCGATTGAGCGGCACCAATCGCTTGTGGCGGGTTAAGAAGCGGTAGACAGCCATCGCGAAGCCGAGCAGATCCGGTCAGCCTTCAAGAATGCAGAAGCGGTCATAGCTGGTCCCGGACCATGGTTCACCAGGAGTGGGCCAAGCGGGCGTACACACTCATGAGCATCGCGGAGAGTTTTTCGAATACTCTGCCCATTCCGTTGTCCATGATCGAACGCGTCAAACACCAGCCCACCATGGTCGTTTGTCGAACTCTGCCGGCGCCAAGATGGGGACATCAACCGAAGTTATCCCTGAGCCATCGGTGCGTTGATCCCGTCTTGACGCGCCTCCGGACGGTCGAGACAGTCAACCCTCCGCATACCGTCCGCATACCGTCCGACGGAAACCCCGGTTTTTCCGGGGAATTCTTCATCTTTCGGACGGTCCGGACGGTCGATTGCAGATTTGCTGGCTCCGCATTTCTTTTCTCTCGAGCGGACAAGGCCATGTGAAGTACACGGTTCATCTAAAGTTCATGGAGAAGAAAAATATCCTGCCTCGGGAAACTTGCAAACAACCGTCCGGACCGTCCGACACAGGTGGGAAGTATTCTGACTTGGGAAACTTGCAAACGACCGTCCGGACCGTCCGGCGCAGGTAAGAAGTATCCTGCCCCGAGAAACCTGCAAACGACCGTCCGGACCGTCAGGCGCAGATGAAAACCCGCTGTTTTTCCAGGGGATTTCACACTTCAACTTCGGACGGTTGAGAAGCGTGACCGTCCGAAGACCGTCCATTTGGCACTGTGTGTAGCTTTTTCGACGTAAATGGCGCAAACCGGGCTCAACTTGAAGGAGCAGCCTCCCCGCCTTCTAAGGGTAAAGTTCCCTGACGCAGTTCGAGATTTCTCTCCCGGCGACGGTGCCGTGTCTGGAAGAGTTTGACTCGCCGCTAGGGAGCAAGTTGCGCCCACGGCGAGCGTGGGAGAGCATCTTCTGGTTTAGCCGTTCCACCCGGCCCTACGCCGATCTGAAGGCATGTGGCAGAGAGTCGGATCACCTGGGCTTCAACGGGGCGATCAAGTTCGCCGAGAACGGCGTGAGCGAGAAGACCGCCTGGAACCCGTGCGTTGAGTCATTCGGGAAGGGAAACGGTGTTGCCCGAATCACTGATGTGATTGTCGCTAACGTCGGTGGCAACGAGCCCGGTCTTGAGCACCCTACGGTCTTCCCACTGGGGCTTGCCGAGCAACTGGTCAAGACTTTTTCCCAGTCGGATGATCTAGTCCTCGATCCGTTCTGCGGGAGCGGTCAGACGCTTCTGGCTGCAAAGGAATGTGGGCGTCGATATCTGGGGATCGAGAGGGAAGAGAAATACGTCAAGATTGCTCTGGGGCGGCTGCGATGACGAGCATGATCGACAAGCGACCTTACAAACCCACCGTCAGCAGAAACGAAAGCGGTTCGTAAGGAGAAGTCGTAGCACCGCTTCAGATATCATCAGGATCGACCGTTTCGATCAGCGGGAGATACTGGGACGCCGCAACCAGATTATTCCCTGTGCTCCGCAGCGCCAGCCCGATCTGCTGGACCCGTTCTCGCATCCAACGACATGCGTGAACCAACTCTTCGACGGGTCGGGGATCGAAGGACGGGTCGTAGACCTTGTATTCGCCATGATGGAATGATCGAGGCTTGCTGAAGGGGTCGGCGAACAGGTAGGTCTTCCGGTCCAGATACTCGCCGTAGAGCCTGAGCAGGCGACGGAGGTGTGCTGGAGCCATCACGAAGATGGCACTCGCTCGTTCACAGAGTTCACGGTCCACTTGGCGGGGGGAGTGCCCACTGGCATCGATGCCCCAGTGTTTCAGCATCCCGAGCGCACGGTCGTTGATGCAGTCTCCCGCAAACAGACCGGCAGACAGGGCGGGGTCGTCTGCGTGCAGATGGCGATAGAGGTAGTAAGCCAGCACCGACCGGCAGCAGTTGGCGTAGCAGATGAAGAGCGGAGTTTCCACGTCGATGGCTCCCGTAGAGCACTTTGGCGACCCAAAGTGAGGGACTGATCGTGGCAGTGGCTAACCGTCCTCAGGTCGATGACTCAAGAATCGAAAAACGCATGACGGACCTGGACGGTCGTGTTNGGCTCCTTCGGGGGCGGGCCGCTGCCCCTTGGGCGATCCTCATGCGACCTGAACAGACCAACCAAGTAAATCAGGTCGGGCGAGGCAATTCCTTCGGTCTGCATCCAATGCTCGTAATCCTGCCGAAGGACGTGATAGACGTTATTGGCGTAGGAGTAGATCTGCCGGCATGACCACACGAAGGCGAACACGACCCGCTCTCGGGCGTTTTCCGTCATGACCTTCTTGAAGTTCTTCCTGACCTGTTTTGGTGTTTCGGAGTAATGGACGAGACCAGCACCATACATGAGCAAAGCTAGGAGTTCTCGAACCTTTAGTCCACTGACCGAGATCGGACTGGGGCGTGCATCAAGGTATCTGTTAAAGATCCTTTTTCGCTCCCTCACCCAGGCAAGGCTGTCTACCGCTTTTATCCCACCACAAGCCATTGGTGCCGCTCAATCGGCTCCGAGGCGACCGACGCCAGTTTCTCCCAGTACCGACTGATCGTCAGGGGTCCGCGACCAGCAGGACGCCAGCCCAGCCTCGTGAGCAAGCCGAGCACCTCCGCATATCAGGAGAGAATTAAAGAGACTCCTCGCTGATCTCCACCAGTGTATGGATGGTCCTTCCTTAGCGTACTTCCAATGAAAAGCGGCCGGGACGAGGCCGCCAGAGGATCAATCCCAGGGAGTTCGCCACGATCGGACCGAGAACACCGGAAACCGCAGCCAACTACCTGTTACACCGTGGTTTGCGTCAAGACGGCGGTGGACATCAGCGAGGAGTCTCCAAATTCAGGGTCAGTTGTGAGCCCCTGGAGAGAGCGTAAGCGTCCGGTGAACTGCACCCCCTAGCCCCGCACGCCCCTCCGACCCCTGGGCCCTCCCCGACCACAACAGGGATAAGAAGCCCGGAAAAACCGCCATCGCGCACCGTTGACGTTCCAGAGGCCACCCCTGCAGCGTCGTGCGATGGTCGCCCCTCTCTGCGCGCGGGTCCACTGGCTTAGTACCACACACTCACTTGCCGCCAGCATCAACCGGCTCGGCTTCACGCAGCGCAGCGACCCGCGACGCGAAGAGAAAAAAATCTCTCCCAGAGGAGATCCCATACCATGCCAATGAAGCTCAACGTCGGTGTCTCGCGCAAGGTCGGCATGCCGGACTATGGATCCGTCGGCGCCAGCTGCAACCTCGAAATGGAACTGGACGCAGGCTTGCTCGAGAAGGACCTGGACGGCTTCCACGCCCGCATTCGCAGTGCGTATGTTGCCGCACACCAGGCAGTTCATGACGAGCTGGCGCGGCTCCAGGTGCCGGTCGATGCCAGTGCCGAACGCCCTCCTCAGAAACACGCCCGGACGCTCTCAAGGAACGGATATGCCAGGGAGAACGGAAATGGTTCGTCGGCTCGAACCCAGGGCAACCGATCTCGGGTCCGGAAACCAGCCACGCCGAACCAGGTCAAGGCAATCCTGGCTATCGCACGAAGGCAGAACACCGATCTGGGAAGATTGCTGAAGCAGGAGTACGACGTCGAGCGCCCCGAGGATCTGACGATCCGGCAGGCCAGCGAACTGATCGACCTGCTCAAGGCTCCTGTAGAAGCCTGAGCGCACAGCCCATCTCTGCTTCCATGTCAAACTCTCGGCAGCCTCGCCCACCTGCGCGACTGCTTCGGTCCAAGGACGGCGATGGTCGCATCGAACAGACGGTCTATTGGAGTATCAAGACTCCAGCAGCAGCGGTCTCGGTCTATTGTCAGTGATCACCTGCTGTGACGTGTTCTTCAGCAGGAGAGAAATCCTCGTCCGATGGTGTTCTGACCACGTGACAGGCACCATCGGGATGGGGGTCCTTGATGTGACGACTCATGAAGGTCGTCTTCTCCATTCTTTTAGCTATCAGGAGTGCAGAGTCTGGAGGTGGAGCATTCTGCACAGATCCAATCTGCGCGCCCCGACCCATTGCTCACCTCGCGACAAGCCTCCTCGGATCATTGGTGTCTGAGACCACCTTCGGCAACGCATTAGCAAAGTCACGCCGATACGTCCTGAATGTTTCGGGGCTAGGTTCGAATCCTAGATCCCCAGCTTTACCGAAGTCGCGAAGGGAACAGGAGTTGCGGCAAGTCCTGTAGCTCCTCTTTCCCGTTTCAGGGGAAAAATCGGGGAATACGTCGGGGTGACATTGCGGTCGCGTCGCTGGCCTCCACACATACGATTCTGTGGAGGAAATGACGCATGGCCTCGCTGGAAAAACGGTACGACGGCCGTTACCGCATCGTCTTCTGCTGGCAGGGGGAACGCCGCTACCACTCGCTCGGCAAAATGCCCTAACGGGAGGCCCGGTCCTGCCTTGATCAGCTTGCGGAGAGCCTGCGCTTCGTCGATCGTGGGCTGCTGGAAGTCCCATCAGTTGGCGGCCTCGGCCGGTTTCTGGTTTCAGGCGGTAAGCTGAACGGAAAGCCCGCTCTGAAGGCCCCGCTCAAGCTTGGCGAGTTGCTCAATCGCTACAAGGCCGAGCATCCAGACGGCGCGAAGGAATCGAGCACCCGCTTCACCGAGACCATTCACATCGCTCACCTTGTGCGGATCATCGATCCAAAGACTGCCGAACGCGCGATGACGACCGAAACGTTGCAAGGCTACGTCAACGCTCGTGCCAAGGAGAAGGGGCGAGGCGGTAGGACCGTCTCTCACGTCACAATCCAGAAGGAAATCGGCACGCTTTCGAGCGTTTGGAACCGCTGGGCTCGACCGCACGGATTGGTGAACGAGGAAGCGCTGACCAAGGGACTGATCTACGCCAAGGCTCGTGCGAAGCCGCCGTTCCAGACGCGGGATCAGATCGAGCGCCAGCTCGCGCGAGGTGGGCTCTCGGCCATTGAGGCCGAGGATCTCTGGGGTAGCCTCTTCCTGACCCTGGGTCAGGTGCAGGAATTGCTCGCACACGCATGGACCCCGGTCGGTCGGTCCTGGGTCTACGCGGCGTTCTGCCTCGCTGCATATACCGGCGCGCGACGCTCGGAGATCCTGCGTTCCCGCGTAGACGACCTCGACTGCGAAGCCGGGACGATCACGATCCGCGAGAAGAAGCGCGACCCGACGCGCGAGATGAGCTTCCGCAGCGTGCCGATGTCCGCGAGTCTCAAGGAGGTACTCCTGGAGTGGCTCCGGGCAGATCACCCCGGCGGGCCGTACATGATCTGCGGCCGTGACGGGCGACCGCTGACCCGCCAGATGATGACCAAGGCCTTCCGCTCGGCCGTGGACGGGTCGTCTTGGCGAGTTGTGCGGGGCTACCATCTATTGCGGCACTCCTTCGCCAGCAACTGCGCGCTGAAAGGCGTCGATCAGTGAATCGACGCATGGATGGGGCACCAGACCGAGGCGATGCGCCGCCGTTACAGCCACCTGTTCCCCGAGCAGCAACAAGCGGCGATCTGCTCGGTGTTCGGGTAAATGGCGATGGTTCGGTTAAGGTAGCCGGTCCAAGCATCGGTTGCCTTTTTTTGATAATCAGCAATGAGTTGATGGGAGAGCTACTTGTCGTGATTCTGTCGATCCGGGGTCGAGTTGCGTCCTGGAGGGAGTGATGTGGTGGACAGCGGAGGACGAGCGGGTTCTGAGTGGCGCGGAATGGGATTTGTTCCGCCTCGGTCTCCCGACACTTTGGGACTACCTCGAGATGTCCGATGACGACGAGGAGCCCCAGACGACCGGGATCGCGGTCTTCGACAACCTCCGAAAGCGCGAGCGACTGGTGCTGCTGGCTCAGGTCGCCAGGGGCCTCCGCGACGAGGGTGAACCGTGCCCGGACTTGACGGCCTTGATGGAGGGGACGGTCGCCGCGGTCTTCGCCCAGCTCCGCTACCTGATCGCCATCGAGATCGAAACCGGACCGCATAGGCCCGTCGTCCCCGAAGGAGGACCGGGGGGCGACTCCTCGGCATCTGGTGCTCGCCGCAATCCGCGAGGCAAGTCCTGACCGGGATCTTCCTTTGCCCGGGAGCGGTGATGTGACAGAGTGGGGCGCGCTACTTGATTCGCTCTTTGATCGGATCCTTGAGGACCGAGACTATCTCGCCGGCAGCCTCTTCCTCGACGCGGACCCGTCGCGCAGCCGAAACCTCAAGGCACTGCTCGGAATCCCGCATGACTACTTCGCGGCGATTCCGCCCGACCCCACAGCCGAAGGGCTTGAGCGCGCGGGCCGACTTGCGAAGGATCTGCGGGCGCCCTCGGGCTTGGGGACCCACCGCAGTGTGTGCCTTGGAGGACGCCTACCACGGGCTCCTAATCGGGCCTTGCGACGAGGCAATCTCGGGGCAGGAGGAAGACGGGTGCCGGCTGGTCTTCAAGATGTTCGTGACGATTGACGAAGGCTTGGACTGCACCTACGCGGAATGGGTGCGTCACTTTCGTGGAGCTGTTCACGAAGCTTCGGCCCGAGACAAAAAAAGCGAGGTCACAGAACCCTACGAGTTCGCTGAGGCCGAGCAGGCGGCCCAGGCCGGCACCCCAATTTCTCTCGACGAGGGACGCTTCATCGAACGACAAGACGAGGGGTGGGTCGTCGTCGAGCCGCCGGCGTCTTGCTTGTTCGAGGTCGAGAGATTTGTGTGGTCAAATGACGAAGCTCTCGTCTTCAAATCNCCCGCCACGGCTCGTACGGCCTACCAGAGAGCCCGAGAGTATGAGGAGGGCCGGAAAACGCGCTACCGAGAAGCAATGGCCCGCCTGGGACGTCCGTTACACGGACGGTCGCGTTACGAGGAGGAAACCTCCCTCGGGAACTGATCGAAATGGGATATTTCCGTGGATGGCAGACACAGCGGTTTTTGAGTCCGGCGCGTCTGCCAGGACTGAGCATTCAGTCGGAGGTTGGCAGACCCGCAAGGACCTGAAACCAACTGGTGTGCCAGTGACAGGCTAGGCAGTACCGACGCAACACCTGGCGCCCGTAGATTTGGGATGCGATTTCCAGAAGTTCAACAGTCGGCGATTGCAGGGTTCCAGGGTCGAACGAGCAGATGAACCCGTTCCAAAAAACCAGCTCGATCAGATTCTTGAGAGGTCGTCGGGGCACCGAGAGGGACGGGCGCTTGCACTCCGTGACGTCCATCGGCCGCCGCGGGCAGTTGCGTCCGCGGGGCATCCAGGTCAGTGAAGGCAACACGTGCCAGATGTCGTTTGCGAGGGCTTGGTCCCGTCTCTTTTCACAGCGGTCAGCCGGCGAATCGGTTGGCCGGAAAAACCGAGTCGAAGAGGATCAAAAATTCGGCCTCGCGCCTGAGCGCCCGCATCGAGATCCACAATTTCCAGTTGCCTGAGACCGTTGGGCGGGCGCCGGGTGTTCCTGGGTCTCCCTCTGCGCAACGCCGCATGGGTGTAGCGGTGACGGTAGTACGTCGCGCATCGCATAGAACACGCGGCGGCATTCCTAGCGCCACCCAACGGGGCCTCGAGAGGCTTTCTAGCAGGGGACTAAAGTGGTGAGAGTGCGAAACCGCGATTTCCTCGTCAGGGGCTTGACAGGGCGCGCCCGGCGATGGAGAATTATTAGGCACTCGTGAGCGCCGAACGAATCGGCCGCCTCTTGACCGGTTTGGGAATCGTCCCCCCCGTGAACATATTGTTTTTCTGAGTGAAACACGGACGTCGTCTGAGCATTTCTGGGCCAACCGTAAGTGGCCGTTGACACAGACCCGGACACCGACAAGAAACGAGGTCGTCTGGCGGACGTAAATCAGGCCTGGGTCCGAANCGCGGACGTAGCTGGACAACGCACGCGGCTGTCGGCGTGCATTGACCAGGCGCGAGTAATGTTTGCCCTGGATCAGCCTGAGGGNNGGACAGCATTTCATGTACCAGNGGGNGCTGATCAGCCCTTCGCTGATCGGTCGTCGCGTGAGGATCTCATCGGCAAGCGTTCGCTTGCGGTGANCCCTTGAAGGGATCGCAACCCAGCGCCAGCCCCTTCTCTACCCAGCGCCAGCCCCTTCTCTACCCGGAGCCAGCCCCTTCTCTACCCGGAGCCAGCCCCTTCTCTACCCAGCGCCAGCCCCTTCTCTACCCGGAGCCAGCCCCTTCTCTACCCGGAGCCAGCCCCTTCTCTGTTCCGGAGAGGATTCCCGACAAACGGCAACTCTGCGCGCAGAACGCCGACCTTGGTCTTACCTTCTGGTCGTCACTTCTCCGCGTAAGCGGAATGAACAAATCTTTTTTCGCTGAATTCAAGTTTTCTTGATTACTTTCTAGTGTCTCGAAGCGAACAGTCACTGGGAAAGAGTCTCGTCAACAGAGGATGATACGCGATCGTCCCGGGGCAGATGAATCGTGACTCGCTGATGATTCATCGGTCTCGAACCCGTGAGCGGTCCGGACATGCGGTGTCGGCGGCCTCGCAAGCAAGGGGAGACGGAAACTCGTGCCTTGAGTCGTCAGCGACCCCCATCGGTCAACATTTACTTTCCTCGAACGGTTTCGCGGCTGAGAGGATTACCACCATGATCAAGCAAGTGCGCTCCCTCTTCAAGCGTGAGGTCCGGCCGCGGAAGAGAAGGTGCCCGATCGAGACTCGCCCCACGGCCTGTCGATTGGAAAATCGCCTCATGCTCTCCGTTTCCTGGATCAACCCAATAGTGTTCGGCACAGTTTCTGCTTGCTGCCCCTCCCTGCACATCCAAAGACTTCCTGTAAATCTGATATGTTTAATATTTATTTAACTTGC
>JGI12270J11330_10003992_pt1 | contig 10517 bp, 7 predicted proteins | sample PeaSoiMetSII2010_FD_11330 | JGI IMG/M metagenome (IMG submission 11330)
AAATGCGTTCTTACCGACTCTGACCCTGCCCAAGAACCGGAGGACCGAGGCGATGCCTTACGAGACCGTCGATCGCGCGCTGGACGGCTGGAGCTTCAACCCCCAGATCTGAGGGCTCACGTGCCGGTGCGTTCTCCAGAACGCTCGCGCCAGAATGCCGGAGGCGCCCGGACCACGTTCAGTCCTTGCTGGGGAGGGTGGCTTCAATCGATCCGCGACGCGCCGACCGATCGGTTTCCCTCGCACCGCGCATCGCCCCGAGACCGGTTCGGGAGCCACTCCGATGTTTGATACCCCGTGCTCCGCGCGTCACGCCAGGACGAGGCATTTCCCGCGGTTTGACTCGCTGGAAAGCCGCATCGCCCTTTCGGGCGAGGGAAGCCCGGGCGGTACTCCCCCGTCTGCTCTTCTTGCTAGCACGACGGCGGACGTCGGTCCGCAGACGGAGCAGGGCCCCTTGTCTGTCAACCTCATTGACCCGGCCCCAAACTCGGTGCTCACCGCCTCTCCGCTGTCGCTCCTCCTCGAATTCAATCGTCCGATCCTTCCCGACGCTCTGGACAATGATGTCGTGGTCGTCCAGACCGACGCCGACGGCAACCCGACCTCATCCACGAGCCCTGATTCGCTCACCATGGACCAATCGGCGACACGGCTCTCCGCCTCCCTCACCGAGACACTTGCACCGGGCCACTACCAGGTGTGGATCCTGGGCAGATCGGCCATCACGGACCTCGATGGGAACTACCTCACCAACGGCTCCACCAATCTTGTCGTGGGCCAGTTCGATGTTGCTGCTCCCGGGGTCCGTCTGGCCGACGCGGTTAATCTTGCGAATCCCGGGTCGACCCCGGAGGAAGTCGCCGGTACGCTCGACTTTCAGACTCCTTCCCAGGCCGTCTCGCTGTATCGTATCCAGCTCGATCCGGGCCATTTCTGGCGCCTCGGCCTGGAAGTGACCGCCCAGGGGGACGGGGGAACGCTGGATACGGCACTGGCCTTGTTCGACGACCAGGGCCGGCTCATCGCCAGCGACAATGTGGGGATCCCGGATGCTCCGGAAGATCCTTACCTCTTTGCCGGTCTCCAACCGGGAACCTACTACGTTGGAGTCTCCGGCGTGGGAAACCTGCCCGGCTTGCCGGGTGGATACGACCCCGTGACCGGATCGCCCGGCTCAGTCACGCAGACTCAGAACGGCGGTCCCTTCACGCTCTACGTGGTCGCCGATCCCGTGGACACCCCGCCGACTGTCCTGGGGCTTACGCTTGACCACGCCGATCCTGCTGATTCCGCGCCGACCGGTTTTACCCTGGCATTTTCCCGACCCATCGCCGTGCCCGGCCAGTTCGGCGATCAAGAATCCTCGCTCAGCAACGCGATCGAGGTCGTCGACCAGGCAGGCCAGTCCTGGCCGGTGCAGGTCTCGAATTACTCGGAATCCGATGCCACGATCTCTTATCTTTTCGACACGTCCTTGCCGCCTGGTCACTACCTGGTCAAGTTGCCGGAGCAGGGGGGATTGACTGACCTTGCTGGTTTATCGCCTGTCGCCGCCGGACAGCCTTCAGGAGTCCTGGGACAGTTTGACGTGGCGGGGCGGCAAGGTGAGCCAAGTCCGCTCGATCTCGGCGCGCTGCTGCCCGCTGCCGCGGCCGCCGGTGTCCCGATCGACGTGAGCATGTCCCCGGGGCAGTCGATCACCTACAGAGTCGTGGTGACTGTGCCGGGTCAGTATGTCTTTCAGGAACAATCCAGCGGCGATCCGCCATCCGTTCAGATCACCGGTCCGGCCTTGGACCGACCGCTCTCGCCCACGGGAACGAACGACACACTCCTCTCACCCGGGGTCTATTCGATCCAATTCGAGGCTCCGACGGGTGGTCCTGTTCAGGTCCAATTGTTTATCCGTCTCTCATCGGACGAGACAGAGATCGTCCTGGCAAACGGTGTCGGTCAAGGCCCCGCGCTATCGCTGCGGCTGATCACATTTTCCGACGTCACGGGCACTTCACCACCCCTTCCGACCGCGCCACCGGTCCTTGGTCCGTTCCCGATTGCGCTTCCAGCAGCGATTGCATTGGGGACGACCGATTTCCTTGCTGGGTCCCTGGCCGGCCCGATTCGTGGCGATTCCCAGGCCTTGCTCGGTATCCCGATCACAGATACACCGGCCGCCACGACCTCTTACTCGGGCCTGGGACCCGATCTGGTCGGGCGCCCTTACGTCGCAGCCTATGGCTTGGAGAGTTCGGGGCAGGAGGCTGTTCCCGGCACCGAGCTGGGAAGCTTCCAGGGCGCGGTGCGTGGTCAGTCACTCAAGGCCTTCCCGGCTGGTCCCGCGAGATTCCCCTGGGAATCCGCCGGTTCGACCGGTGGGAATCTCGAGGACGCAGTGGCAAGTCCTCCTGCCCAGGCAACCATGATCAATTTCGATCTGCGCAAGGGAATCGCGACCGCTGAGGGATTGCGGCGATGGGCCCTCCAGCAAAGGAAATTCTTTCTGAGCTGGGCCGGATCCTGGTCCGGAGAACGACCCATCCCCGAGGATACCAGCATCCGCGCCACACGCCTGATCCCCGGGCTTGGCCCCCGCCAGCCCGGAATCGGATCGCAACCAAACCAGGTGGTCAGTACGGATGAGCCAGACCGGGCGAGCTCGTGGAACAACCTGCTCTCACCTCCCGTCGTGGTCCTGTCCGTTGCTGCGATCGCGCAGCTCTGCTGGCACTACGTGCGGTGGTGGAAGTCCCGCAAACATCCAGAACGAGAAAGAATCGCCCGGATTCCAACCCCGAGCATGGAATGGGACCGGCTCAACGTGTCTCTCTTGATAGGGTCACATCCTCGAGCCGGATCACATGATCTGGAGACTGTTCTCCGGAGGCCGCGCTCGTTCTGAACGATGACTCTACTGAGAAGCAGCCCTCTCCTGCTTCGCGACCTCATCTTCCAAGGATTCAGGGTTATGACCAGGACAGAGTCACAGGAAAACACGAGTGCACGAGCAGGCCCTTCCCCCGTCCGACCCGGTGAAGCCGAGCCGATCCCATCCTGTCGAAATAAAGGCCACGCACGGCCGGTGATCCCGCAAGATCGGAGCGCGTCAGTTGCCGAAGGCTGTGGTTCAACCGGCGTTCTCCACCCGCGGGAACCGGTTGATTGCCAAGCAGCCGCACGCACCACCCAGGAGGCGGCAAGTCAGCCTCGGATTGGCTCTGATTTCCTGGGATTTCACTTGCTCGAGATTCTCGGAAGAGGCGCTTTTGGGACTGTCTACCTGGCTCGACAAGGAGATCTGGCAGATCGCCTCGTCGTGCTCAAGATCTCAGCCCGGCGAGACGANGAGCCACGATTGCTGGCCCAGCTCCAGCACACCAACATCGTGCCAATTTACTCGATACACTCGGCTCGGTCGCTTCAGGTCGTCTGCATGCCTTTTTTTGGGACGACGACGCTCCAGGATGTCAGCGATCATCTCAAAAGCCAGGTCATGCTGCCGGAAACCGGACTCGGCTTGATCACTTCGCTGATCGACAACAGGCTGGAGCAACAAACTCGGTTGACGACTCGATCGGAGCACGGGGGTGATCCGCCGTCTGGTGAACCCGGCCAGAACGACATACCCGGAGAATCAGAGCGGCCGCAGCCTCCTCTTTCCGACGAGACTCTGAAGTATCTGAAAGGACTCACCTACGTCCAGGCCGTGTTGTGGATCGGTTCCCGGCTGGCGAGCGGATTGGCTCATGCCCATGAGCGGAAGATCTTGCATCTGGATCTCAAGCCGGCGAACATCCTGCTCACCGACGAAGGTCAGCCGATGCTTCTGGATCTCAATCTCTCCATGGACCTGAAGCAAGGGACCAGCCTGGCCAGCTTCGGGGGAACGGCCCTGTACATGTCGCCTGAGCAGCTCGATGCGTTTCAAAGTGAGTCGCGGACGGTAGACGGACGAAGCGACATCTACTCGCTGGGAATCATCCTCTTTGAGCTCCTGACGCGGCGACGCCCTCTCGAAGTCACGAAGGGCCCAGCCGATGCGATCGTCGCCGGTCTGATCGCCAGCCGAAAAGCGCCCTGCCCCCCCGTTCGCTGCTGGAACAAGGCCGTGAGCCCTGCCGTCGAATCAATGATTCGACACTGCCTGGAACCCGATCCGGCACGACGCTACCAGGACGCTTATCAGCTTCAGGAAGACATCGAGCGGCATCTGTCGAACTACCCCCTCAAGCATGCGCGGGAACCATCGCTCGTGGAGCGGGCCGCCAAGTGGCGACGGCGCCATCCGTCTCTCATGAGCACGACCACGATGGCCATTGTGGCGATTCTTTCCGTGGCCCTGGTTTGCTTCTCAAGCTGGCTCGTCTTGAGAAATGCCAGAAGAGCCCGGGCAAGTCTGAATTACTTGAGATTCCACGAGAACTTCGAGAAATCTCAACTGCTCCTGAACACCGTTCACGATGGGTCGAGAGATCACCTGATCCGAGGCCTCCAACTGGCACGGTCGACCATGATTCCCTATCTCGACGTCGAGGGGGAGTTCATGCCTTCGGCTCCGGACATCGAAAATCTGTCGGGAACCGAACAAGCTGCCCTGCGGAGCGAGCTCGCGGAATTGATCTTGCTGGAGGTTCGTGCCCGGGTCGCTCTGATCGAGCAGAGCGAATCCGGGTCGAATCATCGCCAGCTTTATGAAGGGGGCATCCAGCGACTCGAGCAGGCCCGCGCGATTGACCCCCAGTTGCCGGCCGCGTTTTATCACGACCGAGCGCGACTGCTCTCCGCGCTGGGACGCGACAATGATGCCGCGCGAGACCGCAGCCGGGCGGGGCAAATGCCCCCCCGTTCCGCACGAGACCATTATCTTCTCGGAACATTCCTGCTGGCTCTGCATCAACCCGATCCTGCCGAAGTCTGGTTGAGCCGCGCCGTGGCTCTCAACCCGCGGCAATTCTGGACCTGGTTTGCACTTGGAATCTGCCACAGTGATCAGGGGAGGCACTCCGACGCGGCAGCCGACTTTGGAGTCTGCACAATCCTGGTTCCCCAGCTCGCCTGGCCGTACCTTAACCGCGGATTGGCCCTTTCCAGAAGCGGTCGGCTCACCGAAGCGGCGGCCGCTTACGATCGTGCACTCGAACTCGATGACCAGTTCGCGGAGGCGTGGGTGGATCGCGGCCTCGCCCTCCTCGAGCTTGGCCATCCCGAGCAAGCCTTGGTCGATCTCGAGCGAGCCATCGCCTTGAACGTTCGAGCCCCGGCGGTACTGGCCTCGCACGCTGAGGCGCTGGCCCGCGTAGGACGTCACGCCGACGCGGAGACCTCGTTTTCCGAGGCCATCCGGTCCAGCCCCAGCGATCCCACACTGGTCGTGGCACGTGGGTTCTCTCGGCTGGGCAGGGATCAGACCGGTGCCGCCGCTGACTTCAGCCGAGCCCTCGAACTGGACCCGAAGTGTGCCAGGGCCTACCTGGGAAGGGCGCATCTCGTCAGGACCCAGAATCAACGCGCCGCGCTGGCTCAGGTCGAGCGGGCGCTGGCGATCGACCCGGACTTCGGGGATGCTCTTCAGCTCCGTGCCCTGATCCGAGCTCGGATGGACGACCAGGGCGCCGAGTCGGATGTGGAGCGGATCCTCCGCGTTCCCACACCTCAGAGGCTTTATAATGCCGCCTGTGCCATGTCGCTCCTGACGCGCAGCAAGAGCCGGCCGAGGTGTACATCGCTCGCTCTGATTTACTTGCAGCGCGCGAAGGAGGCCGGTCTTCTCCTCGACCGCATCGCGGAAGATCCCGACCTCGCGCCTTTGAAGCATACCCCAGAGTTTGCAAGACTCCTCGCGGACACCCGAAAAACAGGAAAATGAGTTCAACCACCGCTCCTTTACCCGAGTCCTTATCTCGCGCTTCACTCCCTGGGAAACTGCTCTTCAGATGACCCCTGTCGCTGCATCGGGAAGCCTGTCTCCGCGTCTCTGGATCATCAGAGGCGATCCCGCTAGAATGAAGAATCATTCTTGAAAACGACCCGGCCCTGGCAGCCTGTCGCCAGGACGATGACTGGTCTGGGGAACGCTCTCGTGGCCGACACCGGCGCAGCCGACCAACTGGCACCACTTTCCGTTTCCGAGACCCCCGAGGCGAAATTTCGGGAGTTTCTGGAGATCCGTGGCGAGAAGCTGACCGAGCCCAGGCGCGTCCTCGTCCGCCAGATCTTCGATACTCACAAGCACTTCGATGCGGATGAACTGGTCCGCGATGTGCATGATTCTGGTCATGCGATCAGCAGGGCAACTGTCTATCGCACGTTGCGGCTACTCGTTGAGGCTGGCTTGCTTCGCGAGCTTCGCCTGACCAATCGCACCGCGTACGAGCACGACTACGGCTATCCGGCTCACGATCACATGCATTGCACCGTTTGCAATCGGGTTGTCGAGTTTCGCAACGACGAGATCCGCAAGATCCGCGATGCCGTCAGCCGGGCCCACGGCTTCCGCCCCTCCGGCCACCGCTTCCTGATCACCGGCGTCTGCTCCGCGTGCAGCCGCGCCCACAGTCCCCGGCGCCGGTTAGACCTGATCTGACGATCGAGCTCTCGGACCGGCTATTGCGGTTCAAGTGCAACTGCGTAGCCGCCCCTCCCGGTCCGCCTGCCAGACCTGGCCGGTGTGCACGTCGAGCGCCGTCAGCCATCCTCCGCCGTAGCAGCGGGTGTCGATGCACTTGACGTGGCCGAGGTCGAGAATCTCGCCGCTCTTCTGTGAGGTATGGCCGACGATTACGGTTTTGCCGGAATGATGGGGGTCTGGAATGCAATCGCGCAGCGACTCCCAACGAAGCGCTAGGTTCGGTTGCTGGCTCATCGGCAGGTGCGACAGGTAGGTCGCATGAAGGAAGATGTGGGTCTCGGTCTCGTGGTAATCAACGCAAGTCTCGAGAAACGCAAAGTGCTCGTCGGGGATCAGGCTCATGTCCGGCGGCGAGGAGGCGCCATAGGAAGCCAGGGTCGCGAGGCCGCCCATGACGAGGAAGGCCGTGGGATTAGGACTGTACCGGGCCTGGAGAAGCATGTCGTCGTGGTTGCCCAGGATCGGAACCAGCCAGCACTGACCGGCAAGGGCGATCAGTCGTTCCAGGACACCCCGGCTGTCCGGACCGCGGTCAACGTAATCGCCGAGCGTGACGATGACGTCGTCAGGCTGGGGATCGATCGCGTCCAGAATCGCATTCAGGGCCAGGAGGCAGCCGTGAATGTCACCAATCGCGATGGTTCGTGCAGCCGCGGAGGTCGTCATTCCAGGTAGCCCAGATCCACCAGTCGCTGGCTGTGCATGGCCTGCTCCTCGACAGGAGATTTGAACCGCCGGTCGTGCCCGACGTCCCAAACATCCTTGGCAGCGGCCTGGTCTTTCGGGTTGATGTTGATCATCACGAATTCTTGTCCGGTGCGCAGAGTCAGGGGGCCCAGGCTCCGAGAGAACTGCGTTCTCTGATGGGGCAGCAACGATGAAGTCCGAACCCGTAAGGTCGACTGTGCGGGCGACGCGATCGAGAGCCCCCAAAAGAGCCGAATCCGAGCGCCCGAGCGGCTTCTCATGGTGGGTCTCTGTCTTCATCGACGTGGTTTCTTGACGATGCTTCCAGTAACAAGCCGCAGATTTCCGTGCGGTTATCTCATTGTTTTAAATATAAAGCGAAGATTTGTCAAGTTTCGATGATGAAGCAGACCGGCGGCGGGCTCCCGAGTCGAGAACGCATGATGGCTGCCGAAAAGATTGCTGACCGCCAGCGCGCGCTTTCGTGGTGAGTTCTGCAACCAGCCGGGATTGCCGGCTCACTCAAGGTAGCCCAGGTCCGCCAGTCGCTGTTCGAGGATCGCCTGTTCCTCGGCAGTGTACTCAAACTGCCGCCGGTGCGGACCTTCGAGGGCGACTTCCGGCGCGTCGTGGCGAGTCGGGGTGAACGTGTGCTTCGAGTCGGCCTTGGTCGGCTCCCCGGTGATCGGTCGACCCTCGACGTGGGCCGGAATCGGCAGGCCAAGCAAGTTCAGGATCGTGGGAGTGGCGTCGATCAGCCGGGCCTTGAGCGAGCGGCCCGGGGCNAGCCCCGCGCCGGCGAGGGCGACGATGCCTTCGGGGCGATGGGTGCCGGGGAGGTTCGGGTCCGCCATGACCCAGCAGCCATTACCGGTCAGCCGCGTGCGAACCCAGTAGGGATCGTCGGGCAGCGCGATGAGATCGGGGTATCCTTCGCGAGCCGGGTCAAGATGATAGGCAAGGGCGGTGGGGATGATCTGGGGGAAAAGGGGCCGGCCTGTCTCGGGATGGCGGGCCTCGCCGAGCGCCTGGGCCGCGGCCTGGCAGGCGTCGTCGATCTGACGGGGAGTGAACAGTGGAGCGGTATGGCGAGTGAGTCCCTGGCGAGCCGCCGAGTTCACGTAAACCATGGCCGCGGTGTCCTGGTGAGGGGCAAAGGCCAGAGTCCGTTTCCAGTCGAACGGGAACTGCGAGGAGATCGACTGGTCGAACGAGGCCGAGCGCGCGGTCGGGTCGCCCCGCTTGGCGTTCCAGACGCGCAACCGGTCGCGAGCCTGCTTCATCCGCCGGCGCAGGTTGCCGGCCCAATCGGGCAGCCGGACGACCCCCGCGTCGACCAGGATGCGGTTGACGTCGATCCGTCCCAAACAGGGGCCGAAACCGTGGTCGCTGAGGGCCATGACCGCCGCGCCGCGGCGATCGGCCAGCTCGCACAAGAGGCCGATGGCCGCGTCCAGGCCCCGGATCACCTCGGCCGCCGCGGTGTTCCATGCCGGTTCGTCGATCCCGGTCTCGTCGACGTTCAGGTAGCGCCAGACCCGATGCTGAAACGGGTCGAGGTTCTGGAACTGAACCATGAGTACCGACCAGTCGGGAGCATGGCGGTCGGCCAGCAGCCCACCCTCGGCACGGCCGCGAAAGCTCTCGACGGTCAGGCGGGCGTTGGTTGTCAGCTCCTCGAGCGAGTGTGGGGCGTGCTTCCAGAAATAGCGCAGCGAGTACGCCGGGACCTCGGTCTTGAGCCGGGCCCCGAATTCGGGACAGGCCTGCAAGGCACCCTCGAGGTGCGGGGCGTCCATCCCCGAGACGACCACGCCCTTGAGGCTGGGAGGAGGGAAAAGACCGGGCAGGTTCAGGCAGGCGATGGTCCGGCCGGCGTCGGCAAGCTGCTGCCAGAGCGTGGGAACGCGGATCCGGCCCGCATGATTGACCTTCATTCTCCCCGCGGCCGCATCGTAATAGCGATGGTCGAACACGCCATGTCGCGGCGGGTTGCAGCCGGTCATCATCGTCGTCCACGCGGCCGTCGTGACCGGGGGAATCGTCGAGGTCAGGGTCCCGTACGCGGCACCTTTGAGCAGCGCGTCGAGGTTCGGCATCAGGCCCCGCTTACGCATCGGGTCGAGCACGGTCCAGGTGGCGCCGTCCAGCCCGAGGACCACGAGACGATCGATCGTTTTCCGCATGCATCCGCCCCTTTCCAGTCTCATCGCGCGCCCGGCGGCCCGGTCCTACCCGCACAGCGGGCCGCTGCTCAGCCTGCCTGGGCCAGCCGGTCATCGATGGCGATCGAGAAATCGGCCGTGTAGTAATTGGCGATCTGGAACCGCTCGCCCTTCGACCGGTAAACCTGGCCCAAGGCGCGGCGCAGCTTGACGCCGACCGGCAGGCTCGAGCGGGCCTGCCGCAACCAGTCGTGATAGGCCGCGACGAACTTGCCGGCCCGCAGCGCAACGTCCGCCGGCGCGGGCGTCTTGATGCCCACGGCCATGACCGAGTGCGGGAACGAGGGGTGGCCCTGCGATCCCGCCACCCGCGCTGCGTAAGGAGCCATCAGCCGCCTCAAGCAGTTGGGCGTGAGCCGCCAGTAGTCGTCCGGATAGCCGTGGATCCGGAAATTGAGCGGAGCCGTGATCACGAATACCCCGCCCGGCTTGAGGATGCGGAAGACTTCGTCAAACGCTCTCCGCACTTCAAAGACATGCTCGAACGTCTCGATGCAGAGGACGGTTCCCGCCGAGCCATCCGGCAGGTTGATGGCCGAGACGTCCTCGACCCGGTCCACGCCCGGTCCTGGCCGCATGTCGCAGCCGACATAGACCTTGCCCGGGAACATCCCCCGCAGATTGGCGTAACCTTCCTGCCCCTCGACCTGAAACGAGCCGAATTCATACACCGGGGCCGGACAGTCGAAGGTCTCGGCCACAAGGCGGCAGAACGCCTTGTTGTGGTCGCGCATTGCCGTCGCTCCTCCATGAGCCGGGCGAGAGGGATCCGAATTGGCCGCAAGTGCTTGACCGTAAACCCCGACCCGCGGGCCGGATCTTAGCGCGAACACCCTTAACGGTCAAGCGGAACAGTCGTGCTCGTCTCGTCGTCACGAGCAATCCTGGCCCGAGGCGGAAAGACATCGAGCCGCCGATGAACGCGGGTCAACGCAGATCGGTTACTGAGCCCCGCGGTCGGAGAGTATGGCGGGTCA
>JGI12270J11330_10003994_pt1 | contig 10515 bp, 10 predicted proteins | sample PeaSoiMetSII2010_FD_11330 | JGI IMG/M metagenome (IMG submission 11330)
GGCCGGAATTGGCGGGCAGACCTTGATCTTCTACAACACATTCAGCAACGGCTGCGTCAGCTCAGTGTGTCCCATCTCCGTCAACAGCACGCACTTCCTGGTTCATCTCGGCGGAGGCATCCGCTACAACTTCTGGCACAGCTTGTTCATCCGTCCTGAGGCCAACTACTACCGGGTGATCGACAATCACGAGTTCAATTCCGGCAACGTGCTGCGCCTGGGAGCCTCAATCGGATTCAGCATAAAATGAAAAAGCAGCGTCCGTTTCGACGCTGCTGAAGTGGTCCCTCGCTGAGCCGGGACTACGGTTCCTTTTCGCAGTACTCGGCTTCGTTGATAGCCTCATCCAAATGGGCGATGGATTTCGCGCGGTGCCCGTGGAAATCATGCTCGCCAGCGTAGAGTTCATCCTTGGCAGCTTTCATCGCTTTGATGGCTGCCTGAATGTGGGGATGGGGTTCGGGCATTGCTGCGGCAGCCGGCGTCGCAGGAGCGGCCGCCAAAACCAGAACTGGAGCTGCCGCCCCGGGCGAGACCGCCGCCGTGAAGGCGAGTGTCACTAGAACCGTTGCCAGGATCACAAACGCCAGAAAGCCTATTCTCTTCATGTGTTCCTCCTCGTCCGGTTTACGGCCCGGATCAACCGGTGTGGTGGTTCGTTGACGGTGGACATTCCAGCCTGCTGGCGCGGCTGACTGAGAAAGACATAGCCTCCGCGACATCGGACAGGATAGCAGCACAGCGGGATAGCGCAACCAGCATTTACTGTTACCGGGCAGATGCTCCAGCTAGTTCGTGCGCCGGTTTCGCCACCACACGTAGGCGGCCGTGGCCAGCACCAGGATTGCAACCCCGACGTCGAAGCGCTTCACGCTTTGCGCCAGGTGCTCCCAGTTGCGGCCGAAGAGGTATCCCGCACCCGAAATTGCCGACACCCAGACTGCCGCGCCCAGAAAGTTGAACAAGAGGAACTTCCGCCACGGCATACGCAGCACGCCCGCCAGCGGGCCGGCGATGATGCGCAGGCCGAACACAAAGCGGGCAAAGAAAACTGTGACCGCGCCGAAGCGCGCAAACAGGCTCTCGCCCCGCGCCAGAGTTCTGGCTTGAATCCGGAACAGCGACTGGTAGCGGGCGAACAGCGGCGGCCCGCCATAGAAACCCACCGCAAAGCCCAGGTTGTCGCCCACGGTGGCAGCGATGGTTGCGATCAAAACGATCCACGGGAGTTGCAGGTGGCGCTCGGAATAGGCGAGAAAGCTGGCCAGCAGCAGCACCGTCTCCCCCGGCACCGGCACTCCCGCGTTCTCCAATAGAAGCGCAATGGCGACGGTCCAATATCCGTATTGAACCAGCGCACCGCGGAGCAGGTCGAGGATGAAATGAGCCATAGATGCGGGGACTAGAGATCAGGGGCTAGGGGCTAGGGGGTAGGGGCCAGGAAGCAAACCGACAGTGCTTAGTGACAGACTGGTCTTGATCCCTAGCCCCTGATCCCTAGCCCCTGACTCTTGTCAGAAATTCGATCAGCGCCTGGTTGAATTCCTCGATGCACTCCTCATAGGGAAGATGCCCGACTCCGGGAAAAACGATCTTGCGAGCGTTGTCAAAGTGGCGCGCCAGCGGTTCCAGCGACGAAACGTACACGGCTGGGTCCTTTTCTCCCCACAAGAAGAGGGTTGGAATCGCGGCCAGCCGCGGTAGCAACGCTTCCAGTTCCCTGAGATCGGCAGTCCAGGTTTCAACGATGCTGAGCGCGTGCTCGAACAGCCCCGGAATTGCCAGCGGCGCTTTGTAGCCCGCGAGGGAACCTTGCGGGATATTGCTGCGCCTCGCATACAGGCGGCGGTGGAAATAGGGATAGAGAAATGACATCCGGTTCATCGCGAAACGAAACGTCGCTGCGCCGGGTCGGGTGGCAAAAAATGGCGCGAGCCAGCGCCCGTGCGGCGAGTACGGATTGACCGGGCACACCAGCACCAGCCGCCGCACGCGCGGTTGCCCCGGGGGGGGGGGGGGGGGGCCCCGCCCCGCGAGGTCCCCAGCAAATCGAATGTCTCAAGTCCCAACTGGTCGGCAAAACGCAACACGCGCAGGGCCGTGCCGCGCATCGAATGATCCAGCCCCTTGGGCCGGTCGGAGAAACCGGCCCCCAGCAAGTCGGGCGCAAATGCAGTTGCGTAGGGCGCCAGGGCCGGCATGGTATAGCGCCAGGAAAACGAGTAAGCCAGCAGTCCATGCAGCAGAATCAGCGGCGGGCCCGACCCCGTTTGCAGGTAGCGCATGCGGGCGCCATCGATCTCCATCCAGCGCTCTTCTACCCCTTCGCTGGTGCCGATTCCGGCTCCGGGCAGGGTGTGCGGCGGGATTTCCTGAACGCCATTCATGGTCGAAGAATTGTCAGTTCCGGGGACAACTTTTTCCTCTCCGCAGGATTCTATTTAACTGAAACAACGCCTCTGTCGCATCACTTTGGGGAGCTTCGGCTCCCCACTTTTTTCGGTGTGGAGCGGGCACTCTTGCCCGCTGGACCTGGCAGCATCGGCATGACTTAGCGGGCAGGAGTGCCCGCTCCACACAACCTTGCCCACACAATCCTGTCCACACAATCCTGTCATGCCGCCTGCTTCTCCTTCTTTTTACCCAGCAGCTTTTTCAGCACGCGAATGCCTTTATCGACGTGCTTTTCTTCCAGCAGGAACGGGGGCAGGAAGCGCACCACCGTATCCTGCGTGCTGTTGAACAATACGCCCTCGGCCAGCGCCGCATCCACAATCGGCCGCGCCGGAATCTCCAGCTGGATCCCCTGAATGAATCCCCGCCCGCGCACGCCGGTCGCCGCGGCACGTTTCTCCACAACCGTGTTCAGTTCCTGATTCAGATAGGCTCCCACTTTGCTGACGTTGTCGAGCAGCTTCTCTTCCTCCACGATCGCCAGAAACTCCAGGGCAATGCGGCACGCCAGTGGCCCGCCGCCGAAGGTAGTGCCATGCTGCCCGGGCGAGATCGCGGTCGCGAATTCTTCCTTCGCTATGAACGCTCCCAGCGGCAGGCCTGCGGCCAGCGGCTTGGCAATGGCCACCATGTCGGGGGTCACGCCGAAACTCTGGAAGGCAAAGATCGTTCCCGTGCGTCCGAGGCCACACTGAATCTCGTCGAAGATCAGCGCTGCCCGATGCCGGTCGGCTACGGCACGGCACTCGCTCAGAAATTCGGTCGAACACTCGTAGATTCCGCCCTCGCCGAAAATCGGCTCCAGCACAATCGCGCAGGTGTTGTCGTTCACCGCTGCGCGCAGGCTGTCGAGATCGTTCTGCTTCACAAACGTGACGTCTTCGAGCAGCGGCTCGAACCCCTTGCGATGCTTGTCCTGACCGGTCAGGGAGAGCGCGCCGAAGGTGCGCCCGTGATACGACCCCTCCAGCGCCACCAGCCGGGACTTCGCCTCGCCGCCGGCGCGATGCCCTGCCAGCCGCGCCAGCTTGATCGAGCCTTCAATCGCCTCGGTTCCGCTGTTGGAGAAGAACGCGCGGTTGAGGCCGGACAACGCGCACAGCTTCTCCGCCAGCGGCCCCTGATATTCGTGATAGTAGAGATTCGAAACGTGCACCAGCCTCGCCGCCTGCTCGCGAATCGCCTTCACGATGCGGGGATGCGCGTGTCCCAGCGCGTTCACCCCGAGGCCGGCGACGAAATCGAGGTAGCGCTTCCCCTCAGTGTCGTATAAAAACACGCCCTTGCCGCGCGCCAGCACGAGGGGATATCGGTTATAAGTCTGCAGCAGATATTTCCGCTCACGTTCCGCGATTTGCTCCAAGGTATCCATAAGGATTCGATTTTACCGGAAGGCTCTGCCGCGGCGCGTTTAAGTTCCGGCGGCTGAAGCCGCCTGTTTTTCGTGCCCGCGAGCGGCATCGCTGAAGCGGCTCCGGAAGCATTAATCGATGGCGCAAAAAGCGCACCTCAGCCGCTGAAGCGCTGACCCATTTTCAACGACTTAACGGCACGAGTGAACTCGTGCCCTTCCCGTTTCGTTGCGGTTCTTGAGTTTTTCCGCAGCCTGTGAAGCGATGCCCTAATACGAACCTCGGATCTGGCGAACCCTGTCATGCACTTCCCGGCGACCGAGTTTGCTCCGATCATCAGAAATAGCCCATTTTTTGCGGCCAAGGCTGACCTATGCTCACTGAACGACGCAGTTGCCTGCGGCATGAAGTGCATGGCCCGGTGTTTGCCAGCTTCGACGGCGTGACCGGCGGCATGATCCTTGACCTCAGCGAACAGGGTCTGGCGATGCAAACCACCGTCCCCGTCGCCGCCGATCAGGAAGTGCATCTGCGGCTCGATCTTCCCGACACGGAAGCGCTGGAAACGACTGGCTACGTGGCCTGGGCCGACGCGCTGGGCCGCGCCGGAATTCGCTTCTCCGAACTGCCCCCGGAGGCGCGCCAGCGGCTTGATCAGTGGCTCGCTGTGCACGAGGAAGCGCCTAGCCACCGAGCGCCGAAACTTACTCTGTATCCAACGTTCGAGCCGAACCCGGCTGTCGCTCGCGGTGAAGCTGAAAAACGCAAGCCTCAATCCATCAGCCTGGAATCCATCAGCCCGGAGGCCGGAACCGGAGACTCCTCAGCCCAGCCGCCGGCTTCGAGCACAATGCAGTACGAATTTCACCCGCTTTCCTCCGATCTGAATGCCGCGCTGCGCACCATCAGCGAACGCGCGCGCACGCTGCTGCGCGGCGGCGGAGCGGCGATTGCGCTGGTCGACCATGGCAGCGGCATGATCTGCCGCGCCAGCGTCGGAAGCGGTTGCCCGCCGCTGGGAACGCCCGTCGACGTCGCTTCCGGCTTTTCCGGCGAATGCGTGCGCTCCGGCAAAGCCCTGCGCTGTGATGACACCGAAACCGATTCCCGCGTCGCCGCCGCGGTCTGCCGCAGGCTGGGCATTCGCTCCATCGTGGCCGCGCCTCTGCGCTACGAGCAGGATGTGGTCGGGTTGCTGGAGGTCTGCTCTCCGCACTCGTTCGCCTTTGACGAAGGAGATCTCGCTGTGGTGGAGCGTTTGGCGCAGACCGCAATCCTCAAAGTGAGCCAGACGCAAGGCCTGATGCGCAATTAGCGTCCGGATAACTGGAAGCCAGTTCCCCGCAGCGGCTGAAGCCGCGTTTTTCTTTGGCACTCAGGCGGTGCGGCTGGAAGCCGCACCCTTTCAAAGCCATTTGTTTCAAAGCCATTTATGTGCAGTGCCTCAGTTTGAAGTGAGGCACGAGCCATTTTGTGAGACAAGTTGACAAGTTCTAGTCTCACACAGGAAGGAAAAATCAACGCCTGGCCAGCGCGGAATGAAACGGATCATCTCCCGGCGCGTCCGATCCGGCGTCTCCCGGCCGGTCCTCGGGACTGGGAATGTTTAGATTGACGACCACCGGTTCCTGGCCGCTGCGAACCACCACCGCTTCGACCGGCTCGTCTTTGCGGGCATTCAGCTCCTGGTGCGGAACGTAAGGAGGAACGTAGACGAAATCTCCCGGGCCAGCCTCGTCGACGAACTCCAGCTGGTTTCCCCAACGAAAGCGGGCGCGGCCGCGGACAACATAAATCACGGTCTCCAATTCGCCGTGATGATGCGGTCCAGTCTTGGCATTAGGGTGGACCACGACGGTTCCCGCCCACAGCTTCTGCGCGCCGACGCGGGCGTGCGAGATGGCTTCCGCGCGGGTCATGCCGGGCGTTTGCGGCGTGTTGAGGTCAAGTTCGCCGCTGCGGACAATGCGCAGCCCGTGCTTCCCCCAGTCGGGCTCTGGGTTGGAGCGGGAGGGGTTGGATGGGGAGTCGTTCATAGTGGATGCGTCTCCGTCACGAGCGCGATCAGCGCCTCCGATTTCCATGCGGGTCCAGTACTCCCACCCTTCGCAACGAACGCGAAGGATGGGGCACCCTCTTCAGTGGCGCCGCAAGCAGGGGCCGCCCCGCCGATACGATTGACCACCTAGTTTACGGTCTTCGGTCCTGTGAAGCCACCGCGCTTGTCATTGGCCTCGCCTCCTCGCCCCTCATTGACTGAGGAGTTGCCCTCCCTTACGATGATGGCCCATCGCAGGAACGGTATGCCAACGGCGGATGAATTCTGGGAGGTTGCGGCGCAGGTGGCCCTGGTGCGGGGCGGGCTGGTGGTGGGATTCGCCGAGGATGCGAAGCAACCGGAACTGGGCTCGACGCTCGACAATGTCCTGGGCTTCGCGGCTCACGGCACCGCCGCCATCGTGGGGCTTTCTGACTGGCGCGACTGGAGGGAGCAGGCAGAGGCGTTTTATCGCCTGCGTCCTGCCTGGGGTCGGGGCAAAGCCGGAGACGCGAACGCCAAGTACTATCGCGTGCAGCTCGCCGATTCGGATGGCGCGGGCATAAGCCGCAGCGCGATCAACCCTGCTCCCTCATTCTCCGGGCGGCTGGGCATTCCTTCGCTCAACATGCCATCGCTGAGCGGATACGCCGCCGTGTCCCTGCCGGGTCTCAGAGGCGTGCCGTTCGGGCCACGGCTCCTGGCGAGGATCATCGATTTCTTTTTTAACTACATCGTGGCAAGGGCCGCCGGAATCCTGTTTGGGGTGTTGCTGGCCATCGCCTCGGGCGGGCGCGTGCCCTTGGCGGTGCTGCATCGGCTCTCGCAAACACACGTGCCAATCTTCATCGCCGGGGTATTGGGCTCGTTTGCGTATTTCGTGATCTGTGAGACTGTTCACGGGAGCACGCTCGGAAAGTTAGTGCTCTCGATGCAGGTGGTGCAGGAGGATGGTTCGCGCTGCCGTTTGAAGTCGGCGATTATCCGCGAACTGGGCTACTTCGTCGACGCCTTGTTCTTTGGGATCATCGGTTACTTCGCCATGAAGGACGAAGCGGAACATCAGCGCTATGGCGACCAGTGGGCGGATACGATGGTTTGCAAGCGCTCCGACGTGCCGCTCGAAAGCAGGCAGGATGGAACGCGCTTCGTGCTGGGGCTGATGCTGGGTACCTTCGTGAATATGGCGATTCTGATGGTGGGGGCGCTGATTCAGATGAACTCCTGAAGCCGGCAGTGAGAGTAAGCCGGTTATCGCAGCGCTGAAGTGTGTGCGTGAGTACTGGTGTCGTCCCTGCGGGACTCCCGCTCCCTTCCCATCTTTTTCCCGGCACTAACGTGCCGGGCTATTATATTCCGCCACTTCGCGGCTGGTTTTTCGTAGGTTTCGGTCCACCGTTTTTCCCGAAATCTAGCGGTCACCCGCACACTTAAGCGCGGCGCCACCCAAAATCCAAGCGAAGCGAGTTTTTCAGAGCCTGCTGAAGTCGCAGGTCAGGGATCAATACAGCGGCGGCTGGCCCTCCGGCCGGGTCTTCCATCGCCGGTGCACCCACAGCCATTGTTCCGGATATTTCCGCACATAGTCTTCGATCACTTTTGTGAATCTCTGCGTATTGGCGACGATGTCCGCCTCCAAATCCCCGGTTCGAATCAGCTCCAGAGCGGGATCAAACCGCAGCCGGTACTTCCCCAGGGCGTCATCCCAGATGGTGAAGCCCGGCACTACTGCCGCGTCCGTGCGCAGAGCAATGCGCGCCAGGCCGCTCGCCGTACAAGCCGGGATGCCAAAGAAATCTACGAACACCCCCTGCGGCGGCGTCATATTCGTGTCCATCAAGATACCGACGGTCTCCCCTGCCTTCATCGCGCCGAGCAGGCCGCGCACGAAGTCGTCCTTGGCGACGGTCTTATTGCCATGCATGGTGCGGTAGCTCTGGAGCAGGCGGTCGAGATAGGGATTGTCCATGGGCCGCATGACCACATGCAGCCAGTGCCCATGCAGAGAATGGGCGAACGCGGAAAGCTCCCATCCCCCAAAATGCGCGGTCACGAACAGCACGCCCTTGCCGCGCGCGTACGCACGCTCGTAGTTCTCGAGCCCGTCGTACACGACGATCTGCTCGATGTTGTTCAGGGTATAGCGAGGAAACTGGCAGATCTCGGCGAGNTGCCGCCCGAGGGAAGTGAACTCTGCGCGCAGGATGCGTTTGCGCTCGGCTTCAGATTTGTCGGGGAATGCCAGCGCGAGATTGCGCATGCCGACTCGGCGCAGGCGAACGTGCAGAAGATAAACAGCCAGCGCGATGCCGACCGCGAACGCGCGCGAAAGTCTTCGCGGCAGGATCCCCAGAATCTTGATGAACGGCCAGGCTGCCGCGTATTCGAGTTTCCGCCGCATCGGGAGAGCAGGGACCAGGGGTCAGGGACTAGGGCTTAGGGGATAGAGGCTAGTTCATGGAGAAAGAGTTTTTGCTAGTCCCTATCCCCTAGTCTCTAGCCCCTGCGGTCTCTAGCCTCTGCAGTTTCCAGCTACTTCGCCGCCTCCTGCGCCCACTTGGCCAGCGTGGTCAGAAATGGACCGGCCGCGGCGGGCGGATCGATTTCCCCTTTGAGGGTTGCGGGAAAAGTGACCATGTGCCCGTAAAACTCGCGCGTGCTGTCCTTGTCCTGCTTGATCACGGCGCCGTTGAGCGTTACTCCGGCAAACACGCCCCGGGCGCGGGAATAGGTGAGCACTTCGGCGCGCATCTTCCAATCGGTGTTGCCTTCGGCCTGCCGGCCCACCGGGCCCGCCGCGACCGAAGCATCCGCGCCCAGTTCGAACTTGCTCGAGAGCAGATTCTTCATGCCATTGTCATTCATGATGAGCATGATCAAATCGACTGCCTGGCCGCCGATCTGAAGTCCGAAGCTGCCGCCCTCGACGCTGAAAAATGCAGGGGAGCTCCAGCCTTTGGGCGTGCGGCAACTGGCCATCCCGCGGCCGTATTTGGCCCCGAAGATGAATCCGCCTTTCAGCATCGATGGCACCACGGCCACGCACTCGGCCGAACCCAGAATCTGCTGCGGAATACCCTTGTCGGGTGCTGCCTGGATTTCGTCCAATACATCGGCCGCGGCCTGGACGCGGTCCGTGGCCTTCGACTCCTTCGGCTGATCATCGGCTGCGGCCGCAAAACCGCAAAGCGACACAACGAGTGCCAACAGCACAAGCTTTTTCATGGTTCCTCACCACAAAACAGAATTCACTGGGATCTAATACTTGGATTGTAAATGAAATCGTGCAGTTGCATGGGAGCGGTTGTACGAGTCCGCCGTCCCTTGCGGAGGCGGTGTCAAAATCTTTCTTTCGCCCCTTTGGGGCTCGGCAATTTCCCACTTGCTCCCACGACTTGCGCCGTGGGCTGTATGCTTGCGCCGCTTCGCGGCTAAGGGAAATTCGGTGGACAAAAAAATGCGGGGCTGAAAGCAGTGACCCTAATCGCCACTCTCAACCCCGTCTCCCAGGTTCTGTGGTAGGTGAAGCGAGTATGGGACACACCCGCCGAGGCGACAAGATTACGAAGGTAAGTGGCTTGCCGGTGACCCTTGGTTGGTCGGGTCTGGGCGGCGGTTCTGGTTCTGGACTTTGAACGCTCACCAGCACTGGACTCTATGGCAGCTACTGTGCGCCATAAATGTCCCGCGCTCGAAGGAACCGTCGGCAAACTGCAGTTCGTAGGTCGGCTGAATCTTGGAAAGTCCTGGTTTGCCGAAATCAATGGTTCCGCTGACCGCCTGATCGCACTTGGATTCCGCGTTAAGGCAGCGGACCACGGTTGCTGACTGTGCCGGATTCCTCCACCGCAAAACTTTCACTGGTCCCCCCTGGCTGTCTCCGGCGTCAGAGAATCGCACGTTGAGGTAAGGAGGCGGCGGCACGTTGAGGGAAGGAGGCGGCGGCAGTTCGATCCGTTTGGTACATTTCACCCGAACGGTGGTGAGTGTAATCCCTGATTCCGGCTGGTCCACGGGGCCACACCCGTTCCAATACCGCCCGAATGAGAACTTCAACTTCGCAGTTTGGTTGGCTTGCGCGGCGGCAGGAGTCACAAGCGCTGTGAGAACTGAAATCAACAGCCCCAGTGCTACGCGCGACCTCATATTTCCTGCCCCGCCCGGTGCTTCTTGGCTAGAAGCTAAGAGCCAAGAGCTAGAAGCTGCTCTACTTTGTGGTCACCAGCGAGTGCGTGATGGCATGCACCGAGAGCGCGATGCGGTTCTGCACGCCGACTTTGCGCATTAGTTTGGCGACGTGGGCTTTCACGGTGCGCTCTTCAATTCCCAGTTGCCCGCCGATTTCTTTGTTGGAGCGTCCGGCCACCAGCATTTCCAGAACTTCTTTTTCGCGGTCGGTGAAGGTCACTCGGCCCGCCGGAAAGATTCTCCCCGGAGCCGACGACACGCGCTCAATGAACAACGACAGGACGCGCCGCGGGGCCCATACCGATCCCTGATTGACGATGCGAATGGCCTGCGCGAATTCTGCCGGCGTGGCGGCTTCGTCCACATAACCCTTGGCTCCGGATGCAATCGCCTTCAGAATCGTTTCTTCGTCAATGCCGGAGCCGGTCACGATGATGCGCAAATCCGGACGCGTGGCCTTCAGGCTGGCCATCACGTCAAACA
>JGI12270J11330_10003995_pt1 | contig 10515 bp, 8 predicted proteins | sample PeaSoiMetSII2010_FD_11330 | JGI IMG/M metagenome (IMG submission 11330)
CGCATGCGTCCCGGCGACATGCTGCGGGTGCAGGAAAGCTGGCTAGCGGCGGCAGAGAAGCGCGCCCTCGTCTGGCTGGCTGCGCGCACGCCGGCACGAATCAATCCAGACCATTTGACCATCCTTGGCCTGACGGCGCAGATCGGCGCAGGCATCTGCTACGCACTTACGCCGTGGAATCGGTACGCGCTGCTGGGTGTAATCGTCTTTCTCGCTCTGAATTGGCTGGGCGATTCACTCGACGGCACACTCGCGCGGGTGCGCCAAACCTTGCGTCCGCGCTACGGATTTTACGTCGACCACATGGTGGATAGCTTTGGCGCTCTTGCACTTATGGGAGGTCTGGCGCTTTCCGGCTGTATGCATCCTGGGCTTGCGATCGCATTGCTCATCATGTTTCTCATGCTCTCGATTCAATCGTATCTGGCGACGCACACGCTCGGTGAATTCCGCATTTCGTTCTGGCGCTTCGGCCCGACGGAGTTGCGCATCCTGCTGGCAGTGGGGAACTTAGCTCTGTTCTGGAAGCCGCGAGTGCATCTGCTCGGAGCATCGTTTCGCCTGTTCGATGTGGGGGGTGCGATTGGTCTCGCAGGAATGACGTCGATGGTCATCTTTTTCACGGTGAAGAACACCATGCGGCTGTACCGCGAAGAAAGGATCCCAAAATGACCATGCGAATGACCGCTAACTCGCGCTGGGACAATCAACTGGAGGAGATTCGCCGGCGCGTCGATCAGCGACAATTCTGGCAAGATGTTGCCACAAAACAAGTTGCGCCGGATAGCTTCAAGAAAAATGCCGGCGAGAACGGTGATTCCCCAGGCGAGAGACTCACTAACTCCTGCCGAGACAACGAGGTGCGGACCAACGCGCCGCGCACGGAAAATTCAGTTTTGCGCAACACATTGGCATCCAAGGAGTTGTGCGAGTTCAAGTGGCAGAAAAGTGAGCCAACGTCACATGCAGATGGCGGAAACTCGATTTCACCTTCCAAACTCGTGCGCTTTTCGAAATTCAACTTCGTCGGCGGAATCGGTATTGCGGTGCAATTCGCTGCCCTCTTCCTGCTGAAAAGCGTTTTCAATTTCAACTATCTTCTGGCCACCGCGCTGGCGGTAGAAACTGCGGTGCTGCACAATTTCGTCTGGCATGAACGCTTCACCTGGGTGGACCGAATAAGGCCCGCTCCGGAACAACGGACCTCAGGGGCTAAAGCCCGCATTCTATCTCGCCTCGTACGCGGCGCTGAAGCGCCGCTCTTCCACGGTTGCGCCAGGGTGTGCTCCTCAGGGCTCAAGCGCTGCGCCACCCCAAATCCGTGGCGCTCCAGTTTCGCGAGGCTGGCGCGTTTTCATCTGGGCAATGGGGCAGTTTCGATTCTGGGCAACCTGGCGCTGATGAAACTGCTGGCGGGCCAGGGACACATGAATTATCTCGCCGCCAATGCGATTGCCATCACGCTGTGCTCGCTGGTGAATTTTCTGGTGAGCGACGCGTGGGTGTTTGCGCAAGAGTGATCGCTGAACTACTGGGCAACCTCGCGTACTCGGCCTTCGCTTGCTTCAGGATGGGGATGTCGGGGTCTGCGTTTTCCCAGATGCGATCACGATTCCCCTGCTGCGCTGGCCTGCTCCTTCCATCGTTGCACGTTCACGCCCATCACGAGAAGCCACAGGAATACCGATACGTCACCGAGGAGGCCGCAGCCCAGATTGTAGGGGGACAGATGGTGTACGAGCGGGTTTGACAGATAGGTCAGCCAACCCAAACCAGCAAACGCCATCAGCCCGCCCAGAATTCGGGGCAGGAAGGTAGACCTGAAAATTAGATACCCGATCAGGAGGCAATAGAATCCGTGAAATACCAGGGCGATGTTCAGACCCTGAGGCTGCAATCGAAGAGCCTCAAAGGTGAGTCCCACGAAGGCGAAGAACACCGCGAGCAAAGAGAGGCTCCGGTTCACGGGCTTAAAGATGTCATAGGAGATCAGCGTCATGGCGACCATGCCAGCAATCGCGATGTAGCCCCCTGCGTAATTCAACCTGCCGCGAACAAATGTCTCGGTAAGCCCTGCCGTCAGGAGACTGAAAAAATAAAGGAGACCTGCAATCCGCGCCTTGAAACGCGGCGACGCTTCTGCAATCCGTTTCATCATTGCTGCGCTCATATTCTTTCCTCCTTATGCGCAGCCGCACCACTGCGGTGATAGAGGGCGGCTTTCATGCTGCGCTGGCCTGCTCCTTCCATCGTTCGACGTTCGCGCCCTTCACAAGAAGCCATAGCATTAGTGCTGCTTCGGCGATGATGCCGAGAATCTCAATGTAGGCGAGCAGATAGTTTGCGAGCGACGGCGACAGAAACGTCAGCCACCCCAAACCGGAAAGCGCCATCAGCACGCCCAGAATTCGAGGCAGGAAGGTCGAGTTGAAAATGAGGCAGCCGATCAGGAGGTTGAACAGTCCGAAAAATACCAAGTAGGTGTAGGTGGCCTGAACATTCAACTTGATGAACATCAGCGCCACGGCCTGCAACTGGTCCGCCTTAAATACGCTGAGGTACGGACTGCCTTCGAGGACGGCTAACGGGGCGACTTGAAAGAGGCTGCTGAAAGCCTGAATAGCGCATCCCACGAGGCTAAAGAACGCTGCGAGCAAGGAGACGGTCTTGTTCACAGGCTTAAACAAGCCATAGAAGAGAACCGTTACAGCGATGTATAACGCAGTCGCGATGAGACCGACCGCCGCACTCAACCGAAACAATCGCTCGTGCGTCAGGATGTTGGTTGCGGTTGCCGCAGGGTCGCCAGATACAATAATCCCGCGCATGAACAACGCGCTGGATACGACTGTCAGGAAGTAAAGCAAGTAAACCACACCGGTAATCCTCGCCGCGGGACGCGGCGAAGGTTTTGCAATCCGTTCCGACAACATCCGACAACAGAGGAGTGTTCATACTCTTTCCTCCTTATTCGAGCGATTGACGCAAGCGTGCATGGCGCTTTTGAGTGTGAGCTTACACAACGGCTGCCGATACCCGCTCGCCTGACAGCTTTGCCGGAGCCAGGACGATCAGGGCTACACCGATGATGACAAGCACTGCCACGCCCCACAGGTCTCCGCGATAACCTCCTTTCGAGAATGCCGTTACCGCCATAACAGCGGCGTGAGCGAAACACGACCATGCTGTGAAGGCGATCAGGCTGCGATTTGCGGAAGGGTTTCGCGCTGCCATCAGCAGGAAAATGCCGAGCGCGACATAGAGGCTAAGCATCATATCAAAGGTATACATCGACTGATTCTGGTGCCATAAAGACTCCGTCACGGGGTAAATGCCAGCCGAAAAAACCAATCCCACCGACACCAGCACAACCTTCAGCGCACGTTCTCGACGCATGATGCCCTCCTCTCTGTGGTCTTAATCACTACATAGTAGCGCGAGTGCCTATTGCAGCTTCGCGTACTCGGCTTGTGCTTGTTTCAGGATGGGGATGTCGGGGTCGGCGTCTTTCCAGAGGGTGAGGAAATCCTGGTACGCTGCCTTGGCTTTGGCGAGGGCGGCGGGATCAACTGCCGAGCTTTGCTCGGCCGGGCGGACGAGGGTGTCCGCCCCTACATGAGCAGATGCGGGAACTGCCGAGCTTCGCTCGGCTGGGCGGACGAGGGCGTCCGCCCCTACATGGCCTATGCCAGATTCGAGTGCGTAGGCGCGGGCCAGGCCGAGATGCGCCAACGCTCCCGTCCAGCAGTTCACGACGATCCCGCTATGGTCGAGAATCTTCTGAAACTCGGCAGCGGCGGCACTGCCCTGTCCGGCTGCCAAGTATGCATTTCCACCCACATAGACGTGATAGAGACAGGAAGTATAGTTGGCGAAGTCAATATACCCTAACTCGATGGGCAAAGCGGCTTGCAGGGCAGTCAGGGCGGCAGCCGGATTCTTCCTGTCCAGTGCCAATTGCGCCTGAATCGCAGGCAGCCAAAGGGACTGCATCTGGGTATGCAGCGGGAAGCGTTTTCCCAAGTCTTGCGCCAAGGATTCGGCTCGTCCCGTGTCGCCCGCCATGGCAAACGCAAGCGCGGCTTCGCCCTCAGCGCCCTGACTTGCGGGAGCCAGCTTCAAAGCCTCTGCCGCTGACTGCCGCGCTTCCGCAGGATAGCCGTAAGCAGCTTCCCGCTGAGCAGCAATCGCCTGCAATATTGCCCTAGGTTCCTTGTTGTCAGCCCGTACTGCGGAGTCCACAGCCCGCTGGGTCAGTTCACGCGCCTTGCCCAGATGACCGCCATATGCCTCGGTATCGGATGCCAGCGCCAGTCCAAATTCCCCCTTGTCCGAGAACCATTGTTGCTGTTCCGCCATCGCCGCGGAGTCCGCTCCGAGGAAGGCAAGAGCATAGGAAGTTATGTGAAAGTCAAAATAATCCATGTTTCGCGCCTGCGCGTCGTGGATGATCTTCCGCGCCTCGTCTAGGCGCTGTAGGGCAAGGGTGTCCATGGCGAGCCATGCGTACGGGACGTGGTTATCCGGTACAAGGCGCGAGGCTTGCCTCGCGATCTCCACAGCTTTCTCCCACTGCCCCTGTCTGGCGAAAGCTCCGCCCAAGGCTATATGCCCTATCAATTCCCGTGGGTAGCTCTCAGTCGCTTCCTGATATGTCTGAGCCGCCTTATCCAGTTCCCCGGTCACCCCCGCATAGTAGACGCCGGTAATAAACAGTTTTTCCCGTTCGCTGGCATGCTCGCGCAACTGAAATGCCTTGGTGAAGTACTCGCGGGCTCGCACGGACTCGCCAAGAACACGGTAGTGCTCGCCCACTGCCCAGTAGCTCATAGCAAAATTCGGATCAAGCTCGATGGCGCGCTGATGGTAAGGCAGGGCTTCGGCAGGGCCTTTTTCATCAAGAGCCTTCCAGCCAAGGCTGTATGCTTTCAGGGCGTCGAGCGACGACGTGGTGGCTTGTAACAGTGGTACATCGAACTTCTGCACCGTCGCCAGCGATTCGCCTAGTTCACCGCGCAGTTTGGATGCCGCATCGCCCAGCGCGTCCAGTACCTTTTCCTTCGCCGCCGCCGTCACCTGCTCCTCGGCCAGCGTGTCTCCGCTCTGGCAGTTCACCGCCTTCAGCCCCAGCACGTATTCGCTGCCCAGACCGCCAATCGTTCCCGCAATGTAAGCCTTGCTGCCCGCCCGCTGGCAAAGTTCGCGGGTCACTGCGGGCGTGAGTTTCGTATTGGCGGGACGCGTCATCAATTTCAAGGTCTCCCCGACTTGCTGATCGGAGAGCACGCTCAGGAAAGGGGATTGCCGGAGGGAAACGTTGAGCGCGGTCTTGAGCGTGTCGTCGAAGATTGGATCGCCCGTGCTGTTGGCAAAATCGGCGAGGACGATGGTGTCCTTGTCGGTCAGGCGATTGCTTTGCTGATGCGAGCGGTAGTAAAGGCCGGCGGCTAGAAGGGCAGTGATCAGGACTGCGGCGGCGATATAGCCGCCGAGCTTCGCTCGGCCTGGACGGGCGAGGGCGCCCGTCCCTCCACGATCCTTCCCCACACCAGCCGTCCCTTCACGAGCCATGTCCACACGCCCCAATTCCGTGTCCCGCTTCAGGCGTTGCAAGTCCGTTCGCATGTCGGCGGCGTGCTGGTAGCGCAGATTGCGGTCTTTCTCCAGTGCCTTGGTGATGATCCGTTCCAGTTCGACGGGCACGTCGGGATTCAGCCGCACGGCAGGCGTGGGAACCGNGTCGAGAATGGCCTTGAAGATGACTCCCGAACTTTCCCCGCGGAAGGGCAGCGTGCCGGTAGCCGCCTCGTACAGCACTGCGCCAAAGGAGAACAAATCCGTCCGGGCGTCCAATTCCCTGGCACGGACTTGCTCGGGAGACATGTAGGCGACCGTCCCAAGCGCACTGCCGGGACTCGTCAGATGTTCTTCAGACTCGATGGTCGCGGCGCTGAAGGCAGCGCTGTGCGGCTTAAGGGAGACTTTCGCCAGCCCGAAATCGAGAATCTTCGCCTGACCCCGATTGGTCACGAAGATATTTGCGGGCTTGATGTCCCGGTGGACGATTCCCTTGGAGTGGGCAGCGTCCAGAGCGTCCGCGATCTGAATGCCTTGATCGAGCACCGCTTCGATCTCCAGCGGCTTGCCGTTGATCTGGTGCCTAAGAGTTTGCCCTTCGAGCAATTCCATGGCGATGAAGGTTCGCCCACCGGCCTCGTCAATCTCGTAGATCGTGCAGATGTTGGGGTGGTTCAGCGAGGACGCAGCCTTGGCTTCCCGCTGGAAACGGCTGAGGGATTGTGCGTCGTTGGCGAGGTCGTCGGGGAGGAACTTCAGCGCGAGGTGGCGGCCGAGCTTGAGGTCTTCCGCCTTGTAGACCACACCCATGCCGCCGCCCCCGAGCTTCTCGATGATGCGGTAGTGCGAAATGGTCTGGCCGATCATGAATGGGCTATGAGGCCCCCTTGGACTCTGGGCGTAACTCTCTGCCGACGATCAAGTCATGTCAGTGATGCGGGTCACATAACCGAAGGAGAAGACGGACTTAAGGTACAGCTGCGATCCAGGGAGGCAATTACTGCGCTACCGGGATCCGCACCAGGATGGCGTCGTCTACCCGCACAATCAGCGACGAATACTTTGGCTTGCCCACAATCTGCATGGCCACGTAGCGAGGGTTGAGCGACTCCACATTCACGCGCAGGGATGCCTTGGGGTCCTGAGGCACGTCAAAGGTGACGCGAACGTCGGGCTGGCCGTCGCCGTCAACGTCCACCAGGTCGGAGACATGGGCGGGCAGCGCGCTCACCGGCTTCCAGTCCAACTGCACAAACGGCCGCTCGGTCTGAAAAAAGTGCGGCGACACGGTCCGATGAATGTCGATGGTGTAGCCGGAGGCCTGCACGGTGCGAATTTTCGGTCCGCCGGAGTACATCTCGTCGACGTGCAATCCCAGGCTGGCGAAGCCTTTGCTCAACACTCCATACAGAAAGAAAGGCACCAGCACGGCCGCGAATACAGTGAGTCCCGCTCCGGTGTAACCGAGTCTTGCCGATAGCGATTTCATCGATACCTCTCTTTCCCTCGGCGGCTGAAGCCGCATTCTTAGCTGAGCTTCAACGGCGCGTCTGAAGCCGCGCCCTTTCAAAGCAACATCACTTCGCGAACAGAGTCGCTAAACAAACACGTGCAGGATGGTCGCCAGACCCTGCGCGATAATGCTGCCGCCGAACATGATGGCCATGCTCCAGGCCGCGTATAGAAACATGAGTCGCGCGCGTTCCGGCTTGACTGCCACTTCGGTCCCGCGGATGTGCCACACGGCAGCGTCTTTCGGGCAAGCATCGACGCAGGCGCCACACTTCATGCATGACATGAGCGTTTCGCCTCTGGCGATGGACTCCTCGGTCAGCGCCATGGTGGGACAGCTTTTCTGGCAGAGCGCGCACGGGGTGCAGCGGGTCCTGTCGATTTTCACGTCGAATACGCTGGTCTTGTTGAAGAGCGATTGGAACGCGCCGAAGGGGCAAAAGAATGCACACTGCGTTCTCTTCTTGGTGAGCAGCGGCAAAGCGATCACCAGCGCGCCAAACAGGAGGACGAAGATTCCGTTCTGGATCATCCCCACGGTGTTGCGGGCGGCCACATATTCTGAGACCGCCTTGAAGGGGCAGAGCCACATGCAGTACGCCGATTCGAACAAGCCCAGCGACAGCAGCGTCATCGCCAGCAGCACTGCCCACGGGCCATAGCGCCAGCGGGAATCGATTTTGCGCACGGTCGCTTTGGCCGGGATCGCGGCCATGCCCTCTTCGATTCCTCCGAAGAAGCAGGCATAGCTGCACCAGCCCTTGCCCACTACGATCGTGATAGCCAGCCAGATGCCGACCATGGCGGCCATTCCGCCGCCCGACATGCCTCCGTTGGGCAGGATCGAACCAGGAAAGACGATTGCCTCGGTAAAGGCGGCGGGCAGAATGAGCAGGGGAATTGGAATGAAGCAGAACGGCGTCCGGCCGGCGATCATCTCTTCGATCGGGATGCCCATCGTGCCCCGCAGCACCATCACAGTGTGGATGAAGCCCACCGGAAACAGCAGTCCCAAGGCCACAAAGAACCAGCGGCGCCAGCGATAGGTGCTCCAGGTCCGCATCATCATGAAGAAAAGAACGACCATGAACGCGCAGGTGACGATGCCGGCAATCAGCTGCGAACGGTTGGGCCGCGAGTACCAACCGTGAAACATCAGGAAAGACCAAAGGGCGATGGGCAAGGTCATCAGAAGAGAGCGGCCAATGCTGCGCGGCTCGCGGGCGGGCAAAACTTTAGTAGCCATACACACTTTTCCTGATCAGGGTCATGAGACCCGCATAAAGGTAATAGAAAGCGATCAGCACCATGGCCATGCGTGCGACGGTGGTCACGGCTTCGTTGCGCCGCAGCCAGCCGAACCCTGCGAAGGGAACGAACCAGAGGGAAGTTCCGAGAAAGAACACGGCAAAGAACAGCATGGCAGCCGCCACGTTCGCCGCCTCGGCCGCACGCACGCCCGCGGCCACAAATGGAGGACAGAGGCTCACTCCGGTCAGGAAACCCAGCACAGCCGCACCCGGGATGCGATGCTTCCCTGCCCCGCCGATGGTCACTAGCTCGGGGCTGGCGCAAGAGTGATTACAAGCACGTCCGACCGACCAGGCATAGCGGAGCAATACGCCAGCCAACAGAAGATGAATCACGGCGAAAACCCATGAGCGCTCCGTCGTGCGGAAAGACACGAGCGTACCAAGCTCCCAGGCCACAGCCGCAAACAGCAGGTATCCGAGAAGGCGGGTTGCCAGGAATGTAGACAGATAGCGGCCATTCAGGCGCAGGCCGGTCCGCTCGGCCAACAAGGAAGGAACCAGAACCGGACCGCACGAGGCCACGCAGGCTGGTCCTGAGGCCAATCCCAGGACCAACGCCTCGCCGAATGCGAAGGGAGTGGCCATGGCTCGGAATGTAGCATTGCCCAATCGGCGGGTCTGTGATTTGACGCACTCCGGGGAGTACGAGTGCCGCAGCCCCGTCGGGGGCGCAGCAGAACCAGGAAATGGGTCCCGGAACGTAGGGGATCGAATTCGGGATCGGTATTCCTGGGCACCGGCTGCCTGCACATTGTCCCTTTACCGGCTACGCCACGGTAACTTGCGAGCGCTGAAGCCAGTCGTTGACAATTGAGAATTGGCAACCGCGGGATTCGTGTTGCCTCTGAGGATCTCCATTTGAGGCGGTGGCTGAACACACTGCTCCGGCTGGCCGCGGGAACGTATTTCGTTCTCACGTCGCTTTATTGTCTGCTGGCGTTTTTGCCCTACACGTACTTCTTCCTCATCAAATCGCCGGCCGAGGCATGGATGCCGTGGTTTGCGCATCATCAGGCGGCGTTGTATTGGGCTGCGGCGGGGGCAGCGACGTTGGCGAACTGGCGGGTCGGTGACGCGTGGGCCCGACGGAATCGGCGATTTTTCGTCGGGATCGGCGTGGCCGTTGCGCTGGGGATTTATCTGACCCTGCGTCCTTTTCTCCCCTCTGTCGAAGACAATCGCGCGGCCTACTGGTGGAGTCTGGCGGCGCTCGGGCCTTTGCTTGCGATCGCGCTTTGGAAGCGATCCGAAGACACAGAGCCAGACACAGAGAGCGGGGACAACCGGACGCTCGCGTACTCAGCAGGACTGCTGATCGCGCTGGTAATTTTCACACTTTACGCGCTAGGCGCGCGGGTGCGCATGTATAGCGAAACGCGAACCCTGGGCTTGCATGGGACGGACGCAGAGTTGACGCTATGGAGTCTGCTTTCGCATCTAGTCGTCGCCCTAGTTATCGTTTCCGTCATCAATCTGATTCTTGCGCTGGCGGCAAAGACCGCGCATCCGCGCTGGTTTCGGCGCGCCGGAGCCGGTGCGCTGGTCTTCCTTTCGTTCTGCTACGCCTTGGCTCGATTTCTTGGGAGCGGGTTGAGTTTCGGCGGATGGGCAGCGAGAACGTACGCGGGGTCGCTGGCGCTGGGACTCACGCTGCTGGGATGCTCGCTCATTTTCCCGCTTCTCGACTCGCGGCAGAACGCAGCAGCGGCGCGCGTTTTCGGCGGCCGCTTGCCGGCGGCAGCGATCTGGTGGATCGCGCTGGCCGCATCCTTTGGGCTCGCCATCGCGGCGCCATTCCTGATCGGCGGAGCCGACTGGGCAGGATTCTTCCTGGGCACGGTGACGATCATTGTCTGGATCGCGGTCAGCACCTGCCTGCTCCAGTTGCGACCAGCGCGCGTGCAGTATTCGGCGCTGGCCTTGCTTCTGGTGCTGACGGGAAGCACCGTTGCTTACAAAACGTTGCAGGCGGGCGAGATTTTCTGGAGCCGGCCGCTGGGCACAACCGATGACGAGATTTCGCTGGCCCTGGAGGCTTATGGCGGGCATGACAGCTCGTTCCAGCTGGTTCATCACCTGCTGGGCAACGGGCGCGAGGAAGTGTGCGGCGACT
>JGI12270J11330_10003997_pt1 | contig 10513 bp, 10 predicted proteins | sample PeaSoiMetSII2010_FD_11330 | JGI IMG/M metagenome (IMG submission 11330)
CCGGAGGCGTCGTGCATGCCGCAGAGTTCGACCAGGCCGGCGACCAGCGCGTTGCGCGCCTCGCCGGCCCGCGGGCCCGGGCGCACCAAGAGCCGGCGACCGGTGGCGGGCGTAAAGGGGACCGCGACCTGGAGCTTCGGGTAATAGCTGCCGCCGGCGCGCATATAGGCTTCCGCCCAGCCAGCGTCGAAGACGTATTCGCCGTGCGAGTGACTCTTGAGGTAGCACGGCGCAGCGGCAAGAATGGTGCCGTCGGCGGCTTTGACGAGCACGTGCTGGACCTGCCAGCCGGACCGGCCACCGACCGATTTCGAGGCCTCCAGTACCGAAAGAAAATGGTGTGATAAGAATGGGTTGAATACGGTTTCCTGATCTGTCGATGGAGCTGCGCGATCGGCGGCAGGCTCGCAGTCCGTCGGCGGAGTAGCGCAGGCGTCCCACGCCGCGACGCCGACCTCGTCGATCGCACTCACCGCGACGACGTTGAGCTCACCCGCAGTCCCGCGTGTGCGTTGTTGCAAACCCGGCTGCTCGTTCTCGGCGCGGTTCATGGCCGAAAGCCCTCGAAAATCACCTGGTCGGCCCAACGGGTGGCGCGTTGCCGCTCGGCTTGCGTCCGTACCACCCATGTCACGAGCGGCAGGCACAAAATGTGCCGCGCCAGGAGCGGCGCGGACGCCGGCAAATCGCCGAATGCATAAGCCACGAACTGCGGCCGCGCCGTCAAGGCGGGCAGCAAGCTTCCCATGCCGTAACGCAGCCATGCCGGCATCTGATCCCAATAGGGATGCGGCCGGTATTTTGCCGCCACAATGCCGCGCGGCAGGTGAGGGGCCTTTTGCCGCAGCAGCCGAAGTTGAATCGGGTCGAAGGACATTGGCGCGACGGGTCCGCGATAGCCGGCCAGCAACGCCGCGACCCGCGCCGGCAGACGGCCGTCGCCGTCGAACCGGCTTTTCAATTCGAGCAGCAAGGCGGCGCGTCCGCCGACGAGATCGCAGAGGTCGCCCAGCGTCATCATGCGCTCGGCGCTGCCGCGGAAGGTAACTCGCTTGAGCTCGGCGGCGCTCAGGCGGTCGAGCCGGCCGGCGCCGTTGGTGAGGCGCCCTAGCACATCGTCATGATGCACCATGGCCTCACCGTCGCCGCTGATTTGCAGATCGACTTCGATACCGTAGCCGCCTTCGATCGCCGCGCGCACGGCGGCCGCGGTGTTCTCGATGATGCCGCGGGCGGCATCGTGCAATCCGCGATGGGCGATCGGTCGCGCCGTGAGCCAATCCAGCTTGGTCGGCGGCATTACGACACTTCGAACAGGCCCTCGACCTCGATCGCCGCATCGAGCGGCAACGCCGAGACGCCGACCGTCGTGCGCGCGTGCTTGCCCTTTTCGCCGAACGCCGCGACCATCAGGTCGGAGGCGCCGTTCATCACCTTCGGACCGTCGACAAAACCCGGCGCCGAATTCACGAATCCGCCGAGCCGCACGACGCGCACGACCTTGTCGAGGTCGCCGAGCGCGGCCTTGACCTGGGCGAGAAGATTGACCGCGCAGGCNCGCGCCGCCTTTTGGCCGTCCTCGATGGAGACGCCGCCGCCGAGCTGNCCCTTGGCGACGAGCTTGCCGCCGTCGAAGCAAATCTGGCCGGANACCATGAGCAAGTTGCCGGTGCGCACGAACGCAACNTAATTNGCGACCGGCGCGGCCGGTTCCGCAAGCACGATGCCGAGCTCGCCCAACTTCTTCTCCACCGTTCCGGCCATTCTCGTCCTCCAGATTCCCTCAGCGCCCGAGGATTCTTCGCCGATTGGACTATATCACGCAAGCGAGCCGTGTTTCCGGTCGCAGTTGCGACCCTGGGGCAAGGTCCCTATCTTCGCCGCCATCCGCGGACGAAACGGATTGATCGGGAAACTGCCTGCGGGGAGCAGATTTCGGAATCAAGCAGAGCAAGAGGGTTCATGGCTTCGCGTTATGGCTTCGCATCGGGCAGCGCTCTCCTTGCCTGCACATTGATCTTCGCCGCGCCGGCATCCGGCGCCAAAGCACAAGACAGCCCGCAAGACAGCCCAATCGTGCTGGTGCCGCACCGCGCCATCTACGATCTCACGCTCGGTCTGACGCGCGGCAACGCGCAGATCGTCGGGGTGCGCGGGCGCATTCTCTACGATTTCGACGGCAACGCCTGCGACGGCTATACGCTGCGGTTCCGTCAAGTGTCCGAGCTTGATTCCGGCGAAGGCAAAATATCCACCAGCGACCTGCGCTCCACCACCTGGGAAGGCGGCGACGCCAAGAGCTTCAAGTTCACGTCGGAAAATTTCGTCGACGAGAATTTGGTCGATGCCGTCGACGGCCGGGCGGAGCACGGCGCCAAAGCGACGGCCGTCAGTCTGATAAAGCCGGAGCACAAGGCGCTCGATATCGACCCCGCCGTGGTGTTCCCGACCGAGCACATGGTGCGGGTGATCCTGGCGGCGCGCGCCGGCAAGAACCTTCTCGACTTTCCGGTGTTCGACGGATCGGATACCGGCGACAAAGTGTATGACACGCTGACGGTCATCGGTCACAAACTGTCGTCGGACGACCGCAAGCATGGCGATGCCGCCGACGGCGAGACAAAGCTTGCCGCGATCCCGCGCTGGCCGGTCACAATCAGCTATTTCGACAAGGGCCGCGGGCAAAAAAGCACAGAGCAAACACCGGCTTATGCGATCGGCTTCGAGCTTTACGAGAACGGCATTTCGCGTGCTTTGTCGCTCGACTACAACGACTTCGTCGTCGCCGGCAAACTCACCTCGCTCGAGATCAAACAGCCAAAGCCCTGCCACTAACGGGGTGCCGGCGCGCATCGCAATGACGCTCAGCGCTTGTCCGGCGGCTCGAAGGCCAGCCCCCTGACCACGGCATCGTCGCCGAAGCGGGCGCGCACGCGGTCGAGCGCGTGTTCCGCCTCGGCGGCGCGCGCATCGACGAAATCGGCGGGATCGGCCTGATCCGCCGTGGCCAGCGCGCTCATGCCGACACCGAGCAGACGGAATTTCGTGCCGTCGGTTTCGCGTTCCAGCAGGCCGCGTGCCGCGGCGAAGATTTTCCCCGCGAGCTGCGTCGGCGCCGCGAACGAATGCGCCCGCGTGCGAATCCGAAAATCGGCAGTCTTCAACTTCAGCGTCGCTGTCGCGCCGGCCAGCGCCTTTTCCTTGAGGCGAGCGGAAACCTCCTCCGTCTGCGCCCAGAGAATCCGTTCTAGCGCGCGGAAATCGGATATGTCCCGATCGAACGTGGTCTCCGCCGACACGCTCTTGGTTTCGCGGTCGGCGCTGACCTTGCGCTGATCGATGCCGCGGGCAAGCCGGGCGAGCCGCCTTCCTTCCTCACCATAGCGCCGCGCCAACGTGATCTCGGTTGCCGCCTGCAGATCGGCGATGTGGCGATAACCGTCACGGGCGAGCCGCGCCGCGCTCACCTTGCCGACGCCGAAGATGAAGCTCACCGGCTTCGGCGCCAGGAATGCCGACGCTTCGCTTAAGCCGAGCACCGCAAAGCCCCGCGGCTTGTCGAGGTCGGAGGCGATCTTGGCGAGGAACTTGTTGCCGGAGAGACCGATGGAGACGGTGATGGCGACTTTCTTTTCGACATCGGCGGCAAAGCGGGCCAGCACCTTGGCTGGCGACAGCCCATGCAGCCGCTCGGTGCCGGAAAGGTCGAGGAACGCTTCATCGATCGACAGCGGCTCGACCAGCGGCGTCAAGGCCAGCATCAACTGGCGAACCTCGCGGCCGACGCGGGCATACTTTTCCATGTTGGGGCGGATGACACGGGCGTGCGGACACAGCCGCAGCGCCTCGAACATCGGCATCGCCGACTTCACGCCGAAGGTGCGGGCGACGTAGCAAGCCGCGGCGACGACGCCGCGGCGGCCGCCGCCGACGATGACCGGCTCGGCGACCAGGGAGGGATCGTCGCGTTTCTCGATCGTGGCGTAGAAGGCGTCGCAGTCGACGTGGGCGATCTCGAGCTGTGCGAGTTCCGGATGCCGCAGCAATCGCGGCGAGCCGCAAGTGCCGCAGCGCGCTGCACGCGGCGCGGCGTCGGCGAGGCAGTCGCGGCAGAATGCGCTCACGGCATGTTACGTTCCTGTTGACCGCCGAGCGCGTTGCGGGCGCGCGCGACCTCGGCCGGATCGATTCCGGCGCTCAAGGCAAACGCGATCAGGAGACTCTCATCGCCGAGCATATGCTCGAGCACGCCGGCGAGGAAGCCGGGCTCGCCCGCCGCGGCCCGAATCTCCTCCGCCGGTATTCCGGTGGAAGCCAAAAAGCCGGCCAGCCGTTCGGGGTCTTCGGCGATGAAGCCAAGCGCCTGAATCGCCAGCATTTCAGCCGCTTCCGGCGTTGGTCGCAGGGGGGCTTTCATCGGTTCCATTTGCCTTTCCGTAACATATCGGCACTAGCTTGCATGCCGCTCGGCACGCGCATCGACGAACGATCGGAACCGCTGCAGCCCGGGGGCGCAGGGCCTAACGGACAGGTGAGGGTTGGGGGATGGCTAAAACCGTCCTGATCGTCGAGGACAATGAGCTCAATATGAAGCTCTTTCACGATCTGTTGGAAGCCCACGGCTACGACACCGTCGCGACGCGCAACGGTATCGAAGCGCTCGATCTCGCGCGCAAGCATCGGCCGGATTTGATCCTGATGGATATTCAGCTTCCCGAAGTCTCCGGCCTCGAGGTCACCAAATGGCTCAAGGATGACGAGGATCTGCGAGTCATTCCGGTGGTCGCCGTGACGGCTTTCGCCATGAAGGGCGATGAGGAACGCATTCGCGAGGGCGGCTGCGAAGCCTATCTCCCCCCCCCCCCCCGACATTTTCTGGGCAATCCGTAGGACAAGCGAATGACCGCTCGCGTTCTCGTCGTCGACGATGTTCCGGCCAACGTCAAGCTGCTCGAAGCGCGGCTGTCGGCCGAATATTTCGACGTCATCACGGCGATGAGCGGCGCCGAGGCCTTGGCGATCTGTGAGCGCGCTGAATGCGATCTCGTCCTGCTCGACGTGATGATGCCGCACATGGACGGCTTCGAAGTGTGCCGGCGGCTGAAGACCAACCCGGCGACGCACCACATTCCGGTGGTGATGGTGACCGCGCTCGACCAGCCCTCCGATCGCGTGCGCGGCCTCGAAGCCGGCGCCGACGATTTCCTGACCAAACCGATTCCCGAAGTGGCGCTGATCGCTCGCGTGCGCTCGCTGGCGCGGCTGAAGACGGTCACCGACGAACTGCGCATGCGGGCGCTGACCTCGCGCGACATCGGCATCGAATCGCCGGAGCGCGAGGCGCTTGCCGATACCGGCCGCGGCGGGCGGGTGCTCGTCGTCGATGATCGGCCGGCGCAGTATGAGCGCATCGCCGCCATGCTGGCCAAGGAGCACAGCGTCGACATCGAGACCGACCCGCACGAGGCGGTGTTTCGCGCCGCCGACGGTAACTACGACCTACTGATCGTCTCGCTGGGGCTGGAGAGCTTCGATGCGCTGCGGCTGTGCAGCCAGGTCCGCTCGCTGGACCGGACCCGCAATATGCCGATTCTGGCAATCGCCGAACCCGACAACGACGCGCGCATGCTGCGCGGCCTGGAAATCGGCGTGAACGATTATCTGATGCGCCCGATCGACAAGAACGAGCTGTTGGCGCGGGCGCGCAGCCAAGTGCGCAAACGCCGCTATACCGAGCGGCTGCGCGACAATGTCCAGATCTCGATCGAGATGGCGATCACCGACGCGCTGACCGGCCTGTTCAACCGCCGTTACATGGAAAGTCACCTGGCGACGCTGCTCGAACAGGCGGCTGGGAGCGGCAAGCCGCTGGCGGTGCTGGTCCTCGACATCGATTATTTCAAATCGATCAACGACACCCACGGCCACGATGCCGGCGATGATGTACTGCGCGACTTCGCCTTGCGCATCAAGCGCTCGATCCGCGGCATCGACCTGGCCTGCCGCTGCGGCGGCGAAGAATTCGTCATCGTCATGCCGGAAACCGACATGGCGGTGGCCGCGATGGTGGCGGAGCGGTTGCGCCGGCGGATCGCCGCCGAGCCGTTTAAGATCCAGCAGGGCGCGCGCAGCGTTCCGGTGACGCTCTCAATTGGCATCGCGGCGCTGCGCGGACGCGACGACACCGCCGTCAGCCTGCTCAAACGCGCCGACCAGGCGCTCTATCGGGCGAAGCGGGACGGGCGAAACCGGGTGGTCCCAGACGCCGCCTGAGAATTCTTGCCGTCTTAATCTTGGCGATTGATTTCCATAGCGGTTGCGGTAGCCTTGTTCCGCGACGGTAATCAGCAATGACGGCAATACGCCTTCCCGGCGAGCCGAAAAGCGGCCAGGGAGGGCACGGTGTATTGGATAGCCTTATTTGATAGCCCTGCGGAGTGCTCAGGTCCGCCGCATCTCCTGGGTCCGTAGGGTTCGGCCGGCACGGGGGTGGTGCGAGTGGCCTCCTCATGACGCCGCTCCCGGCCGGCCACCTTGGCGGCGCAGGCTTTGGCGCCCCGTAGCTCTTAAACGCGAATGCCCGGCACGTGGCCGGGCATTACGACTCTCTAGCGTGCGGCGTCCTATTTGATCTTGGATTCCCGGAACTCGACGTGCTTTTTCGCCACCGGATCGTATTTCTTCTTCACCAGCTTATCGGTCATGGTGCGTGAATTCTTCCGCGTCACGTAATAGAAGCCGGTATCGGCGCTGGAAACCAGTTTAACCTTGATAGTTACGGCTTTCGCCATGGTCGGACCTCGAAATCGGTTCGCTTCGCTGTGCTCGCCGTCAACCTAGTGGCCAAGCCTTCAATGTCAAGAAGGTCGTCGATGGATGTCGCGAAATTGCTAGCGCGATCAAAGCATTTCGCGGACGAAGCGCTTGTGCAGCATACGGTAGAACGGCACCGGATGGTCGTGGCTCATGCCGGTGGCGATGCGGTCCTGCAATTCGTCCAGCGCCACTGCGGTGATGGCGGGGATGTCGAGGCGGCGCGCCTCGGTGATCGGCAGCCAGACCAGTTCGACGAGCTCTGCTTGCGGACCAACGACACCTTCGACGCGACGGGCGACGGCGGAAATATCGGCCGCGAAAAAGCGGCTGTCGAAACGCCGCGGCCGCCGCGGCGGGGTGATGGCGCGGGCGATGAAATGGACCGCGCTGAGGTCGGGAAGGACGCCGGCTGTCGCAAAGGCCTGCCAGACGCCGGCCGGCGCGGTCATCGCGCCTTGGCCTGGGCGGCCCAGCATCAGGCCGGTTTCTTCATAGGTTTCGCGCACCGCGGCGAGCGCGAAACCGGCCGCCTTGGCGAGGCTCGGCCGCTTGACCCGCTGCATCAGGCGCGTAGCGTCGCCCGCGTTGAGCGGTGTAGCGGTCGGCATCAGCCGATCGGTAATTTCGACACGGCCGCCGGGGAAGACGAATTTTCCGGGCAGGAACTTGTGACCTTCGTGCCGGCGTCCGAGCAGCACTTTGGGCACGTTCTCGGAGTTGTCGACCAGAATGAGCGTGGCGGAATCCCTGGGTCTCAGATTGGCGAAGGATTGATCGCGCACAGCGCGAGTCAGGCCTTCGGATCGGCCGGCCGCCGTGCCTGCGGCCGCGCTCTTAGGGTCATCGTTCATGAGGTTCCACCGCGGTGTCCGCGTCGCTCGGCTCGCCGCGCAACGGAGCGTTGCCGCCGCGGTCTATGTCGGGTCCCGCGGCCGGCGGCCGCTTGATCGTCACGCAGCAGCCTAAAACGCAAGGCGCCGGCGACCGGCGCGGCTTCGACCAGTTCGACCGTGACCGGATCGCCGAGCCGATAGGTCGCCGACGTACCGACGAACGCGCGGCTCGCCTCGTTAAAGCGGAAATATTCGTCGCCGATGTAACGCGCCGGGATCAAGCCGTCGGCCCCGGTTTCGTCGAGCTCGACGAACAGGCCGGCGCGGGTCACTCCTGAAATATGGCCGTCGAACTTGGCGCCGACGCGATCGGCCAGGAAATGCGCGATCAGCCGGTCGACGGTTTCGCGCTCGGCCTTCATGGCACGGCGCTCCATCGCCGAAATGTTGGCGGCGACTTCAGCCAGCGCGCGCACCTCGGTGCCGTCAGGCAGGCCGTCGGGGCCGAGCTTGAGCGCCCGGATCAGGGCACGATGCACGACGAGGTCGGCATAGCGGCGGATCGGCGAGGTGAAGTGCGCGTAGCGCCGCAGGTTGAGGCCGAAATGGCCGAAATTCTCCGCCGCATATTCCGCCTGGGCCTGGCTGCGCAGCACCACCTCGTTGACCAGCCTTTCGACGTCGCGGCCTTTGACCTGCGCGAGGATGCGATTGAAAGCGTCCGGCCGTAGCGTGCCGCCCTTGGGCAGCGAAATATCGAGCGTCGCCAAAAATTCGCGCAGCGCCGTGATCTTTTCCGGCGACGGCTCGTCGTGCACGCGATAGATTAGCGGAATACGCGCACGCTCGCAGGTTTCCGCGGCGGCGACGTTGGCGAGGATCATGAATTCCTCGATCAACCGGTGCGATTCCAGGCGTTGCGGCATGATCACCCGGTCGACCGTGCCGTCGGACTTGAGCACGATCTTGCGCTCGGGAAGCTCGAGATCGAGCGGGCCGCGCTCGTCGCGGGCGCGGCGCACCGTCCGATACGCGGCATAAAGCGGCTCGAGGATTTTTTTGACGATCGGCTCGGTGACCTCGTCGGGCCGACCCGAGACCGCGAGCTGCGCTTGTTCGTAATGCAAGCGCGCGGCGGAGCGGATCAGTACGCGGTGGAACGTGTGCGCGCGCTTGCGGCCATCGGCGCCGATCACCATGCGTACCGCCAGTGCCGGGCGGTCTTCGTCTGGCCGCAGCGAGCACAGATCGTTGGAAATGCGCTCCGGCAGCATCGGCACGACGCGGTCGGGGAAATAAACCGAATTGCCGCGCTCGACCGCGGCCCGATCGAGCGCCGAGCCCGGCCGCACGTAATAGGCGACGTCGGCAATGGCGACGCTGACGAGATGGCCGCCGCGATTGCGCGGGTCCGGATCGGGCACGGCGTGCACGGCGTCGTCGTGGTCCTTGGCGTCGGGCGGATCGATGGTGACAAACGGCACCTCGCGCCAGTCCTCGCGCGCGTCCTTCGCCGCATGTTGTGGCGGCCGCGCGGCCTCCGCTTCGGCGACGACTGCGCCGGGGAAAACGTGCGGGATGCCGTGGGCGTGGATGGCGATCAGGCTGACGGCGCGCTCGCCCTTGATCGAGCCGAGCCGCTCGACAACGGAGCCGGCCGCCAAACCGAGCCTGCCGGAACGCGCCACCTCGGCCGCGACCAGATCGCCATCAGCCGCGTCGCCGGTGTGACCGCTGGCGATCACGAGCTCGCGGCCGAGTTGCTTTTTGTCGATCGGCACCAGGCGGCCGCCGCCGCCCGGGAGGTTGCGGAAGATGCCAAGCACGCGGTGCTTGGCGCGATCGATCAATTTGATGACGCGGGCGCTCGTTTCCTCGTCACTCGTCCGCTCGATGCGCAAGAGCGCACGGTCGCCGACGCCGGCGACTTCGCCCGGCCGGGTGCGGCGCGTGCTGGCGATGCGGATGACCGGCGCAGCGCCGTGCGTTTCTTCATCCCATTCCGTGGGCCGGGCCAGGAGCTCGCCGTCGGGGTCGCGGCCGGTTATGTCGGCGACCACTACGGAGGGCAGCGTCCCGGCATGATGCAACCGCTTGCGCCGCCGTTCGATGTGGCCTTCGTCGGCAAGCTCGCGCAGCATGCGCTTGAGCGCCGCCCGGTCGGCATTCTTGGCGCCGAACGCCCGCGCAATCTCGCGCGTGCCGACTTTGCCGGCGTGCTCGCGGATGAAGGCAAGCAGCTCTTCGCGCGAGGGAAGGGCGGTTCGTTTCATAGGCCGCTCATTGGCCGTTTCCCTGGCCAAAGATCGTAGCAAAGCCCTGTCGGGTTATTCGGCAGCTTGGCGGGTCTTGCGTGAGGATTTGCTGGTTCCGGGCCGCTTGGAAGGTGTCGTCGCGGCGCCTTTGGCCGGCCTTTTGGCCTGNCNNGCCGCGCCCNGCGCCGCGCGCTTGGCGTTGCGCCGCCGCGCGTGCGGCGCGGAAGCGCCGCGTTNCGCACGGGCATCGAGCAGCGCCACAGCCTCGTCGAGCGTGATCGTCTCGGGTGTCTTGTCGCGCGGCAGCGTGGCGTTGATGCCGTCNTGACTGACATAGGGACCGTAGCGACCGTTCTTCGCCACGACCGGCCCGCCGGTGGTCGGATGTGCGCCGAGCGAGCGGCCCGGATCGGAGCCGAAGCGGCGGAAACGCGGCCCTTTGGCGCGCTTTTCGGCAATCATCGTCACCGCCCGGTTCAGCCCGATGTGAAAGATATCGTCGCCCGCTTCGAGATTGGCGTAGGTCTTGCCGTGCTGCACGTAAGGCCCGAAGCGGCCGATGCCGGCGCGGATCGGCTCGCCGTCCTCGGGATGCCGGCCGATTTCGCG
>JGI12270J11330_10004011_pt1 | contig 10483 bp, 12 predicted proteins | sample PeaSoiMetSII2010_FD_11330 | JGI IMG/M metagenome (IMG submission 11330)
TTCGATCTCGCGAGTGTGGCGGGCGGGCAGCGGCCGCAACTCGATATAGAGGCTGTCGGTGGATTTGTCGTAGGACAGCTTCATCCGTAATCCTCGTCGAGAAACGCGTTGTGCACCGTTTCTCCATCGGAGAGTAGCACGACACGCAGATAACCGCCGAGGCTCGGTGCGTAACCCCAAAGGCGAGTGCGCCCATCCGGCTGTGCCTCGCGACGCTCGGGACGACGAATGACACGGCGAATTTCCACGAGATCGAGGTAATCACGGCGCGGGAGCACGTCGAAGGCGAAATACCGTGTCCGCCAGAACGGTGGCGGCGGCAGACGTTCGGGCTCGTCAGGAATTGATCCCTCCATCCGCCGCTGGTGGGCGCGGTAGGGATTGAACCTACGACCCCACCCGTGTGAAGGGAATGTCAGTCGTTCTGAGGCATCCTAGCTGTTCGCTCTGTTCCGCAGAAATCCTGGGCGTAGAATTGGCTTTGTTCCGGGCGTTATTGACGTTCCTAGGCATTTTTAACCGTTCTCAGTGGGGATCGAGTGGGGGATAAATTTGCTATCGGTCATACCATCAGGCAATATCCCCACTAAATTCCCCACTGGAATACCACGATGCTAGCTACCCGTCGAGGCCGCCCCTCTCGTTACGCCGAATATGATGAGCTCGTCGCGTCTTTGCCGGCGGTCATGGACAAGCGGCCCAAGTACCTGAACGGTATTGGGGTGTTTCGCGGATCGCGAGGAATCACCGCCTGGCTCAAAGTCAGACTGCCCCATGGAGGTATCCTCAAGGGCAAGAGCTACCCACCAGATGCGTCCGTCGAGATCAAGCTCGGCAATTTGGAGTCGTGGGATTGGGAGCAGCTAACCCAAAAACATCGAGGCTTGCAGGGCAAGGCGGACCGAGGGGAAGCATTAGAAGATGCTCCGGACGTGGTTTTTGCAGATTACGCGGAGGAATGGTTCGCTCGGGCCGCTAAACGCGTCAGGGCGGTCAGCACAGAGCGCATCACGATCCGAAAGCATCTGATACCGGTTTTCGGTAGGTTCGGCATCAAGCAGATATCGACTGCCGAGGTAAATCGATGGATAGCCAAACGACTTGGCGTGTCGAAGCCGAGCACAGTTCAACGTGAGTTCAACACACTCCGGGCGATCCTGAACGATGCTGTCAGGTCGGGGTTGATCGAGAAATCACCCACTCAGAATGCCGATCCAATTCGAGGAGCTGTTGCCCGGCAGAGGTTCCTGACGAACGAGGAATTGGTGGCCTTACTCGCAATCGCCGAGAAAGAAGCCGGATGGCTCCCTGACTTCATTCTCTGGGCGGTTCACTCCGGGATGCGCAAGGGCGAGATGCAGGCTCTCGCATGGGCGGATATTCGAGAACTTAGTCCTGATCGTGTTGTGGTCGACGTGAAGCACAGCAAGAGCGGTCAGCCCAGGCTTGTTGTCGCTACGCGCACCATGCGGGACATCCTAGGGCGTCAGAAGGGCCGCAAAATCGCGGGGGACGACCGTGTGTTCCCCATTACGAAGATGACCCTCCGCAGACGCTGGGAAGCTGCACGTGCATCAGCGGGGCTTAAAGACGTAACGATCCATGATTTAAGGCGAACCCACAGCACTCACGCAGCTATTGCGGGTGTCGATCTGCGCACGCTGGCAGGCCGAATAGGTCATGCAGACCTCAGCATGTTGCAAAAGCACTATGCTGCCCTTGTGGGATCAGCTGGCGAGGAAGCAGCAGAGAAGATTGAGAGGGCCTTTGCAGCAGAAAATCGGACATAAAATTTTGGTAAGCCCCGCCTGTCGTTGAGGGCCGGCCCGTAGCAATTTTCGCTTATAAATTTTGTGCATTTATGCGGCTCCGCGAGATTTTTTTCGCTGCGCCTACGTTGTTAATGAACGGATGCAAGCAAATAGAGAGAGGGGGGGTCTGTTTTGGGGCTGAAGCAGGAACCCACCTGGGAACTCGACCGTTGGTTGGGGTTGCCTTGAGTGCGGCGAAACGAAGCTTAAATGGATAGCTGACGAAGGCCAGCGGCGAGCACAAGCCCAGGGCCATCGCTCTGGTAGAATCGGTTTGGGGAAACCCTCAGTGCAGCACAAAGCTATGGCATATCGCTTGTCTCACGGCTTGAGCAACTAGGGGGTGCGAATGGGAATCGACTTACGGACGAGCACCAGCTTTAATTCACATTTTATTTCAGTAAATTTCTATTCCAGAAAGGATAGCAAATGTCTGACCAGCTATATGCTGACCGCGATCTAGCGGAACGCCTTCGAATTTCACGTAGTTGGATTCGTAAACAGCGGATGTACCGCAAGAACGGTCTTCCGCACTGCCTCACGATCGATTCCGTCATGATCGGGTCCGTGCCACGGTATAGGGCCTCTGATTTCGAAAGCTGGCTTGCGTCGCAATGCACATGAGGGGACAGTCCATCTGTACATCCCCCATCATGATTCCGCTTCATATTCTGACATTTCAGTATCCACAGCATATTCCGATTTCTTGGTGCCTATTTGCACTTTCATACAAGACGAAGAAGATACAATTTTTAGTGAGCTGAGCGACGCCGAGTATCTCGAATAAATCCAACTTGGTCATTTAAAGGTGGTTGACACCCAAAATCGTTCTCTCACCCCATCAGCATACACGAATTCAATCGACCCGGCATGGCCCTTGCGCCCCTCCCTAGCACCCTTCCCTAGCGTCCTCATTTCTTGGGCGATCTACCTCGCTGCCCCAGGCCAAACGACTTCGCCAGTTCGGACCGGCGTGCGGAATAGTTCGGTGCGACCATTGGGTAATCGTTCTTCAGGCCCCAACGTTCGCGGTACGCGGTTGGTGTTAATTGATGCGTCGCTATATGCCGCTTGAGCATCTTTCCGCGATACCCGCAATCGAGACAGGTGATTGCCTCGGGTTGGACGGAGCGCCTAATCGGCACCGCTGGCACAATGTCTTTGGCTGGCTCGGGTAGTCCACCGCTCTCGATGTCGGCAAGGGCCGCGTGGACCGTGGTGATCAGGGTGGGTAGTTGATCGGCTGGAAGCACGTTCCGCTTCACGTAGGCACTAACGATCTTCTCGACCTGTTTCGTGTCCGGCATCGCTTGCCCCCAATTGTCTATCTCTCACCACTGAACCGCTAGCTAGAGGCTTCACCCCTTTCGCGATTAACCTTCGGCAATCGTACTGGCTATAGCCCTCAGCAAGACCTGAGGGGTCACGGGTTTGCGCAGCACCTTGTACGTGTTGATGTCGATCCTGGGATTGCGTTCGTGCAGCCAGGATAGATAGCCCGTTACAATCAGTGCCGGGATGCGCCTCGCCTTGGCCTTATCTGCGAGCATCATGCCGTTTCCGTCGGGCAACTGACCGTCTGAAAGCAGTAAATCGTATTCGCCTACGGCGAGCAGATTGTTCCCTTCTCCAAAGGTCGCAGCCGTATCGACTTGGTAGCCCGCACTGAGAAGTACTTCCTCAAAAAGAACGAGAACGTCGGGGTCGTCGTCGACCAACAGGATGTACGACATGCGGCGATCTCAATTGCGTATAGGTAGAATATCCCCTTAACCTCCTCCACTTTGTAAAGAATTGTAAAATCTCTAAGGACCACGCGTGACCCCTTCTAAAATTAGCCAGACGGCCTGCTAGGCTTTCGTCGAGATGATGTTGGCCACCGCGATCCGTGCCGCATCAAGGGTTGCCCCAGGGTTTCGTCCCCGCCACTCCAGTATGGCCGCCTGAAATGCCTCGTCTGCTTTAGCCGCTGAATAGATTTGGAGTACAGCCGCAATACAATCGGCGTCACCGAGGAAGAAGATTTTATGGAAGTTCACTTGCGCCATTACGCGTCGTTGCCGGAAACGTATGGGAGCAGGAGACGATAGAGCAGAGGGACCGCCAGTGGGACAGACCCGAAACCGACCTCCGGGGGTATGCGCCGACCGCTTTGCCCCTATTCAAGATGTATTGAATTGAAATGTCGAATACCCCTTCTAAATAAGACTCAGGTATGTTCCCGGTGAGATTGCACGAATGGACGGTTCCGATCGGAGAGGTGATCCCATTCGGAACGAACGTGAAAATCATCGTTTTCGTTCATTTGGATCGCGGGCTTTGAATGTTTCGATCGCGTGTCTATTGGGCGCGGTTATGATTGGGTGGGTAATTTTTCTGGTATGGGCTATTACGCGACTACTTGGCTAGGCTCGGCGGGAACGCTCATTGATCGGCCTCAATTGCCTCTGAAGATCATAAAGATCGGGGCTGCTAAAAGGGTCCAGCTGACAAGCGAAAGAAGTATCGCAGCCGGCACACAAGTCGACCACGGCAATCTGTCGATTGCTGGCAAACGACGTGGCGAGACAGAACGATCGAATGAGCCCATAGCGCGTTCAATCAGAGGTTAGATATCGCGTCTATCATAAGATGCCGGAAAACCAAACTGTAAGTCGCAAAACTGTAATAAATTGTAAGCGGGAGTATTCTCAGCAAATTCGAGTGCCCCGATGTCGATTTTGAAGAATATGAATTCGGCGGGCAGTAATTAAAGGTGACGTGATGACGCAAGTGACGCCATTCGAGTAAATATCTCATACTATTATAATATGTAATATCTTTTCTAATTATGCGTCACTTGCGTCACTTCTGTCTTTTTCCCTAATCGAGCAATTTCCGACTTTACAGAATTTGGTCAAAGCTTCAACAATCGTTTTCCCTTATCCCCGACCAATCATTAGGTTAGTCCGCCAGGGTACGCCAAGGCGATCGTACAGCCGCATCACATCCCTCGCGATGGTCCACATCAACAATCCGGAAGCAAACACCGCCAGAGGAATGCCGTAGACCACCGTCATCAAAATCACGACGGCGACTGGCACCGTCATGAGAAATTGAACTAGCGCCGGCATAAGGCTCGCCAGCCAGCACCAGCCTGCCAGTGCGAGGATGAGTCCACCGACTTTGGCTGCAACCCAGCCGGCCTGATGCCAGGTTGGTGCGGTCTCCAGCCTTTCGCGCCAGCTCTTTTGTCGAACGATGGTTTCGCGCCCGCTCATGACTGCTTACTAAGCGCCGATAGGTTTAGGTCGGTAAACGGGAAGCCGGAATGCGCCACTCGCTCGCCGTCGCAATCCCTCTCATGCTGCCTATTCGACAAAGCGTACGCCAAGCACTTCGCCCTCCCGCCAGACAACTTCGCACTCGCGAGGGGGATCGAAGCGAGGTCTGAGCACGAAACTGTTCGGACACAAAGCAATTTCCATGGGCCGCAGCAATGCGCCCGTATCGGAGAGATTGAGAATGTGCCCGCTGATGGAGCAAGTGCCGCCACTAAAGATGATCTGCGCCCCTTGGAGCGTGCGATAACGTGGGGAACGCCGACGTTCGACGATGGCGGCGCTTAAGACATCGGGGTTGTCGCTCATGAGAGGTTCGTGACCACTGATGATTCGAAGATAAGGTACTCGCTTCGTCATCAGGAAAGGATGTGCAGTTCTTCTATTAATGAAACGTAACTAGCACAGATAATATTAGTAAATTAATAGTTTATACTCCAAACGTTATCGCTCGCAACCCGGCTCAGCGGTCGTTATGGTCGACTTACTCTTAAAACGCCCGTTTACAGACTGTTCCAAAAGAAACATGCTTCCGAGAACGCTTCGGTGCTACCTAGCTCCACTTAATCGACACGACAACCCGACCACTCCATCGGCACTCCCGGCATTTGAGCCGACGCTTTAGGTCGAGAACCGGCGTGTATGGCGGCACACCAGCGGTGGCGAGCATTGCCGCTGTCAGGTGGTCAAGATGACCGCAAGCGCACTCAACTACTACCCGGTCATCCGGTCCTAAATCCTCAAACCGAACGTCGTATAGGGGCATACAATCGAATGGGAGCCTTGCTCGGCGCGGGCGGCGAGATCGAGCATTTTGCGACCCGGAACGTCTTCTTTAAAGCTACATCTTGTGTTAAATTCATCATGTAATCGGTCCTAATAGCGTGTGGCCTCGGTCTTGACGACGATAAAACAGCAACTGGTGCTGCAAGACGCGGTGCTTGCTTACCTGGAAGATGTCGAGATCGAGCAAACCGTCGCGTATGCTCGAAGTGGGCGATCATTCGCTCAACTGACCGACGATCAACTTCGCGAAACATGGATCGAGACCATGCAGATTTGGGCGTGGGATCCAACCTCTCCTGAACCGCGAATGGTCGAGACTGCTACCCGTGCCGAGCTGACCTTGAGGGGCCTAGAACCGCCATGGGATGTCGCGTGCCGCGCGCTCGAAGAAATACGTGCAAAAGCGAGCAAGTTCTTTGAGAGTTTGGGTCACGACAAGCTTCTGGAAATTGATGAGCAGCTCACGGCGGGCGTTGTGGATTATCTAATCAGGCGCGATCGCCCGCAAAACTGACCAGCACGACCTTCTTCCCCGGTTCGGCGACCACGCGTCGAATAGTCAACCCGATCTCATCGGCCTATAATTCAACTGTTGAGTAGTGCTATTTCCTAACCTTCAAACTTGGGCTGAGGCCCGCCGCCAGCCCCTTTCTTTCCGGGGATGCGCAAGTTGAAAGATGCGCCCAGCCGAGCCAGGCGACGATCACCGGCGACACCAGAAATGCGTGAGAGATATAGCGCCGCAGCCAAGGCGCGATGGGCCGATCCGGTTATAGGTGCGAAATTGCGAGCCGCGCTCAGCGACCCCGCGCTCCGCGCAAAAATCCGCGAAGCTTCCAACGCTCGATGGGCCGACCCGTTAATGCGAGAAAAGATGATCGCCGGCATGAGGGGAACTTCCAAGGCGAAGAAAAGACGTAGCGCAGCTGCGCTGAAGGCCCGGTGGGATGATCCCGTAACAGGTGCGAAATTGAGAGCCTCGCTCCGTGATCCCCTTGTCCGCGGCAAGATGAGTGAAGCCAGCAAGGCTCGGTGGGCTGACCCCTTAATGCGAGAAAAGATGATTGCCCAGATGAGGGCTGCTGGAGAGCGCCGGAGGCGGAACAGAGATACCGCTGACCGCTAGAGGTCCGCTTGTGTTTTGGCTTGCCGCCTACTGCGCGATCCGGTGCCCCTCGTAACACATGGTACGGTCGGACGTCCAAAACCGATTGAACTGAGGGTTCATTCGGGCGCAATCAGCCAGTGTGTGCGCTCGCAACGAATCGCTCGGATAGGCGGCCTGGTAACCGGCGGCAACTTCGGACCAGTAGAAACCGGCTAAGGCGAGCAGCGAAACGAACGCTAATGCCAAGCGGGCAGAGCGCTTCCAATTCATCAGGACCACCCGGAAAGGGGATCATTTCGGATGGATTTAGCGCGCCTTCCGTTAAGAGGCCGCTAAGCCGCACTCGGCCCGATGGTGGGGAGCCGAAGGAAGCCGATGGCGTTAACACCGAGTTTTAGATGACGGGCGAGCCTTGAGCTTCATGCACAACCGATACAAGCACATAGCGCCAGCCTTGTAGGTCTGGTCTGGTGGGCCATCGACTGTTGAACCGGCAGCACGACAAACCTCTCGGTAAAGTTCGTAGGGCACCTTGTCGCCGAAGATGGCGGCGTGATCGGCGATTGCGCTCACGTGATATGGCAACCCCTGATAACTAACCAGCGGTTCAGCGCCGCCATACCGATGCCACTCGCGAACGGCCTGGATCGCGGCACGAAAGGCTTGCTCAAGGTCAGCCGGGATAGGGTATTGAGCTGTTGGCATGGCGCGACCTCTCCCCGCGAGGGTGGTAGTCGAGCACACTAAAATTACCGAGCAGCAGAGTGGTTGATACCCAAAATCTCTCTCTCACCCCATCAGCATATACGAATTCAAATCGACCCGGCATGGCCCTAGCGTCCCTCCTGGGGGTGGTACTCGATGGGGCGTGTTTGCGATTCGCGTAGTCGGATTGAGCTATGACGAGGTGCGACATAACGCCGCAAATTATGGGACGCGAGATTGGATTTTCAAGCGTTCTCGGTGGGGATAAGGTGGGGAACGATTTATTATCTGGCGCTCCTGTTCCCCTAACATGTTGAAACCGCTGGTGGGCGCGGTAGGGATTGAACCTACGACCCCACCCGTGTGAAGGGTGTGCTCTCCCGCTGAGCTACGCGCCCGTGACCAGCGGATTTCGGCTGGGTCGGCATTTAGGAAGCGGCCCCCATCGCTGTCAAGGAAGGTTCAGGGCGAGAGACCCAACGCCTCGAGCGCCCGAGGCAACTCGTCGAAGTGATCGAGAAGACGGTCCGCGCCGAGTTCGGCCGGATCGATTCGCGCATAACCGTAGCGCATCAACACCAGCTTCAGTCCGGCCGCGCGGGCCGCGGCGGCGTCGTTTTCACTGTCGCCGATCATTACCGCGCGCCTTGGGTCACCGCCGATTTCGTCGATGAGGAAGAGCAGATGGCGCGGATCGGGCTTGCGGTAGGGATAGCGGTCGCCGCCGGCGACGTCGTCGAACAGCGCGTCGAGGCCGACACCTTGCAGCACCTCTTCGGTCGCGCGTTGCGGCTTGTTGGTGGCGACGGCGGTGCGGTACCCGCGCTCGCGCAGTGCCGCCAGCGTCTCGGCGACGCCAGGATAGGGGTGGCTGTTGGCGGTCGCAACACCTTCATAAATCTGAAGAAATCGCTGCTGCATCGCGTCCGCTTCGGTTCTTGCGCCGCCCCGCGCGGCAAATCCGCGGGCGAGCAGCATCGCCATGCCGTCCCCGATCATCGGCCGAACCTCTTGCGGCAGGAGCGGCGCATAACCGCGTTCGCGCAAGGCTTCGTTAACAGCGTTGGTTAAGTCTGGCAGCGTGTCGACCAGCGTGCCGTCGAGGTCGAAAAGCAAAAGGAAATGGCTCATCGCCCCGAAGATAGCCGCGCCGGCGTCATATTCAGCAATAATCTGTGTGTTGGCAGGCCGCCGGACGTGTGCAACCTTTCCGGGCGGTCGTGCTTCATGTTTGTGAGCCGCCGATGACGCCATCTTTCGCTGCCATCATCCTCGCCGCCGGTGAAGGGACCCGGATGCGGTCCGCCGTGCCCAAGGTGCTGCACGAAGTCGCCGGCCGGCCGATGATCGCGCACGTGCTGGCGGCGCTCGCGCCGCTATCGCCAGCCGAGACCGTGGTCGTGCTCGGCCAGGGACAGGATGCGGTGGCTCAGGCGGTAGCCCCGGCAAAAACCGTCGTCCAGCATCCGCCAAGGGGCACTGGCGACGCGGTCAGGGCCGCGCGCGCAGCCCTCGAAGGGGTGCTCGCCGGGCTCGATGACGTGGTCGTCCTCTATGGCGACGCGCCGCTGCTGCAGACCGAGACCGTCGCGCGGCTCATCGAGACCCGCCGCACGGCTAAGGCAGCGATCGCCGTCGCCGGGATGCGGCCCACCGATCCCGGCCCCTATGGCCGTCTCGTGCTCGGCCGCGATGGCGGGGTCGAGCGTATCGTCGAGGCCAGGGACGCCTCGCCCGAGGAGGCCGCGATCACGCTGTGCAATGGCGGCATCATGGCCGTCGCCGCCGAGCATCTCTTCGACCTTGTCGACCGCCTCGATACCAACAACGCCAAGCGCGAATATTACCTGACCGACATCGTCGCCATCGCCCGCGGGCGGGACCTTGCCGTCACCTACGCCGAGTTGCCGGCGGAAGAGGTGATCGGGGTTAATACCCGCGCCGAACTCGCCGATGCCGAGGCGCTGATGCAGGCCCGGCTGCGCCGGCGGGCGATGGAAGCGGGCGCGACCTTGATCGCGCCCGAGACCGTGTTCCTCTCGGCCGATACGGTGCTCGGCCGCGATGTGGTCGTCGAGCCCAACGTCGTGTTCGGCCCTGGGGTCAGTATCGCCGACAATGTCCGCATCCGCTCGTTCTCGCATCTCGACGGCGCGACCGTCGACGAGGGCGCCATTGTCGGGCCCTATGCGCGGCTGCGCCCCGGTGCGGTGCTGGAGCGCGACGTCCATGTCGGCAATTTCGTCGAGGTCAAGGCGACGAGGCTCCGCCGCGGCGTCAAGGCCAACCACCTCTCCTATCTCGGCGATAGCGACATCGGCGCCGGGACCAATATCGGGGCCGGCACGATCACCTGCAATTACGACGGGTTCAACAAGCACCGCACGGTGATCGGCAAGAATGCCTTTATCGGCTCGAATACCGCGCTGGTGGCGCCGGTGACGGTCGGCGATGGCGCCTATGTTGCGACCGGTAGCACCATCACCTCGGATGTGCCTGCTGACGCGCTGAGCATCGCCCGTGCGCGGCAGGTCGATAAACTGGGGCGGGCCGCCGAGTTGTGGGCTCGTCTCAAGGCGAAAAAGTAATGTGCGGCATCGTTGGAATAATCTCGAAGCATTCGGTCGCCGACGAGCTGGTCGAAGGGTTGCGGCGGCTCGAATATCGCGGCTACGACTCCGCCGGAATCGCCACGCTAATCAACGGCCGCATCGAGCGCCGCCGCGCCGAGGGTAAGCTCAACAACCTCGCCG